>ENA-UONY01003220-UONY01003220.1-human-gut-metagenome-genome-assembly--contig:-CS9-NODE-3220-length-10458-cov-5.498702_pt1 | contig 10458 bp, 7 predicted proteins | sample MGYA00242465_ERZ724012 | MGnify/ENA metagenome assembly ERZ724012 | reverse complement strand
CGACCTGCTGCTCTCCGTACTGAACGATACCCCTTACCCCGCCACCCTACTGAACGGCGTGGTGCTGCGCATCCGGGCAGAACACAACATCAGCTGGGGGCAGGCATCTATCATCAAGGCCTATTATCTTAAAAATTCCCAAAACGAAACATTGAAGGAGGTCATGGACGTGCAGTTAAACGAAAGTAGCACCTATCTGCCTTATGTGCTGGGGCGGCTGTTCTCCGTGTTGGAGGACATACAGCAAAAAGCCAATCCCGGCATCAACACCACCATCAAAGACCGGTATTTCAACGCCGCTTCCGCCACGCCGGCCATGGTGTTCCCCACCCTGCTCAACCTGGCCCAAAAGCACCTGGCGAAGCTGAACAAAGGCCAGGCGGTCAACTACGACAAACGCATCACCGAACTGATGGGCCACATCACCGAGACGCTCCCCGCCCGCATGAGCTTGCCGGAACAAAACGCCTTCCAGATCGGCTATTACCACGAGACCCAGCAGCGCTATACCAAAAAGGAGGACAAGCAACATGTCTGAGTCCATCAAAAACCGCTACGATTTCGTCATCCTGTTCGACGTGGAAAACGGCAACCCCAACGGCGACCCGGACGCCGGCAACATGCCCCGGGTGGACCCGGAGACAGGTTTCGGCCTGGTCACCGATGTGTGCTTGAAGCGGAAGATCCGCAACTATGTGGAGGCCGTAAAAGAGGACGCTGAAGGCTACCGCATCTACGTAAAAGACGGCGTCCCCCTCAACCGCAGAGACAAGGAGGCCCTGGACTATCTGGGCGTGGACAAAGACCTGAAAGCCGCCAAAAAAGAGGACCCCGCCCTGGACGGGAAGCTCCGGGATTTCATGTGCCGGAATTTCTACGACATCCGCACTTTCGGGGCCGTGATGACCACCTTTATGAAAGGGGCCCTCAACTGCGGCCAGGTGCGGGGCCCGGTGCAGCTGGGCTTTGCCCGCAGCATAGACCCCATCCTCCCCCAGGAAATCACCATCACCCGGGTGGCCATCACCACCGAGGCCGACGCCGAGAACAAGTCCACCGAAATAGGCCGCAAGCACATCGTCCCCTACGGCCTCTACCGGGCAGAGGGCTTTGTCTCCGCCAACCTGGCCCGGAAGGTCACAGGCTTTTCCCAGGAGGACCTGGAGCTGTTGTGGCAGGCCATTCTGAACATGTTCGAAAACGACCGCAGCGCCACCCGGGGCAAAATGGCGGTGCGGGAGCTCATCGTGTTCCGCCACGAAAGCGAGTTGGGCAACGCCCCCGCCTATAAACTGTTCGACGCCGTGCGCGTCGCTCGCAAAGAAGGGATGGTCGCCCCCCGACAGTACAGCGACTACACCGTCTCCGTAGACGGGGCCCTGCCCACAGGCGTCACCTGCCAGAGGTTCTCCTGATGGAGGAGGACGGCTGCCTTTCCCTGTGATCCCATTTCTGGGGCTGGCCGCTCTCCTCGCAGAGAGTGTGGATAGAAATCAGTTGACGGTGCCGAGAACGAGTTGTCACTAGATGGTCGCCCTCCTCACGGAGGGCGTGGATAGAAATGTCAAGGTCGGCGAGGATGGCGACTCCAACATGGGCGTCCCCTCCTCACGGAGGCCTCAAAAGCCAAGATGGACATGCCGTCACGGAAAATGCAGCCAACCGCTTCTTCTCGCGGCTGGCTGCATTTTTCCATCACGATCCCGCTGTCACTGTATCTTCAGGTACTCCTCCATGGCTGCACGCAGCGTGTAAAAGGCCCAGTAGGCGTGGTCCCGGGTCCACCGGCAGCAGTCCCGGACCTGGTCCAGGGTCTCGCCCTCCAGCAGGCCCTGGGCGGTGCGCTGCACGTCCGGGTGCTGGCGGCTGAGGTAGTCCCACAAACACACGCTGTTCTCACAGCTCCCCGCCGGGGAGTGGAGCAGCTGCAGCAGGGTGGTCTCCGTGTCCCCTTTCACCGGCTGGTCCAGCGAGAGCTCCCCATATTTCCGCCGCTGGCGGTACTGCTCCTCTTTCCAAACAGCCTCCCCGGCTAGGTCGCAGGCCAGCCGCCAGCCCCGCATGCCGCTGCCCCGGAACCCCGCCGGGTCCTCCCGGTAGACGGAGAGGATCTCCGCCCAGGCCGTCTGCCGCAATTCCCCGTCCCGGGGGCTGACCCCCATCGCCCAGCACACTTGGGTGACCGCCTCCTCCACCATGTTCCGCTCCCGTCGGGACAGACCCTGTTTTCTCATGTGGACCTCCTCCGCCGCTTGGCCCGGTTTACCGCCAGGTCTTTGGGAGGCTCCGCCATCTCCTGGCAAGTCCCTGCCCAGACCCGGCTCTCCTGGTCCCACCGGAAGTCGTAGCGGACGGGAAAACGGTACCCCAGCCCCTTCAGGTCCGCCGCCAGCTGGGCGTTTTTCGCCGTGCCGCCGGCCCGCGCAAACCGGACATTGGGCTCCTTCTCGGGAAACAGCAGGATCTGATACCCCGTCTCGTGGGTGTAGGTGCGGAATTCCCGGGCCTCCCCCAGACTTTGCAAAAAGACCCGGTTCATGGCCAGCGCCCCCTTCTCGTTGATGGAGAGCATGGGCTTGGCGTGGCCGTTTTGCTGGGGCGGAAACTCGCGAAACTCACTGAGATCGAATTGCATGTTTACCTCTTCCCTTTCTCATTTTTCCTCCGGAGTGTATATTCATAATACGACAAAACATGACGAAAATCTATTCGTAAATCAACTGAATAAATTCAGTAAAACTTAGTTTTCCTGCGAATTTACAAGGCGGGGAGAAGGGGATATAGTAAGGGGTTGGGCAAAAATGCACCCCCGGTCCTGGGTGATAACGGAGCCTTATACCGAGGACAAGCCAGGAAGCCTAGATTCCCCCGCTCATTTTCCCTATATATCAAGACCCAGGGACCGCAATACGTACAAATCACTTTGCTATGTTGCAGCTGCCTGCGGGTTAGAATCCAATCGAGATCGCTTTATTGTCCTCCTTCTGTTGTCCCTTGCAGTTGCCAGACCGCAAGCTCATCTTACAACAAAAGGAGTTTTTTTGTCTCCATCATCGGCACAAGCCTTCTTTGGAACCACTCGCCTAGCGCGCGGATTACAGGGAACGACCAAAAAAGGCAGACACCAAAGTCCTGCCATTTTTTTGAGAGCTGGCACCCGGGACAGCCGCCCTAATAAAAATCGCGCCCCAAAAACCAAAACAAGGCCCCTACTGCAAAGGCACAAAACCGTCCCTCTGTACAAGCCCCGGGGGATGGGGTATAATAGGCCTAGTCATGTTTTGAGAAGGGGGCGGCGGGATGAAACGGCTGGTCATTGGGATACTGGCCCATGTGGACTCGGGGAAGACCACCCTCAGCGAGGCCATGCTCTACCAGGCGGGGGCGCTGCGGAAGCTGGGGCGGGTGGACCACCGGGACGCCTTTTTGGACACGGACGCCTTGGAGCGGGCCAGGGGCATCACCATTTTTGCCAAGCAGGCGGTGCTCTCCCTGCCGGAGGCCCAGCTCACCCTGCTGGACACCCCGGGCCACGTGGACTTCTCCGCCGAGGCGGAGCGGGCGCTGCAGGTGATGGACTACGCCGTGCTGGTGGTGAGCAGCACCGACGGGGTGCAGAGCCATACCGAGACCCTGTGGCGGCTGCTGGAGCGGTACCAGGTGCCGGTGTTTTTGTTCCTGAACAAGATGGACCTGGCCGGGGCGGACAAGGACGGCTGCTTGGCGGAGCTGCGCAGGCGCCTCAGCGACCGGTGCGTGGACCTGTCGGACCCGGACTGTGGGGAGGAGCTGGCCCTGTGCAGCGAGGAGCTGCTGGAGGCTGTCCTGGAGGGCCGCGCCCCCACCCGGGAGCAGCTGGCTGGGGCCATCGCCAGGCGGCAGCTGTTCCCCTGCTTTTTCGGCTCGGCCCTGAAGCTGGAGGGGGTCGCCCCCCTGCTGGAGTCCCTGCAGGACCTGACCCTCCCCCTGCCCCGGCGGGAGGAGTTTGGGGCCAGGATCTACAAAGTCACCCGGGATGACAGCGGCGCCCGGCTGAGCTGGATGAAGATCACCGGGGGCGCCCTGGGGGTGAAGGAGGAGCTCTCCGCCCGGCCGGACGCCCCCCGGCCCTGGCAGGCCAAGGCGGACCAGCTGCGGCTGTACAACGGGACAAAATTCCAGCTGGTGGACACGGCCCTGCCCGGCATGGTGGTGGCGGTGGCGGGCCTTCCCGACTCCTACCCCGGGGAGGGGCTGGGGGCGGAGCCCGACGCCGCACCCCCCGCCCTGGAGCCAGTGCTGCGCTACCGGGTGCTGCTGCCCCAGGGCTGCGACGTGCCCACCGCCCTGCGCTGCCTGCGGGAACTGGAGCAGGAGGACCCCCTGCTCCACGTGGTGTGGGACGAGCGGCTGGGGCAGCTCCACCTGCAGCTTATGGGCGAGGTGCAGCTGGAGGTGCTCCAAAGCCTGCTGGAGCGGCGCTTTGGCCTGCAGGTAGAGTTTGGCGAGGGGGGCATCCTCTACAAGGAGACCATCACCGGCCGGGTGGAGGGGGTGGGCCACTACGAGCCCCTGCGCCACTACGCCGAGGTCCACCTGCTCCTGGAGCCCGCCCCGGCGGGGAGCGGCATCCACCTGGCCACCGCCTGCCGGGAGGACGACCTGGCCGGGAACTGGCAGCGGCTCATCCTCACCCACCTGGGGGAAAAGACCCACATCGGGCCCCTCATGGGCGCGCCCCTCACCGATGTGACCCTCACCCTGGCATCGGGCCGGGCCCACTTAAAGCACACCGAGGGCGGGGACTTCCGCCAGGCCACCTACCGGGCGGTGCGCCAGGGGCTGCGCACCGCCCAGTCCCAGGGGCTGTGCGTGCTGCTGGAGCCCTGGTACCGGTTCACCCTGCGGGTGCCCCAGGCCGCCTTGGGCCGGGCCCTGGCGGACATGCCCCGGCTGTGCGGGGAATTCGAGCCCCCGGTCACCCAGGGGGAGGAGGCGGTGCTCACCGGGCGGGCCCCGGTGGCCTGCCTGCGGGGCTACGCCGGGGAGGTGGCGGCCTACACCCGGGGCCGGGGGCAGCTCTCCTGCCTGCCGGCGGGGTACTTCCCCTGCCACAACACCGCCCAGGTGGTGGCTACCGCCGGGTACGATATCGAGGGGGACCTGGAGAACACCGCCGATTCTGTATTCTGCAGCCACGGGGCTGGTTTTACCGTGAGCTGGGACAAGGTCCCAGCTCATATGCACCTGCCCAGCGTGCTGGCCCGGGGGGAGCGGCTGGCCCGGGCGGCCCAGGAGCAGGAAGAGGAGGAGGCCCCCCGCACGGTGGAGGCCCGGGCTGCCGCCTACCGGGACGCCCTGGCCCAGGACAAGGAGCTGATGGCCATTTTCGAGCGGACCTACGGGCCCATCAAGCACGACCCGCTCCAGGCCTTCCGGCCGGTGAAGAAATCGCCGGCGAAAAAGGCCCAGACCGCCTACCGGGCCAAGCCCCCCAAGGAGGGGCCCGAGCACCTGCTGGTGGACGGCTACAACGTGATCTTCGCCTGGGACGACCTGCGGGACCTGGCCGCCGAAAGCCTGGAGGCCGCCCGGGGGAAGCTGATGGACATCCTGTGCAACTACGCCGCCTACCGTCAGTGCGTGCCCATTCTGGTGTTCGACGCCTACAAGGTGAAGGGGGGCGTGGGCTCGGTGGAACGCTACCACAACCTGTACGTGGTGTACACCAAGGAGGCGGAGACCGCCGACATGTACATCGAGAAGGCCACCCACCGCATCGCCAAGCACTACCGCACCCGTGTGGTCACCTCCGACGCCACGGAGCAGCTCATCATCCTGGGGGCCGGGGCGCTGCGGGTGTCCTCCCGCTCCTTCCGGGAGGAGGTCCAGGCCGCGGAGCAGGAGGTGCGCCGCATCCTCGCGGGGATGTAACACAATGAAAAAATCGCACAGCAAAAGGGGCCTCCCGTCTGGGAGGCCCCTCCTTTTTTGTACGTGCTGCGTTCTGGGGAGCGTCACGTCCCCTGCCCCCGGCCGGCCAGGCGGGACAGGGTGTCCCGCAGGGCGGTGAAGTCGATGGGCTTTGCCACGTGGGCGTCCATGCCCGCGGCGGCGGTGGCGGCGATGTCCTCGGGGAACACGTTGGCCGTGGCGGCGATGAGGGGCACGGCAGCCGCGTCCTCCCGCTTCAAGGCCCGGATCTGCCTGGCGGCCCCGCAGCCGTCCAGCACGGGCATCTGCATATCCAGCAGCACCGCCTGGTACCAGTAGGGCGGGGACTTCTGGAACAGCTCCACCGCCTCCTTGCCGTTCCAGGCCTGGGTGACCTGGGCCCCGGCCATGGTGAGCAACTCGGTGACGATCTCCATGTTCACCTCGTTGTCCTCCGCCACCAGCACCCGCAGCCCCTCCAGGGAGGGGGCGTCCTGCTTCTCCGGCTCCGGGGGGACGGCCTCCGGCCGGGCGGCGGCAAAGGGCAGCACCAGGGTGAACACGGTGCCCTCCCCCGGCTGGCTCTGGACGGAGATCTCCCCGTCCATCTGGGCCACCAGGCTTTTGGTGATGGCCATGCCCAGGCCTGTGCCCCCGGCCTGGGCGGCACTGAACCGCAGCTCCCGGGCGTAGGGCTCGAAGAGGCGCTGTAAAAACTCCGCCGACATGCCGATACCGGTGTCCGCTACCTCCAGCCGGTAGCGGGGCTGGTCCCCGCCCCGCACTTGTCGGGCCGTTACGGTAATAGAATCCCCCTTGCCGGTAAATTTAAGGGCGTTGGACAGCAGATTGTTGAGCACCTGCTGGAGCCGGAAGGGGTCCCCCATCACCTGAGGGTTTTCCAGCTCCAGGTCGGTGGTAAAGCCCTTGCCCTGCTCCTCCGCCTGGATGCGGAAGGTCTCCAGGCTCTCCTCCAGGCAGGCCTTCAGGTCGAAGCTGCGGGAATCCAGGACGATCTTCCCCTGCTCCAGCCGGGACATGTCCAAAATGTCGTTGATGAGCCCCAGCAGGTGCTGCCCCGAGGAGCCGATCTTCTTCAGGTAGCCCCGGACCTTCTCCGGGTCCCCGGCGTGCTGCTGGGCCAGGGCGCTCAGGCTTAATATGGCGTTTAACGGCGTGCGCATGTCGTGGGACATGTTCCGGAAAAAGGCCTGCTTGGAGGCCTCGTCCCGCCGGGCCAGGTCTAAGGCGTCCTCCAGCAACTTGCGCTCCTGGAGCTGCCGCTGCTTCTGGGCCCCCACCTCCCGGAAGGCCAGCACCACCTCGCCGGGGGCCAGGGACTCGTCGTAGAGCACCCGGACGTTCACCCAGCGGTACTCCTCCCCGAACAGCCGGAGGAAGTCCCCGCCGAACTCCCGCTCCCGGCCCTTTACCAGGACCCGGATCTTCTCGCAGGAGAAGCTCTGGATAAAGTCCCGGTAGGCGTCGGCCTCGATGACCTCGCTGGCGGTCTTGAGCAGGCTGTCGTAATCCCCCTGGGGCGGGACGCGGCCCCGCACGTAGTCGGAGCCCTTGATCATCTCGTAGGTCTCGGCCTCGTAGTCCACCCGGTACAGGGCGTAGTAGGAGTTGCCCAGCACCCGCACGGTCTCGTTGGTCCTGCGCACCCGGGCGCCCAGCCGCAGGTCCCGCCAGGCCATGGCCGCCAGCCCTCCCAACGCGGCCAGAATCAGCAGCCCGAACACCCCGGCGAACACGTAGAACGGACCCAAAATGGTGCTGTAGGGCCGGGTGACGATGGAGTACCAGCCGTTGTCCATGCGGGTGTAGTACACCGCCCGGCGCTGGCCGGACAGGTCGGTGACATTGGAACGGTAGCCGTCCAGCTCCCCCTGGCTGATGAGCACGATGAGCTCGTCCAAGTAGGCCTGGATCACCTCCTCCTCCGCCTCCAGGGCGGTCTCCCGGTAGATGACGCGGCCGGTGCTGTCGCAGAGAAAGAAGGAGTTGCCCTCGGGCAGCTGGAAGGTGCCGAAGTTGAACAGGAACTTCTCCGACAGGATGTCGAAGGCCACCACGGCGCCGCAGTCCCTGCACTTCTGGGCCGCGGTGATCACCGGCTGGCCGGTGGCCGCGTCGGTGTACACGTCGGTGAACACCGTCTCCCCATCGGCCTCCAGGGCCTTTTGGTACCACTCCGTGCCCTCCACCGGGTAGCCCTTGCTCCCCTCCCAGGAGCGGGCGGCCACGATCTCCCCCTCCAGCACGGCGTAGGGGTTCACCATGCCGCTGCCCAGGATGGAGTCCAGCCGCTGGAAGTAGATGGCCAGCCAGGCGGCGATGTCCTCCGCGCTCTCCCCCTGGGCGGCCCGGCTGTCGATGGAGGTGGTGGCCACGGTGAGCAGCGTCTCGTATACCGTCAGGTCCCCGGCCTCCTCTGCCGCGTAGCTGCGGGAGAGGGTGGTTCCGGTCTCGTAGGTGTTGCGGAGCATGGCCTCCCGCACCAGGGCCAGGCCTGCCGAGGCCAGCACCAGCACCAGGGCCCCCAGCACCAGGTGGAGCCGCATATCCCGCAGACGGGCCCGGCGGCGGGCCCGGCGTTCTCCCTTCCGGTCCATGGCTCAGCCCTCCCCGATGGCCGCCAGCACCTGCCGGTACGCCGGGCAGATGTCCTCCCGCAAAGCCAGGGCCCTGGCCCAGTCCCCGGCCCGCAGGGCCTCTACCTGGCGGGTGAACAGCCCGTACAGGGGCTCCATGGACAAATTGCCGCACATGCCCTTCAGGGTGTGAGAGGCGGCCACCGCCCCCTCCTGGTCCCGGCTGTCCAGGGCCTGCTCCAGCTTTTGGAAGTTCCCGTCCGCCCCGAATTTTTGCAGCAGCCGCTCCAGCAGGGCCTCGCTGCCCATCAGCCGCTCCAGGGCGGCGTCTACCTGCACGCCGCCGGCTTCCAGCCGTTTTTTTCTGGCCTGGTCCATGACGTCACTCCTCTCTCTGATACAGCCGGGCGAGCGCCGGCTCCTCTGCCAAAAAGCACTCCAGCAGCCGGGGGTTGAAGGTCCCGCACTGGCCGCCGCAGATCATCTCCAGCACCTTCTCCCGGGAGAAGGCGTCCTTGTACACCCGCTTGCAGCTCAGGGCGTCGTACACGTCCGCCAGGGAGACGATCTGGGCCCAGATGGAGATCTCGTCCCCCGCGAGGCCCTCGGGGTAGCCCCGGCCGTCCCAGCGCTCGTGGTGGTGCAGGGCGATGTCCCTGGCGTAGGGGTAGAGGCTGTCCTCCCGGAACTGGGGGATCTGGTCCAGCAGCTTTGCCCCCTGGGTGGTGTGGGTCTTCATCACCTCGAACTCCTCCGGGGTCAGCTTCCCGGGCTTGTTGAGGATGGCGTCGGGCACGGCGATCTTCCCCACGTCGTGCATAATGGAGGCCAGGGCGATCTGCTCTATCTCCTCCCGAGACAGCCCCTCCCCCAGGGGGGTGTGCTCCAGCAGGTGCTGGGTGATGCGCCGGATGCGCTGCACGTGGCCGCCGGACTCCTCGCTGCGGAATTCGATGGCGGTGGAGAGGGCCTCCACCATGCCCTGGCTCAGGCGGATGATGCGCTGGGCCTGGCGCAGCAGGTCCGCCTGCTGAGACTCCACCTTCTCCCCCAGCCTGCGCCGGGCCTGGAACAGCTCGATCACCGACTCCACCCGCCGCCGCACCACAAAGGGAAGCACCGGCTTGCTGATGACGTCCATCACCCCCAGCTGATAGGCCTCCCGCATCACGCTATCGCTGGCCTCGGCGGTGATGAGGAACACGGGCAGCCGGGCGGTCAGGCCGCTCTCCTTTAGCTCCCGCAGCACCTGAATGCCCGAGAGCTCCGGCATCACCACGTCCAGCAGCACGGCGCACAAGCTGTCCTCCCCCGCCCGGATGGCGGCAAGGCCCTCCCGGCCGTCCGCCGCCTGGGCGATGGCGTAGTCCGGGGAGAAGATCTCCTCCAAAATCGCCCGGTTGATCTCGTCGTCATCCACAATCAGAATGGTGTTCTGCTGGCTCATGGCAGCTCCTCCTCTCCGCCTGCGCCGCGGGGGCGCAGATTTCTAGTCTGCCGCCCGGGGCGGGGGCTTATCCCCCGGCGGGGCTTGCTTTGATTCTACCACAGCCAGGGCTGTTTCCGCAAGGGTTGTCACGCCGCTGGTGCGGTTGAGAATGGCAACTCCCCCAGTCGCCGAACGGCGACAGCCCCCTCATAGAGGGGGGTGAGCGAGCGCCGGTGGCGCTCTGCCGCGAACTGACCGAACCGGCAGGTGAGACTCTGCCTCCCTCATTGAGGGAGGTGCCGCCGAAGGCGGCGGAGGGAGTATCTTTCTTAGCTGTGCCCATCCCCGTCTCGCCTGCGGCGTGACTGAGGGGATGCCCTCCTTGGCGGTTCCCACCCCCTGCCCCCTCCCGTTGATTTCATTTTCTATAAGAGATAACTTTTCCGCAACGGGAGGGGGAAGATTATTCTATATATCTCATTTCAAAGGGGGATTTCATCCCCCTTTGAAACCCCTACA
>ENA-UONY01003218-UONY01003218.1-human-gut-metagenome-genome-assembly--contig:-CS9-NODE-3218-length-10467-cov-4.525355_pt1 | contig 10467 bp, 7 predicted proteins | sample MGYA00242465_ERZ724012 | MGnify/ENA metagenome assembly ERZ724012 | reverse complement strand
GCGCCCATGAAGGTCGCCGTGCTGCCCCTCTCCAAGAAGGAAGTCCTCGCCGGCCCGGCCAGGGAGCTCTACGCCGAGCTCTCCAAGCACTTCATGTGCGACTATGACGACACCGGCTCCATCGGCAAGCGCTACCGCCGCCAGGACGAGATCGGCACGCCCTATTGCGTGACCGTCGACTTCACCACCGTCGGCGACGCCGAGACGCCCGCGGACAACTGCGTCACCATCCGTGAGCGCGACAGCATGCAGCAGGTCCGCCTGCCCATAAGCGAGCTCGTCGCCTACCTCAGCGAGAGGCTTGCCTACTGAGGAAGAATGAAATGAAACATCCCGGCGCCCGGCGCAGACCGGGGCGGGAGCGGGCGGTGGCCTGCTCCGCGGCCTCGGCCTTCGCGGCCGGTTGGGTGCTGACGGCGGTCTCGGAGCTTATCACAACGCAGAGCTTCGCAGACGCCGCGGCACTGCTTTTCGGATTTACGCCCCGGGCCGTCGCAACGGCGGCCTTCCTGGGGCTGATCATCTGCACGCTCGGCTTTCTCTGCCGGAGCATCTTCGCGGGCGGGCTCATAGTCACGCTCTTCGTCGCGGGGCTGAGCTTCGCCAACTACTACAAGATGCTCATAACCTCCACGCCGCTGTACGTCCAGGACATACGCCTCGTCACCCAGGTGGGCGGCATCATGGAGCTCAACGAGGCCTCCATGAAGTTCTCGGGCGAGAGCGCGGCGGCGGTGGTGATTATGCTGCTGGTGCTCGTCGGGCTCTTTTTCGTCTCGCGGCGCTTCAGGCCGCGGCTGCGCGAGGGGCTCATATCCGGGCTGATCTCGGCAATACTGTTTGCGTCGCTCTTCTGCGTGCCGGCCTCGGTCGAGAGCTGGTTCTACGGCCCGGCGGGCTCGGGACAGGCGGCGGCGCAGGACACGCAGATAGTCCACAACAGCCGCTGCGGCGTGCTGCTCGGCCTCTGGCGCTCAGTCGTCCTCGGCGGGGAGGAGCTCATCCCCGAGCCGGACGAGGAGGAGCTGATGCTCATGAACGCCCAGAGCTGGATCGAGGAGCTGCCGGACACGGAAAAGGACGAGCAGCCGAACGTCATCTTCGTCCTCGGCGAGTCCTTCTTCGACGTGACGGAGCTGCCCGGCGTGAGCTACGCCGAGGACCCGGTCGCGGACTTCCACCGCATCTGCTCCGAGGGCGTGTCCGGCAAGTTTTACACGCACACGCTCGGCTATGGCACGGAGAACATCGAGCTCGAGATAATGACGGGCATCAACACCCGCTTCTTCAGCTGGGACGACATGATCTACGGCTGGGAGCAGGAGAAGCTGCTCACCTATCCCAGCCTGCCGCAGCTCTTCTCCGACGCGGGCTACTACACGGCCTATCTGCACACCTTCAACGACGGCATCTACAACCGCACGGCGCTGTACACGGCCCTGGGCTTTCAGGACATGTACTTCTCCGGCGACTTCGCCGCGATAGACCCGGAGGCGGCCGCCGCGCCGGACTACTGGGGCTACATGTACGGCAAGATCGCCGGCGAGTTCTACTCCGACGACTACCTCGCCGACGTGACGGCCGAGCTCTTCGACCAGAAGGCCGGGGAGGGCCCGGTGTTCCTCTGGGCCGTCACCATGGAGAACCACACGCCCTACACGGCGGACAAGTTTTCGAGCTACGACTTCCCCTTTGAGTCCGACCTCGGCGACGAGGCCGTGGGCGTGCTCAACGCCGTGACCCAGGGCGTGGCCGACTGCTCCGAGGCCCTGGGCAAGCTGGTGGACCACCTCGCCGCTCAGGACGAGCCGGTCATCGTCGTGTTCTTCGGCGACCACCGCCCCGGCACCCCGCTCGAGAGCGGGGCGACGGTGTACTCCGAGCTCGGCATGTGCCCGGAGGACGTCGCGGACTGGGAGCTTGAGGACTACGCCGAGCTCTACTCCACGGACTATGTCATCTGGTCGAACGACCCGTCGCTGCTCCCGGCCGAGCCGGGCAGCCGCATGAACACCTCCTCCACGCTCCTGGGCGTCGAGGCGCTGCAACTGGCGGGCATAGACCTCGACGAATACTGGAGCATGTGCGCCGTCGTGGACACCGTCTCCGACGGCTGGACCTGGAACTTCTTCGTCCCCCAGGACGGAGAGCCCTGCTTCTCGCCGTTTGCGGGCCTTGACGAGGAGGGTCTGGACATAATACAGGCCATGCGGGTATTTATGAACAGTACATTTTACGGTACGGACGGCCCGGACTTCCGGGACATCTTCGCCGGTACAGAAAGGGATACGGATACTAAATGAAAGACGGTTTCATCAAAGCCGCGGCCGCCGCGCCGGAACTTCGCGTGGCCGACCCCCGGTACAACACTGAGAAGATCATCGAATGCATCGAAAAGGCGAAGGGCGAGGGCGTGAAGCTCCTCGTGTTCCCGGAGCTCGCCATCACCGGCGCCACCTGCGGGCACCTGTACTACCAGAAGCCCCTGCTGAACGCCGCGCTCGAGTGCCTGGGCGAGATAGCCGACGCCACGCGTGGCAGCGACATGCTCACCGTCGTCGGCCTGCCGCTCTATGCGCGCGGGGCCGTGTACAGCGCGGCGGCCGCCGTCTGCAAGGGCGAGGTCCTGGGCTTCACCGCGCGCCGCAACGTCCGCGGCACCGTGTTCGCCAGCCTGAACCCGGGCGAGTCCATCGACATCGACCTCGAGTACTCCGACTACTGCTGCCTCGAGAGCGAGGCGCTCTTCTGCGCGGACGCCATGAGCGAGCTCGTGGTCGGCATCCAGTTCGCCGCCGACAGGCGCCTGCCCGTGCCGCCCACTGCAGCGCTCTGCGCCGCCGGCGCCACCGTCATCGCCGAGCTCTCCGACGAGCCCATGAGCGTGCAGTCCGCCTTTGAGACCAAGCGCGCGCTCAACAACGAGACCAAGCGCCTGCACTACGGCACCGTCTACGCCGCCCCCGCCTCCGGCGAGAGCACCACGGACAAGAGCTATTCCGGCCTCTGCCTCGTCGTGGACGACGGCGAGACCCTCGCCGAGAGCGAGAGCGGCTCCGGCATGGCCGTCAGCGAGTTCGACGTCTTCAACCTCGCCGGCGCCCGCATGCGCGAGGGCACCTTCGCCACGCTGGCCGCGGCCCCCGTGGCCCGCTACGCCTGGGAGCTCGAGCCCGCCGAGACCAAGCTCACCCGCCGCATAAAGCGCGAGCCCTTCGTCCCCGACGAGGGCATCGCCGAGTTTGCCGCGCGCTGCCTGGACATCCAGGCCACCGGCCTCATCAAGCGCATGGAGTATACCGGCTGCTGGCGCCCCGTCATCGGCGTCTCCGGCGGCGTGGACTCCACGCTGGTCATGCTCGCCTGTGCCCACGCGATGGACAAGCTGGGCCTGCCGCGCAAGAACATCGTCGCCGTCACCATGCCCTGCTTCGGCACCACCGACCGCACCAAGAACAACGCCGTCACGATAGCCGAGCGCCTCGGCACCGAGCTGCGCGTCATCCCCATAGGCGAGAGCGTCAAGAAGCACTTCGAGACCATCGGCCACGACCTCGGCGACCACAGCGTCGTCTTCGAGAACGCCCAGGCCCGCGAGCGCACCATGGTGCTGCTCGACATCGCCAACAAGGTCAACGGCCTCGACGTCGGCACCAAGGACCTCTCCGAGCAGGCCGACGGCTGGTGCACCTATAACGGCGACCAGATCTCCAACTACGACATCAACGCCGGCCTCACCAAGACCATGGTCCGCGCCGTGGTCAAGTACGTCGCCGACACCTGCGACGACGCCGAGCTCGCCGCCGCGCTGCACGACATCTGGGATACGCCGGTCACGCCGGAGCTGCTGCCCATCGGCGACGAGGGCGAGCTGCTGCAGAAGAGCGAGGACTCCGTCGGCCCCTACATCCTGCAGGACTTCTTCCTCTGGCACATGGTCATGCGCGGCGGCTCCCCCGAGAAGGTCCTACGCCTGGCCGAGATCGCCTTCGAGGGCGAATTCGACCGCGCCACGCTCATCCACTGGCTGCACAGCTACTGCCGCCGCTTCTTCGCGCAGCAGTTCAAGCGCAGCGCCTCGGCCGACGGCCCCGCGGTCATGGGCTTCACGCTCTCCCCGCGCGACGGCCACAAGATGCCCTCCGACGCGTCCAACGCGCTCTGGATCGGCGCTGTCGAAAACATGAAATAATTCCTGAGTTTAACAAAAACGGCCTGCGAAAGCGGGCCGTTTTTCATTTTCAGCCAAAATGCGGCGAAATAGCGCAACTTTTTGCCTTGCAATTTTCCCGCGCTGTTTATATAATGGGCCTGCGCTATATCCGGGCTGGACCTGGAACAGCAGCAGGAGGTAATTGAATATGTCCAACAGCACTGAAAAGACCAGACGCCTTGTGGGTTTATCCATCTTCACGGCTCTGGTCATCGTTTTGCAGTTTGTCGCCACGTTTGTGAAGATAGGCTCCTTCCCCGTGACGCTGACGCTGGTGCCCATCGTGGTCGGCGCGGCGCTCTACGGCCCCAGGGCGGGCGCCTGGCTCGGCTTCGTGTTTGGCGCGGTCGTGCTCATCGCCTGCATCACCGGGGCGGACCTCGGCGGGGCCGTTCTCTGGAACCTGAACCCCCTTCTCACCGCGCTGCTCTGCCTCGTTAAGGGCATCGCCGCCGGCTGGGTGGCCGCCCTTATCTACAAGGCCCTTGAGAAGAAGAACCCCACCGCCGGCGTCATCTGCGCCGCCATCGCGAGCCCCATCGTGAACACCGGCATCTTCTGCGCCGGCCTCGTTACCTTCTTCAGCGACACCTTCAACGAGTGGATGATGGGCTGGGTCAGCTCCACCGGCAACGAGGCCAACCCGCTGCTCTACATCATCCTCGTCCTCGTCGGCGTGAACTTCCTCATCGAGCTGGGCATAAACCTGGTGCTCTCCCCGATAATCGAGCGCATAATCCGTCTGCGCAAGAAGGGAGTCGTGTGAGATGATCCTGGCGGTGGACGCGGGCAACACGGCGGTCACCCTCGGCTGCGTCGAGGGCCGCGAGATACTCAACCTTGCGCGGCTGGCTGCCAGCCCCGGGCGCAGCGCGGACGAATACGCCGTGCTCATGGAGCGGGTGCTGAGCCTGCGCGGGGTCAAGCTGCGCGAATTTGAGGGCGCGGCCATCGCCTCCGTCGTCCCGCCGCTCACCGAGGTGCTGCGCGAGGCGGTGCGGCTCATAACGGGGCACGACGCCCTCGTCGTCGGCGCCGGGGTCAAGACCGGCCTGAACATCGGCATCGACGACCCCTCGCAGATGGGCGCGGACCTCGTAGCGGGCGCTGTGGCGGCGCTGGACGCCCATGAGCCGCCGGTCATCATCATCGACATGGGCACGGCCACGACGATAACCGTAATCGGCCCGAACTCGCGGCTGCTGGGCGGGGCGATACTCCCCGGCGCGGCCGTCTCGCTCGAGGCGCTCTCCGACGCGGCCTCGCTGCTGCCCCGCATTTCGCTGGAGGCCCCGAAGCGCGTAATCGGCTCGGGCACGATAGAGTGCATGAAGTCCGGCGCCGTGTTCGGCGCGGCCTGCGCCATCGACGGCATGATAGACCGCATGGAGGCCGAGCTCGGCGGGAGCGCCGCCGTCGTCGCCACGGGCGGCCTCGCCGAGAGGATAATACCCTACTGCACGCACGACATCGAGCTCGACGACTACATGCTGCTCCGCGGGCTCTCGCTCATCTGGCAGCGCAACCGGCGCGAGAGGCGCCGAGAGGCGAAACAGGCACCCCACGCATAAGATGCAGAAGGGGCGACAGGCTGAAGGTGGCCTGCCGCCCTTTTTGTGCAAGTGGGGGTATTTCTTATGGCAGATTGGTTCCTGGCCTTGCCGCATACGGTGCAGGCGCTGCTGGCGACGCTCTTCACCTGGGGCGTGACGGCGCTGGGCGCGGGGCTGGTGTTCTTTTTCAGGACCATGAACAAAAACGCGCTGGACGCCATGCTCGGCTTTGCGGCCGGGGTCATGACGGCGGCGTCCTTCTGGAGCCTGCTCTCTCCGGCCATAGAGCTGGCGGGGACGCTGGGCATGAACGTGTGGGCGACGGCGCTGCTGGGCTTTCTGGGCGGCGGCGCGCTGCTCTATCTGGGCGACCGGCTCTGGGAGCGCATGGAGCGCCGGAGCGGCGCGGCCGGAGCCTCGAGCCGCCGCCGGGCGCTGATGCTGATGAGCAGCATAACGCTGCACAACATACCGGAGGGCCTCTCCGTGGGCGTGGCCTTCGGCTCCCTGGCCTACGGGCTGGACGGCGCGACGCCCGCGGCGGCCTGCCTGCTGGCGCTGGGCATAGGCATACAGAACCTGCCCGAGGGCACGGCTGTCAGCGTCCCGCTCCGGCGCGAGGGCATGAGCCGGGGCCGGGCCTTCTTCCTCGGCCAGGCCAGCGGCATCGTCGAGCCCATCGCGGGCGTCATAGGCGCGGCGCTGGTGCTCCGGGCGCGGCTGCTCCAGCCCTATATGCTCGCCTTCGCCGCCGGGGCGATGATCTACGTCGTGGTCGAGGAGCTCATACCCGAGAGCCAGACCAACAAGCGCAAGGACGTCATGGCCCTCTTCACGCTCATCGGCTTCTCCGTCATGATGGTCCTGGACGTGGCGCTGGGATAAAATAGTTCCATAACGGCTCCGGCTGTGGTATCATTGTGCGTATACCACAGCCGGAGGTGCATTTTATGGAAGCAAAACAGGCCCCCGTCATGGGCAGAAAGCTGTTTTTATACGTCACGGCCTTCTTCTCGGGCATGTCGGTCATGGCCATAGAGCTGGGCGCGAGCCGCCTGCTGGCGCCGTACTTTTCAAGCTCGCAGATCGTCTGGACGGTCATCATCGGCACCATCATGATAGCCATGGCCATAGGCAACGTCTGGGGTGGCCGGGCGGCGGACAAGGACCCGGACCCCGTGCGGCTCTACCGTCGGCTGCTGATAACGGCGGTCTGGACGGCGGCCATACCCTTTGCCGGGCGCTATGTCATCGCGGGCGTCTCCGGGCTGCTGGCGCTCTTCGTGAAGAGCAACTTCCTCGTCTGGGCCTCGCTGGGCAGCTGCTTTGCCCTCTTCGTCGTGCCGCTCATGCTGCTCGGCACCGTCACGCCCTCGCTGATGAAGTACGCCACCGAGAGCCTGGACGACAACGGCCGCACCGTGGGCGAGCTGGAGGCCCTGGGCACCATAGGCAGCATCATCGGCACCTTCCTGCCCACCTTCGTGACCATCCCCGCCGTCGGCACGGCGCGGACCTTCCTCATCTTCGCCGCAATCCTTGCGGTCATAAGCCTGGACTTTTTCATCTCACGCAAAAAGTGGGTCGCCCGCAGCGCGGTCATCGCCGTCGTCATCACGGCGCTCATGCTCATGCCCTTCAACTACAGCTTCGCCTTCTGGGAGGACGACCTCACCGTCGAGGACGAGTCCATCTACAACTACCTCCAGGTCCGCGAGACGGACGAGAGCGTCATCCTCTCCACCAACGTGGCCTTCGGCGTGCAGAGCATCATGATGAAGTCCGGCGGGCTCACGGGCATGTACTACGACTACGCCCTCGCCGCACCGCTCATGGCGGAAAAGTGCGAGGACGTGCTCATACTCGGCCTCGGTACCGGCACCTTTGCCGGGCAGTGCCTCAAATACTTCCCCGGCTGCTCCGTCACGGGCGTGGAGATCGACGAGAAGATCGTCGCCCTCTCGCGCGAGTACTTCGGCCTGCCGGAGGAGGTAAACGCCGTCGTGGGCGACGGCCGCGCCTACCTCACGACCTCCGGCACCTACGACGTCATCATGGTGGACGCCTATCAGGACATCACGATACCCTTCCAGATGTCCAGCGTGGAGTTCTTCACCGAGGTGCTCGAGCACCTGAACCCCGGCGGGGTCATGGTGGTGAACATGTCCATGCGCTCCGACGCCGAGGGCTCGATGAACGAGTACCTCATGGACACCATCGCCTCGGTCTTTCCGTACTGCGCCACTGTTAAGGTCACGGGCGGCTCGAACCTCGAGCTCCTCGCCACCGCGGACGCCGAAGGCTTTGCGCGGCTCGCGGAGCGCATAGCCGCGCTGGGGGAGGACGATGCGCTGAGCACCATCATGTCCCGCGTAGAGGAGGGCCTCGTCCCCGTCGAGGGCGGCGGCCTCATCCTCACGGACGACAAGGCGCCCGTGGAGCTCCTCGGCATGAGGGTGCTCGACGAGATGATCTCCTCCGAGCTCGAGACGCTCAGGGGGCAGATAAAAGAGAACGGGATAATGAGCTTATTGGAGTGAGCAACAATAAAAAGGGGGAACCCCCGGCGAGGGTTCCCCCTTTGCCCCCCTCCTGCGCTTCAATAAGCACAAGGGGATTTCGCCCGCTGCGGCGGGCGACCAGGGGCGCGGCCCCTGGACGGCGCCCGCTTTTTTGTAAAAAAGCGGGGCAAAAAACTTTTACACTTTTGGGGCCGCGTTACTTTTTCTTGCGGCCGAAGATGCTGCTGCTCTCGGGGGCGCGGCCGTCCATGGCCTTTGCATACTCGCGCAGCGCGTCCTTCTGGGCGGCGGTCATGTTCTTGGGCACGACCACGTTCACGGTGACGTACTGGTCGCCGCGGCCGGAGCCGCGCAGGAAGGGTATGCCCTTGCCGCGGAGCCTGAACACCGTCCCGGGCTGGGTGCCCTCGGGGATGGTGAGCTTGACCTTGCCGTCAAGAGTCGGGACCTCGATGTCCGCGCCGAGCGCCGCCTGGGCAAAGCTCACGTTCGCGCTCGAGAGGACGGAGGTGCCGTCGCGCTCGAAGGTCTCGTGCCGGCGCACGGAGACCGTGACCAGCAGGTCGCCCGCGGGGCCGCCGTCGCGGCCGGCGTTGCCCTGGCCCTTCATGGATATGGTCTGGCCGTCGTCTATGCCGGCGGGTATGTTCACGCTGAGCTTGCGGTTGCGGCGCACGTTGGCCTTGCCCTTGCAGGTCGGGCAGGGCTGGTGGATTATCTTGCCCGTGCCGCCGCACTTCGGGCAGGGGCCCTGGGACTGCACCATGCCGAAGGGGGTGCGCTGCGTCGTGCGGACGCTGCCGGTGCCGTGGCAGTCCGGGCAGATCTCGGGCGTCGTGCCGGGCGCGCAGCCCGTGCCGTGGCAGTCCGGGCACTGCTCCACCTTGGAGACGTTTATCTCCTTCTTGCAGCCGAAGGCCGCCTCCTCAAAGCTGATGGTGACCGAGGCGCGCAGGCTCTCGCCGCGTTTCGGGCCGCTGCGCTGAGACGAGCCGCCGCCGAAACCAAAGATGTCGCCAAGATCGCCGAATATATCTCCAAAGCCGCCGAAGCCGCTGAATCCTCCAAAGCCGGAGGCCCCGTCAAAACCGCCGAAGCCCTGGGAAGGATCGAAGGCCGCGTGACCGTACTGGTCATACTTCGCGCGCTTTTCCGGGTCGCTCAGCACCTGAGCGGCCTCGTTTACCTCCTTGAACTTCGCCTCGGCGTCCTTGTCGCCGGGGTGGAGGTCCGGGTGATACTGCTTCGCCAGCTTCCTGTATGCCTTTTTGATCTCTTCTTCCGAGGCGCCCTTCTTCAGGCCGAGCACCTCGTAATAGTCCCTTTTCTGTTCCGCCATCTGCTTTTCACCTCACCTTACGCGCTTTTGCGGGCGCACTTTCGTGCGCCCGCATTCTGCGCGGGGGTCGTTTTATAAGAGAGGGTCTTGAGTGATATCACTTCTTGTCGTCGTCGACCACTTCGTAGTCGGCGTCGTAGTACTGCTGGCCGCCGTCGTTGCCGCCGTTGCTGCCGCCGGGCTGCTGGCCGCCCATGTCCGGGCCGCCGGCCTGGGCGCCGGTCTGCTGATAGAGCTTCTCGCTGACCTTGTAGAAGGCCTGGGTCAGCTCGTCGGTGGCGGACTTGATGGCCGCGGTGTCGCTGCCCTGGAGGGCCTTCTTCAGGCTCTCGAGCTTGGCCTCGACCTCAGCCTTGTCGGAGGCGTCGAGCTTGTCGCCCATCTCCTGCAGGGTCTTCTCGGTCTGATAGACCATCTGGTCGCCGGCGTTGCGGGTGTCGACCTCTTCCTTGCGCTTGGCGTCCTCGGCGGCGTACTGCTCAGCCTCACGCACTGCCTTGTCGATGTCCTCCTTGGAGAGGTTCGTGGAGGCGGTGATGGTGATGTGCTGCTCCTTGCCGGTGCCGAGGTCCTTGGCGCTGACGTTGACGATGCCGTTGGCGTCGATGTCGAAGGTGACCTCTATCTGAGGCACGCCGCGGCGGGCCGGGGCGATGCCGTCGAGGTTGAAGCGGCCGAGGCTCTTGTTGTAGGCCGCCATCTCACGCTCGCCCTGCAGGACGTTGACCTCAACGGAGGTCTGGTTGTCCGCGGCGGTGGAGAAGATCTGGCTCTTCTTGGTCGGAATGGTGGTGTTGCGGTCGATCAGCTTGGTGAACACGCCGCCGAGGGTCTCGATGC
>ENA-UONY01003216-UONY01003216.1-human-gut-metagenome-genome-assembly--contig:-CS9-NODE-3216-length-10475-cov-5.198944_pt1 | contig 10475 bp, 7 predicted proteins | sample MGYA00242465_ERZ724012 | MGnify/ENA metagenome assembly ERZ724012 | reverse complement strand
AAATTAGGAGATTTATTTCAAGTCATACCATAATTATACCACATACCAACCTGTTTGTCAAGAGAAGAAGAAATTTTTTTCTAAAAATCGAATTCAACCTCTCCGCACGCGAAGAGAATACACCATTCAAATCAATCGCCATCAAACAATTATATGCGGGATAAGTTTCTTCAGGCGGATGTCAGACATTCACAATTGCAAGGGAGATTTGCAAGCTGAACGACAGGTCATTCCTGAAACTCCTCTTGAAATGGGTTTAGAGCTGAAAATACGATATCTCTTCTCCCGAAGAGTTCGCGGGAGATATTCGGCCATATTCTCCACAACGATTTCAGAAGCGGGACTGGGAGAGTCTGCTTTTCTCGTCTCACGACGACGTCCACGATTGCCGCACCATTCCTGCGTCATCAGCATTATGAAATTGTCGAAAAACGAGGCAGAAAACGCTCACCACGTCTCCCCTTCCCGCAAAATCAGTTCGACGGGGCCGGAGGCGGCGGCACCGGGCGGGAGGCGAGGTTGTCGAGGATCTTCCGGGCGACGGTTTCTCCGATGCCCGGAACCTTTTCCGCAATCTCTTCGACCGACGCCTTCTTCAATCGCGCCAGCGAACCGAAGGCGCGCAACAGCTGTTTCTTGCGGATGTCGCCGACTCCCGGAATCTCATCCAGCCGCGACTGCTCAATCCGGCAGTTGCGCAGCTCCCTGTGGTACGTAATGGCGAATCGGTGCGCCTCATCCCGGAGCGCCTGCAGCATCCGCAATGCCGGATCGTGCCGGCTCAGCACGATCGGTTCGCTCCGGCCGGGCAGGTAGATCTCCTCGTTCCGCTTGGCCAGCCCGATCACCGGCAGCGGCGGGCAGCCGATCTCCACCAGCGCGTCGATCGCCGCCGAAAGCTGTCCTTTTCCGCCGTCGACCATCACCAGGTCGGGCAGCGGGCGCTTCTCCTCCAGCAAACGCGAGAAGTGGCGCACCAGCACCTCGTGCATCATCGCAAAGTCGTCGCTCTGGTGCACGGTCCGAATCCGGAACCGGCGGTAGTTCTCCCGGTCCGGCCGCCCCCCGCGGAACGCCACCAGACTCGCCACCGCCAGCTTGCCCAGTATGTTCGAAATATCAAATCCGATGATCCGGTCCGGCATCTTCTCCAGCCCCAGGACCCGCCCCAGCGCGTTGACCGCCGCCATGCCCGGCGCCGCATCCGGCAGTTCCGGCCGCCAGAACGCCCGGCTCCGACGCCCGAAGACGCTCTCCAGATTGGTCAATACATCCCGCAGACGGGCCGCCTTCTCAAACTGCTGCGCCTGCGCCGCCGCAAGCATATTGGCGCGCACCGTTTCGGAAAGTTCCCGGATGTCCCCCTGCAGCACCGCCACCGCCTGTTCCACCCGTTTCCGGTACTCCTCCGGAGTGACCGCGCCCACGCAGGGCGCACAGCACTCCTTGACGATCCGAGTAAGACAGCGGCGGCGGGTCTCTTCGTCCGGCTCAGAGTCGCGGCAGGCACGCAATCCGAAGTGCGCCAGCAGAAACTCCAGCGTCATCCGCAGCGCCCCTCCCCGCGGGAAAGGTCCGAAATACTGCGCGCCGTCGTTCTTCTTCAACCGCGCCAGCTTGAGCGTCGGGAACTTCTCCCGCCAATCCACCTTGAGCAGGAGATAGCGCTTGTCGTCGCGCATGAGCACGTTGTAGTGCGGCGCAAAATCCTTGATCAGCCGCGACTCCAGAATCAGCGCCTCATCCTCGGAACGCACCGTCTCATAGCTCCAGTCGTCGATCGAATGGATCAGTGAACGCAGTTTCGCATCCGCCCGCGCCACCCGCGACGGCTGAAAGTAGGAGCTCATCCGGCGGCGCAGATTCGACGCCTTGCCGACGTAGATCACCTTGCCGAAACGGTCCCGGAAGACGTACACTCCCGGCTTCGACGGGATCTCCGACGGGTGAAATTCCGATTTCTGCATGGCGGGAGCTCCTTTCTCTCCAGACGAAAAAAGCGGCAGTCCGCCGGGACCGCCGCTTCCTTTTCCACCGGAAAACTGTTACTCTTCCTCGAGCTGATCGGCGATCGAATCGGCGATCTCGTAGTTGGCGGTGACCAGCTGAACGTCGTCGAGCTCTTCCATCCGCTCGACCAGACGCAGCACCTGACGCGCAATCGCCGGGTCGGTGATCTCCGTCACCATGTCGGGACGGCGGATCAGCTCCGCCTCGTCGGTCGGAATCCCCTTCTCCTCAAAGAGCTTGACCAGAGCTTCGAAGTTTTCCGGATCAGCCCAGACCTCCGCCACGCCATCCTCGACCGTGAGGTCATTGGCGCCCGCGTCGAGCACGAGATCCATCAGCTTCTCCTCGTCGGCCCAGTCGCCGGTGATGACGAAATGCGCCTGGCGGCGGAACATCCGCGCCACCGCGCCGGAACCGGCCATGTTGCCGTTGTTGCGGTCGAAGACCATGCGCACATCGCTGATCGAACGGTTCTTGTTGTCGGTCAGGCACTCGACCATGACCGCCACACCGCCCGGCGCATACCCTTCGTAGACGATCTCCTCGAAGACCGCGTCGCCCAGCTCGCCCACGCCCTTCTTGATGGCGCGCTCGATGTTGGCGTTCGGCATGTTGACCGCCTTCGCCGAAGTCAGCGCGGAACGGAGCCGCGGATTCGCATCCGGATCGGCGCCGCCCATCTTGGCGGCGACCATGATCTCCTTGGCGATACGGGAGAAGGCCTTTCCTTTGACCTTATCGGCGGCCTCTTTCTTGTGCTTGATATTTGCCCATTTGCTGTGACCGGACATACTGACACTCTCCAGACTGTTTGAAATGATTTGATATATTCATATAAATTAACACGTAAACGGCGGATTTTCAAGCGCTCTCTTCTGGAAAGCACAGGAAGAATCCGCCGCTCCCCGCCGTCAGCCGACGACGATGTTGACCAGACGGCCGGGCACGCAGATCACTTTGCGGATCTGGCGGCCGTTGATCGCGGCCTGCACCTCGGGCGAACCCAGCGCGATTTCACGCGCGGTCTCTTCGCTGCAGCCGACCGGCATCATCAGCCGCGCCTTCGGCTTGCCGAGCACCTGCACGAGAATCTCCACCTCGTTCACCTTGAGGTGCGCCTCGTCCCACGCCGGCCACGGCACGTAGGCGATCGTCCCCTCATGCCCGAGCATCGACCAGAGCTCCTCGCAGAGGTGGGGGGCGAAAGGCGAAAGCAAGAGCACGAAGGTCTCCGCCGCTTCGCGCGGCACCTCCTTCAGCTTCGAGAACTCATTCAAGCAGATCATCAGCTGGCTGATCGCGGTGTTGAAATTGAACGTTTCAATGTCCTGCGTCACCTTCTTGATCGTGGCATGGAGCAACCGCAACTGCTCAGGCGTGCACGGAACATCCGCCACCGGGGTCTCCGCCACCAGCCGCCAGGCGCGCTTGAGGAAGCGGTACACCCCTTCCACCCCCTTGGTGCTCCACGGCTTGGTCGCTTCGAGCGGCCCCATGAACATTTCGTAGAGCCGCATGCTGTCGGCGCCGTAGTCGCGGATCACATCGTCCGGATTGACCACGTTGCGCAGCGACTTGGACATCTTGGCCGGGAATTCGGTCAGGGGTTCGCGGTCGGAGATGCGGACCGGACCATCCGGCGTGAACTCCACCTGGTCGGTCGGCACCAGCACGCCGCGGCGATCCTTGTAGCTCGTCCCGAGGATCATCCCCTGGTTGACCAGCTTGAGGAACGGCTCCTTCGTGGAGACCAGTCCGAGGTCGAAGAGCACCTTGTGCCAGAACCGGGCGTAGAGCAGGTGAAGCACCGCGTGTTCCGCACCGCCGACGTAGAGATCGACCGGCATCCAGTAGCGCTCCTTCGCCGGATCCCACGCCGCATCCGGATTCTTCGGGTCGATGTAGCGCAGATAGTACCAGCAGGAGCCCGCCCACTGCGGCATCGTGTTGGTTTCGCGACGGCCGCGGCGGCCGGTGGCCGGATCCACATAGTTGACCCAATCCTTCGCCTTCGCCAGCGGCGGTTCCCCAGTCCCGGAGGGTTTGAAGTCCGCCATCTCCGGCAGATTCACCGGCAGTTCGGAGTCGTTGACCAGCTCGATCGAACCATCTTCGTAGTGGACGATCGGGAACGGCTCGCCCCAGTAGCGCTGGCGGCTGAAAAGCCAGTCGCGCAGCTTGTATTTGACCGCCTCACGGCCGAGGCCGCGTTCGGCCAGCCACTTCGTCGCGGCGGGCTTGGACTCCTTCACCGAAAGTCCGTTGAGGTTGAGTCCCTCGTCGTTGGCGGAGTTGATGAGCTTGCCCTCCCCGGTCCAGCACGCCTTGCCGGCGAGCACGGCGGCGACGTCGCAGTTCTCCGCCGCGGCCGCCGGGTCCGGCTCGATGATGCACTTGACCGGCAGCCCGAAGGTCTGCGCAAATTCGAAGTCGCGGGTGTCGTGCGCCGGCACCGCCATGATCGCGCCGGTGCCGTAGCTCACCAAGACGTAGTCGGCGATCCAGATTGGAATCTTCACGCCGTTGACCGGATTGATCGCGTACGCACCGGTGAAGGCACCGGTCTTCTCGGTGGAGAGTTCGGTCCGGGCGAGGTCGGTCTTCTTCGCCGCCGCCTCCCGGTAGGCGTCGACCGCGGCGCGGCACTCCGGCGTGGTCAGCTTCGAAACCAGCGGATGCTCCGGCGCGAGCACCATGTAGGTCGCGCCAAAGAGCGTATCCGGCCGGGTGGTGTAGACGGTGATCCGGTCGCCGGCAGTGGTATCGAAGATCACCTCCGCACCGGTGGATTTGCCGATCCAGTTGCGCTGCATCTCCTTGATGCCTTCCGGCCAGTCGAGATCGTCGAGGTCGTTGAGCAGCCGCTCGGCGTATTCGGTAATCCGCAGCATCCACTGCTTCATCGGGCGGCGCTCCACCGGATGGTTGCCGCGTTCACTGCGCCCGTCGATCACCTCTTCGTTGGCGAGCACGGTTCCGAGCGCCGGGCACCAGTTGACCGCCACCTCGTCGAGGTAGGCCAGCCCCTTCTTGTAAAGCTGCATGAAGATCCACTGGGTCCACTTGAAGTAGTTCGGATCGGTGGTGTTGATCTCGCGATCCCAGTCATAGCTGAAGCCGAGCGACTTGATCTGACGGCGGAAGTTGTCGACGTTCTTCTTCGTGGTCACCGCCGGATGGGTTCCAGTCTCCACGGCGTACTGTTCCGCGGGCAGCCCGACCGCTTGTAGCGGCAGAGGATGTCGGTCGCGGTGTACCCCTCGGGATGGCCGACGTGCAACCCCGCCCCGGAGGGATAGGGGAACATATCCAGCGCGTAGAATTTCGGCCGTTCGTCAAAATCGACCGCCCGGAACGTGTGGTTCTTCTCCCAGTACTCCTGCCATTTCTTTTCAATCGCGGTAAAATCGTATTCGCGTGCCATATTCCACCTGTTCTGCGTTAAAACTGAAATGATTCCATAACATACACGTCAAACGCCGGCAATGCAATTTTTTTTAACGGTTTTCCGGCATTCAGAGCGCAAAGCCATGCTTCCGGGCGATTTCGCGCAGGAATCCGGCCGCGCAGGCGGGGTCCGGCTCCGCCCAGCGCCATTGGGGATAGGGGTAGATCCGCTGCGGGTCCACCACCGGAACCAGCCGGTAATCCACCGCATAGCAGTTCGGACCGTGGAAGAAATCCATGTTGCCGGACCAGCCGGTCGCCACCGTCTCCAGCCCGAACCGGATCGCTTCAAAAATGGTCAATCCATACCCTTCCGAACGGTGAAGCGAAAGGTAGATGTCGCTCTTCCGGTAGAGATCGTCCAGCTCCTCCTGCTTGAGAAAGGCGTCGAGCAGCCGGATGTTCGGCGCGCCTGCCGCGGCCCGCTGCAGAGCCTCCCACCCGGCCGGATACATGCCGGGCCGGGAGATTTTGAGCAGAAACTCCACATCACGCCGGTCGCCGAACGCCTGCCGGAACGCCTCGACCGCCGCCAGCGGATTCTTCCGTTCGAAGCCGGACCCGGCGTCGAAAATGTAGAGCACCCGGAGCACGCCGTCGGCGGCGAAGGGGCGCGGTTTCCCGGTGAGTGTTCCGGTCTCCGGATACGGCACCACCTTCAGCGGCTTTGCCGTATGACGCCCGACCGCGTCGCGTACAAAACGGGTCGGCACCCACACTTCATGCAGATAGTCGAGCGATTCACACCACCAGTCGGGAATGTCCTCCAGCTCCCACGTCCAGTGGCCGACGATGCGCTTGCCCCGCAGAAACCGCCGCCCCATCCGGGCGAGCGCAATCAGGAACCAGCGCGGATTCTGATAGACGACCACCGTTCCCGGCGCGCCGTCCTCCGGCAGAGAGCGGCAGTCGTACACCTCGCCGTCGAACGGAAGCGTCTCCGCCTGCCCCATCGCGGCGGTAAGGTCAATGCCGTAAGCCGCCTTCCCCTCCTTCCGGAAAGCGGCGAGCTGAGCGCGCGCTCCGGAGGCGATTCCGGCGTGGGAACGGAAGTACCCCGCCACATAGACCGGCGCCCCCTCCGGCACCTCCGGCGGAGTTCCCGCCCGGTCGAGCGAACGTTTTGCCGCCGCGGCGAGCAGGTTCTCCCGGGTGAGCCCGGGGAAAATCCGCTGGACCGGGTCCAGCAGCCAGCGCATTGCCATACCACCATCCTCCCATGACAAAACGGGCGCGGAAAATCCGCGCCCGTGAAACACACTCCGTCAGACGAGATTACTCGCCGAGCTCCTTGAGCGCCGCCTTGCGGCTCAGACGGATCTTGCCGGACTGATCGATGTCGATCACCTTGACCGTGACATACTGCCCCTCTTCGCAGATGTCGGTCACCTTGTTGACCCGGTAATCGGCCATCTCCGAAATGTGAAGCAATCCGTCCACGCCGGGCAGAATCTCGACGAAGGCGCCGAAGTCGCGGATGGTCACCACTTTGCCGCGGTAGATCTTGCCGATCTCCGCCTCGGCGGTGCTGCCGAGAATCCGCTCCTTGGCCGCTTCGAGATGCGCCTTGTCGGGCGCCATGATCTTGACGCTGCCGTCCTCTTCGATGTCGATGCTGGTGCCGGTTTCCTCGGTGATCGCACGGATGTTCTTGCCGCCGGGGCCGATCAGCGCGCCGATCTTCTCCGGATTGATCTGGATCACTTCCAGCCGCGGCGCGCGGCTGCTGACCTCCGGACGCGGCGCCGGGATGCACGCTTCGATCACGTCGAGGATCTTCAGCCGGGCAATCCGGTTGCGCTCCATCCCTTCGCACAGCAGGTCGATCGGAATGCCGGGCAGCTTGAGGTCGAGCTGGAAGCCGGTGATTCCGTCGCGGGTGCCGCAGACCTTGAAGTCCATGTCGCCAAAGTGGTCCTCGGCGCCGATGATGTCGGTGAGCAGCAGCCGCTCGCCGTTCTCACCGGTCACCAGACCGCAGCTGATGCCGGCCACCGGAGCGGTGATCGGCACGCCCGCATCCATCAGCGCGAGCGTGGCGCCGCAGACCGACGCCATCGAGGTCGAACCATTCGAGCTCATGATCTCGGAGACACAGCGCACGACGTAGGGGAAGTCCTTCGGAACCACCTTGCTGACCGAACGCTCGGCCAGGTTGCCGTGCCCGATTTCGCGGCGGCCCGGACCGGTGATCCGGCCCACTTCGCCGACGCTGAAGTTCGGGAAGTTGTAGTGCAGATAGAAGCGCTTCTTGGCAATGCCGGTCTCGCTGGTGAGGTCATCGTACTCCTGCGCATCCTTCTCGTTGCCGAGGGTGGCGAGCACCAGCGCCTGGGTTTCACCGCGCGAGAAGAGCGCGCTGCCGTGAACCACCGGCAGAACACCGACCTCCGCCGAAAGAGGACGGATTTCGGTGATCGAACGGCCGTCGGGCCGGAACTGCTTGGTGAGAATCACATTGCGGGTGACGGTGCGGACGAGGTCATCGAACCCCTTGGCGGTCTCCAGCGCGAACTGGTTGTCGTCCATGTCGGCGAAGTCGGCGCGCAGCGCCTTGCGGGCATCGTCGCGCAGCGCATCCATCGCATTCATGCGGTCCTCTTTGCCCGGGATGGTGCAGACCCCTTCGATGCGGTCGGCGCAGAAGGTTTCGAGCGCCTTCTTGAGCGCTTCCGGAACCGGATAGAGCTTGTACTCCTTCTTCGGGCGGCCGGCCTTCTTCGCCAGCTCGATCTGCGCCTCGCACTGCTTGCGGATCGCTTCATCGGCGGCGTACATCGCCTCCTTCATCTGCTGTTCGCTGACGAACTCGGCTTCGCCTTCGATCATGATGACCTGGCCGGGACGGCCGGCGTAGATGAGCTCCAGTTTGCTCTGCTCCATCTGAGCGCGGGTCGGATTGATGACATACTTGCCGTCGATGAGGCCGACGCGGACCGCGCCGATCGGCCCCTGGAACGGCAGGTCGGAGAGCATCAAACTCGCCGAAGCGCCGACCATGGCGAGCACATCCGGCTCATTGACGCCGTCGGCGGAGAGCAGCACGCTGGAGATCTGCACTTCGTCGAAGAAGTAGTCGGGGAAGAGCGGCCGGATCGGCCGGTCGATCATACGGCAGGTCAGAATCTCCTTGGTGGAGGGGCGGCCTTCCCGCTTGATGTATCCGCCGGGGAACTTGCCGGCGGCGCTGTACTTCTCGCGATAGTCGACCTGGAGCGGGAAGAAGTCGGTCCCTTCCCGCGGGGCGCCCGAGCAGGCGGCGGTGAGCACGATGGTGTCGCCGAGGCGGACCAGGCAGGAGCCGTTGGCGAGTTTGGCAACTTTGCCGGTGGAGATTTCCATGGTTCTCTCGCCGTCGAACTGGAAAACGATCTTTTCTTCAGCCATGATAGTATCCTTTTCTGAAGGTTGAACGGAAAGAGGAAAAGGACGATTCTGGATCGGATTCCGGCCGCGTGCGGGGTCCTCCCCCCTGCCGCAACCGGCTCCGGGCCGACTCGCGGAATCCCGGTATCAACTCCCGGAATTCTGTTCCCGGACGCTGATAACGACCGAATTCCACAAAATCAAGTCAAAACCGGAACCGTCTTTTCTCTCTAGACTTATCTGTAATATAACGCATAGTTCCGACGAAAACAAGCGCCCGGCGACAGAAAATACGCGCTTTCTCAACACGCCCCCAGTTCCGCCTCACGATTGTATTTTTTTTACGAAATTTCAAACAATGCTCTTGACATCGCCCCTCTTCTTTGGTATAATAATAGACAAATACACGATAATTTAATACAATTTGTTTAAAAATGAAATATAACAGCAAAGCAGTTCGTCTCGCCGATGTGATCGTGCAGGACATCTGGAGCGGCAATTACGATCGCGGCAAATATCTGCCGGGGGAGGATGCGCTGGCGGAAAACTATCAGGTTTCGCGCACCACCATCCGGCGGGTGCTGGACATTCTGAACAAGGAAGGCGTGCTCATCAAGGAACCGAACCGCGGCACTCTGATCAATCCCGACCTCAAACAGCAGACGGCCAAACCGGCGACGACCGGGAAAACGGTGACCATCGGCGCCATCTGGGCCGGATTCCCCGATGCGATGACCATCGGCATTGCGGATGGAATCAAGGCGTTCGCCAGCGAAAAGAAGATGGAATTTCAGCTTTTTCAGAGCACCGAAGGGCATGCGAAAGTGCTGGATTATCTGCTCCATATCGATGAACTCGGTGTCGCGGGAGTGATCCTTCTGCCTTACAACTTCCCCGGATACGCCGATGCGCTCCGGCGGCTGAAACAGCGGCGATTCCCGATGGTCTGCGTCGACCGGCCGGTGACGGGAGTGGAACTCTCCTGCATCGAAGTGGACAACGCCGGCGGCGTCTACCGCGCGGTGGTGAAACTGCTGGTTGCCTTCCGCCGTCCGGTCCATTACCTGGGGGCGCAACCGGGGAACCGGACCCAGCTGCTGCGCTATCAGGGCTACCTTCACGCGATGAATGACAGCGGATTCGAGCAGGAGATTCAGCGCTGCACACACTTCTACCCCCCGACCGACAACGATCCGGAATTCTGGCCGGTGGAAAAGAAGCAGGAACCGCCATACATCGTCGCCCTGGACATCTTGCGCAATGCAACTCTGCCGGTCAGCATCATGGCGATGAACGACTACGCTGCCCGCAGCGTCTATCGCGCGGCGGAGGAGCTGAAACTTCGCGTCGGCCGGGACATCATGCTCTTCGGATTCGACGATCTGCCGCTGGCCAGCTGCCTGGAGTGCCCGTTAAGTTCCGTCCGCCAGCCGCGGAGGGAGATCGGATTTGAAGCGGCCAAACTGCTCTGTGAAGAGATTGACGGCAAGCTCTCTCAGCCGGTAACCAAAGTTCTTCCGGTCGAACTGATGGAACGCAATTCGAGCAGAAATTGTCTCGAGAGGTAATTTCAAAAGTTTTTAATTTGGGGGGATGAAAAAAAGAGGCAGAAGGTTCATTTTAACTTAGGGGTAGCAAACCTGGAGGAAAAA
>ENA-UONY01003215-UONY01003215.1-human-gut-metagenome-genome-assembly--contig:-CS9-NODE-3215-length-10480-cov-4.827338_pt1 | contig 10480 bp, 10 predicted proteins | sample MGYA00242465_ERZ724012 | MGnify/ENA metagenome assembly ERZ724012 | reverse complement strand
CGAGTTTCGCGGGCAGGCATTGTGTTCCATCCGCGAGCGTGAGGCCCTCGGCGAAGGCCGAGACGTCCTCCGCCGTCACCTGCCCCTCGGTCGAGGCGAGGTAGCACTTTTCCACTTTCGACTTCGGCGAGATGACGCGGTGGGCGTAGTCGCCGTCGTTCGTGAGCAGCAGCAGCCCCGTCGTGTCCCGGTCGAGCCGGCCCACGGGAAAGAGGCCGAGGCCGCGGTATTCCGCGGGCAGCAGCTCGAGCACGGTCGGGAGGCTGCGGTCCTCGGTGGCGCAGACGTATCCCGCGGGCTTGTCGAGCATAAAGTAGCGGTATCTGGAGCAGTTGACGGCCGCGCCGTCCACGCGGACGGCGGCCTCGCGCGGGAACTTGCGCTCCGGGGCCGTGACGGTCTCGCCGTCCACGCTGACCCGGCCCGCGCGCACGAGCGTCCTGGCCTCGCTGCGGGAATAGAGCCCGCTGTCCGATATGAGTTTGTCAAGGCGTTCTGTCATATCCGGCCCTCAGCTGCAATATACTTCAAACGGGAGGGGATGTCCCGTGACAAAATCAAAATTGACCAAAAGAAGCGCGGTATTCATCATAATAGCCGCGGCGGTGGTTATCGCAGTCATCGTGCTTATCTGCTCCGGCGACTCCGGCTCGGGGCTGACGACGACGGAAGCGCGGGTGGAATATCTGGCCTCGCTCGGCTGGGAGGTGGACCCCGCCAGCGAGACGGCCAAGGAGATAGTCCTGCCCGACGAGATGGGCGGGGTGCTGGCCGAGTACAACGAGCTGCAAAAGCAGCAGGGCTTCGACCTCAGCCAATACTGCGGCGAGGTCTGCGAGAGCTACACATACGTCCTGACCAGCTATCCGAGCGGCGAGACGGGCGTCATAGCCCAGCTCTTCGTCTACAAGGGCCGGGTCATCGGCGGCGACATACACTCCGCCTCCCTCGGCGGCTTCATGCACGGGCTGAGTTAAAATTACAGGGAATTGCCTTTCGGCAATTCCCTGTATTTTTGTTTGCTTAGACCGTCAATTACTCGTTGATGGCGATGACGACGCCGGAGCCGACGGTGCGGCCGCCCTCGCGGATAGCGAAGCGGAGGCCGTTCTCGATGGCGATGGGGGTGATCAGCTCGACGTCCATGTCGACGTTGTCGCCGGGCATGCACATCTCAACGCCCTCGGGCAGGGAGATGACGCCGGTCACGTCGGTGGTACGGAAGTAGAACTGGGGACGATAGTTGTTGAAGAACGGGGTGTGACGGCCGCCCTCGTCCTTGCTCAGGACGTAGACCTGGCCCTTGAACTTGGTGTGGGGGTGAATGCTCTTCGGAGCGGCGAGGACCTGTCCACGCTCGACGTCCTTCTTCGCGATGCCGCGGAGCAGGGTGCCGACGTTGTCGCCGGCCTCGGCGAACTCGAGGGTCTTGTGGAACATCTCGGTGCCGGTGACGACGGTCTCCTGGGTGGGCTTGATGCCGACGATCTCGACCTTGTCGCCGACCTTGACGCGGCCACGCTCGACACGGCCAGTGGTGACGGTGCCGCGGCCGGTGATGGTGAAGACGTCCTCGATGGGCATCAGGAACGGCTGGTCAGCCTTGCGCTCGGGGGTCTTGATCCAGGTGTCGACAGCGTCCATGAGCTCCCAGATGCACTGGTACTCGGGGGCGTGAGGATCGGTGCTGTTGCTCTCGAGGACCTTCAGAGCGGAGCCCTTGATGATCGGGGTGTCGTCGCCGGGGAACTCGTACTTGTCGAGCAGCTCACGGACTTCCATCTCGACGAGCTCGAGGAGCTCGGGGTCGTCGACCTGGTCGCACTTGTTCAGGAAAACGACTATATAAGGCACGTTGACCTGACGGGCGAGCAGCAGGTGCTCACGAGTCTGAGCCATGGGGCCGTCGGAGGCGGCGATGACGAGGATGGCGCCGTCCATCTGAGCAGCACCGGTGATCATGTTCTTGATATAGTCGGCGTGTCCCGGGCAGTCGACGTGGGCGTAGTGACGGCCCTGGATCTGCTCGCCGTTGAGGCCGGTGCGGTCGTCGGTCTGGTACTCGACGTGGGCGGTGTTGATGGTGATGCCGCGGGCGCGCTCCTCGGGAGCCTTGTCTATCTGGTCGTAGGCGGTGTACTCGGCGGCGCCGGCGTCAGCCATGTGCAGAACCTTAGTGATGGCCGCGGTCAGGGTGGTCTTGCCGTGGTCGATGTGGCCGATGGTGCCAATGTTGACATGGGGCTTGGTGCGGTTAAACATCTGCTTTGCCATTTTGATATCCTCCTTAGTAATCAGTGGTTTTTAAGATTTACTTAGAATGTATCGTAAGCGAGGCTCAGCCCCGGTTTCCGATAATCTTCTCCTGCAGGCTCTTGGGCAGCTCGACGAAGTGGCTGGGCTCCATGGAGTAGTTGGCGCGGCCCTGGGTCTTGCTGCGCAGGTCGGTGGCGTAGCCGAACATGGTGCTCAGCGGCACATTGGCCGTCACGATGACGGCGCCGTTGCGGATATCCGTTCCGACCACCTGACCGCGGCGGGCGTTGAGGTCGCCGACTACGGTGCCCATATAGTCCTCGGGAGCGGTCACGCTGACCTTCATGATGGGCTCGAGCAGCGTCGGGCCGGCCTTGGCCATGGCCTCTTTGAAAGCCATGCTGCCGCAGATGCGGAAGGCGTTCTCGCTGGAGTCGACCTCGTGGAAGGAGCCGTCTATCAGCGTGGCCTTCACGTCGACGACCTGATAGCCGCCGAGTATGCCGGCCTGCATGGCGCCCTGGATGCCCTGGTCCACGCAGGGGATATATTCCTTCGGTATCGCGCCGCCGTGGATGTCGTCAACGAACTCGTAGCCCTTGCCGGACTCGTTGGGCTCGATGGTGAGCTTGACGTGCGCGAACTGGCCGCGGCCGCCGGTCTGGCGCACGAAGCGCGTGTCGACGGTGGCGGGCTTGGTGATGGTCTCCTTGTAAGAGACCTGGGGCTTGCCGACGTTGGCCTCGACCTTGAACTCGCGCAGCAGCCTGTCGACTATTATCTCCAGGTGCAGCTCGCCCATACCGGCGATGATCGTCTGACCGGTCTCTTCGTCGGTGTAGGTCTTGAAGGTCGGGTCCTCTTCGGCCAGCTTTGCGAGAGCGATGCTCATCTTCTCCTGGCCGGCCTTGGTCTTGGGCTCGATGGCCACGCGGATGACGGGCTCGGGGAACTCCATGTTCTCGAGCACGATCTGGCGCTTGTCATCGCAGAGCGTATCGCCCGTGGTGGTGTTCTTCAGGCCGACGGCCGCGGCGATGTCGCCGGAGTAGGCGGTCTGCAGGTCCTCACGGTGATTGGCGTGCATCAGAAGGATGCGGCCCATGCGCTCGCGCTGGCCCTTCGTGGCGTTGATGACGGTGTCGCCCGCGTTGACCGTGCCGGAATAGACGCGGAAGAAGGCGAGCTTGCCGACATAGGGGTCGGTCATGATCTTGAACGCGAGCGCGGAGAACGGAGCATCGTCGCTCGCCGGGCGCTCCTCGGTCTCGCCGGTCTTGGGGTTGACGCCCTCGACAGGCGGGATGTCGAGCGGGCTGGGCAGATAGTCGACGATGGCGTCGAGCAGCTTCTGCACGCCCTTGTTCTTGTAAGAGGTGCCGCAGACGACGGGCACCATCTTGACCGCGACAGTGGCGCGGCGGATGGCGGCGCGGATCTTGTCCGAAGGCACTTCCTCGCCCTCAAGGTACATCTCCATGATCTCGTCGTCGAAGTCGCTGACCGCCTCCAGCATCTGGTTGCGGTACTCCTTCGCCTGCTCGAGCATGTCCGCGGGTATCTCCTCAACGCGCATGTCCTTGCCCAGATCGTCATAGTAGATATCGGCCTTCATTTCGACCAGGTCGATTATGCCGCGGAAGTCCGCCTCCTTGCCTATCGGGAGCTGGATCGGGACCGCGTTGGCTTTCAGACGGTCGTGGACCATGTCGATCACGTTGTAGAAGTCCGCACCCATGATGTCCATCTTGTTGACATAGATGATGCGAGGTACGTTATAGTGGTCGGCCTGGCGCCAGACCGTTTCGGACTGGGGCTCAACGCCGCCCTTGGCACAGAGCACGGTGACGCAGCCGTCGAGCACGCGGAGACTGCGCTCCACCTCAACGGTGAAGTCGACGTGTCCCGGGGTGTCGATGATGTTGAGGCGGCAGCCGCGCCAGTGGCAGGTCGTCGCGGCGCTCGTGATCGTGATGCCGCGCTCCTGCTCCTGCTCCATCCAGTCCATCGTAGCGGTGCCCTCGTGCGTCTCGCCTATCTTGTAGTTGACGCCCGTATAGAACAGAATGCGCTCCGTGGTCGTGGTCTTGCCCGCGTCAATGTGGGCCATGATGCCGATATTTCTGGTATTCTCAAGCGAATAATCTCTGGGCATAGAACGCTCCTAAACTTCCTACTAAACTTCTTACCACCTGAAATGTGCGAAGGCCTTGTTGGACTCGGCCATCTTGTGAGTATCCTCACGCTTCTTGACTGCGGCGCCGAGGCCGTTGCAGGCGTCCATGATCTCGCCGGCAAGGCGCTCCTTCATCGTCTTCTCGCTGCGCTTGCGGGCATACAGAGTCAGCCAGCGCAGGCCGAGGGTCTGACGGCGCTCGGGACGGACCTCGATAGGCACCTGATAGGTGGCGCCGCCGACGCGGCGGGCCTTGACCTCCAGGCTGGGCATGATGTTGTTCATGGCCTCAGTGAAAGCCTCGAGGGGATCCTTCCCGCTCTTGTTCTTGATTATATCAAACGCATCGTACACGACCTTCTGTGCGACGCCCTTCTTGCCGTCCAGCATGATGCTGTTGATGAGCTTGGTCACCAGCACGCTGTTGTACACAGGATCCGGCAAAATTTCTCTTTTGGGAACGTTACCTCTTCTGGGCACTATGCTTCCCTCCTTCATTAAAAAATGACTTCATCGGTACTCGAGGGGCTCCCACGCCCCCCGCTGCGCCCCGCAGGTCCATACGATACGGAAAAATATCAATATCATACAAACAGTCGGAGCTTAGGCTGCCGGATTATTTCTTGCCGGCCTTGGGACGCTTGGCGCCGTACTTGCTGCGGCCCTGCATACGTCCGGAGACGCCCTGGGTATCGAGCGTGCCGCGGATGATGTGGTAACGAACACCAGGCAGATCCTTGACACGGCCGCCGCGGATCATGACGACGCTGTGCTCCTGCAGGTTGTGGCCGACGCCGGGGATGTAGGCGGTGACCTCGTAGCCGTTGGTCAGACGCACACGGGCGATCTTACGCAGAGCGGAGTTCGGCTTTTTGGGGGTCGAGGTACGCACCGCGGTGCAGACGCCGCGCTTCTGAGGGCAGGAGATGTCCGTCTCGCAGTTCTTGATGGTGTTGAGACCCTTCTGCATGGCGGGGGAGGTGGACTTGTACGTGGCCTGCTCCCTTCCTTTTCTCACGAGCTGGTTGAATGTCGGCATGTTTTTCCTCCTTTCCTGATTTATTAGGATTTGTGTCGGATATCCGCAGGATCGGCACGTTTTTTCGGCTTTTCCCGCAAAAATCCCACCTCGTGGCATAATATGCCCGAGCGAAGATAGATTTTAGCATATTGCACAAGATTAGTCAAGATTTTTTATAATAAAAATCTCGAAAAAACCGCCCGGGGCCTGGGTCTTCAGGCTTCGGGCGGTATGTTCTGCTCACGGCTCACTCGTAGAGCGAGATGAACTGCTCCAGGCAGAGGTTGTTGTCCATGATGAACTCCGCGGCCACCTTGCCGACATAGCGGAAGTGCCAGGGCTCATCCCAGCCGGTTATGGAGACCTTGGAGCTGGGGTAGCGGAGGATGAAGCCGTACTCCGCGCAGTTGTCCTTGAGCCAGGCGAGGAAGTCCTGGTCCATCTTGGAGGCGTCCATCTGGCTGTAATACTTGTCGGTGATGTCCACGGCGAGGCCGGTCTGGTGGTCGCTGGTGCCGGGGGGCGCCACGAGCTTGGCGGCCTCGGCGTAGTCCTCAGCGTCCGGGTAGTCCGGCCAGCTGATCTGGCTGGCCTTGCCGTTATAGTTGTACTCCTGCGTGGAATACGGGCGGTAGGCCGTCATGATGTACGGGGTGTAGCCCGCGGCCCGCGCGGCGTTTAGGAAGTCCTCCAGCGCGCTCACGGCGCGCTCGTCAAAGTACTGGGCGCTGTCCTCTATCGCCACGACCTGCGGGGAGTATTTGCCTATGTTGTGCTCGCTGTTCGCGAGGAGATATTCCCAGGAGTCTATGTCCACGTCCGGCTTGGTGTCCTGCGGGCGGTTGGTGTCCTCCGGGGCGGGGTTTACATCTATATTGGGGTCCGCGCTCACCTGGGGTTCCTGCGTAGTCTGGAGCATGCCCGCGTCCACGACGACGTCGTCCGGGTAGAGCCTGCTCATCTCGCTGGAGCGCGAAGAGACGACGATGATGAGGAATATCGTCAACACCACGAAGGTGAACGCCAGCAGAACATGCCGGGTCTTCATGCCGCCTCGCCTCCTCTCTTTGGGGTGGATGACCGGTGGGGGATGTGCCGAGTTTATCTGGAATTATAACATCACGGGTGGGGAAAAACAAGTCGTTTGACTTCCGGGCGCGAAAAACCGCAGGCGGAACGGCGTCGAGCCTGCGGTTTTCCGGCGATATTTGGGTCGTATCAGCCTAATTGATCCGGCAGATAGACGGTGCCCGGGGCCACCGCCGTCTCGATGTAGCCGCTGTCCGGCTCATAGGGCGGGACGGTGATGTAGGGCCAGTAGGGGTCTGCCGTCTCGACGGGCACGGGCGTCGGCGTAGGAGTCGGCGTGGGCTGCGGGGTCTCGGGCACGACCTCGCGGAAGATGGCGTAGATGGTGTGCTCCCCCGTCACGTTGGTGAAGGTGTAGCTGCCGGAGACCTCGGCCGTGTAGCCGTCCACCTTGAGCTCGGAGAGCTCATAGCCCTCGTCCGCCGTTATAGTGAAGGTGACGCTGCCGCCGTCCTCGACCTCGACTATGCCGGAGGGCGAGATGGACCCGCCGTTGCCGGCGATGGCGTTTACGGTGTGCATCTCGGGCGCCTCGCTCTCCTCGGGAGGCGTGGGCGTGGGCGCCGGCGTGTTCTCCGCCGGGGGCTCGGTCTCATCCGGCTGCGGGGCCTGGGTCTCGGCGGCGGGCGGCTCCGTCTCGGAGCTGCCGCGGTTGAAGTCGAAGACCCCGCCCATGACGCAGAGCACCACGGTCAGCACCGCGAGCAGCAGCACCGCGCCCACGACAAAACCCCAGGTGCGGGTCCTGGGCGCCGCGTCGTAGCCGTCGCCGCGGTCGTACTCCTCCTCGTATTCCTCCCGCTCGCGCTCACGGGCTCGGGCTCGTTCGCGTTCGCGTTCCCTGTCCCGCCCGTTTCCGGGGGGCGGGGCGTTCCTTTTCATGTTGTCGTTGCTCATTTTTGTCCTCACTCCGCGCCCGCTTTACAAATCCGCGGGCTGTGGTAAAATCGTGCATGGGTGATAATTATGAAAAAAGCTCTCGTCACGGGTTCCTCGCGCGGCATAGGCGCGGCGGAGGCCCGGGCGCTGGCCGCAGCCGGCTGGCGCGTGACCATCAACTATCTCACGAGCCGCGAAAAGGCCGAGGCCCTCGCCGCCGAGCTCGGCACCGAGGCCCTGCGCGCGGACGTCGCGGATCCGGCGCAGGTGCGGGCCATGTTCGAGGCCGCCGGGCCCTTCGACCTGCTGGTGTGCAACGCCGGAGTCGCCTGGAGCGGGCTCTTGCAGGACATGACGGACGCCGGGTGGCGGCATATCTTCGACGTGAATGTGAGCGGTATGTTCCACTGCTGCCGCGAGGCGATACCCTATATGGTGGAGCAAAAGCGCGGCTGCATAATCTGCACTTCCTCCATCCTCGGCGTGCGCGGCGGCTCCTGCGAGACGGCGTATTCCGCCACCAAGGGCGCGGTCATAGCCTTCGTCAAGGGGCTCGCCAAGGAGCTCGGCCCCTCAGGCATCCGCGTGAACGCCGTGGCGCCCGGGGCCATTGACACGGACATGCTCTCCTGCTTCACGGCGGAGGACAAGGCCGCGATGGCCGAAAACTCCGCGCTCTGCCGCATCGGCCGGCCGGAGGACATCGCGGGCGTGGTCGCCTTCCTGGCGAGCGACGCCGCCTCCTTCGTCACGGGCCAGATACTCGGCGCGGACGGCGGCATGATAATCTAGTTCATGAACTGCTCGATGGCGCGGTCGAGCTGGGCTATGGCCTCCATGTCGCCGTGCTCCACGGCGTCGGCCAGGCAGTGCTCGACGTGGTCCTTGAGTATGACCTTGGCGGTGTTGTTGAGGGCGGAGCGCACCGCGGCGAGCTGGACCAGCACCTCGGTGCAGTCGCGCCCGTCCTCTACCATCTTGCGCACGGACTCGAGGTGGCCTATCGCGCGCGAGAGGCGGTTCAAAACGGCCTTGGTCTGCGTGTGAGAGTGCTTGTGCTCGTGGCTGTACGTATACTCCACGCCGTCCGGCCCTATGTGCGTATGCGTATGCTCGCTCATGCTATCAACTCCCATGAGCTGATTCTAAGATACCCCGGCCCTTTTTGTCAAGCACGGCGAGGGCCGGGCTTTTAAAGGTGGTGTGTGCTGTGCCGGACAAGCTGGATATCCTGCGCCGCTACTTCGGCCTCGGCGGGTTCCGCCCGGGTCAGGAGCGGCTGGTGGACGACATACTCGCGGGGCGCGACTGCCTCGGCATCATGCCCACCGGCGGGGGCAAGTCGCTGTGCTATCAGCTCCCGGCCATGCTGCTGCCGGGGCTGACGCTGGTGGTCTCCCCGCTCATCTCGCTGATGAAGGACCAGGTGGACGCCCTGCGCGGCGCGGGCATCCCCGCCGCCTGCCTCAACAGCAGCCTGGGCGCGGAGGAGTACCGCGAGGTGCTCCGCGGCCTGCGCCGGGATGTCTACCGCCTGCTCTACATAGCGCCCGAGCGGCTGGAGAGCGCCTCCTTTGCCGATGCGCTCGGCGGGGCCGAGGTCTCGCTCGTCGCCGTGGACGAGGCGCACTGCATCTCCCAGTGGGGCCAGGATTTCCGGCCCAGCTACCTCAAGATAGCGCCCTGCATCCGCGCCCTGCCCCGGCGTCCCGTCGTCGCGGCCTTCACCGCCACGGCCACGCCCGAGGTGCGAGAGGACATCGTCCGCCTGCTGGGCCTCGACGAGCCCGACGTACTGGTCACGGGCTTTGACAGGCCGAACCTCTTCTTCGACGTGCGCCGCCCGGCGGACAAGTTCGCGGAGCTGCGGAATTTCCTCGCCCGCCGGAGCGGACGCAGCGGGATAGTCTACTGCGCCACGCGCGCGGAGGTGGAAAAGGTCTGCGCCCGGCTCCGCCGCGCGGGCTTTGCCGCCGTGCAGTACCACGCCGGGCTCCCCGACGCCGAGCGCCGCCGCAGCCAGGAGGACTTCCAGTTCGACCGCGCCGAGGTCATGGTGGCCACCAACGCCTTCGGCATGGGCATAGACAAGTCCAACGTCGCCTACGTCGTGCACTACAACATGCCCAAGAGCCTGGAGGCCTATTACCAGGAGGCCGGACGCGCCGGGCGGGACGGCTCCGAGGCCGAGTGCGTGCTGCTCTACTCCCCCGCTGATATTATGACGGCCAAGTTCCTCATAGAACACGGCGGCGAGAACGAAATCCTCAGCGCCGCCGAGCGCGAGGCCCTGCGCCGCCGCGACCTCGACAGGCTCAACGCCATGGCCGAATACTGCCGCACGGGCGCGTGTCTGCGCGGCTATATCCTCGGCTACTTCGGCCAGGAGCACCCGGAGAGCTGCGGCAAGTGCGCGAACTGCCGCAGCGGGCTCGTCACCCGGGACATAACCGTGGAGGCGCAGAAGGTGCTCTCCTGCATCAAGCGCGTGCGCGACCGCCTGGGCTACGGCGTAGGCCGCCAGCTCATCATCCAGGTGCTGCGCGGGAGCGGGAACCAGCGCGTGAAGGAGCGCGGGCTCGACCGCCTGCCCACCTACGGGCTGATGCGCGACGTGAGCGAGGGCGAGCTGCACCTCATCATCGACCGCCTGCTGGAGCTGGGCTATATCGTGGTCGAGCCGGAACACCTGGTGCTGCTCCTGACCCCCGCGGCCGGGGACGTGCTCTTCCGTGGCAAGACGGTGGAGATGTACGTCCGCCGCGAGGAGCCGAAGCCGGTGACGAAGCGCCGCCGTAGCAAGGACGACGCCGCCGCCGTGGCCGCGCCGGACCTGTACTCCGCGCTGCGCTCCCTGCGCACGAAGATCGCCTCCGAGGAGGGCGTGCCGCCCTACGTCGTGTTCTCCAACGCCACGCTGGAGGACATGGCCGTGAAGAAGCCGCGCAGCCGCCAAGAGTTCCTCGGCGTGAGCGGCGTGGGCGAGAAAAAGGCCGACAAATACGCCGAGCGCTTCCTCGCCGTAGTGGCGCAGTTCGACAAATAGGCGCAAAAAAGGC
>ENA-UONY01003209-UONY01003209.1-human-gut-metagenome-genome-assembly--contig:-CS9-NODE-3209-length-10497-cov-4.932867_pt1 | contig 10497 bp, 6 predicted proteins | sample MGYA00242465_ERZ724012 | MGnify/ENA metagenome assembly ERZ724012 | reverse complement strand
CGTGTTACCGTCCATGCGTCCGCCCGGCGGGGCGGATTGGCTGGCGTTTTTTATGTTGGCAGGGTTTCCTGCCGTCACTCCTGAAAATCGCCCCAGGCTCCTAACGGGGCCTTGTCCGTCTGCGCCAAAGGCGTTGCGGGCGGTCACCCTCCGGAAACCCAAATTTTAGTGAAGGAGGTGTGTCACGAATTATGGGACCCATTCAGATTACTTTGCTGATCCTTGGCGTTAGCCTTGTGGTTGCAATCGTGGCCTTCCTGGCCGGCACCATGTACCGGAAAAAGGTTGCCGAACGGGAAATCGGAAGCGCCGAGGAAGAGGCCACCCGTATCATCAACGAGGCCATCCGCGGCGGCGAGAGCAAAAAGAAGGAAATGCTGCTGGAGGCAAAGGACGAAATCCATAAATCGCGCACCGAGTACGAAAAGGAAGTCAAAGAGCGCCGCAGCGAGCTTTCCAAGCAGGAACGCCGCCTGCAGCAAAAAGAAGAATCCCTGGATAAGAAGATGGATGCCTACGAGCGGAAGGAAGAGGACCTGACCAAAAAGCAGGCCGCCATCACCGCCACCCAGAACGAGGTCAACCTCATCAAGAAAAGCCAGATGGAGGTCCTGGAGAAAATCTCCGGTCTCACCCAGGAGGAAGCCAAGAAGTACCTCCTGGACAGTGTGGAATCCGAGGTCCGGCACGAAACCGCTATGAAAATCAAAGAGGTGGAATCGCAGCTGAAGGAAGAGGCCGAGCAGACCGCCCGGGAGATCATCGCCACCGCCATCCAGCGCTGCGCCGCCGATCATGCGGCGGAGACCACCGTTTCTGTAGTCCCCCTGCCCAACGATGAGATGAAGGGCCGGATCATTGGCCGGGAGGGCCGGAACATCCGGACCCTGGAAACCATTACCGGCGTAGACCTGATCATCGACGATACCCCCGAAGCCATTACCGTCTCCTCCTTTGACCCGGTCCGCCGGGAGATTGCCCGGCTGGCCCTGGAGAAGCTGATTGCCGACGGCCGCATCCACCCCACCCGCATTGAGGACATGGTGGAAAAGGCCCGGAAGGAAGTGGACCGGACCATCAAGGAAGAGGGCGAGCGCGCCTGCTACGAGACCGGCGTACACAACCTGCACCCAGAGCTCATCAAGATTCTGGGCCGCCAGAAGTACCGCACCTCTTACGGCCAGAACGTGCTGAACCACTCCATCGAGGTGGCCCACATTGCGGGCCTTCTGGCCTCCGAGCTGGGCGTGGATGTGGCCCTGGCCAAGCGGGCGGGCCTTCTCCATGACCTGGGCAAGGCCGTAGACCATGAGATGGAGGGCAGCCACGTCCAGCTGGGCGTGGAGCTGGCCCGGAAGTACAAGGAAGGCGCCGCTGTGGTCCATGCCATTGAAGCCCATCACGGCGATGTGGAGCCCCAAACCATTGTGGCCTGCCTGGTTCAGGCCGCCGACGCCATCTCCGCCGCCCGCCCCGGGGCACGGCGGGAAAATGTGGAAAACTATATCCGCCGCCTGCAAAAGCTGGAGGAGCTCACCGGCTCCTATCCCGGCGTAGAAAAAGCCTACGCCATTCAGGCCGGCCGGGAGGTCCGCATTATGGTGAAGCCCGAGGAAGTCAGCGAAGACAGCATGATCCTCCTGGCCCGGGACATCGCCCGGAAGCTGGAATCCGAGCTGGAATACCCCGGCCAGATCAAGGTCAACGTCATCCGGGAGACCAAGGCTGTGGAGTACGCAAAATAACCCCCCAAACGGCGTTCAAATTCTTTTGTGCACAACCATATGGAAAGGCGTGCTGCGGAGCATCTGCAGCACGCCTTTTATTCGGCAAAAATTACGGATTATTTTGGCTGAGCAAAGCCTTTGCGCTTTCTTCGTCCTTCCGGGCCTCTTCCTCCCGGTCCAGAATATGCAGAATTCCGGCGCGGCGGCGGTAAAACTGTGCATTTTGAGGCTCCAATTGAATGGCCTGGGTTTCGTCCTCCAGGGCCTCTTCCAGCCGGTTCAATGCGCACAGTGTGGTACTCCGGCTGTCATAATACTGGGCATTGCTGCAGTCTAACTGAACCGCCTGGTTTTTGTCCTCCATGGCTCTTTTGAACCGGCCCATTTCGTGCAGCGTCATGCCCCGGCTGTTGTAATATCGTGCATTCTCAGGCTCCAGCTGGACCGCTTTGTTTTTGTCCTTCAGGGCTTCTCGTGCAATGTAACACCCCGGCTATTATAATACTGGGCATTGTTGCCGTTCAGCTGAATGGCAACGTTGGCATCCTCCAACGCAGCCTGATAGTCCTTCTGACTGTGCCGGGCGGTGCTGCGCAGGTTGTAAATTCGGCTTTCATTTGGATACCGCCGAAGGGCGGCGGTGCACAAGGCGACTGCCTTCTGATTTTGGCTTGCCCCCAAAGCAATCCGAATTGCCAGAAGCTGGTTTTCCAGGTCCGCATCTGTGCCGCCTGCGGATTTGCTCTTCTCCGCATGGGCAATCGCCGTTACAATCCCGGAGATATCCCCGGATTGGGCGGCGGTGCTCACTTGCTTCCGGCTGACATCATAATCCTGCTTGACCTTGTCCAGGCTTTTCTGGAAGGCATCGCAGTTCTTTTCCGACATGGAGCGGATCTTGTGGCAAATGTCCTCACACTCCATGTGCGCTTGATTAAACTCCTCGTAGATTTGCAGGAGGAGCTCATCAAATCCCAGAATCGGCACCCAGTAGCCGTTGTGCTGCTCGATGATCCCCTGAATTTTTTCCGAGGGCTTCTCCCGCTCTCCGCGGGTGCACCAGAAAATGCCGTCCAGTTGAAGCTCCTGGAGGAGGGACATGAGGGACTGATCACCGCCGCCATAGCCGATGACAACAGGGATGTACTTGGAGAGCGCTTTGCTCAGGGGCTGAATCCAGCTCTTTTCCAAGGCCTGGGTTTCCTCCCTGCGGTTCATGGGCTTATACAGCAAATCCCGGTGGATTTTGGCCACAACCGGACGGCGGCTGTCATTTCCGATGAGGGGAGCCAGGCTTTCGTGCCCTGCTACCAAGGGGTGCGTGGACTGGCTGATAAACAGGGCGTCCTCCATCAAGGAATCAAAATTGGTGGTGATGACCAGCCGATTTTTCGTATGACAGAGCAGATCCGCCAGATAGTAGTAGCCGCAGCTGGGAGATTTGCCTGTCATATGCTCCTCCAGGAAGGTCGAGGCAGAATTGGACGCGCCCTCAAATCGGAGGTCGTAAAGCGTGAAATAGTCTTCACTCTGCAGCTCGTACTCTGGCTTGAAAATGTGGGCATATTCCTCCTTTGGAATCCCCAGGTTTTCCGCCCGCTCCTCAATGAGATGCTGGATATGCTTGCTTTCCCGGAGCAGATAGTCCCGCCATTGGTACATCATTTGAAGACCAGTGGGAATTCCGGAGGAAACCGACGCACCGGCTCCCAAAATAAAGCAAAATCGGACATCGCTTCGGTACTCCTCATACATTCGGCTCACGAAGTGTTTCTCGCTGAGTTTTTTCATCCCCGGGCACCTCCTGAAGTGAAATGTCCGCCTTCCATTGGCAGTTAATTTAAATTGATAAGTGTATTGTACCATATATTGGGGAAATCTACAAGAGGGAGTCTGACATATCTCCCGTAAATTTTGTATATTCCCAGAAAATAGGCGCGTTGCAAATGAGTGGATTTCGGCCCACCCGTTTGCAACACGCCTGTCACGTGATCCGTTGTTATTCCTGAATCTGAATATGCACATCCTCCAGCTGCTTCTGCTCCACTGCACTGGGGGCGCCCATCATCAGGTCCTGGGCGTTTTTGTTCATGGGGAAGGGGATGATCTCCCGAATGGAGTCCTCCCCGGCCAGGAGCATGACCATGCGGTCCACGCCCGGAGCAATGCCGGCATGGGGAGGGGCGCCGTAGGTGAAGGCGTTATACATGGCAGGGAACTTGGCCTTCACATCCTCCTCGCCCAGGCCCACCAGGGAGAAGGCCTTGACCATGATCTCCGGCACGTGGTTCCGGACGGCTCCGGAGGACAGCTCCACACCGTTGCACACCAGGTCATACTGGTATGCGTAAATCTCCAGGGGGTCCTTTTCCTCCAGGGCCTGCATACCGCCCTGGGGCATGGAGAAGGGGTTGTGGCAGAACTCCAGCTGGCCGGATTCCTCGCCGATTTCGTACATGGGGAAGTCCACAATCCAGCAGAACTCATACCGCTCCTTGTCCATATGGCCCGGCACGGAGGTGCCCAGGAGCTTCCGGAGCACACCGGCGGTTTTCTGGGCGGCGGACTTCTTCCCGGCGGCCACAGCCACAAAGGAATTGGGCTTCAGGCCCAACTTGGCCACCAGCGCCTCCTTCTTCTCACCCAGGAACTTGGAGATACCGCCCACCAGCTCACCGTTTCCGTCCAGGCGGAACCAGAAGGCCTTGTTGCCGCCGGAGGCTACCTCAGCGTCGGCGCAGAGCTTGTCAATCTGCTTCCGGGTCTGGGTGAAGTCATGGACCACCACGGTCTTAACCACCGCGCCCTCAAAGGGCCCGAAGCCGCAGCCCGTGACCTCCTCTGTGATGTCCTCCACGGTGAGGTCGATGCGCAGGTCCGGCTTGTCGGAGCCGTACTTCTCCATGGCTTCCTTGTAGGAAATGCGGCGGAAGGGGGCAGTAGAAGCTGTGGAGTATTTGCCGTATTGGGTAAAGATGGGGGGAAAGACCTTCTCAATGACAGCGAAGACGTCATCCTGGGTGGCAAAGGCCATCTCCATGTCCAGCTGGTAGAACTCACCGGGGGACCGGTCGGCCCGGGCGTCCTCGTCCCGGAAGCAGGGGGCAATCTGGAAGTACCGGTCAAAACCCGCCGTCATCAGCAGCTGCTTGAACTGCTGGGGGGCCTGGGGCAGGGCGTAGAACTTGCCGGGGTGGTTCCGGGCGGGAACCAGGTAGTCCCGGGCGCCCTCGGGAGAGGAGGAGGTGAGGATGGGGGTGGTGATCTCCAGGAATCCCTCCCCCGTCATCCCGGCCCGGATGGCGGAGACCACGTTGCACCGGAGAATGATATTTTCCTTCACTGCCGGGTTGCGCAGGTCCAGGTAGCGGTACTTCAGCCGGGCATTCTCATCGGCTTCCCGGGATTTGTTGACCTCAAAAGGCAGGGCGTTGTGGTAGCACTTGCCCAGGACCGTAATCTCCGTGGGGGCCACCTCAATGTCCCCGGTGGGCAGCTTGGGGTTTTTGCTGGCCCGCTCCCGGACGGTGCCGGTGACGGTGATCGTGGACTCCTTGTTGATGCCCTTGACCTTTTGCATCATCTCCTCGGTTTCCACCACCACCTGGGTGGTGCCGTAAAAGTCCCGCAGGACCAAAAAGGCGAAATTCGCGCCCACTTCCCGGACGTTTTCCAGCCAGCCGGCCAAGGTGACTGTCTTCCCGGCGTCAGAAAGGCGCAGCTCGCCGCAATTGTGTGTTCTGGATTGGAACATAGCAGATTCTTCCTCTCATAGAAACCGGCTCAGACAAGAGCCGAAATTTACCTTATTCTCTCACAAATCATGAAGATTGTCAATTGTTTGCGCCTACCTGCCGGTACAGGGCCTGCAGGGCAAAGACCCGGTTGGTGGTCTCCCCGGTGTCCCGGCGGCCCTCCAGGGCCATGGCGCCGTCCTCCAGGACCCAGCTCAGGGCAATCTCCTGGTCCGCCCTGGCCTCGTTCAGGTAGCAGATGTGGACCTTGGACAGCACATGATCCCGGTGCCACTGGGTGGGCAGCAGGTCTTCCATCCAGTTGAGGTACTTGGTGTTGGACAGGTGGCCGTTGCAATCCAGCTCCGAATAGCGCACCCGGCGCAGCTCCCGGTTGTCGTAGACACGGGGCGCGATGCCCATGGGGTTCGCCAGCTCGCCGCCCCGGAGGAGTCCCGGCACCTGAATGCCGCTGCCGCTGGGCAGCACCATGGCCCGGGTGTTCACATCCATCAGCAGCCACAGGGCCACCGCCCGGAACAGCTCCTCCCCCTGGGGCGTCCGGCCCACCATATACCGGGGATAGGCCGTCCGGCTGGGGGGACCCGGCCAGGTCTCCGCCAGCACCGTTTCCCCAATTCCCGGCAGGCGGCGAATCTCAACGGTCTGCCGGACGATGGCCCAAAACAGGCCCCGGGGGTCCAGCCGGTCCCGGCCCACGCCCAGCAGGGCCGCATGGTCCCCCGCCGTCTCCTGCATTACCTCCAGCAGGGACGCCGGACGCATCCGGCCCCACCGGTCCACATGGGTGGCGTCCACCAGGGTCTTCCTCGTAAAAACCATATTGCTATCCATTTGAATACGCTCCTTTCAGGCAAACCGCCTGGTCACAGGGTCAGAATACCACCACCGTGGTATCATACGGTATCTCGTCATAAATATAAGCGCAATCTGCGTCATACATCCGGACGCAGCCGTGGGAAGAGGGAGTCCCCATGGTTCCGTCCAGGAGGGACTCGTCACTGGACTTATAGGGCCGGGAATGGAAGGCCTGCCCGCCCCAGAAGCCCGTGATGTGGTACACCCGGTAGTAATCATCGATGTACTGGCCGTCAATGGTGTCGGAGAAGCGCCACCGGTAGGTTTTGTAAATCACGGAAAACACGCCGGTCACCGTGGGCGTCAGGTTGGTTCCCGTGGAGCAGGGGCTGGAGCGGATCAGCTTCCAGCTTCCTTTGCTCCCCTGGAAGACGTTCACCCGCTGGGTCTTCAGGCTGATCCACAGCAGGTACCCCGTGGGGCTGGAGTAGCCCTTCTGATTGACAAACCCCTCCTTGGTGGCGGTGGAGTAATCCTCCGCCTGGGTGTAATTGGTCCGGGAAACCAGGTAATCGTCCCAGTCCACCCATCCCACGGTGCCGTCCGCCAGCCGCACCTGACCCGGTGCGCCGGGGTCCTGGGAGTAGTACAGATGGGTCAGAGCCGTCCCCTGGGGCAGATATTGAAGAACATCGCTCATGCTCCGGTCCCCATACAGGGGCGTCCGGCGCAGGGTTTCCGCCTCAATGTTCACCCCCTGCACCGTCTCCAGGGCCGTCTCATAGTCCCATCGTTCCCGATCTGCCTGCACCGTATACTGGCCCCGGACCGATTCCCCGCCGCAGGTAAGGACCACCGTAAACACCGGGTTTTGCTCCGGGCATTGGGCACGGTCGAAGGTCTTGGTGCAGGTGGCGGTTGCCCCCTCCCGGAGTGTGAAGCTGCTGTTGCCTTCCAGCAGCTTTCCGTTCAGGAACCACACCACCTGACAGGTGCGCGCGCCGTCGGTGCAGCCGTAACCGGCGGCGAAGTTCGTAAACTTCGCTGTGAGGACCGCTTTGGGGCTGTTGGGGGAGATGGAGGCGGTGCCGGTCACCTGAACCCGCAAGCCCTCCAGGCCCCAGTCCACCTGGTCCACCAGCTCCCCGTGGGCCAGCTCCACCACGCAGTGGCGGCCCTGCACCACAACGCGCCGGGCATAGCCGGAGCCTGTGAGCCGGGTCCGCTCCATGGGCAGGAGCACCTCCCCGGCCTGACCCCGGACCTCCACCGTTGCCCCGGCCGCGGCCACCGTCAGGCTGCCCACTTCGCCGGAGAGCACCGCGCCGCTGCTATGGACGGATGCCACGTCATAATCCCCCGAAAGGGTCCCCGGGCCGAACACCTCCAGCCGGGCCGCGTCCAGGGCCACCTCTGCGCCGGCCCCGGCGCTCACCAGCAGGGGGAAGGTTCCCGTACCCTGCATCGCGAGGCAGGAGGCCACGGACGCCTCCCCGGCGGATCCCCCCTCCAGGGTCACCGCCGTACCGGTGGCGCACCGGAGAATCAGCCGGTCCCGAATCTGGGCGTCCGTCACGGTTTGGCTCCCGGACAGGCCCGCTCCCAGCACCAGACTGCCCTCCAGGCAGTAGCCCTGGGGCAGAGGCTCCGTGCCCCGGTAGAGGACAAAGCCGGCCTCCGGCAGCTCCTGGGGATCATCGCAAATCTGGTCCAGCAGCTGATAGAAGAGGGCTGCCACCTCCTGGCGGGAAATGGGGTCCCGGGGCTTCAGGTAACCGGTCTCATAGCCGTTGACGCAGCCCACCTCCGCCAGGGCGCTGACCGCGTCCCGGGCATAGGGCTGAATGCTCTCCCCGTCCCGGAACCGGGCGTAGGCCCGCCGGTTCCGGGGATACAGCCCAAAGGCCCGGGCCAGGACCGTGAAGGCCTCCTGCCGGGTGATGGACCGCATGGGGGCCATTTGGGTGGCGGAAACGCCCTGGAAAATCCCCAGGCTCACCGCCGCGCTCAGCTCCCGGTTGTACCAGGCCGCCGGGTTCAGGTCCCGGTAGGGGGACAGGTCCCCCTGCTCCCTGGCCCCCAGGAGCCGCACCAGCATGGCGGCCATCTCCGCCCGGGTGGTCTTCCCCGTGGGGTCCAGGTTGTAGTTCCCCCGGCCCTGGAGAATGCCGTTGCGCACCGCAAACTGCAGCGCCTCCCTGGCCCAGTTGTCCGGGAAGGTGTACCCCTCCAGGGGGTCCGGCTCTGTCGGCTCCGGCTCCGTCGGCTCGGTGGCCTCTGTGGGCTCCTCGGTCGCCTCCGGCTCCGTCTCCTCCCCGGCGGGGGCGGTGGGCTCCTCTGTCACCTCCGGATCCCCTGTGGGGGCCGCCGGCGCTTCCGTAGGCGCCGGTGCTTCGTCGGGCGCAGCCGTCTCAACCGGGGCCGGTGGCTCCGCCACCCACGCCTCCGGAGCAGCCTCCGCCCAAGCCCCGGGAACCGCAGCCTGCAGGGTCAGGCAGGCCAACAGCAGGATGCTGCATATCCGATATTTCCCATGTTTCATGTTCCTTCTCCTTTCGCCTCTTGAAAAAGAGCTTCCGCTTCCTCCGTCCGGCCTTGGGCTTGGAGCAACCTGCCCAGATTCCGGCAAACCCTGGCAAGGTCTGGCCGGTAAACCTCCGGCGCAATCCGCACCTGCTTCCGGTACAGCTCCAGGGCCTCCCGGTACAGGGCCTCCGCTTCTTGCCGTCCTTCTGTACTGTCTGACAGCAAAGCCGCCAGATTGTTGCAGGTCGTCGCCACATCCGGCTCATACACACTGGGGCTTTCCTCTGCCAGCTTCCTGCGCAGCTTCAGAGCCTCCCGGTACAGTCTTTTCGACAACACCTGTAGCTTTTGCCCATAACACCGTCTCCCGAAGCTCTCCAAAATGAATGCAGTCTCACCTGACGGCTTCCGGTCGTCCTCGCCCTCCACAAGGCGCCATAGGTGAGACCCCACCGTCTGAAGCGTCTCCCGCCACAGGTGCTGCTCCCTCCTGGAAAGTCCTCCATACCACCGGTCCCATTCCTGGAGCAAAGGGCCGCAGGCCGCAAAGCTGGCGCCTGCCGTCTCAAAGGCCACCTGGCCGATGACCGGGGACAGGAAAACCCGGCCCTCCGCCCGCTCCACCCAGTGGCGCTTTACCAGCCGGTTGAGGCTGTTCCGGTTGGGCAGCCCGCACCACCGGCACAGGCATCCCGGGTCCATACCCCGGGAGCCAAAGAGGGAGAGGTTGGCCAGGAGCATGCGCTCCTCCTGGGGCAGCTCCGCCGCGTTCAGCACCGCGCACAGCACCTGGAAGGCATTGCCCTCTTCCATCAGCCTGCCGTCCTTCTGAAGCTGGACGCTGGACGCTCCCGCCTGCCGGAGGCCCTGCTTCAGCCGCCCCAGCAGCTGCCCTGTGGTGAGGCCGTCCGCCTCCTTCTGGGCCGCCAGGAGGATCACCGCCGTGGTGTGCCGTCCCACCTGGCGAATCAGCTCCCGAGCCTCCGCTTCCCGGTCGTCCTTCCCCAGGGCTGCGTGGCGGAGAAACAGCCGGTAGGCGTCCTCCTCCTCCAGCTCGTTTAAGTCCACCTGGGCAAAGTGGGGGCGGAAATCCTGCCGGGTGGTGAGGATCACCTGTGCCCCCAGGCTCTGGAGGTCCTCCAGACCCTCGTCCCCGGCCACGTCAAAGTTATCGATCACCAGAAGGGTATCCCGGCCGCACAGCTGCCGGAGCCGCAGGAGCTTCCGCCGGTAATACGCCCCCCGGGCCGCGCCATCCTCGGGAGGCAAGCCGGAAAAATCCGGGTCGTCCAGCACCGTCATTTCCAGGAGCAGCCGCCGCAGGCCCGAGGCCTCCACCGGGTCCTCCGCCCCAGGCTGGCCGGGGTGGTAGAACATGCGCACCACGGTCTTCCCGGCCCTCGCCTGGTCCCGGCCATACTGGCCCGCCAGCTCGCTCTTCCCAATGCCTCCCACACCGGACAGGAACACCAGGTCGGCGTCTTGCAGCCGCTCCCCCAGCTCTTCCTTCTTTTCCTTCCGTCCCAAAAACGCCTCCGGCCGCAGCAGGTTCCCCCAGGCCGCCGGCTTCAGCCGCGGCCGCACCGGCGGCTGCGCATCCGCCCCTCCCAGGTCCCCCTTCTCCGCCGCTCCCGGTCCGTCGCCCCCGGCCAGCATAGACAGAATGGTGCACACACAGCTGTGATCCCCTG
>ENA-UONY01003206-UONY01003206.1-human-gut-metagenome-genome-assembly--contig:-CS9-NODE-3206-length-10510-cov-3.825442_pt1 | contig 10510 bp, 2 predicted proteins | sample MGYA00242465_ERZ724012 | MGnify/ENA metagenome assembly ERZ724012 | reverse complement strand
GATCTCATATTCGGCATATTTGCCCACCGCATTCATCATGGCGATGCAGCTCAAGCGCTCAAAATTGTCGTCGTAGAAGCCCTCGACCGTCACATCGCCGCCGATCATGGCTTCGCTCTGCACGATGGTCTGGCCTTCCGCCGCGATCGTGTGGTGCGGGTCGAACTCCGGCGCCACTTCAATCTGGTGGTATTGTCCATCCGCCATCAGGCGCTCCGGTAGCTGCTTCGGCGCCAGCTTTTCCGTCAGCTGCTCCGTCACAACGGTTTCGTCCTGGGTATACGTGCGGCGCACGCCTTCCTCGCCTGCATCTTTGATGGAATCGCCGACATAGATGTCGTAGTTGCCCGCTTCCATCACATAGGCGGATTTGTGTCCGGTTTCTCCGATGTCGTCATAGCTCGACATATCGGAAATTGCGAAGGACATGTTCAGCGTTTCGGACTCGCCTGGCTCGAGCAGGTCCGTCTTATCGAACGCTGCCAGCTCCTTGGCGGGCTTGCTCATCTTTGCTTCGCCCTCGCCTGCCTGCGGCGCGCTGAAATACACCTGCACGACCTCTTTGCCGGCCATGTCGCCGGTGTTTGTCACGGTTGCCGAAACATTGGCGGTGCCTGTGAGGGCGTCGCCATCAAAGTCTACGGTGACGTCCGAAATTTCGAAATCCGTGTAAGACAGGCCGTAGCCAAACGGGTAATTGACCTTCTCGTAATCCGGGTCAAAGGTCTCAAAATACCGGTAGCCCACATAGATGTCTTCCGTGTAATTTACATAGCCGGTCGATTCGTTGAACGTCTCCGCACTCGGATAATCTTCATACGACTTCGCCCAGGTATCGACCAGTTTGCCGGAGGGGTTCACGTCGCCCACAAGGACGTCCGCAGTCGCAAGTCCGCCCTCCATACCGGCCTGCCAGCCTACCAGCACAGCATCCACGCCCGGGATCTCGTCGATCCAGCTGGTATCGGTCACAGCGCCGACGTTCAGCACAACGATGACCTTGTCAAATTTTGCCGCCACGCGGGTGATGAGTTCTGTCTCGGCGTCGCTGAGGTAATAGTCGCCCTTGGTCGCAGAACGGTCGCTGCCTTCCGAGGAATACCGGCCGATTGTCACAACCGCCGTGTCCGCTGCTGCCGCTGCTGCGTCCATCATTTCGTCCGTGACGTCGATCTGCGCATCATTTTTAATTCCGTTCGTCGTCACCTGCTCAGTGTAGAAGTCAACCAGAGGCTGATACAGGGAAATCTTCCCTTCCTCCTCTTTGATCTGCATCCCTTGCAGGATATTGCGAGTGTAATCGACATTCGTTGCGCCGGAGCCACCGCCGCCGCGCGTGTAGTCGATCATTGCGCGGCCGAACATAGCCACGGTTGTGCCTTGCTGCACCGGCAATACTTCGTCCCGGTTCTCCAGAAGGACCATGCCGTCCGCAGCAACCTGCCGGGAAAGCTCAATATTTCCCTCGGCAGATTCTGCGCTAGCGGTAATGCTCATAGCAGGGATCGTCGTTGCAACCATTGCAGCCGAAAGAACTGCCGAAAGGACCCGTTTGCTTACGCCTTTTCTTCGACTCATTTTCTGACCTCCATCTCTTTTTAGAGTTTTTCATCATTTGTGCGAATCGGATTGTAGTGCTTTCCTCCCTTCTATTCGCTTTGTACGGAGAATCCCTCCGCCGGTATAAACAGCACGCCGCACAACGTGCTTTAGGTATTTCAATATAATATCGTATCGGACGAACGATTCATTCTATGTATAATCGTAATATAATTTATCATTTATGTCAATACATATATGTATTTTATGCAAAAAAATTTTTCTGCATGAATCGCCAGTATCTATTTAGGGGATTTTGGAGCAGAGAAGCTTTTTTTGACAAAACAACGGAAATGTTTGCGGACCTTCGGTCAGGATGCGGACGCGCAGCGTCTCTCGCGCCTACGGCGGACGCACGGCGTCCCTCTCGCCTACGGCGTTCCCTACGAAAGTAAACTGCTATTCGTCTTGCTTTCCGCTCCACAGGGGAAGCTCAAAAGGGCCCAGCCCTGGGAAAACTCCCGGGGTTGGGCCTTTCTTGTTTATAGGGAAGATGCCTTCCCTTCTATTTTGTCATGTTGGACTTAGCCAATCGTTACGGTGCAATGTTTTACGGCTGCATTGCCCGGCAGGGTCGTGTAAACGCCCGTGCTCTGGCCCGGCGTGCCGATCGCATACACTCTGTAATAGTAGTCATTGCCGATCTTTGCAACATACTGGGTCTTCAGCACATCGCCATTGCCGACGGTAAAGCCCGGCGTCATGGCGTTGCCGTTGACCACCGTCATCTTGAAGCAGTATGCGCTGCCTCTTCTCAAAGTGAAGTCGACCGTCGTGTCGGAAACGACATATGCGCTCGCCGCCACGTTCTGGCTTGCGGATACGACGCCCGCGGTGCCGTATGCATTGCCAACGTTTGCGGACGTGCTGCCGCTGTTCTTCGAGCCCGTGGAGGTGTTCTTCTCGACCAGGCCGTCGATGCTGTTCTCCAGCGCCTCGACTGCGTCTGCAACCTCTTCTTCGGTCGCTTCTGCGTCGTTCAGGACTGCCTTCGCGGTGCTCAATGCGGCCTTCATCGTTGCCACGCTCTTCGCTGTGTACTTGCTGGTGTTGATCGCTTCGGCTTCCCCGATCAGCTCTTTCAGCGCATCCTTATCCGGGATCAGGCGCAGGGCGGAGATGGCCTCAATCAGATCCGCCGCCATTTGATCGACGGTATCCTGTGCGGCATTTTCATCCTCCAGCAACTCCTTCGCCTCTGCCAGGATTGTCTCAAAGGCGTCCCATGCATCGTCCTGGATATACTTGGAGGCGTTCTCTACAATCGTATCGCCCTCGGCAACCGCTGCGCTCAGATTGCTCATATTTGCGCGGAGTACCAGATTGGACAGGGCGTCATACAGCGCATCGACTGCTGCGGTGATGTCCGCTTCCAGAACTTCCTCGTCGTCCAGCAGGTCTTCGGCTGCTGCATACGCTTCGTCCAGCGCTGCCAGGCTGTCCGGCGTGAAGGCGTTGCGGTCGATGGAGTCTGCAATCTCCATCGGGATGTCCAGCTGGCTCTTGTCGCCTGCAACAAAGCTCAGGTAGTGCAGCGCATCGATCAAGTCGCTCCACGCGGTGTTGATCTCGTCCTGCGTTGCGGTCTTATCCGCCTCGACGTCCTTCGCCGCCTGCAATGCTGCTTCGTACTTCTTCTTGACGGACGGCACGGCTGCCTCTGCTTCGTCTGCCTGCTCCTCTGCGATGGCAATGGTAGAGCGCAGGACCTGCTTGTCTACGATGACAAAGCCAAGTTCGATCGTGGTGTCCGCGTTCGGCATGGCCGCGCTGTAGACATATTCAGAAACGTCAAAGCTGTCTTCCGCGATGGCTTCGCCGTTCACGGTGACGCCTGCGATCTCACGGCCTTCCACTCTCGGTGCAAAGGCCAGGTTGAGCTCGGTGCCCGCCATCACGACGTCTTTGTACGCGCCGATCAGGTTCGCGATCGTCTGGCTCTCGCCGTCGATGCTCAGCTCGACCGTGGTCGGGAAGGTGACCGTCAGCATATGCTCGCTGGGGACCTCCTGCTGATACTCTTCCGCCGGGATAACCTTCAGATCCTGCACTTGCAGGCCGGAATTGAAGTTGCGCAGGCCAATCATACCATAGCTGTATGCGTCGTCCTCTACGGTGTAGTATTCCTGGCCGTTCACAGAAACTGTGATCTGGTTGCCGATCGCCTTGACCTCAAAATCGTACCACTGGGACGGGTCGATCTGGAAGGAGTGGTCGTTCATAATGGGGCGCCAGCCATATTGGATGTCGCCAGTTTCCAGGCCGCTGGCTTCTTCGCCGGTTGTTGCCCTTGCATTGTAGTTGATGCCGGAAACATAACCGTACTGGTCGTCCTGTCCCACGTCAAAGTCGGAGCAGCGGAAGATATAGCCAGCGTTCGACTTCACATCCTGGCGAACGTCCAGTTTTACCTTCGCCTGGATCACATAGTCGTCCCATGTGGTGTAGCCGTCAACCATCTTTTTGCCCGCTCCGTCCTTCAACGTGAGGATGTTGTCCTGCACAGAGAAATCGCCGCTGATGATGTTCCAGCCGTCCAGGCATCCGTCGGAGAAGTCCTCTTCATAGATGAACTGGTCCTTGACCTGGACATTGTCGAAGGTGGCCGTGCCGCTCAAAACGGACAGGCCCGCCTTGCCGTTGCCAAATTCGTTAACAGTATCCGCCGCAACCTCCATGCTGGCCTCTTCGAGGACGTTCTCGACGCCGCTCATAGAGCGGATCACCTGGATCGTATCAGCCGCTTCGTCCAGCGCCACATAGTAGCCGGAGACGCGCTCCTTCTGGACGCCTGCGCGAACCGCCAGGCCCGCCTTGCCGCCCTCTGCCACGGAAACGTCCGCGGAGAGCTCGTAATCAGTCCAGCCGGCGTTGCCGACCAGCGCGGTTGCTTCTGCGGAAGCGGTGATCGCGCCGCCGTCCAGCTCCCACGCTTCGCCGGTAGAGGTCCATTCTGCGATGCTGCCGTTCTCAAAGTCCGCTTCGTAGCGCGGGGCGGTGGAAACCACCACGTCGTCAAAGATGCCCTTGCAGCGGAAGCCTCTCAGCGCCACGCTGCCGCTGGGATACGTGCCGTCGTATACATCGACTCTCGGCTCGGTCTCGTCGTCGAGATAGACGCGGATTCTCGAACCGATCGCTACCACGCGCAGGCGGTGGGTTTCACCGACCGCGACCGGTGCGTCCACCTTGGCCAGCTCGGTCCAGCCGTTGTGCATCCGGCCAACCTGGATATAGCCTTCGCCCAGCCCAGCATAGTAGCCGTCTGCGCCGTCTACATTCTCCAGATAGTTGCTGCCGCGGACGATCAGGCCCATGTTGCCGTTGGTGCCCGGGTTGACCTCGGTCAGCGTGATGTCCGCCTCTGCAACCAGGTCGGTGGACTCGGTGTTGTTAATAATCGCCTTGTTACCCCAATCCGCCTCCATATAGAGGTTGTTGTTCTCGTTGGAGCCGTTCCAAACGCCATCGGATTTTTCGGAATCGTTCGGGCGGTTCTTATCGCCTCTCATGAGAGTATAGCGCTCGCCAAAGGTCTTTTCAACGTTAAAGGAATCGGCAAACTGCACATCCGCCTGCACATCGCCGGAGGAAAGCACATCGTAGCTTTCCGGGGCGACCGTCAGGGTGCCGCCGATTGCCTGCGCAATGCCGGAGAAGCCGCTGTAGTCATACAAATCGATGACCGGGACCGGGTTGTTGTTCGCATAGACCGTGATGTGGTCGTCGAAGAACGTCGCCTTCACGCAGGAGGCGTCCGCATCCGCTGTTGCGAGCACGGTGCCGTCCACCTTGGACAGGGTGACTTCGCCGTTTTCCGCCACATCGACCTTGTAGCCGGTGTTCGTTTCTGCGTTGTAGCGGGCATAGAAGCTGCCTTCGCTCTCCACGCTGTAGTTGTCGCTCTCCATGGTGACCGTCTCGCCGGTGATGTCCGCCGGGTTGAGGATGACCATCGGGTTGACCGCATAGCGGCCGTTGTTCTCATTGTAGATGCGCAGGCCGTTTGCATGCTCTGCGTCTTCCTTTACCGAATACGAAACGGTGAAGGTGCTGTCCTGTGCCAGCTCTTCCTTGAGGGTTTCCAGCACGGAATCTGGGATGTCGAGGTTGACCAGATAGCCGTAGTTGCCGGCGCTGGAACCGTTGCCCTCGCCGGGCGTCAGGGTCAGGGTGCCGCGGATGTCTCTCGGGTTGTCCGGGAGGTAAACCGTGCCGACCTCATGGCCGTTGATGGAAACGGTCATGTCGGAGGGCCGCTCGCTGCCCACCGTCGTCTGGGAGAAGGCGGAATTGTCGATGCCGTGGTTGATGGACGCATCCTTCAAAGAGGAGGCTTCCACGATCACGCGCATGCTGTTCAGGACGTCTGCGCCGATGCCCTCGGGCAGGGTGTAGGAATAGGTGATCGCGCCAACGCCGTTTTGGATGGTGTTGGAGTCCGCCGCAGCCTGGCGCAGGACGGCGCTGTCCTCAGTGAGGATGCTGACCGGGGCGGTGTCCTTGCCGTTGGTGACGATCACGTTGACAAAGTTCTTTGCGATCTTCTCGCCGTTGTTTTCAATCCAAACCGTGAACGTGCCCACGCATTTCTGGCTCGGCAGGGAGAAGGAGATGTCGTGCTGTTCGCGGGTATACGGCGCAAAATCCATCGGGACCTCGCCGCTCTTGCACGTGGTGATGTAGTTGCCATAGTTGTCGTTCGCGTCAAAAAGCCATTTTAGGACCGGGTTCTCCAGCGTCTCGCCGGACCAGTTCATCGCGACGACCGGGGCCGTATACTGGCTGCCGGGCGCTGCTTTGAGGGCCGGGTCGATGTCCACGCCGACGTAATTCGGCTGGTTCAGGTCGATGATGCTCATGTCCCCGCCATAGGCGACGTCTTCATAGCCGAAGATCTTGTCGCGGCGGTCATACGTCAAAACGCCGTTGCGCTCGTACTCGATGTCGTACGGCTCCGTATAGACATAGCCGTTCAGCTTCTCATACTGGCGCTGGATGTCGGTCTGATACTTGAAGCACCAGGAGACGTCATAGTCGCCGTCGAATGCAGCCACGCCGCCGAATTCGCTGTTCAGCCAGGGCTCGCTTTCCTGGCGGAAGCCGCCCCAGAAGTTATTGGCCGAACCCGGATAGGTGTTGCGCTCGCGGTCTGCGACCGTGTTCTTGGAACCCTGGTACCCCTTCGGATACATATGGAAGGTGTTGAGGTCGGTCGGCTGGATATGGTCGTTGTTGCACGGGCTCATATCTTCCACCAACAGGTGCGGGTTGATCTCTTTGGTCTTATAGTACAGATGCTGGATCCATTCGTTGGTCGTCATGCCGTCGCTGGCTTTCTGGCCGTTGTGGTCGATGCCCCATGTCTCATTGAAGAGCATCACGGCGATGACGGACGGATGGTTGTAATCGCGGTTGAGCATGTTTTCCAATGCATACTCGTATACGGCGCGGCCCGGCGTTTCGCCGCCGTTGCTCTTGGCATTCATATACGTCGCATGCGGCATATCCTGCCAGACAAACATGCCCAGGCGGTCCGCCCAGTAATATTGCAGCGGGTCTTCAATCTTGAGGTGCTTGCGGATCATATTGAAACCGCGGTCGCGCATGGCTTTGATGTCGTATTTCAGCGCTTCCTCGCTGGGGGCGGTGTAGACGCCCTCTTCCCAGAAGCCCTGGTCCAGCAAACCGGAGAGGAAGACCGGCTCGTTGTTGATGTAGATGTACTCGTAGTCCCTGCCGTCATACTTTTCGGTGCTGATCTTGCGCTGGCCAAAGTACGTGGAGACGTTGTCCAGCTCGGTCTCGCCGTCGAGCAGGCGGATGGTGCCCTCATAGAGGTTCGGGGAATCGTAGTTCCACAGTTTCTGGTTTTCGATGGCGATGGGCGCCAGGGAAACCTCGTTTTCACCGGCCTTCAGGGTGATCTCCTGCGTGCCGCTGATGGTGGAACCGGTCTCGATGTTTTCGCCCTTTTCATCGTCCCACAGGACGCTCTGGAAGTCGTATGCGACGGTGACGGTCCTATCCGCATCGCTCTGGACCTTCAGGTCGAACTGGACGGTGGAGTTGTCGATATCCGGATTCGCGTGCGCATAATCCATATAGGTGCTGCTGCGGCCCTCCAGATAGACGGTCTGCCAGATGCCGCTGGTGTGGGTATAGCCGCACGGGGCGTTGTGGCCCTGCTTGCCGACCAGCGCCGGGTATTCATCCTTGCCATAGGAGGCCTCATCGTTGACCTCCAGGGTGATCTTGTTGTCGCCTGCCTGGACATAATCGGTGATGTTAAACTCAAACGGGGTGTAGCCGCCCTCGTGGTCGCCGACCTTCTCGCCGTTGACATACAGCGTGCAGAACCAATCGACCGCACCAAACTTCAGGAAGATCTGCTCGCCTTCGGCGAACCAGGAGTCGTCCAGGTTGAGGTTGCGTTCATACCACGCGGTGCCGAGATAGGAGCCGTCCTCAATGCCGCTGGCCGGGGATTCCCACGGGAACGGGACATTGATTTTGAGGGCATAATCTCGATTTTCATACCAGGCTTCGTCTTCGCCCACCTTATCGGGGTCAAATTCGAAGTCCCAAACGCCGTTGAGGTTCATCCACTTGTCGCGCTTCCAGTCCGGGCGCGGATGCTCGCTGCGGGCGATCTCGCTGCCGGAAGAGGACGTGACCAGGATGTATTCATCCGCGTTTTGGATGTACATATCCTGCTTCAGCTGGATGCGGTATGCGCCGGGGTTTACGGTCTCCGGGACGCCGAGCACCAGCTCGGTATCGCTCACCGAAACCGTCTCCATGACGGCCTGCGGTTCCAGGGAAGAACCGCCCAGCGTCACCAGTTCCGCGGCGACGCCTTCGGCGAAATTCGCACCGGTCAGGGTGATGGTGCCGCCCAGCCCTTGGTCCTTATCCAACTGGGCATTGTCGGTATTCACGTCGTCCACAATCGGGCCGGCGAAGTCCGCCGGGAGATAAAATGCGGAAGCCGGGATTTCCGTCTTTTCCATGCCCTGGTCGTTCGACCAGCGCACATACACATGGGAACCGCCCGTCGCCTCGAACCAGTCCATCTTGAAATCATAGACCTGGCCCTCTTCCAGATGGATCGGGGCGCTCTTCTGCTCAACGTCCCACTGGTTGACCCACCAGTCGATGATGGGGGTTTCCATATCTCCTACGTACAAACGTGCGCCGTTGTCCGAGTAGAAATAGAAGGTGTACTCGCCCGTGGCCGGGGCCACGAGGCGGCCTGTCCAGCGCGCGCCCGCCCAATCGCTGGCGCCGGTGCGCTTGCTGAGCATGCTCTCCGTATCGCTAAATGCGATATTCGGGTCCACATAAATCCCCTTTAAGGTCGTGTACGGATAGCCGCTTGTATCCTGGACTAGGTAATATTCGCCCTGCAATCCATGGTGCGTAAGCGGCCCGTCTCCTTTTGGCGCAGCAGACGCGGCTGGCGCCAGCATGGTAAACACCATCGCCAAGGAGAGAATGAGACTGAATAGCCGTTTTTTCATAAGCTCCTCCTTCGTAATTTTCCGCCGTTCCAGACAGATGTCGCTACAAACGGGTGGCAAATGAATTCTGCACCGCCCGCAGAAAGCTTTCAACCGGCGGTAAAAATTGAACCTATTTTGGCGGTGATCCTCCTGCATACCCCCTTCGCCGCAACCGCCAGCCGGCAAATATTTTGTTGATAACAAAATTCTACACCGGATATTGCTGGAAGTATTTGTAATTTTTTAACCGTTTGGTTCAATTTTTTAAGGTTTATTCCTTAAAATTTTAGCGCAATATGCGCGAATCTGGCCCTTTCTCTGGCAGGCCAGAGAGTCCCTATTCACAGCGCAGCCAATCGTTCCCTCCTATGTGGAACCTTTTCCCGAGGCATATGGCTGATAAAAAGCATCAAAAAAGCGCTTGACAAAATGGGGCAAGAACGCTATGCTGAACATCGTTCACGGTGAGGTGAGGCTATGAATACCGTAGTAACATCAAAAGAAGAAATCCTAAAAAACAGCCGGGTACTGATTCAACAACAAGGTTGGTCGGCGGTGAGTATCCGTTCCGTGGCTGCGGCCTGTGGCGTATCGGTAGGCTCCATCTACAACTATTTTGATTCCAAAGCAGACCTGATGGGCGCCACGATCGAAAGTGTCTGGCGGGAGATTTTTCATCAGCAGGAAGATATGGCAAAATTGGAAGACACACAGGCGTGTATCCGATGGATCTATGAGCGAATGCAATATGGTTGTAAAAAATATCCTGGCTTTTTCGCACTTCACCCGCTTGGTCTTATGCATGAGGAAAAATCAAAAGGAAAACAACGGATGCAGCAGGCATGGGGGCACATTCTAGACGGCTTCTGTTCCGTGTTAAAACAGGATTCCAAGATCCGCCCGGACGCCTTTGACGGCCGGTTTACGGCAGAGAAGTTTGCCGGGATTCTTTTTTCACTGATCGTATCCGCGATGTTGCGTGAGGATTTCGATTCCTCGGCCGTTTTGGAAGTTGTCCGTAGGACACTCTATTAAAATGCCCCATCTTAAAATGGGAGGGGATTACCGTCCTCAAAATGAACGATGTTCAGAATTCAGTAGGGACGATCTACGATGAAAGCCAAGCGAAACACCCTGTTCCGGCTGCAATTACGGCAAAGCCGTTTTGACGAAAACAAAACGAACCTATAAAGGAGAGTAACCCATGCAAGCGATTGTAGAAACTGGATTTGACGCGATCTATCTCATCTTGGTAATCACCATTGGCATCCGGATGATCCGCGGGTGCAAGGGGAACAAACAGTACCGTTTATTTGGAATCATGGCGGTGGTCCTTGGCGCCGGGGATGCCTTTCATCTGATTCCCCGCGCCCTCGCCCTTTGTACCACGGGGCTGGAAAACTACA
>ENA-UONY01003205-UONY01003205.1-human-gut-metagenome-genome-assembly--contig:-CS9-NODE-3205-length-10510-cov-5.346628_pt1 | contig 10510 bp, 12 predicted proteins | sample MGYA00242465_ERZ724012 | MGnify/ENA metagenome assembly ERZ724012 | reverse complement strand
AAAAAAGCTGTCAATGCAAACGCTGCCGCAATAAGTTCCGATATGTATAGCTTATTGTCCCAACAGTCAACCGCCGAGCTTTCAAGCCGTAACCCAACACTCACCGCATAGGTTTTGGCATAGTCGATCCAAGTCTGAATATTAAATTCGGGAACGGCAGGTTCTTCGGGCGCCGGTGTGGTTTCCTGTGGCTGCTCCACCTTTGGCGTTTCTTCCGCAGGGGGCGGCGTGGGCTGCTGTGTCGGCGTAGGCTTTGGTTCAGGTGTAGGTTCAACGGCTTTCGGCGTATTGTTTGGAACGACCGTCTGCGGCGGTTGCGTCACCGGCGCAGGGCTTTGTTCTGCGGCAGGCTGTGAATTTTCAGCCTGTGCTGATTCTGTTTCAGCCTGAATTGCGACCGTACTGTTTGCGGCGCTCTCTTTACTCTCCGAAACAGAAGCGGACGAACGATCTTCCGGCTCTGTACGCTCATCAATCCCTCTTGTCACCGTTTCAATGCCCGAACTGTCCTGTATCGTCTGCGGACGATTCGTATTCGCACAACCCGACAAAGAAACAATCAATGCCGCTATAACGACGATTATCCTTGCTTTTTTCATATTCGCAAACCTCCTTTGCAGCTTCATTGTACGAATTTTTGCGGATTTCTGCAAAGGTACGAAAATTGCTGCCCTGTAATATCTCTTTTTTCGGGTAGTACAGGTAGTTTTTGAGGGGGAGAGGTGTGGAGAGGGGGAACAAGCGAACACCGCCGCACCTTGCCTTATTTTAGGGTATAGCTGCCCCTTGTTAGTGAAATGCTACCTTTCCATGCCTTTTTGCCGTTCACGCTTTCGGTATAGTTCCAAAGCCTTAATAATGGTATCTTCAATCTTCTGTGCGGACGTCCCCGGCGCAAAATATTTGCTGATACGCTCTTTGGGCATTTTGAACTGTTCTTTCTGATTCGGCTTTTCCTCCTGCATAATGGAGAGAATCACCTCGTCAGTCAGTTTGCCGTCCTTGCTAAACTCTTTCATTTTGATAGCCTGTGCCAAAGACGGCGTGCAGTCCTCACATTCCATTGTGCTGTATAGGGATTCCTGCTGTTCCTTTGAAAGATAGGAAAGCTCAACGGCAGGACGGAAAGCAATCTTCCCGTCGTCTACCATTTGCAGGACAGAGGGAATAAGCTCGGTCAAGCGGATAAAGCGTTGGATTTGTCTTGCACTATCGGGAGAATCTTTTGCCAACTGTTCGTCAGATCGTGACTTCGTGTCCAGTGGGCGCGAAGTTAAATCCGACCTCTGATCTTGCCTTTTCATAGCGTCCAGCTTCATTTTATAGGCAAATGCTTTTTCGGACGGTAAAATCGTTTCCCTTTGCAGGTTACTGTCTACCATGATTATGGTAGCTTCATCGTCGGTGAGATTGCGGACGATACACGGAATTTCCGTCAGTTCAGCCAGAGCAGCCGCAAACTTTCGTCTGTGGCCTGCGACCATTTCATAGCCGCCGTCCTCTTTCGGTCGGACAAGAGCCGGAACTAAAACGCCGTATTTTCGGACGCTCTCTACCATTTCAGCCATTGCCTCGTCCTGCTTGACCTTGAACGGGTGATTCGGAAAGTCGGAGATTTCAGCTGGATTCAGCGTGACGACCTTTTCAAGCTGCGATTCTGCGCGGCTTTCATCGGTAGAAAACAGATCATCTAACGGCGTCATTCCTAAATCTCTCGTTTTTACGCTCAATCTCCAACACCTCCTTTGTCAGCGCGTGATATGCGGCGGCCACCTTGCCGTTTTTGTCGTGGGCATAAATGCTCTTGCCTCTGCCGCTGGTTTCGGCGGCTCTCACGGAAAAGGGGATTTCCGTCCCGAACACACGGATTTTTTCGCCGTAGTGAGCGCGCAGAGAAGCGATGATTTCCTTTGCCTCGTTGGTACGGCTATCCACCATCGTAAAAAGAATCCCGTCGATTTTCAGCTTGGGGTTGATCTGCCGTTTGACCTGTGAAATGGAGTGCATGAGCAAATCCAGACCCTTTGCCGAGAGAAACGACGGCTGCGACGGAATGATAACGCTGTCCGCTGCCGCCAGTGAGTTCAGCGGCATAATGCCGAGCGACGGCATACAATCAATAAGAATATAGTCGTAATGGGGCTTTATCTCGTTGATATATGTCCGCAGCGCCCGTTCACGGTTCATAGCGTTAATCAGCCGGATTTCCATACCCGACAATGTGATATTTGCAGGCAGCAGGTCAACGCCCTCGCCGTGGTGCAAAATACCGTGACCGTCGGGAATCGGCTTATCATCAATCACCGACTGTATAATGTCCGTAAGCGTAACGGGCAGATCGTCGGGTTTGGGATAGCCGAGGGAGAGCGTCAAAGAATTTTGCGCGTCTGCGTCGATCAGCAAGACCCTTTTGTTTTCCTGTGCAAGACCGATTCCGAGGTTAGCGGTCGTTGTGGTTTTACCCACGCCGCCTTTTTGGTTCGTCACCGCAATTACTTTGCAATTCGCCATTTTGGGGTTTCCTCCTTTACATAGATTTAGCCGCCTGCGGCGAAGCAGACGGCTATGTACAGGTATGAAAAAAGCCATCTGCATTTCTGCAAATGGCTTAAAGGTTAAACCCTCGCTTTGAGCGTCTTACTGTATTTCGCATAATCTTCGCTCAATACATAATCAATCACGCAGGCTTTGGGTATAAGGTATGTACATCTTATGTAAAAGTGCTTGACCTTGTTTGCCCGCATTATTTTTCGGGCTGTACTGTCACCGATACCACCAAGCATTGTTTGAAATTCGGGTAAAGTGACAACATCAGGATATGAAGCAAAAAGTTTCTCATAGTGTGCGCGTGTTTTCATAGCAGTACCTCTTTTTCTGAAAATGTGTTGTCAATGGCAGAGAAATACGCTATAATATGTTTGCGATTTATGAATCTACTGCGTGTGCTGTTGTGCTCCGTTTTGGGGTTACATCCCTCCGATGTCCCTCCAAAATCCAAAATTCCCGTCAAAATTGAAAAGTGCGGAAATGGCAGACGAAACGGAGCTTTTTTACACATCAGTTTCAAAATAGTCAGTAATTGAGGGCTTTTTGGTGTCCGTCAACGACCTCCATAAGGGGGTAAGTTCGTTTGTATTCCGTGTGAAGCAAATAACTCAAAATCTGTTATCCGCAAGGGTGTGTGGGTTCGAGTCCCACCACCGGCACCAGACCTTAACAGCTCGTAAACCCTTGATATATCGGGGTTTGCGGGCTTTTCTTTATGCTCTGCACTCTTATGTAGTGTCCCTCGCACATCAGCAAATTTACCATTTTCAGGCTGATTTTTGGAGGGATATTGTCATATCAACTCAAAATATGGAAAGCTATTGAAAAATCGCTCGAAATATTTTCTGCAAAATGAGAAAAGCAACAGCCCGATAAAACAGACTTTTGCTTGACATCTTTTAACTATACTGAAACCGATAGCCAACATCCCGAATGCTCTCTATTTGATAGGCGGGTTCTTGGTCGGTATCAAAAAGTTTTTTGCGGAGATTGCGGACATGGAACCCGATTGTTTCCCGTTCACTACCCGAAGAAAAATCACCCCATACCTTTTCAAAAATTTGATCGTAGGTCAACACACGGTTTTTATTAGCAACTAATAAGCAGAAAATATCATATTCCTTTGCTGTTAATAAAATGTCTTGACCGTTACTTATAATTCGCCTGCGGGCAAGATTTATTTCAAGTCCGGGAAATGATAATATCGGCTCATCTCGAAGTTCCCATTTTTTCAAATCAGGGTGACGTGACAAAAAGGATAGAATATCCTCAAATGCAGTACTGTCACGCTCTGTCAACTCTAAAATGATGATTCGTCCGATAGTATCACCTACTATAATAAAATTAGTCGTTAAATCCATGACAAGCCAGCCATGGTTTACACGCACTTGTTACTTAAGCTATAATGAAAGCAGTGATTGGAATAACGCACATCACCTTGGGACACCACGCCCGTAGCGGAGACAGTTATCCATGCTTTCGTTACAGCGTTCGATTTTGCAGGTAGAGCCATTCGTATGCGCTCGCATCAATCAGTAGGCAGAATAGGTAACGAGGAAAGTGTGGATTTATCGATCACAAATTCAACCAGTAGGAGAGATGATTATGAACGCAGTTGGAATTGATGTATCCAAAGGGAAAAGCACTGTGGCAGTGATTCAACCCTTCGGAGTTGTCATAGCTGAACCTTTTGATGTGCTCCACACAGACAGCGGTTTGAAAGAATTGGTGAACTTCATCAAATCACTGTCCGGTGAAACGAAAGTTGTCATGGAGTACACCGGCACATACTATGAGCCGACTGCAAATGCACTCCATAATGCGGGTATATTTGTATCCGTAGTCAACCCGTTAATGATTGATGACTACGAACACAAACCGTGTCAGAAAAGTCAAGACAGACAGAATTGATGCCTTGAAAATCGCATCGTTTGCACTTGATAAATGGATGAAACTTCGTGAATATACTCCTGTCGAAACAGTGCGTAAAACGCTACAGATCATGAACAGGCACTGCATTAAGCTGAACAAGATCCTTGTAATGCAAAAGAACAGCCTGATCGCACTGCTGGACTGCTGTTTTCCGAATGCCAATACACTGTTCACTTCGCCGCGCAGAGAGTCAGACGGTCATGAGAAATGGGTGGATTTTGTTCTGAAATTTCCTCATGTGGATTCCGTCGCAAAGCTCTCCTTATCTGCATTCAAGACTAAATATCAAAGCTGGTGCAAAAAGGATCATTACAATTACAGCGAATCCAAGTCTGAACAGATTCATGCATATGCAAGGACATTGGTCAGCACGCTGCCGATGACAGACGCAGTCAAGAAAATGGTTTCTGACTCTGCAAAGCTCCTCAATTCCACACTCGAAGCACTTGGGACTCTTCATTCCGAAATGGATTCTCTTGCATCTCAGCTTCCGGAATACGAGACCGTCATGAACCTATTCGCTGTCGGAAAAGTAACCTGTTCACAGCTCATTGCTGAAATCGGAGATGTCACGAAACTGAAAAGCGGTAAATCTCTGGTAGCTCTGGCTGGCATTGATCCGCCGCCAAATCAATCCGGAAAAGAAGATAAAAAGTCCAGAAGCATTTCCAAGCGAGGCTCTCCTGCGCTGCGAAAAACACTGTTCCTGATCATGACAGTCTATCTCCAACGGCAGCCTGCCGATGAGCCGGTATACCAATTCCTTGACAAGAAACGCACTGAAGGAAAGCCTTACAAAGTTTACATGATCGCTGCTGCCCGCAAATTCCTCCGCATTTATTACGCAAGAGTCAAAGAGGTAATGCCGGTGCAATAGCATCATCTATTCATTGATTCTGAACCGGAGGCAAAACACAGGCACGGCTCAGCCGCTTGACCTTGACAGAACATCATAAAAATGCTACAATGGCCGCCCCAACGGTGACTGACTTCATCTATCCATGAGTTCTTCACCGTCGGCACGACACACAGAGCATTTTTATGATGTTCTGTCAAGGTTGCCGGTCGGCTAAAACTTCATTTCGTTTTTTCAGACCGCTTCGGCGGTCTTATTGTCGTGCTTTTTTCTTCTGTGAAAGTTATGTGAAACTTTCTTTTTACCTCTTGACTTTTATTTGCAGGTCTCCAATCTACAATCCAAATTTCAAAATTCGTAGTTTTTATTTCAGCTTTTCCACATATGGCATTAAGTCTGAAATCATCTCTTTTGTTGATGTCAGTCCGCCGGGATTGATATACCATGCAACAGGATTAAGCTGATAAATATTTTCATTTTTATAAGCGTCTGTTTTTTGAATCATTGCGTTTCCCATAAAATCTTTTACAGCGCTGGATGATGCTCCTTCTCCAATAGAAGTATCATGATCAAGTAAAAGAATAACCGCCGGATTTTCTGTCATAACATATTCAGCGTTCACCTCTGCCCCGTGATGACTTGTAACCTCGGTAGAAGTATCCGCAGGTGTAAATCCAAATTCATTATGTACCATTGCATAACGACCGACAGGACCGTAAAAAGTAATATAACCTCCACCGACCATAAGAAACAGCGTCTCATGTCCAGATACCGTTTCTTTTACTTCAGTAAAACCCTTTTCGATCTCTTGAAGCTGGCTCATAATAGAGTCCTTGGTTTCAGGGAAAATAGCACTCAGAGTTTCACAGTTACGGCGAAGATCAGTGCCGAAAGTATCTCCCTCAACTTGATAGAACAGTAAATCAGCATTTGGATAGTGTTCTTTTAATTTGTTCAAAGATTCGCCCTCGTTTTCGTCCCATGCGCCGAAACGATTTCCATAGATAATAAGATCTGGGGCTAAAAGGTCAAGCGAATCGTAATCTGCTTCAAAAAGGCTTCCCACATTCACATATTCGTCGCTCATATATTTAGATAGATAATCGGGAAGATTGGATTCTGTCTTTTGAATGCCGAGTTTTTCAATACCTGTTTTCTCTATTCCGGCAGCATCCAAAATGTCCAACGCCGATGGTATTTGTAATTGATACCGTCGTAACCGCCTTTAACTGCTGAAATTGCTGCGAATTAAGCAAGACTTCTATGTAATTCGTCAGGCTTTGCACAATATTTGACAGTATTAAGCCAAACAGAAGTAAAAAAGCAATGTTGTTTTTATTTTTCCGTAGCATTAGGCTGTACATTAGCACAGAAATCAATAGCATAATTCCCGTTGTTATAAAAAAGTTCAAATACGGATTTGAAAATAATTGTCCGACAAAACTGATAGTGCTCGCAAAAAATACCAGTACCGACTGTGTGGCGAGGAATACGGAATCAAATCCTAGCATACTCGGTGTTAGCACACGGTTTTCTGTAATAGTCTGAAACGCAAGGCTAACAACAGCAATCAGAGTAGCACTAACCGTCATTCCCAAAAGGCTGATAAGGCTTCGCTTCATAATGCGAAAAGCTACTGCCCATGTCAGGTCCAGATGTGCGTCAATCGCTTTGTAGAAAACTCTTGCATAAAGGTAAAGACATACCGACAGAAAAATCAGTATGGATAATATTACAAAAATTCCGGTTGTTCTCTTCCTATTTTCCATAGCGTACCCTCCGAAACAGAATAATCAGAAAAATTACCCCGCCTACAATACCAATACTAAAGCTGGCAGCAAGTTCGTATGGATAAATAATCAAGCGGCTAAAAATGTCACACGCTAATACGAAAATAGAGCCAAGCAGCATAACATCAAAAATTGATTTTTTAACATCATCCCCATAAAAGGCTGTAACCATGTTCGGAATAATTAGCCCTACAAACGGAATCGGGCCTACAGTGACAAACGAAGCTGCGCTGACAACTGCAATAATACACAACCCTAAAAATACTATTTTTTTATAGGATAGTCCCACGCCTTTTGAAAAATCCTCACCCATTCCGGCAATGCTGAAACTGGTTGCGTATATAACGGCTAAAACTAATGGGATCAGCACGATATAGAGCATATCAAAGCTTGTAAAACGATTAAAAGTTCCCAAGCCAATTTTTGAAAGCGTTTGTAAATCAATCGCTTGATAAGCTACTGCAATTGCTACCGCCATAAAAATACCCCCATACATCATGCCAATCAGAGGAATATAAACGGCATCTCGAAGCTGAATTTTGCTCAATATTGTCATAAACAAAATGGAAGAAACAAGCGCAAAGACAAAAGCAAATAGCATTTGAACGAAATGCGGCTGATTCCCCATCGTCAAATAAGCAACTAAAACACCAAGCATAGCGGCGTCGGTTGTGCCAGCGGTAGAGGGTGCCATGAATTTATTATTGCTGATTGACTGCATAATGAGACCAGCTGCACTTAATCCTGCCGCTGTAAGTATAATTGCAAGTGTCCTTGGCAGGCGGCTCATAATAAATATCTGCCATGCCTCATAATCAAGTTTTACCAAACTTGCGATGCTTACATTTTTTCCAACTCCGATAAGTAAAGAGGACACAGTTAAAACAGCAAACAGAATAATAAATCCGATACGCTTTTGTCTCGCTGAAAACCGTTTTCTTTCATTATCAGTTATATTTTCTTTCAAACGAATACCTCCTATAATGATAATTTAGTTAGTTTCTGCTAACCTGTTGACGAAATGAAATGCCTACCGTAACTTGCAGCAGGCATTTCCTGTTCAGCTATCTTCGCCACAATTATTATAAACTATCCCGTAACGGGAGAGTCAATAGGATTTTGTGCCATTTTTGAAATTTTTTATTTTGAACATCCAGACCGCAAGTAGCATTGTAACCATTTCGGCACCCAGCATAGCAAACCAGATAGCATTTGCTCCCAAAATTGATGGAAACAAGTAAACAAAAGCACCACTGAGAAAAAAGCCTCGCAAAACAGATATACACACGGATTCTTTCACTCTTCGTATAGCCTGCAAATAATAAGTTGCGAACACATTAAAAGGGACAAATAACAAACAGGTAAAATAAGAACGAAGAATAAACGGAGTAGAAGCTATGATTTGCTCGCTGTTTCCTAAATAAAGTTTTGCAATCTGCATAGGAATTAACATGGTAATGAGCATGACAAGACAGCCAATTATAATTGCAGTGATACTTCCCATTTTTCTAACTTGCTTTACCTGATCTGTTTGTTTCGCTCCAAGGCTTTCTGCAACGATAGGCTGTGCTGCGTTTCCAATCCCATAGCTGAAAGTTTGAATCAGAGTAAATATATTTCCTGCGATCCCATATATAGCCAATTCATTATTCCCGAAATAGGCAACAATTTGATTGTTAAACAGAATCATCATGAACCCCATACTGACAGAGCAGATAAAAGAGGAAAAACCGATTGATGTGATTTCCTTGCTCTTTCTCCAAAAATCCGTCATTCGTGTAAAAGATACTGTATTTTTCTTTGAGATAAAATGGGTAAGTAATATCAAAAACGCTATGCTTTGACCGACAACCGTTGCAATGCCCGCACCCTCAATTCCGAGATCACAGGTAAATGTCAAAAAGAAATCGCCAAAGACATTCAATACGCCGCCGGCAATCGTTGCTGCTCCCGCCAACAACGGAGAACCGTCATTGCGTACAAACATAGCAAGAAAATATCCGATAGGCCATAATGGTACGCCCAGCTTTAGCCACTTCATATAACGCAGCGCCAATGGCATAAGCGTTTCATCCGCACCAAAAAGTCGAAGAAGTTGCGCATCGAAAAGAAATATAATCAGCCATACAATAGCAGTAATTACACAGATTAAAACAAAGGAAATAGTAAAGGCGTTTTTTTCGTCTTTCTTATTGCCTTCTCCTTTTGCAATAGAGAATAAAACGGCACCTCCGTTGCCAAATAAAACACTTAAACAACAAAAAAAGGTCCAGAACGGAGCAATACAGGCCAAGGCCGCCGTTCCGTTGCTGCCCTCATATTGCCCGACTACAATCATATCCACAAGAGAGTAGATACTCATAACCAAGCCACTAAACAGGCTCGGAAAAAGATATTTAAGATACAGTTTTTTCAAATTAGTTTCTTTGGAATCCATTGTTCATATTTCCTCCACACTATTTTCATTTTCGAGTTCTTGACTTCAAATGTACCAATAGGTTATAATATATTATAAACCCTCCTGTCACAGGAGAGTCAAGAGGTACGATTATGAAAAAGAAAAATCTTCTTTCCATCGGAGAGCTGTCAAAAATAACTGGTGTGCATATCAAAGCGCTACGATACTATGATAGTTTGGGAATCCTAAAGCCTGCTTATATCGACCCTGATTCCAATTACCGATATTATTCTTTTCCACAAAAAGCAACGGTAGAAGCAATCCAATTTTGCGTAGACATTGGTGTTCCATTAAAACAATTTAACTCATATACAAATGAATCGGAAACTAATATTTTTTATACAGATTTGATTTATCAAGGGACATCTATAATTGAAGAGAAGATAAGACAAATGCAAACAAGGCTAAACCATTTGAAAGTAATGCAGGAAGAGGTTTCACGTGCTGAAGAAAGTTTGCAAAATTCAGAGCCGAAATTGTATTCGCTTTCAGCGAGGGACTGTTGGATTATACCCTATGATGGTAAGCTGCTTTGTGAAAATGCAGGAATTATCTCAAAGAACGCCATATTGGAAATACATCGTCATGGGTTTCAACTTGGAAATACATATGGACTTATTTTGCTTCAACGAGAAAATATTTGGAAACAATTTCTATTTGTAGATATTCGTATTACAGACCAACTTTATTCTGCTAAACAGTACCCGCAGATCATCCGTATTCCAAAGGGAAAATACTTATGTAAAGCGGTAACAGAAAGTGAAATAACAGAGGCTTGGAAATGGAGCAGTTCTGTCATAGCAAAAGAACAAATAGAACTTATTATTGAAACGGAGTTATTTGTAGGGAATTATAACTTCTTAGAGCCGGTTTTAGAACAACGATGTTTATTAAAGAGTTAATGAAAAAGCCGCCTTAAAATGTAGG
>ENA-UONY01003194-UONY01003194.1-human-gut-metagenome-genome-assembly--contig:-CS9-NODE-3194-length-10532-cov-4.883364_pt1 | contig 10532 bp, 10 predicted proteins | sample MGYA00242465_ERZ724012 | MGnify/ENA metagenome assembly ERZ724012 | reverse complement strand
TTTGCCGGCGTGTCAGGTTTTTTGACACGCCGGCTTTTGTGTCTGGACACAACGCAAAAACTGCACATGGACGGCTCCCCCTCTTGGGAGGTACCATAGGGGCAGGACCAAAAGAAAGGGGAGAGCCGGATGGCCCATGAAATTATGAGCGTAAAGCTGTGCGAGCTGGATGAGCGGATTGCCCGCCTCCACAGCCGGGTGCGGCTGACTGAGACCACGGACACCGCCGCCCTGCGCCGGGAAGTGAAATCCCTGGAGCGCCAGTGCGCGGAAACAGCCCTGACGCTGCGGCAGAAGCTGAGTTACACCAGGAGCGCCATCGCTGGAGAGCTGTGCGAGACCTACGAGACAGCGGAAAACCGGATGGACGGGATGCGGCGGCGCCTGGCGGGCATCATCGCCCGCAGCGAGGCCCCGGCGGAGGAGGAGACCCTGTTGGCGGAGTACGCATTGGACTTCGCCCTGCTGGCCGCCGACCGGGCGCTGCTGCTGTCCATGAAGGCCATCTGCGCCCAGCGGGACGCGGAACGAGAGGAGAGAAAACTGTCATGAAAGAAGTAAAAACACCGAAAAAACCCCTTGTCTACTACGGGCTCATTGTGCTGGCGGTGCTGCTGCTGTTCAACATGCTCATCACGCCCATGATCGCCCAGCGCCAGGTGGTGGAGGTGGACTACGGCACCTTCGTCCAGATGGCGGAGGAGAAAAACCTGGGCCTGGTGGAGGTGGACGAAACCGAGAATCAGGTGATGTTCACCGACAAGGACAACACCACTGTCTACAAGGCGGGGATGATCCCCGACCCGGACCTGGCGCAGCTGCTGAAGGACTCCGGCGCCCAGTACTCCGGGCAGATTCTGGAGCAGGTGAACCCCCTCATCAGCTTCCTCATCAGCTGGGTGCTGCCCATCGCCCTGTTCGCCGCGTTGGGCTATTACATGAACAAAAAGCTGATGCAGCGGGCCGGGGGCCCCAACGCCATGCGTTTTGGCAAGGCCAACGCCAAGGTGTACGTCCAGTCCACCAAGGGCATCAAATTCGCCGACGTGGCCGGGGAGGACGAGGCCAAGGAGAGTCTCGCCGAAATTGTGGACTACCTCCACGACCCCAAAAAGTACACCGAGGCCGGGGCCGCCATGCCCAAGGGCATTTTGCTGGTGGGCCCTCCCGGCACCGGCAAGACCATGCTGGCCAAGGCCGTGGCCGGGGAGTCGGGCGTGCCCTTCTTCTCCATGTCCGGCAGCGAGTTTGTGGAGATGTTCGTGGGCATGGGGGCCAGCAAGGTCCGGGACCTGTTCCAGCAGGCCAAGGAGAAGGCCCCCTGCATCGTGTTCATCGACGAGATTGACGCCATCGGCCAGAAGCGCAACAGCGGGAACCTGGGCGGCAACGACGAGCGGGAGCAGACCCTGAACCAGCTCCTCACCGAGATGGACGGCTTTGAGGAGAACACCGGGGTCATTATTCTGGCGGCCACCAACCGCCCGGAGAGTCTGGACCCCGCCCTCACCCGCCCCGGCCGGTTCGACCGCCGGGTGCCGGTGGAGCTCCCTGATTTGCAGGGCCGGGAGGCCATTTTGAAAGTCCACGCCAAGAAGATCCATGTGGCCCCGGACGTGGACTTCCACACCATCGCCCGGATGGCGGCGGGAGCTTCCGGCGCGGAGCTGGCCAACATCATCAACGAGGCCGCCCTGCGGGCGGTGCGCAACCGCCGGAAAGTGGTCACCGAAGCGGACTTGGAGGAGAGCATCGAGACGGTCATCGCCGGGTACCAGAAGAAAAACGCCGTCCTCTCCGACAAGGAGAAGCTCATCGTCTCCTACCACGAGATCGGCCACGCTTTGGTGGCGGCCAAACAGAGCCACTCCGCCCCGGTGCAGAAGATCACCATCATCCCCCGCACCAGCGGCGCGTTAGGCTACACCATGCAGGTGGACTCCGGCGAGAAGAACCTGCTCTCCAAGGAGGAGCTGGAAAATAAAATCGCTACCCTCACCGGCGGCCGGGCGGCGGAGGAAGTGGTGTTCGGCTCCGTCACCACCGGGGCCAGCAACGACATCGAGCAGGCCACCAAGCTGGCCCGGGCCATGATCACCCGCTACGGCATGAGCAGCGACTTCGACATGGTGGCCCTGGAGACGGTGCAGAACCAGTACCTGGGCGGGGACACGTCCTTGGCCTGCTCCGCCGAGACCGCCGCGAAGATCGACCAGCAGGTGGTGGAGCTGGTGAAAGCCCAGCACGCCAAGGCAAAGCAGATTCTGACGGAGAACAGCGCAAAACTCCATGAACTGGCGAAATACCTCTACGAGAAGGAGACCATCACCGGGCAGGAGTTTATGGAGATACTGGAAGGGGGCGGCAAAGCATGAGAGACCCCTGGGAAAGGACGCCCTGGTACCGGCGGGTGAACTGGTGGGAGCTCATCGCGGGCATTGTGATGATCGCCCTGGGGATCGCCTCCCTTGCCCGGCCCAGCCTGGCGGTGACGGGCCTGGTGTACGCCTACGGCGCTGCCGGGGTGATTGTGGGCGTGGCGGACATCCTCCGGTACATCCGGGTGGAGCGGTACACAGGCTTTGGGCCTATGGTCTCCCTGGTGGCCGGGGTGCTCAGCGTTATGGCCGGCGTGGTGATTTTGGTGAACCCCCGGGTGGGTATGGCGGTGTTCTCCCTGCTGTTTGCCCTGTGGTTCATCACCCACTGCGTGTCCCGGCTGGCCAGCCTCTCTTGGTTGCGGTTTGTGGCGGGCCGGGGGGCCTATTACGCCGCCCTGGTGCTCAATCTCATGGGGCTTGTTTTGGGGGCGGTGCTGGTGGTGCTGCCCGCGGCATCCATCCTGACTTTGGGCTACCTGGCCGCGGTGTACCTCATCGTCCTGGGCGCGGAGAGTTTGGTGATGGCGTTTGTGGCCCTGTAGACAGGGCTACGGGTTGAGAAGAAAAATCAGCGAGAAAGGAAAATCGGAATGAGCAAACTGGAAAAAATCGAAAAGTACGTGGCAGGCCATAAGGAGGAGAAGCTGGTAAAGCTGGCCCAGGACAGGGACCAGGAGGTGCGCCTGGCAGCCATCGCCGGGCTGGGCAAGGTGGGGAAGGACGACGGCTTTAACCTGCTGATCACCCTGCTTTCCGACGGGGATCCGCAGCTGCGGGCCGCCAGCGCCAGGGCCCTGGGGGAGCTGGGCAACGAGCACGCCACCGCCCACCTGACCTACCGCCTGGAACACGAGACCGACCAAGAGGTGACCGCCGCCATCAAGGAGGCCGTGGCCGCCCTGCACAACGCGGCAGAGTAACTGGGGTAGGAACATAGAAAGCCAGGGGCCGGGAGTGATCCCGGCCCCTGGCTTTTTCCCAAAACCGATCAGAACGGCAGGGGCGTGCCCTGCTGGGCGTAGTACTGGGCCTGGGCCCGCCACAGGTCCTGGTATTTCCCCGGGGCGTCCACCAGGGAGCTGTGGCTGCCCAGCTGGACGATCCGGCCGTGGTCGAACACGGCGATGCGGTCGCAGAACTTGCAGGAGGACAGCCGGTGGCTGATATAGACCGAGGTCTTGTCGCCCACGATCCTGTCGAAGTTTTGGTAGACCTCCATCTCCGCCACCGGGTCCAGGGCGGCGGTGGGCTCGTCCAGCACCACAAAGGGGGCGTCCTTGTACAGGGCCCGGGCCAGGGCGATCTTCTGAGCCTCGCCGCCGGAGACCTGGACCCCCGCCTCGTCAAACTCCTGGTAGAGGGGCGTTTCCAGGCCCTGGGGGAGAGGGGCAAGGCGCTCCCCGAACCCGGCCAGGTCCAGGCAGGAGGCGGCCCGGCCGCTGTGGTACCGGAGGGAGGCGGCCACGTTCTGGCCCAGGGGGAAGGACAGCAGCTGGAAGTCCTGGAACACCACCGAGAACAGGGCCAGGTAGTCCCGGTAGTCGTACTTGCGGATGTCGATACCGTTTAGGAGGATCTCCCCCTCGGTGGGGTCGTAGAGGCGGCACAGCAGCTTGATGAAGGTGGTCTTGCCCGAGCCGTTTTCCCCCACTACCGCCAGGCGGCTGCCCACCTGGAACTTCATATTCACGTGGCGCAGGGCCCAGGCTTCTGTGCCGGGGTAGCGGAAGGACACGTCCCGGAACTCGATCTCGTACTGCCGGTCCGATCGTTTTTCCGTGGTCAGGCTGCCCTGGTACATGGGGTTGGGGGTGTCGAAAAAGGCGAAGGTCTCCCGCAGGATCACGGCGTTGGTGCGCAGCTCGCCCCAGGTGGTCATCAGCTGGTTGATGTTCTCGGACAGGGCGGTGATGGCCGCCACGTACTGGGCCACGCTGCCCACGGAGAAGGCTCCCGCCCAGGCCTTGAGGCACACAAAGGCGTAGGACAGCCCGGTAAACACCCCGGAGATCGCCAGGGCCGCCCCGGTCCACAGGCCCATGGGGCCCTTCGCGCACCGGGCCAGGGGCCCGCCGGGCAGGAAGAGCTTGTTCTCCCAGTAGTGCTTCACCAGCTTCTCCTGGGAGTACATCCGCACGTCCGCGGCGCGCTCCGGGGCGGGGACGCTCCCGAAGCAGAAGGTGAAGCTGCGGTTGGCGTCCCGGGCCTGCTGGGTGATGCGGACGAAAAACTGGTTGCACTTGTTCTGGCACCAGGGCGCCAGGAAGGTGATGCCCAAAAGGACCGCCAGTGCCCCCAGGGTGAGGAGGGGCGCGTTGAGCAGGGTCCAGGCCCCGGCGCTTAAAGGCACCTGCCGGGTGAACAGGGTCACCGTCAGGGCGACGGCGCTGGCCGCGCCGAACAGGGGCTTTACCAGGTTCTCCCCGTGGTACAGGGGAGAGGGGAGTCCGCGGCCGTTCCAGTTGCAATTCTCGGCGAGATAGGTCAGCCGCTGATGGGTGCCGGGGTCGTCGGCGGCCTGGAAGTCCATGGAGAGCAGCTTGTCTGTCTCCATCTTCTGCATGGTGTAGAGGATCTCTTTCATGCAGGCGTTCCGCCAGCGGCCGAGGACGGCGGTAAGGGCCCCCAGAACAGCGGTGAGCAGCACCGTCAGCGCCGCCAGAACCGCCAGCCGCCGGGGGTCGCGGCCGCCGGCCAGCTCGTTGAGAAGCTGGGCGGAGAAGTAGATGGTCACATAGGGGGCCACGCCGGAGACAGCGCCGTGGGCCACCAGGGAGGGCAGCATCTGCGGCGAATATTGGTGCCAGAGTTTGTAGGTCCGCAGGGTGGCGCGCAGCGTCTCCCGGTTCCCTGCCAGGGAGTCTTTTTTAGCCATGGCTGTTCCCCTCCTTGTAGTATTGGCTTTGAATCTCAAAGAGCCCGGCGTACTTCCCGCCCAGCTCCAGCAGGGACTGGTGGGTGCCCTCCTCTACGATCTGCCCCTGGTCCAGCAGGAGGATGCGGTCGCAGAACCGGGTGGAGGCAAGCCTATGGGAGATATAGAAGGAGGTGCGGCCCTGGGTCAGCTCGCTGTAGCGCAGGTACAGCTGGTGCTCGGCGATGGGGTCCAGGGCGGCGGTGGGCTCGTCTAAGATGATGATGGGCCCGTTTTTGTACAGGGCCCGGGCCAGCATCAGCCGCTGGAGCTCGCCGCCGGAGAGCTGGATGCCGTCCTCGTAGACGCCGGTGCCGATGTGGGTGGCCCCGCCCTGGGGCAGGGAGCGGTATCGCTCCCACAGGCCAGCCCGCTTGACGGCGTCCTCCATGCCGGCGGTGTCGGCGCTTTCTGGGATCTGGGTGACATTGTCGGCAAAGGTGGTATCAAATACGGAGAAATCCTGGAACACTGTGGAGAACAGCCGGTAGTAGTCCCGGCGGTTGAAGTCCCGGATGTCCTCCCCGTTGAGGAGCACCCGTCCCCCGGTGGGGTCCAGCAGGCCGCAGCACAGCTTCATCAGGGTGGTCTTGCCCGCGCCGTTCAGTCCCACGATAGCCAGCTTCTCCCCGGGGGCGACGGTGAGGTCGATGTGGGAGAGGGTATCCTCCTCCGCCCCGGGGTAGCGGAAGGACACGTCCTCCAGCCGCAGCCCGTAGGGCTGGCCAAGGCTGGGGGAGAGGGGCTTGCCTGTCTCGAACCGGAATTGCTCCGGGGCCTCCAGGTACTGGCGGACGCTGCACAGCTCCAGGCTGAACCGGTGCAGCTCCCCAAAGGCCTGGAGGATGCCCGTCACCCAGGTGGTGAAATTCCCCACGGCGGTGATGTACAACAGGAACTGGGCGGCGGGCAGCCCCTCCCGCAGGGTGAGGGCCAGCAGGTAGCCGTAGGCGGCCCCGTTGCGCGCCAGGGTGAAGAACACCTCCGCCAGGTCGCCCCACAGGTACACCCGCTGCTCCCGGCGGGCAAAATGCCGGTACAGGTCCAGCACCGAGGTGTACACGTCCTTCAGCCAGTCCCCCATGCCGAAGAGGAGGATGTCCTTCAGGGCGCCCCGGTCCGCGGCCTTTTTCCGGATGTAGCTCATCCGCTGGCCCAGCGCCCCCTCCTCCTTCCGGTGGGCGTAGGACCATCTGGCCCCCGGGCGGGCGCACAGGTAGCTGAGCACGGCGGTGCCGGCGGCGATGAGCACCAGCACCGGGTCCAGGCTGAGGAACAGCAGCAGGTACACCCCAAAGCCCAAAAGGTTCTGGGCGATTTCGGTGAGCACCCGCCAGAGGGCCTCCCCGGCGGAGTCGTTGGTGCACAGCGCCTGCATGGCCTGCTCCTTTTCCTTTTCCAGCTCCGGGTTTCCCACGTTGGGGTAGGAGGTGGTGAGGGACTTGAGGGTAATCTTCTGGGTGAGGCCCACCCGCAGCCCCACCCTGCCGAACATGGCGTTTTGGTCGGTGTAGGCCCGCAAGCCCCGGAGCAGGGCCAGGGCCCCGGCCATGGCGGCGATGGTGAGCAGCAGCTCGGCCAGGGGCACGGCGGCCTCTACCTTGCCCAGGACCAGAGGCGCCAGGTACAGCTCCGTCAGGCTGATGGCCACGTGGAGCAGCGCCAGGGCCAGGCACAGCCATAGCACGCTCTTCTGTTCCCGCCAGGCGAGCGTTACCATGTACCCCACGTTCTGAGCCGTGGTGTAGGCGGGCTTGGGACCAATTCGTTTCTCCATGGAAGGACCCCCTTCTCTTGTGTCGTTTCCAACTGTGGGGAGTATAGCACGCAAAATGTCCCCGGTGGGGTCCCGGGGACGAATCGTTGTTCTCAGGGGACGAATCGCTCCTGCTCCTGGGGCAGGAGGATCTCCGTGGTGAAGGCCCCCTCCTCGCTGGCCCGGCGCAGGTACCCGCCCAGCCGCTTTACCACGCTGTCGATGCGCAGGAGCCCGAAGCCGTGGCCGCTCCCCTTGGTGGTGGAAAAGCGGCCGCCGGCCTGTTTCAGCTTCCCGCCGGGGGCGAAGTTGGTAAAGGAGATGTACAGCTGGCTGCCCTTCATGTCCATGTACAGGCGGATCAGCCGCTGGCTTTCGGGCAGCTTGACGCTGGCCTCGATGGCGTTGTCGAAGAGGTTGCCCAGGATGACGCAGAGGTCCAGGTCGGAGATGGACAGCTTTACCGGGATGCGGGCGTCGGCCCGCACCGGCACCCCTTTGGACCGAGCCAGGGAGATCTTGCTGTTCAGGATGGCATCGGCCATGGTGTTGCCGGTCTTTACCGCCGGGTCCACCCTGCTTAGGTCCTGCTCCAGCTCGGCCAGATAGGCCTGCACCGCGTCCAGGTCGCCCTTTTGGGCATAGCTCTTCAGCAACTGGAGGTGGTTGCGGAAGTCGTGCCGCCAGCCCCGCATCTCCTGGTACATGGTCTCGGTCTCCCGGTAATGGGTCTCCATAATCTCCCGCTGGTAGGCTGCCAGTTTTTTGTGCAGCCGGTTTTGAAAGAACCCCATGGGTGTCCCCTCCTCTATAAGGTCCGCAGGATGGCGTGGTTGAGGGCCTCGTACCCGCCCCGGGGCAGGGGGATGACGCTGCCGCTCTCCAGGACGGCCTCCCGCTTCGCCGCCCGCCGCACTTTGCTGAGATTTACCACAAAGGAGCGCCCCACCCGGAAGAACCGGTCGTCCAGCTCCCGCTCCAGGGCGGAGAGGGCCTTCTTCACGGTGTAGGCGCGGCCGTCCCCGTGCACGGTGACGTAGTTGCCCCGCACCTCCAGGTACTCCACCTCGTAGAGGGGCAGGCGCACCAGCCCGTCGGGCAGCTCCAGAAGCAGCGTCTTGCCGTCCCGCTCCAGCCGCCCGGCGGCCCGGTCCAGCACGGAGAAGAGCTTTTGTCGGTCTATGGGCTTGAGCAGGTAGTGGAGGGCGGAGACATCGTACCCCTCCGCAATATAGTCGGCGTAGCCGGTGAGAAAGACGATCTGCAGCCGCTTGTTCTCCTCCCGCACTTTTTTCGCCAGCTCCACGCCGCTGCACCCGGGCATCTCCACGTCCAGGAGCAGGATGTCCCAGGCCTTGTCGTCCTCGTACTGAAAGAGAAAGGCGTCGCCGGAGGGGAAGGGCTGTATCTCCACGGAATAGCCCCGCTGCCGGGCCCACTGGGCGGCGCAGTCCTGGGCCAGGTCCCGGGCCTCCTGCTGGTCGTCGCACACCGCGATCCGGTAGTCCATGTGTCTCCCTCCTCCCTGTTGCTGCCCCCATTATATACCAAGGCGGCGAAAAAGAAAAGGTGGGGATGGGGGAAGCTGGGTCACCGGGCCCAACCAAAAAACAGAGACGCGGAAAAGGCTGGGAAGCCCAGCTTACCGGCCTTCCGCAACCCTCAAAACAGGGGAAAGGCGCCGCTGTCCTTGCGCGCCCGCGAAAGGTTTGCTATACTTTCCTCAAACCCATTGGATAGAAAGGGGAGGGACAATGATCCGCGCAGTGGATACCTTGGACGGCTGGGAGGACATGTTCCCAGGCGGGCGCTTTGATCTCCCGGCTTGGCAGCGGTATGCCAGCCGGTGGTTTGGGGCGGACAGCCGCATCTTTCAGGACGATATGGAGGAGTGCCTCCGAGCGGGGGCGTATTCCTATGAGAAAGACTTCCTGCCTGTGATCCAGGCGGTGTACGGCGACCCCCGGGTGGAGGCGGTGCGGCATCATTTCTCGCAAGTCACAGCGGGACTGGACGAGCGGGTGAGATCGCGCTTTGGAAAAGAGCTGGCCGTGGACGTGGTCCTCTACCTGGGCCTGTGCAACGGGGCGGGATGGGCTGTTGCCGCCGGAGGGGCTGCTTTTGGCGGCCCCGCGAAAGTCCTGTTGGGCATAGAAAAGATTTTGGAGCTGGATTGGACGAGCCTGCAGGACCTGCAGGGGCTTGTGTACCACGAGCTGGGGCACCTTTACCACAGCCAGCACGGGGAGCTCCGGCAGGAGGTCCCCGCGGGGCCGGCGCGCTTTGTGTGGCAGTTGTTTACCGAAGGCGCAGCCATGTGCTTCGAACAGATGCTGGCAGGGGACATGGAATTTTACCACCAGGACAAAAACGGCTGGAAAGCCTGGTGCCGGGAGCATTTCCTGGCAGCCCTGCGGGATTTTGACCAGGACCTCCCCGCCATGACCCAGGCGGACCAGCGCTATTTTGGGGACTGGGTGCGCTATCGCGGCCGCGGGGACGTGGGCTACTATCTCGGGGCCAGGTGGGTGCAGAGTTTGCTGCGCCGCTGCCATTTCAATGAGATCATCCAGCTGCCAGTGGAAGCAGTTTGCGCCCGCTACAGGGAATATGTCCAGAAGATGCTCGGCGAAAAAAGCAGCCTTCTCCGCTGAAAGAGCAAAACAGGACCGCTCCCACTCCGCCCCTCAAAAGGGCGAAGCAGGGTGCGGTTTGGTTTTGTGTGGGGGAGGACACCGCCCGCAAGGCTCATTTGCGGCGGCGGTAGGCCCAGCCGCCCAGGAACACCAGGAGTACCGCCGCTACTGCCACCGGGCCGTAGGGGAGGGCCAGCTGGGCGGGGTGCTCCACCCGGCTGAGGGAGAACAGGTTGCAGAAGCGGAGAAACGGCGCCCCAGAGAGCATGGCGAAGATCTCGTAGAACAGCGCTGTGAGAAAGGGCGCAAGGAGGTTCCGGGCGGCGCAGAGCAGGAAGAACCCCGCGCCGGCAAAAGCCAGGGACTGTATGGCGACGAGGGGAAAGTCGGGCCAGTAATTTTCCAGGAAGAGGGAGAATCCCAGAAACAGCGCCGCCATGTGGAGCAGATACCAGAGCCAGAGGAGCCAGAACTGCCCCAGCAGGGAGGGCCGGTACACCTGCAGCAGCTCGCTGGCGGGGCCCTCCACATAGCCGGACAGGCCGAAAAGCACCCACCAGCAGCCGAAAAACGGCAGGAACTTCTGAAAATCGTAGAAGATGAGGCCCCGGGCGTTCTCCCCGTCGCCGTGGTAGGCCAGGTACCCCAACCCCAGCAGGGGGATGAGCCCGTAGAGGAACAGGTGGGGCACGAAGTACAGGGGACCCAGCTTCCGCAGGGTGAGGCGGAACAGGGCCAGCTCCCTTACAATCCCTTGATAGCGCATAGGTATCCGTCCTCCATGGTGGGGGCCAGCGGCTCCCCGGGCTGTGGCTCTTGGGAGAGCACCCGCAGGATCGAAGCCC
>ENA-UONY01003193-UONY01003193.1-human-gut-metagenome-genome-assembly--contig:-CS9-NODE-3193-length-10533-cov-5.393491_pt1 | contig 10533 bp, 9 predicted proteins | sample MGYA00242465_ERZ724012 | MGnify/ENA metagenome assembly ERZ724012 | reverse complement strand
CCAATGACGGCGTCGAGCTTGCCGTCGCGGGCGCGCTGGCTCAGATTGATGCAGTAATTGTCCAGAAACTTGCGCTTCTGTTCCTTTTTGCGGCCGGCGGGCTGCGCTCCGGCATTGCCGCCGTTCTCGCGGGGCTGCTCCGCCGGGGGATTGCTGCCGTTGTTGAACAGGCGGTTCAAAAACGGGAACGTGGCGGTCTTGCCGCTCTCCTCATCGTCCTCGTCCTCGCCGTCCGGCAGGTCGTTCATCTCCTCTGCGCCGCCGAAGGCCTGCATCATCTCGTTGTTGATGTTCTCCAGATCCTCCGGCGTGATGCCCATGCGCTTCATCATGTCCTCCACCTGGGGCAGACCCAGCTGGGCGGCGCATTTCAGGCACAGGCCCTCGTTGACCATCTCGTTCTTCTCGTTCATGCGGGAGATGAACACAACGGCCACATTCTTTTTGCATCGGGAACAAAGTGTAGGCTGCATGGTATTCCTCCATTATCCGTTGGGGTGATATCAGTATGGCCGTTGTCCGGCGCGGTCAAACCCGCCGGCGGCCTGGGTTTCATAGGGATGTAATAAGCTCCATGGGGCTATGCTCCGCGAAGAAGCGGAGGATGTAGGTCTGGCCGATCAGCTCCGGCGTAACGAGGATCTGGAACCGGCGCAGCAGCCAGACGGCGAAGAAAAGCAGCAGCGCCCCCTTCACCAGTCCCAGCACGCCGCCCAGTATGGCGTTGACGCCATGCACCACCGGCAGCTTCGTGAACAGGTGCAGCGGCGCCAGCAGCAGCCGCAGCACAAGCAGCAGCAGCAAAAAAGACAGCAGATACACCACGGCGTAGGCCACCGAGTGCAGCACCGTGGATACCACGGCGTTGAGCAGCGTCTGTCCCATCTCCTGCGCCTTATCGGTGACGCTCTGCACCAGCTCATCCAGCACATCGCCGGAAAAGCCGAAGGTCTCCAAAAGTCCGGCGGCAGCCAGACTGGGGTCGTCCACGGCGACAGCCTGCCCGCTGAGCTTCTGCTGGATCTTCTCGGTCAGCACCGGCTCCAGCCATTTGGCGGCAGGCTCCGCCAGCTGCTGGGCCAGCCACGCCGCGCCCAGCAGCGCCACGATCACGATGGCCACGCGGGCAAGGCTCTGGACGAAGCCCTGACGGAGGCCCAGCACCAGTGCCAGCAGCAGGATCGCCGCCATGAAGATATCCACAAAAATAGCCATAGTCCCCCTCCTTCGCCGCTTACGGCAGATACAGGCTGGCGGCGGTAGAGCCCGCCAGCACAGCGGAACCGTCGGCACGCATCAGCACCTGACGCGCCTCGCTGACGGCGTCCAGACGGGCGCACTCCGTCAGTGTCTTATCGTAGATGGTCATATGGTCGCTGAACAGGACGGCCACATAGCGCCCCGCCGCGGAGATGCTCAACACCTCGCCGTCCACATCCAATGCGGCCAGGGCGCTGCCGTCGCTGTCCACCGTAACGATACGGTGCTGCGTGCCGTTGCGGTAGCGGCCCAGCAGCAGCGCGGCATAGCCGTCGCCGCCGCAGTCCACGCGGCGCAGGTAATCGCCGCCGTAGCTGTACGCGGCACAGACCTCGCCGTCATGATCCAAAAAGCAGAGCTGCTCCTCCATCACCGCGCAGAACCGATCCCCCATGGGAAACAGGTCGTAGATCAGGCTGCCCGTCAGTGCGCTGGTGGTCAGCGCCGCCTCGCTGTTGATGCGGTAGAACACCACATAGCTGGTAAAGACGCCGCTGCTCTGTCCCATGGTGACGGCGGCCAGCGTGCGGCTGTCGGTGGACAGGGCGGCGGTCATGATGAAGCGATCCGCAGAGCGGTAGGCAAACACCGGCTGGCCGGAGGCGTCATAGACCCGGACGGCTGCCTTGCAGCCGCTTTCGTTGCTGGTCACGGTGAGATAGCCGCTGCCGTTCAGGGCGACAGACAGGATCTCGCCGGTGGTATCCACCTGACAGACCAGTCCCTTGGCAGACAGGACGTAGATCGTCTTGCCGCCCACGTCATAGGCGGCGGCCCGGTCTGCGCTGCGAACCAGCGTAGGCGTCTGAAACTTCACCGCCTGCTCGTAGACGCTCTTGCCCGCCTCGTCCAGCACCGAGATCTGATGCATGGAGACGGTGACAAGGCTGCCCTCCAGCGAGGCGAAGCTGCCGGACTGGTCGCTGGCGTAGCGGTACAGCTGGGCGCAGCCGTTTTCGTCCTTCTGCGCCTTGGCGTACAGCACCCGGCGGCGCAGGCCGTCGAATTCGCCCCGGTCATACAGGATGGACAGCACCACGGCGATCATCACCAGCAGCGCCACCAGTGTCAGCCAGAGAAAACGCTTTTTACTTTTCTTCGCCACACGGCGGGGCGGCTCCTCCTGCGGGTTGCCGCGGTCGAATGCCATCTTATCCATTGAGTCGTTCGTCCTCGTACCATACGCGGGTGAGATACAGGCCGCCGGGAGGCGCCGTGGGGCCTGCCAGCGTGCGGTTGCCGGAATCCAGGATCACCGGGATATCCTCCGGCGCCAGCTTACCCTCCGCCGCGTAGAGCACCGTGCCCGTAATGGCACGTACCATATTATACAGAAAACCGTTGGCGCAGACCTTCAACTCCAGCAGCTCCCCGTTGCGGGTGACGCGGCAGTAGTGGATGGTACGCACCGTGCTGCGGACATTGGTGCCTACGCTCCGCACGGCGGCAAAGTCGTGGGTACCCTCAAACATCCGGGCGGCGCGGTCCATCACCGCCTCGTCCAGCCGCTTGGGGTAGAAATAGGCCCTGTCCACATAGAAGGGATTCTTGATGCGGGAGTTATAGATGCGGTAGGTGTACTCCTTCTTGATGCAGGAGCCGATGGCGTTGAAATCCTCCGCCACCTCATACGCCGCCTTGACCACGATATCCTCCGGAATGTGGGTGTTGGCGGCAAAGGGCAGCCTGTCCACCGGGATGCGGGAGTTTGTCCGGAAATTGGCCACATAGTGCTCGGCGTGGACGCCGGCGTCGGTGCGGCCGCAGCCGGTGACCTTGATGGGCTCGCCGCAGACCATGCTCAGCCCGCGCTCCAGCGTCTGCGCCACGGAGGTCTCCGTCTTCTGCACCTGCCAGCCGTGGTAGGCGGCGCCGTTGTACATTAAGATCAGGGCGATATTACGCAATGCGCCGCCTCCTTTCCTATCAGAATCCGAATTTTTTCAGGGTGATGACGCCGGCGGTCAGCACCACGAACAGCGCAAGAGACAGCCAGTCCGCCCGCCGGAAGCGCAGGACGCGCAGGGCGGTGCGTCCCTCGCCGCCGTGGTAACAGCGGCACTCCATAGCGGTGGCCAGCTCGTCGGCGCGGCGGAACGCGCTGATGAACAGCGGCACCAGAATGGGTACCAGCGCCTTGGCGCGCTGGAAGATATTGCCCGATTCGAAATCCGCGCCGCGGGCCTTCTGGGCGGACATGATCTTGTCCGTCTCCTCGATGAGCGTGGGGATAAAGCGCAGGGCGATGGACATCATCATGGCCAGCTCATGCACCGGGAACCGCAGCTTTTTCAGGGGGGAGAGCAGATGCTCCAGTCCGTCGGTCAAGGCGATGGGGCTGGTGGTGTAGGTCATAAGGAATGTACCCATGATGAGCATGACGATGCGCAGCACCATCTGTACGGCGGCGATGATGCCCTCCCACGTGATGTGGCGCACCAGCCACACGTCCGCCACCGGCGTACCGTTGGTAAAGAACATATTCATGATGGCGGTGAAGGCCACGATGAAATAGACCGGCTTCAAGCCCCTTGTCAGCGCCTTCCACTCCACATGGGAGATGAGGATGCACACCGCCAGCACGGCGATCATGATGCCGTAGGTCAGGGGGCCTTTTGCATTGAACAGCGCCACGATGTACAAAATGACGCACAGCAGCTTCGTCCGGGGATCCAGCTTGTGGATGAGGGTATCGCCGGGGAAATACTGCCCCAGCGTGATATCCTTCAGCATACGTCAGCGCCCCCTTTCAGCCGGAGCAGCGCCTGGCGCAGCGCCTCCACGGTGTAGACCGCCGTGTCCACCGGCAGCCCCCGCTGCCGCAGAGCCAGCGCCACCTTCGTCACCTGGGGGATATCCAGTCCCACCTGCTCCAGCTCATGGGCGCGGGCGAACACCTGACGGGGCGCGCCCTCCATGAGTACATGGCTGTCGGACAGCACCACGATGCGATCCACGTTGCGGGCGATCTCCTCCATGCTGTGGCTCACCAGCACCACGGAGGCGTGCTTCGCCCGGTGATAGTCCTGTATGCGTGCCAGAATATCGTCCCGGCCACGGGGGTCAAGACCCGCCGTAGGCTCGTCCAGCACCAGCACCTTCGGCTCCATGGCGATCACGCCGGCAATGGCCACACGGCGCTTCTGGCCGCCGGACAGCTCAAAGGGGGACTTGTCCAGCATGGCCTCCGTCAGGCCCACGAAGGCGGCGGCGGAACGGACGCGGCGGTCGATATCCTGCTCGTCCAGTCCCATGTTCTTCGGGCCGAAGGCGATGTCCTTATACACCGTCTCCTCAAACAGCTGGTATTCCGGGTACTGGAACACCAGTCCCACCTGAAACCGCACGTCCCGGATCTTCTTGGGCTCCGCCCAGATATCCCTGCCCTGTAACAGGATGCGGCCCGACGTGGGCTTGAGCAGTCCGTTGAGATGCTGGATCAGGGTGGACTTGCCGGAGCCGGTGTGGCCGATGATGCCGAGGAATTCACCGTCCATCACGGACAGGTTCATATCGTCCACGGCGCTGCGCTGAAACGGCGTACCCGCCGAATAGGTGTGAGTCAAATGCTCTATCTGTAAGATCGGTTCCAAGGTTACTTCCCTTCCGCCCCGCCCAATGCGCGGCAAATGGTATCGGCACACTGGTCCACCGTCAGGCTGTCCAGCGTTACGGGCAGACCCGCCTGCCCCAGTTCGTATAAAAGCTCCACCGTGTCCGGCGCGGCAAGACCGAAGCCATGCAGCTCCTCCACCCGCGCAAAGACCTGCCGGGGCGTACCGTCCATGGCCACGACGCCGTCGTTCATGACGATGACGCGGTCGGCATCCTCCGCCTCCGACATATGGTGGGTGATAAGCACCACGGTGATGCCCATCTCCCGGTTCAGGCGGTGGACGGTGTCCAGCACCTCCCGCCGTCCGGCGGGATCCAGCATGGCGGTGGCCTCATCCAGCACGATGCACTCCGGTTCCATGGCGATGACACCGGCGATGGCCACACGCTGCTTCTGTCCGCCGGACAGCAGGTGGGGCGCATGGCAGGCGAATTTCTCCATACCTACGGCGGCCAGCGCGTCATCCACCCGGCGGCGTATCTCCGCCGTGGGAACGCCCAGATTCTCCGGCCCGAAGGCCACGTCCTCCTCCACCACGTTGGCGACGATCTGGTTATCCGGGTTCTGGAACACCATGCCGGTGCGCCGCCGGATCTCCAGCAGCAGCGACTCGTCACGGGTGTCCATCCCATCTACATACACGGCGCCGCCGCCGGGCAGCAGCACCGCGTTCATATGCTTGGCAAGGGTGGATTTGCCGGAACCGTTGTGGCCCAGCACCACCACGAAGCTGCCCTTCTCCACCGCTACGGATACGCCGTTGAGGGCGGGGGGATTCGTCTCCCCCTCCGGCGCGGGGTAGGTGAAGGTCAGGTCTTTTGTTTCGATCATGGTCGACATTGCGTTATATCTCCGTTCTTGGTCAGTCGGCGCACCAGCGCCCCGTGGCGCCGCAGGGCAGCGCCATGCCGGAATCGGTGCAGGGCAGCCCCAGCTCGTCCCACGTCACATGGCCGCCGAATCTGCGCCCTACCAGCATTTGCAGGATATATCCCAGCACCGAGGGGGCAAGCCCCGTCGTGTAGCTGTTGAGGATAACGAACAGGGGGGTGTCCGACAGCACCTGCGCGCACAGCCGGACGAAGGGGTACAGGTTCTCCTCCAGCTTCCAGACCTCCCCGGAGGGGCCGCGGCCGTAGCTGGGCGGGTCCATGATGATGGCGTCATACGTCTTGCCCCGGCGGATCTCGCGCTCCACGAATTTGGCGCAGTCATCCACGATCCAGCGGATGGGTGCATCGGCAAGGCCGCTGAGCCGTGCGTTGTCCTTGGCCCAAGCCACCATGCCCTTGGCCGCGTCCACATGGCAGACGCTGGCGCCTGCCTTGGCGCACGCCACCGTGGCGCCGCCGGTGTAGGCGAACAGGTTCAGCACCCGGATGGGACGCCCCGCCGTGCGGATCTGCTCCATGGCGAAATCCCAGTTGGCGGCCTGCTCCGGAAACAGTCCGGTGTGCTTGAAGTTCATGGGCTTGACCTGAAACGTCAGCTCCTTATAGTGGATGGGCCAGCTCTCCGGCAGCTTGCTTTTGTCCCAGTGTCCGCCGCCGGTGGAGGAGCGGGAGTACCGGGCGTTGGCGGTCTTCCACCGCCGGTCGCGGTGATCCGTCTCCCAGATGGCCTGCGGGTCGGGGCGCACCAATATCTGCTTATCCCAGCGCTCCAGCTTTTCACCGCCGCCGCAGTCCAGCAGCTCGTAATTCTGCCAATCCTTTGCGATCCACATAAAGGCCATACCCCCGTGTTTTAGATAGTAAATCAGTTTATTATACAACGCGCCGCCGTAACCGTCAACCATGGAAAATCACAGCGCCCCTCCGTCTGTACGGAGGGGCGCTGCCGGTCATTTATCGGTCTTGTCGCCCTTTGCGAAGCCGGTGATGGCGTGCTTCATGTCGGCCAGACTCTTTTCCGCTGTCTTCAGGCTCTGTCCGGCGGCCTTCTTCAGCTCTGCCTTCACGTCCACCGCCAGACGACGGAATATCTCGGAGATGATCTTCTTGTCCTCCTCATCCGCGCCGTTGTACTGCTTCAGCAGCGCCGCGCCGCCCGCCAGTCCGCCGGCGCGCAGGTCGTCCAGCGTCCGGGCCTTACCGGACAGGCTCAGCACATCGAACAGGGCGTCGGAGAACTGCTCCCGCTCCTGCGGGGTCATGGAACCGATCCACTGGCGCAGCACGTCATCGCTGAGCTTACCCATCTGGGAACGCTCTCCCAAGCGGATGAACCGCGCTCCCAGCACGTTCCATGACAGCGGCTCATGCTGCATGATGGAGCGGTTGCTGCTGTCGATAACGGCGTAATCCTCCGCGTGCTCCAGCAGGACGCCCACGATGGAGGATTCCGGCACATAGGTGTGGAGCTTATCCGCCACCCGGCGGTACGCCTCGGAGTCCACCATATCGTGGGAGAAGCCGGGGCCATCGTTGTTGTAGGCGGCCAGCAGCCGTCTCTTTTGCAGGTTTTCCGGGATATGGATGGCGGCCCACGCCGCCAGATTGCCGCCCTTGCTGTGACCGCCGATCCGCAGCTTGCATCTCCGGCAGGCGGCGGCCATCTCCACGGTGTAGGCGGCGGCGCGCTCCTGCGCCGGCACAGCGGAGAGGAAGCTCATGTTGAAGTCCTCCTTCCACCCCACCAGCGAGGTGTCAGTACCCATGAAAGCCACGAACAGCGTATCGTCCGGCAGCAGGTAGGATACGGCGTCGAACTGCATCTCCTTCTCCTCGTCCCACTCGTGGGTGAAGCCGAACATCCGCACATCGCGGAAGCGCTCCGTCTCCGCCGCCAGACGTATCAGCGGGATATACGCCAGCTCCGACAGGCCGCGCTGCTCGTCCTCCTCCGTTAGGCGGGCGGCTACCTCCGGCAGCGCCACGGCTTTGGCGGGGTCGGTGGTCTTCAGATCGTCAAACCGGCGGAAATTGATATAGGAAATGATGCACAGCACCAGATTGTCCACCTCGTTGAAGCCGTCCCGGCAGAAGGGCAGATCGCCCCGCCAGCGCAGATAGTCCATGACCGTTCCGTTTTTCTCCATATGTACCTCCTGCTATAAATCCAGTGGGTCGGAATACCGGTATTGTAGCATAGTTTCCCCGGAGAGACAAGCAAAAAGGGACGGCCTATGCCGTCCCTTTTCTGGTTATCTCAGCCCGGAGGCCACGTCATGTCGCGGCCGGCCAGCACATGGAAGTGCAGGTGCTTGACGGTCTGCCCCGCCTGATCGCCGCAGTTGTTGACGATGCGGTAGCTCTCCACGCCCAGCTCCTTGCAGATCTTCACGATGACCTCAAAGCAGTGAGCCACCACGGCGCTGTTGTCCGCCGTAATGGCGTTGGCGCAGCAGATATGCTCCTTGGGTACCACCAGAAAATGGGTGGGCGCCTGGGGGTCGATGTCGTAGAAGGCGTAGCACTGCTCGTCCTCGTAGACCTTGTTGCTGGGGATCTCGCCGTCGATGATGGCGCAGAACAGGCAATCGTTCTTCCTGGTCTGTCTCCTTTCGATGGTTTTTTCACGCCGTCCCGCCCCGGCGGAGCGGGACGGCGGTGTTTTTGTTTTCTCAGCCCAGCTTGGAGGACACAAAATCGTCCACCGTGGCCAGCGCATCGTCCACCTTCAGCAGATCGGTGCCGCCGCCCATGGCGCTGTCGGGCTTGCCGCCGCCCTTACCGCCGCACACGGCGGATACGGACTTCACCAGCTCGCCGGCCTTGATGCCCTTTGCCACGGCCTCCTTGCCGCAGACCGCCAGGAAGCTGACCTTCTCGCCGACGATGCTGGCCAGCACCGCCACCACGACGGGGTCCTTGTCCCGCAGGAAGTCGCCCATGGTACGCAGGGCGTTGGCGTCCAGACCCTGACGGGTGCTGGTGATGATGTGCAGGCCGCCCACGGTCTTGGCGGACGCCATGACCTGCTTGGCCTCGCCCAGAGACGCCTCGGCCTTGAACTTCTCCACGGCCTGGCGCAGCTCCTTCATCTCGTTGGCCTGCTGCTCCATGCGCTCCAGACTGCGGCCGGGAGCGGTCTTGAAGAACTGAGCGGCCTTCAGCAGCGTGGTGCGGCCGCGGCGGGTCTCCTCCAGAGACACCTTGCCGGTGGTGGCCTCGATGCGGCGGACGCCGGAGGCCACGCTGCTCTCGGACTTGATGCGGAACATACCGGCCTTGGCGGTGTTGTCCAGATGGGTACCGCCGCACAGCTCCATGGAGAACTCGCCCATGGTCACCACGCGCACCGTCTCGCCGTACTTCTCGCCGAAGGTGGCCACGGCGCCACGGGCCTTGGCCTCTGCCAGCGGCAGCTCCTCGGTGGTGACGGACAGGCCGTCCAGCACCGCGTCGTTCACCAGATCCTCCACCTGCAGGAGCTGCTCGGGGGTGATGGCCTCAAAGTGGGTAAAGTCGAAGCGCAGACGATCCGGCTCCACCAGAGAGCCGGCTTGATGGACGTGGTCGCCCAGCACCTTCTTCAGTGCAGCATCCAGCAGGTGGGTGGCGGTATGGGCGCGGCGAACGGCGCTGCGGCGCTCCGTATCGATGGCGGGGGAAACGCTGTCGCCCACATGGAGGGCGCCCCGCAGCAGCTTGCCGTAGTGCATATACTTGCCGCCCTTGTTCTTCTGGACGTCGGTCACCACGAACTCCGCGCCGTCGGCGGTGATGACGCCGTGGTCGGCCACCTGACCGCCCATTTCGGCGTAGAACGGGGTCTGATCCAGTACCACGATGGCGTCCATGCCGCTGACGATCTCCTCCACCAGCTGCCCATCGGTCACGATGGCCAGCACATTGGCGTCGTCCAGCTTGTCATATTCGTAGCCGGCAAACACGGTGGCGGGCATATCCTTGCCGAACTCCACGCCGGCCCAGCCCAGATCGCCCAGCGCCTTGCGGGCCTCGCGGGCGCGCTCCTTCTGCTCGGTCATCAGGGTCTGGAAGGCCGTCTCGTCCACGGTCATGCCCTCCTCGGCCGCCATCTCCGCCGTCAGGTCGATGGGGAAGCCGAAGGTGTCGTACAGCTTGAAGGCATCGCTGCCGGAGAACACCGTCTCGCCCTTCTCCTTGTGGGCCGCCAGCATCTCGCCGTAGATGCGCATACCGCCGTCGATAGTGCGGGCGAAATTCTCCTCCTCGGTGCGGATGACCTTGGTGATATAGCTCTGCTTCTCCCGCAGGTCGGGGTACTGGCACTCGTTCTCACGCACCACGGTGTCCACCACCTGATAGAGAAACGGCTCGTTGACGCCCAGCAGCTTGCCGTGGCGGGCGGCGCGGCGCAGCAGGCGGCGCAGCACATAGCCGCGGCCCTCGTTGCTGGGCAGGATGCCGTCGCAGATCATGAACGTGGCGGAGCGGATGTGGTCGGTGATGACGCGCAGGCTCACGTCCCGCTTCTCCGTCTCGCCGTAGTGGGCGCCGGTCAGCTCGCTGACCTTGTGGGTGATGTTCATAACGGTATCCACATCAAACAGGCTGTCCACGTTCTGGCACACGCAGGCCAGACGCTCCAGCCCCATACCGGTGTCGATGTTCTTCTGCTTCAGCTCGGTGTAGTTGTTGTGGCCGTCGTTATCGAACTGGCTGAACACGTTGTTCCAGATCTCGATATAGCGGTCGCACTCGCAGCCCACGGTGCAGCCGGGCTTGCCG
>ENA-UONY01003191-UONY01003191.1-human-gut-metagenome-genome-assembly--contig:-CS9-NODE-3191-length-10541-cov-5.087355_pt1 | contig 10541 bp, 2 predicted proteins | sample MGYA00242465_ERZ724012 | MGnify/ENA metagenome assembly ERZ724012 | reverse complement strand
CTTCATAGATATGGAAAAAGAACCTGAAGATGTGACATTGCGGACACATCTTCAGGCTCTTTTTTGAGTTCATTTGGCAGGTTTCCCATCAGCTCCGTTGGCTTGATACCAGACCGGCCGGGAATTTGCCCGTCCGATGAAGTTTGGGCTGATCCAAATTCTCTGGAGAGCGGCATCAAGCGGCTTTGGTCTGCTGCTTAGCCTCCAGCCGGTCAAAATTGTGGAGCCAGTCGGCCTTCAGGAAGTAGATCAGGAAAATCACGGAGCTGATGACCCAGGTCAGGGGGTAGGCGGAGAAGACCACCTCGATTTTCGGAATGTAGTGGATCACGATGGTGATGTAGGTGATGCGCACCAGACACCAAGCGACCAGCATGGTGAGCATGGGAACCATGGCTTTGCCGGCGCCCCGCATGATGCCGGCAATGCAGTGGGAAAAGGCCAGCAGGAAGTAGGCAAAAGCCTCCAGCTTGGCCTGCCGGGTGCCGAAGTCCACCACATCTGGGGTATTATTGAAGAGCGCAATCAGCTGCGGGCCAAAGAAAAAGATGGCCACGCCCATGAGCTCCGCCAGCACTACTGAGCAGAGAATGCCGAACCGGACGCCCTTTTTTACCCGGTCGTACTGCCTGGCTCCCAGGTTTTGCCCTACGAAGGTGGACAGGGCCATGGCAAAGCAGGTGATGGGCAGGAAAGCGAAGCCCTCCACCTTGGAGTAGGAGCCGCAGCCTGCCATGGCGGCGTCTCCAAAGGTGTTGATGTTGGACTGCACCACCAGGTTTGCAAAGGCGATGATGGAGTTCTGCACGCCGGAGGGCAGACCGAAGCGGATGACATTTTTGAGGGTGGGTAAATGGAAGCGGATCAGCCGGGGATGGAGCTGATAGGGCGTTTGGTATTTGGTCAGCCGGATCAGGCACAGTGCTACACTGACGCCCTGGGAAATGGTGGTGGCCAGGGCTGCCGACCAGACCCCCCAGTGGAACCCGCCTACGAACAGCAGGTCCAGGAACACATTGAGCACCGACGAGCAAATCAAGTAGAACAGGGGATGCTGGCTGTCTCCCACAGCCTGGAGGATGCCCACAAAAATGTTGTACATGACCACAAAAATGGCGCCGCAGAAGTAGATCCGGAAGTAAATAATGGAGTTGGGCAGAACATTGTCCGGGGTTTTCATCCAGCGCAGAATGGAAGGAGTAAAGGCTACCCCCAATATTGTGAGAACTACCCCTGCCACCAGACCAAAGGCCACATCGGTATGTACCGCCAGAGACACGCCCCGCCCGTCCTTGGCACCAAAAAACTTGGCAATGACCACGCCAGCACCCATGGCAATGCCATTAAAAAAGCCCACCATCATGAAAATCAGACTGCCGGATGAAGTAACAGCGGCCAAGGCCGCTTTATCCAGAAATCTTCCCACAATCAGGGCGTCGGCTGTGTTGTATAGCTGCTGGAAGATGTTGCCCAGCAGAATAGGCAATGCAAAAAACAGTAATTTTTTCCAAATGACGCCCTCCGTCAGAGCGTTCCGATCCGTTTGCACAACGTTCCCTCCTAAAATCTAAGTGCCTTTCTTCGCAGGTTTTTCTTTACCTATAACACACCTGTGTGTAAAAGTCAAGACTCTCCTTCTGGGAAAATTGGATAACATGGGAGAAGCCAATCCTGCCGCTCCCGAAGGAAAAACGGGGAGTGGTGCAGAGCTGCACCACTCCCATAGATGGAGGATTAGCTGCCGAAGGCGGCGCAATAGCGCTGGAATACGGCGGCGGCTTGGGCACGGGTGGCGGTGGATTTGGGAGCCAGGCTGCCGTCTATGCCGATCAAAATGCCGGTTTCTACCGCCCATGCCATGGAGGCCTTGGCATATTGGCTGACCGACTCGCTGTCAGGGAAACGGGAAAGATCGCTCTGAGGCTCCGTTTCCTTGCCGGTAGAGGCTGCGTAGCGGGCCAGGAAGGTCACCATTTGCTCCCGGGTGACAGGCGTTTCCGGAGCAAACCGGGTGGAGCTCACGCCGCAGGAGATGCCAGTGGACCAGGCCCAGGCAACGGCTTGGGTATAATACTGCCCGGATTTGACATCGGTAAAGGGTGTGGTTGCTTCTACTTCGGGGCTTCCGGCCATGCGGTGCAGAATGGTTACCATCTGGCCCCGAGTCAACGTCCCATTGGGGGAGAATTCTGTAGCAGACACGCCCTTCATCAGTTGAGCTTTGATGACAAAGTCTACGCTCTTGTGGTACCAGGCGTTGGGATCCAGATCCCGGAAGCCGGCGGAGGGGCAGTCTCCATCGTGAACGGCTAGCTCCACCGGCTGGGTGGAGACAGCCACATTCTCACCTCTCTGGAGGGTGGTGAGCCGGAGAACGGTATCCACATGGGGCTCGACATAGGTGAAGGTCACCTCTGCCAGGCTCTGCCCTGCGGCGATGGGGGAGGAAACGGCGTACGCGAAGGTGATCAGGCCCTTCTGTTCGTCTACCTGGACTGCACGTCTGCCAATGAGGCTGCTGAGGCCTGTATAGGTCAGGGCTTGGGGATCATAGGCAACGGTGAGAAGTCCGTTTGTGGAATCGGTAGTCTCTGCAAGGGTGAGCGTCACGGTGCCATCTGCGGCAGCTGCTTGGGCAGCCCTGGGGCTGCCGTCCTGTGCGGGTGCTTCCCGCTTGCCGGTCAGAGCGTTGACCCAGCCGGTGACAGGATTGGCGACTGCGTCCTCGCTTGCAGGCAGGACGGTGGCTGCCACGTCTGCTACAGGCGTCTGATCCAGGGAAACCGGGGAAGAGCTCTGGAAATCCGTGCCTGGCTGAATGGCAAGCTGGGTGTTTTCCAGGGTGGGCGGCAGCATATCCACGCTGCTGTACAAACCGGCGATGTGGGTTACGCCCTTCAGGCTGCAAATCTTCCGGCAGGACAGGGTTTCCGCAGTCAGATCCACGAAGTACAGGTTGATGGTGGGGCTGGAGGCATCCGCAATCACGAGACCGTACAGGCCGCTGTCATTTTGGACGCAGGCCATGGAGAGGGTGCGCATGTTGGAGAAGGTCTTGCCAATGTTCCCCAGGGTGCCGGTGGAGAGGGCGTAGTCCAGCCAATCCCGGTCTGGGTCATAGGAGCTGGGACGAATGCCAAGCTGGTACAAATCGCCCTCTGTGTTCAGAGCCAAATAGTTGTAAACTGTGTTTCCGTCTGCATTGGTGGACTGCCCCACCAGAGCGATGGCGGCCAGATCATGCATGCCGTAGTATTCCAGCCCCCAACCCAGGGCAGTACCTGCCTGGAAGTCCAGAAGGCTCAGCCGCTGGCCTTGGGCGATGAAAAGGGGCCGATCAAAGGCAGTCACTTCAGTGCCCTGGAAGGACACCTGTAAAGCCGGGGCGCTGGCGGCGTCCAGCATGCTGTAGCTGGCGGCGCTGTCTGGTCCTTTGATTTCTGCAAAATCGTTGGCAGGGTCTACCTTATAAAAATTGCAGGGGTTCTCAAAGTCACCATTGGTGCCATAAATCATGCCGCTGCTGTAGCCGGCGCCGGTGAGCTTAGTGGTGGCGGAGGCGTTGGTGGTGATGCCGCCGTCTGAAAGATCGATGGTTACCCAGGACAGCCCCGCTTCCGTTTCGACCTGGGCGCTTACTGTGGCCGCAACGGGGGTGAGGCCCTGCACGGTGACGGTACAGGTCTGGCTGACAGGCTTTCCGCCGGTACCAGTGTCCACAGAGGTGGCGGTAATCACGGCGACACCTGCCGAGATGCCAGTGACTATGCCGTTGGAGTCAACAGTGGCAACGGCCTCGTTGCTGGAGCTCCAGACGATACCGCCGGTGAACGTGGCGGGTTTCACCTTGGCGTGAAGCTGCAGCAGGTCATCCACAGAAATTTCTGCAGCCGTCTCATCCAGACGCAGAGTCAATTCTGTGACCCGGTCATATTGGTACAGGCTGACGGCAGGCCAGATATTGGGGCCAAAGTCTCCCAGTCTGGTGACCAGAAGCCGGTTTGGATCCATGGCGTACAGGCTGGCGGTGTCTCCCCCTGTGTAGGCAGACAGCAACAGGTATCCGGATTCCCCGTCATAGAGCAGAGAGCCAAAGGAACCGTCCTTTTGAGAGACGTTGGTGAGATCCAGGCCGGTGCTGCCCAGATACTGACGGGTTAGGTTGTAGTTCTTGCCCTTGTCTGCGGTGAAGATGATGAAGCGGTACAGCTCGCCCCGTTCTGTCATCATGTAGTAGAAGACCGCAGGGCAGTTGGGATAAACTTCAAAGTAGGCATCATAGTCATAGGTGCCGCTGCCTGCGTAGGCCAGGACGGCCATGGGATCTTCAGAGAAGCCGCCGGAGAGATCCCAGCTGGTGAGAGTTCCGGCATCGGGCTTGATGAACTCTACCTGCTTGCCACCGTCACAGATGCCCACCAGCCGGCCGAAATACCCTTCCTTTGTGGCGGGAGCCGGCGCGGCATCGGACCAGGCCCAGGTTTCGGAAATGCTTCCGTAGCTGGTGGCAGCGAAGGTGTCGGCATCTACGGCGTACATGGTGAGGTTGTCGTGCACGTAAATGGTTTCGTCCAGGAAGCCGCCTGCGATGTAACGGTCACTCTGCTCCAAGGGGGTGTAGGCCGCAGGATTGCTGCTGGTGAACTCCGCCCAGACGGGGGTGTTGTCCGCGCCATAGATGAGACCGGAGAAATGAATGTCCGGAACGGCGTCTACGGTGACGGTGCAGGAGGCGGAGAGGTTGGGTTTGGCGTGGGTGGTGGCGGTGATGGTGGCCGTGCCAGCTCCTGTAGCGGTGACGACGCCGCCTTGCACGGTGGCAACAGCCTCGTCGCTGGAGGTCCAGGTTACGGCCTGGTCGGTCAGGGTCCAGGGATAGACGTCTGCGATGACAGTGGCGGTTCCGCCGCACAGCAGCTCCAGAGCCTCTGTACTCAGTTCAATGGCCTGTGCTGTGTCGGCAGGGACATCATCCTCACTCCCGGCGGGGACAATGTACAGGCCTACCACCTGGTCGTAGAGCTGGCTGGCATCCTGAGTGAGGTTCTCGTAGCCGCCGGCATAATCCGGATTCACGGGTGTGGCAATGCCGGTCTGGGTGTCAACCACGTACAGCTTGTTGTCAATGTCCATGGTGCTGTAGGCGGAGGCCAGATAGAGGCGATCCTGGTTATGGTCCCAAGCCATGGACTCGGTGGTGAAGCTCCACACACCGCAAGGTGCCTGAGGATTCACAGGAGTCAGTCCGGTGATGGCGCCGTCGGACACGTCCTCCAGGGTAAAGCGGTACAGGAAGGCTGTGGTGGATCCGCCGGAATTGATGGTGTAGAAATTGCCTTCATCGTCAATGGCCAAGGTCCGGAATTCTGGCGCGCTGGACCACTCGTCCAGGGGCGGCGCGGAAAGAACGGCAACCTGCGTCAGCTTTCCGGTGGTTCTGTCGATGGTGTACAGGGTGTTCTGGGTGTCCAAAGCATAGAGCTTGCCGTCCCGGAAGTTCAGCGCCATGTCGGCAATGGCATCGGTGGTTCCGGTGAAGCGGCCGACCTTCTGGTAGCTGGCCCACTGCCCGTGAATGGTAGTGTAAAGGTAGCCGTCTGCGCTGGCGGCAAAGATGCGGCCATTGACATATTCTGCCGCTGTGAAGGATTGGTTGGCGTTGGCGACGGTCTCCATGCCCTCGCCTACCTCGTTGTGGAGGTCATACCAGATGGTTTCCGGATCAAGTTCCACCCAGCGGTTGGCAGGGCCACGGAAATAGCCGCTGGTAAAGCCAAACATCCGGCCGGTGTAGTCTTCCCCCTCACCGCCGTAGGCGAGCTCATACGAAGTGACATTGTCGGCGTAGTCAGCGACCATCACCAGGCAGGTTTCACCGATGAGGGCCTCGGATAGGTCAATGGTGGTAGTGGTAAGCTGCCCCGGCTCTGTGGCCTCGGGAATGGCTTTGCCATAGATTCTGGTGCCGGACAGGTCCGAAACCTGAATGGCTGCGATGTACTGGTTATCCTGGGCCGTGATGGTCAGATTGCCAGTTAGAAGATCCTTGGTGATGCTTTCCACCACAGGCGCGGTATCATCTACCGTCAGGGTGGTGGTGAGGAACGCACCTTCTTTCAGGCGGCCGGATTCTTTCAAAGAGAGAATATCCTCTAACGTCATGGGGCTTTGGCAGGTGTAAAGCTCCGGGACGGCAATCACCTCTACGGTGAAGCGGTCGCCTTCCTCCAGCCCCAGGGCGGAGACCTTTCGGTTGATGCTTCCTACGGTCACGGTGTTGGCCCAAGCGCCCCGATTTTCCTGGAAGAAGGAACCTAGTGCTTGCTGCTGCACGGAGGTGGCGTAGAGCAGCCCTCCGTCCTCACCGGTTACGGTGACAGCCAGGGCGGCGGCGTTGCGAATCAGGGAGTACTCATAGCTGTACACGGTATCCGCGCTGCGGATGGCCAGCCGGTCGGTGGGGATTTCGTCTTCGATGACGTAGGGGTTGCCAATCAGATAATAGGGGGTGATGTTGCCATCGAATTTCACCACAAGGTTGTTGGTGTATGTGCCGGAGTAGGGAACCTTGGGGGAGCCATACATGTACTCCGTTATGGATACCGGCTCAAACATGGAGGCCTCGCTCCAGCTGCCGTAGAAACCCAACACGGGGATGGAATGGGTTACATCCTCAAGGGCCCCGTCATCGGTGGCAACTGGGGTTACGCGGACGAAGCCTTCCAGGTATGCGCCGGCTGGATAGGCACGGTTTAAGGCCTCTTTGGTGTCCTGAGGTATGACCGCATTGACCGCAATGGTGACGGCCTGACCGGGTTCCACAGTAATTTCCTCCGTCTCCAGACTGCACAGGAGCAGGTGGGCGTCGTAGGTGGTGAAGCGTCCATCGCCGTCCAGATCTGCCGCTTCGCCGATGGTGTCACGAAGACCGGCGGCATAATCCAGAATCAGCTGCGCGTCATCCGCGTCCGTATCGCCGTCTCCATCCAAGTCACACGATAGCTTGGACAAGGGGATAAAGAGCGTGCCGTCCACCCGGTAAGTGACCTCCAGGGGGAGGGCTGTAGTTTGGGTATTCAGATAGGTGAGGCCGGACTCCTCCAGAAGCCCCTGGGTGAAGAAATCGCTGCTGAGGGTGTAGTGCTTGGCAGTGTCGCTGAAGTTGTGCAGGGAAAAATCAAAGGTGTAGCGACCAGTACGGTCGGGATCTTCCCCCAGCTCTGCTTTGACCTTGTAATCTGCCCAGGAGGCAGTGGCGTTTTCCCCCATTTGGATGTAGGACCCGGCGGAGACAGCGGAGCCTACATTGGCAAGGCCTGCGCCCTGCCGCAGAATCGACCAGTAGTTACCGCCGCTGGCCTCCTCCCGCAAAGGCTCTGCTGTGGACATCAGCAAGCTCTGGATCAGATGACGGCTGGAAACGCCGGTCTTTTCGTCCAGCTGGTACTTCCGAATGTGCCCGGCAACCAGGGCGGCCATACCGGCTACTTGAGGGGAGGCCATGGAGGTGCCAGACATGTTTTGATAAGAGGTACCTTCCGGGTCCATACCCTGAACGCCGTAAATGCTGCCGCCGGGGGCTGTAATTTCCGGCTTCATGGTGAGGTCTCCGGGGATGCCATAGGAGGAGAAGGAGCTCATGGTGTAATACTCTGGAGAGGTCTGATGAGAGCCGACTTCCCGGCTTACCGTCAGGGTTCCCTCGTAGTAGGCGGCACCGTCCGGTGTGGTTTTTGCGGTGGCACAGGTCCGGAGAATCTCTCCTTCCTCCTGGGTGATTGCCACACAGGGACTGTCATACCAGTACCCGGAGAGGTCCATGCTCAGGGAACCAGGTACGTTGTTGTAGATGATGGTGGCGACAGCTCCGTTGGCAATGGCGGCATTGGCCTTCTCAAAGAAGGAGGTTTCTCCTCGGGAGCAGATCGCGATTTTGCCCTCCAGCTGGGGGGCCAGGGCGGCCCACTCGGCCTCGGAGCCGATTCCGTCAATGAGGAGATAGGACTGCTCCCCGGCCAGGGTATGGAGAGGGGCATTGCCGTAATCCATGTTCTCATCGTAGAAGATGTTGTGGTCACCGGCGGACAGGTACATGCCGGTGTAACCGGTGTTATCCACAGAGGCAACGCTGAGGCTGTTGGTGTAGCTGCCGGGAGAACCTACGGTGTCCAGGCTTACGTCCTCGCTGTAGGGGTAGGGGATGCCGCTGACAGCCTGGTCTGTCCAGCCTCCGGCATTTCCGGCGGAGACGGTGACCACGGTACCGCAGTTGACCAGGCGATTCAGGATATCCTCATAGATATCGCTATGGCTGAATCCGGGGTTGCCAGAGCCGAGGGACAGATTCACGGAGTCGCAGCCCAGGACGATGGCGTCTTCAATGGCTGCCATATAGTCGGAGTCGTAGGCGCCGCCCCGGGAGCCAAACACCTTCATGGTGAGGATTTGCGCGTCGGGGGCCACGCCTTGCATCAGAACGGACTCCAGGGCATTGGCAAAGCTGCCGTCGTCCTGGGGAATGTAGGCGTTGGCGGCTGCAATGCTGGAAACATGGGAGCCGTGGTCGCCCTGGCTGTCCTTGTCGTGGGTGATCTCCAGGCTGCGGTCGATGTAATTGTAACCAAAGGGGATTTTGGAATTGACATAGAGCTCCTCGGGCTGGAACTGAGTGGGGACGTTCAGCTGCCCGGCCACGGAGGCGATTTCCTCCGCGTCCAGCAGATGGAGGCTTTCCACATAGGCGTCTGCATCCTGACCGGCCAGCTCTGCCCGCTTGGACAGAGAGTAAGCAAAGGCCTCGTCAGAAAAGGACTGATGGTTGGTGTCAATGCCGGTATCGATCACGGCAACCCGGCTGCCCGCACCGGTGTAGCCGCAGGCCCAGGCGGCTGCCGAACCGATCATGTCACAGGAGGTGGACATATTCGGAGAGTCCGGTCCGTCTACGGAGTATACCGCTGGATCATACCGGTTTTCCAGGACGACCTCCCGGACGCCGGGCAGCGCCTGAATGGCAGACAGCTGGCCGTAGGGAATGTTGGCGGAGATGAGGTTTGCCGCCAGTGTCAGATTCCAGACCACATCCAATCGCTTACCGGTAGCCCGCTCAATGCTGGCGGTCATAGTGGCCTGCTCCTGCTTCAGCCGATCCCGGTAGGACATGGCGCTGGCATTGGCTGCAATGCCAGCGGTGGCATAGCCGGCATCCATGGTGGAAGCCCGGTCCAATACAATGGATACCCGGACCAGGTCTGTGTCGGCATAATCCGGCGACTGGGATTCCGACTCCGCCGCTTCCGGCAGAAGGCGCTGAGGAGCCGCGCTGCTTGTCGTTTGCTGAAAGGAAAGGGACTCTGCCCGACTGGCCCGATCTGTCTGGCTGGCCCGGACAGGGAGGGCGAAACCGGCCAGAAGCGCAAGCACCAACATCAGAGATACCACACGCACGGACATGCAGGTCTTTTTCATAAACATTCTCCTTTACATTTTGGTTTGCCGCACCCTGCGTGGGCATCGCGGGCGCAACTACGGATTTTCTTTCTGAGAGAATCCTGATATTTATATCATATACCAAATTAAAGCGAGATGCAAGAAACGATGGCGCGCTTGACGATAGTTCTGGTTGATGCTCCTCTCTAAAATCCATATTTTCCTCAATGAGAACAAAAAATGAAACTGGAGAGCCAGATTGCTTGCATGAACGTGTTGCAAAATGTTGAATTTTTTGGTATGATGTGGCTGTTTACAGCTGTTTTTGCATTTGCGTTTGTTTTTGGAGATTCTTTTTGGTTTAAGGCTACAACGGTTACTTTAGGAGGCGGTGTGTATGACAAGCAGCGATCTCGGCATGAACATTGCAAAGTTCCGCAGACAGGCGGGCTTGTCCCAGAGCGAGCTTGGAAAATACCTAAATGTTACTGCTCAGGCAGTGTCCCGCTGGGAGCGGGGCGGAGTACCAGATGCGGCGCTGCTACCTCAGATTGCAAGCAGCCTGGGGTGCTCTCTGGACGACCTCTATGGATTGTCCACGATACCTCCCAAAAATGTGGAAAATACCCTGGCCCAGGAGCTTCAAAACACCCCAGCGGAGCAAAGAACTGCCCGCGCTGTACAGCTCGCGTGGCATATGATGAAAACGAGAGGCTCCATGGCTAGCGACAATCCGGGGGCGCTGATGGCGGCTGCCATTGCCTGTGAGGATGCAGACCTCAACTCCGACTTGAATTCGGGACGGGATCCTACCAACTGCTACTTCAATTTTGAGGATGGCCTGATGCAAGCTTCCGTTGCGTCCAGGTTCAAATATGTCCTGTTGATGCAGGAGCCCACGGACGGCTTCCTGTCGGCGCTTAAAGAGCTCCGGGATTATGAGACTTTGTTTACCATGCTGGGGAAGGAGTACCGCCTGGCTGTGTATCTGCTGGGCTTTTCTTTGCCCTATGGGCGGAACTTCACCAAGGACTATATCTGCAAAAAGCTGGAGCTTTCCGAGAAGCTGGGGCAGGAGATTCTGGATGAGCTGTGCAGCTATGGAATGCTGA
>ENA-UONY01003186-UONY01003186.1-human-gut-metagenome-genome-assembly--contig:-CS9-NODE-3186-length-10562-cov-3.871038_pt1 | contig 10562 bp, 7 predicted proteins | sample MGYA00242465_ERZ724012 | MGnify/ENA metagenome assembly ERZ724012 | reverse complement strand
CCTGATAGCGAAAGAGGCTGTAGCGATTTTTTCATTTCGCTACAGCCCCTTTCTTATTCCATTTTATCCGCCTCAGTGATTTCCCGCAGAACCCGGCATGGGTTTCCCACGGCAAGCACACTGGAAGGGATATCTCTTGTCACCACGCTGCCCGCTCCAATGACGGTATCGTGTCCAATGGTCACACCAGGTAAAATAACGGCGCTTCCGCCAATCCAGACCCGGTCTCCTACCAAAATGGACTTGCCAGCCTCTTTGGTATAGGGACGTCCATCCGGAGTGAATCGCAGGACCCGCTCCCGGGCCAGAAGAGGATGAATGGGGGTGAGGAAGGACACATTGGGACCTACAAACACATCGTCTCCCAAACGGATTTCGGCACAGTCCAGAAACGTAGCGTTGAAATTCACATAGCATCGGCTTCCCAAATAGGTGTTGCAGCCATAGTCGAACTGTACATTGGGGTATAACTCTGTCCATTCCCCTATAGAACCCAAAAGTGCCTTCAAAATTTCCTGCCGCTTTGATTTCTCCTCTTCCGTAGTTCGGTTGAACGCCGCTGCCATATTCCTCGCCACATCCCGTTGCCGGATCAACTCCGGGTCAGAGGGATCGTACAGCAGTCCAGACAGCATTTTTTCTCGCTCCGTCATAGATTTTCCTCCTGGTTATCCACCTTTTCCACACCAATAACCTGACTGTCTCCTTCCACACGCATGAGAATGACACCCTGGGTATCCCGCTTATATACATTGATATCCGAGGCAGGCATCCGAATGATCACACCGCCAGACTCGATGAGCATCACATCCTCGCCGGCTCCCACCACGCGGCAGGCCACGATCGGTCCGGTCTTGGCTGTGATGTTGTAATTTTTCAGTCCTTTTCCTCCCCGATTCTGGGGATGACGGGTACCGTCCTCCGAAAGGCGGAGATATTCCATGATATCCGTACGCTTCCCGTAACCATTTGCTGTGACGGTTAGAAGACTCTTATTCTCCTCTACCTTTTCCGCCCCTATCACATAGTCATCTGGCGCCAGCGTGATACCTTTCACGCCTGAAGCATCCCGGCCCATGGACCGCACATCGGTTTCGCTGAAGCAAATGGCCATTCCCTGCGCCGTAGCCAAAATAATCCGGTCATTTCCGCTGGTCTTCATCACAGAAATCAGATGGTCTCCCTCATCCAGGGTCAAAGCCCGAATCCCGGCTTTCCGGTTGGTGTTGACTGCCTGGAGGGCCAGGCGTTTTACCGTACCATTTTTTGTCACCATCATGAGGTACTCATCCTCACTGAACTCCCGGGTCAGGAGCATTGCCGTCACCTTTTCCCCCGGCTCCAAGGGAAGCACGTTTACAATGGCTGTACCCCGGGCTGTACGGGAGGCTTCGGGAATCAGATATCCCTTCTTCTTATAAACCCGTCCCATATCTGTGAAGAACAGCACATAATCATGGGTAGAGGCCACAAAAATACTCTTCACATAGTCCTCTTCCTTCAGATTCTGACCGCTAATCCCCCGGCCACCCCGGCGCTGGCTCCGGTAGGTGTCTACGGGCATTCGCTTAATATAGCCCTGGCTGGAGAGGGTGTAGCAGCAGTCCTCTTCTTCAATGAGGTCCTCTACGTCAATTTCATCCTCCACATCCTGGATTTCCGTCTTCCGGCCGTCTCCAAATTTGTCCCGGATGGCTGCGAGCTCTTCCTTCAAAATGCTCTTGACCAGGTTGATATCTCCTAAAATTCTCTGGTAATAGGCAATTTTTTCTTCAATTTCCTTGTACTCTGCCAAGAGCTTATCCCGCTCCAGTCCTTGCAGGCGTTTGAGCTGCATATCCAAAATGGCCTGTGCCTGGACCTCAGAGAGGCCAAACCGGCTCATCAGGTTTTCCTTGGCGTTGTCGTAGGAGGTACGGATGATTCGGATGACCTCGTCGATATTTTCCTGGGCAACGATGAGCCCCTCCAGAAGATGTGCCCGTTCCTGAGCCTTTTTCAGGTCATACCGGGTACGGCGAAGGATGATTTCCTCCTGGAAGCTTAAGTATTCATCCAGAATCTCTCTAAGAGACAGAATCTTTGGCTGAGACTGATCCTTGACCAGGGCCAGCATATTAATTGCAAAGGTAGTCTGCAGCTGGGTCTGGGCAAAGAGGCGGTTCAGCACCACCTGGGCGTTGGCATCCCGCTTCAGCTCCACCACAATCCGCATACCGGTGCGGTCCGATTCATCCCGGATGTCGGAAATACCATCCAACCGTTTCTCATTTACCTGGTCGGCCATATTCTTAATGAGCATCCGCTTATTGACCTGATAGGGAATCTCCGTCACAATAATTCGGGTTCGGTTCTGGCCAAACTCCTCAAAATGGGTACGTGCCCGGAGGGTCAGACGGCCCTTACCTGTGGCATAGGCAGACCGGATACCAGCCCGGCCCAAAATAATGGCCTTGGTGGGGAAGTCCGGGCCCGTGATGTGCTCCATCAAATCCGACAGGGTACACTCCGGATCATCCAAAATGCAGATGCAGGCGTTGATGACCTCCGTCAGATTGTGCGGCGGAATGTTGGTGGCCATGCCAACGGCAATGCCGGATGACCCATTGACCAGCAGGTTGGGAAACCGGCTGGGCAGAACACGGGGCTCTTTTCTGGTCTCGTCAAAGTTGGGGTCCCAGTTGACCGTGTCTTTTTCAATGTCCCGGAGCATTTCATTGGAAATCTTGGAAAGGCGAGCCTCCGTATACCGGTATGCGGCGGGCGGATCGCCGTCCACAGAGCCGAAATTTCCGTGGCCGTCTACCAGCATATACCGCATGGAAAAGTCCTGTGCCAGGCGCACCAGGGCGTCGTAGACCGACTGATCGCCGTGGGGATGGTACCGGCCCAACACATCGCCCACGCAGGTAGCAGACTTCCGGAAGGGCCGGTCTGAGGTCAGGTTGTCCTCATACATGGCGTACAGAATCCGGCGGTGCACGGGCTTCAAGCCGTCTCTCACATCCGGAAGGGCCCGTCCCACAATGACCGACATGGCATACTCCATGTAGCTTTGCTTCATCTCTCCGACCAGCTCGGAGGTAATGATGGCCTGATTGGGAAACATAATGTCTTCCGGTTTGTAATCCTTCTTATGCTGTGCCAAGCTGTAACCTCCTTAATAGTCCAGATTTGCCACATGCCGGGCATTCTGTTCAATGTATTCCTTCCGTGGCTCCACCTTTTCACCCATCAACAGAGTAAAAATTTCATCGGCCCGGACGGCATCCTGCAGTTCAATCCGCTTCAGGGTCCGCTTTTCCGGGTCCATGGTGGTCTCCCACAGCTCGTGAGGGTCCATCTCGCCGAGGCCCTTGTTCCGGCTGATATCCACCTTGGCATTGGGATTGTCCTTTCGCATCTCCGCAGAGATCCGGTCCCGCTCCTCATCGGAAAAAGCATAGCGGGTGGTCTTGCCACGGACCAGCTTGTATAGGGGCGGCATGGCGGCGTAGACATAGCCATGCTCAATGAGGGGCCGCATAAACCGGAAGAAGAAGGTGAGAAGCAGGGTCCGGATGTGGGACCCGTCCACATCGGCATCGGCCATGATTACCACCTTGTGATACCGGAGCTTGGTCAGATCAAACTCCACCCCAATTCCGGCTCCCAGAGCCGTAATGACCGGCTGCAGCTTGTCATTTCCAATGACCTTATCCTCCCGGGCCTTTTCCACGTTCAGCATTTTACCCCAGAGGGGCAAAATGGCCTGAAAACGGGAATCCCGCCCCTGGGTGGCGGAGCCTCCTGCAGAATCGCCCTCCACGATATAAATTTCTGTGAGGGATGGGTCGGACTCGTTGCAGTCCCGCAGCTTATCCGGCATGGCGGCGCCGCCCAGGGCGGTTTTTCGCCGGATGGAGTCCCTGGCCTTCTGGGCGGCAGCCCTGGCCCGGTTGGCGGTCATGGCCTTGTCCAGAATGGCCCGGGCCGTCTGGGGATGCTCTTCAAAATAGGTGGTAAGCTGATCCGTCACAACAGAATCCACCAAGGTCCGGATATAGGCATTTCCCAGCTTTGCCTTGGTCTGTCCTTCAAATTGAGCATCTGTAAGCTTTACAGAGATGATGGCGGTGATCCCTTCCCGGCAGTCCTCACCCTGAACCCGGTCATCTCCCTTGATGGCCCCGGTTTTAATCCCATAAGCATTGAGCGCCCGGGTGAGTGCCGCCTTGAAACCGGTCTCATGCATACCGCCCTCCGGCGTATGCACATCGTTGGCAAAGGACAGGATAAACTCGGAAAAGCCGTCGTTGTACTGAATGGCTACCTCCGCTGAGGCGTCCCCCTTCATGCCGCTCATGTAGATGACATCGCCATGCAGCGGCGTTTTATTCCGGTTGCACCACAGGGCAAATTCCCGAATGCCCCCCTCATAACACATGGTCTCCTGAGGTCCGTCTTCCTCTCTGGCATCCCGGATGGTGATGGACAGACCGGCATTCAAAAACGCCTCCTCCCGCATCCGGGTGTGCAGCGTCTCGTAATCATAAATCACCGTATCAAAAATCTCCGGGTCCGGCTGGAAGGTGACCTCTGTACCAGTCCGGTTGGTGCTGCCCACAATTCGCATCTCCTGGGTGATATTGCCCCGGGAGAACTTCATCTCGTAGATTTGACCGTTTTTGTGGACCCGCACCGTCAGCCAGACGGACAGGGCGTTGACCACCGAAGCGCCAACACCATGCAAGCCGCCGGAAACCTTATAGCCGCCGCCGCCAAACTTTCCTCCTGCGTGCAGGACCGTATAGACCACTTCCAGAGCCGGCCGGCCGGTTTGGGCCTGGATATCCACCGGAATGCCCCGGCCGTCGTCGGTGACGGTGATGGACTCTCCGGGATTGATGGTGACAGAAATATGCTTGCAGTACCCAGCCAGAGCCTCGTCAATGGCATTGTCCACGATCTCATAGACCAGGTGGTGCAAACCGGAGACGGAGGTGGAGCCGATATACATGCCGGGCCGTTTCCGGACCGCTTCCAGTCCCTCCAAAACCTGGATTTGGGCAGCGTCATATTCCGTTTCGACTCTTGTATTGTTCAGCTCGTCGGACATGAGCGAACCTCCTTTAGGTAAGTTTATAAAATCAGATGTCCTGCCTGAATTTGCAGAACCTGGCCCATTTTGGTGAGCCGGTCCTTCTCGCAGCAGGTGATGAAAACCTGGCCAGACTGGATCTGGTTCAGGACAAAGTCCTGACGGCCCGGGTCCAGCTCGGACAAAACGTCATCCAGGAGGAGCACCGGCTCTTCTCCCGTGTCCCGCCGGGCCAGCTCCCGTTGTGCCAACTTCAGGCTAATGGCGGCAGTACGGGTCTGTCCCTGAGAACCGTAGCTTTTCAGACTGAGACCATCCAGAGATGCGTCAAAATCGTCCTTGTGAGGCCCTGTAAGGCACTGTGCCGACTCCATTTCCGCCCCATGATGTAATTCCAGGTGAGCAAAAAGAGCCTGCTCCAAAGCCGGTATGGGGGCGAAGGGGTCTTCCACAGTGGAGACGGTGCGATAGGGAATCTCCAGGGTCTCTTTTCCCCCGGAAAACTCCCGGTGAAACCGGGTGGCCTCTTCCCCCAGACTTTTCAAAAATCTGGCCCGGTAAGAAATCAGAATGGCGCCGACCTGGCACAGACGGCGGGAATACTCCGGCAGCACCTGCAAAAGAGAAGGGTTTTCAAACCGGTCCCGAAGGATTTTACTTTTTTGCTCCAAAATCCGGTTGTATTCCATAAGGGCAGCCTCATATCTGGGCCGCAGCTGACTCAGGCCCTGGTCCAGAAACCGGCGGCGGGCAGCCGCCCCGGCTTTCAGAACCAGAAGATCCTCGGGGCAGAAAAGTACCGTCGTGAGAATGCCGCTCATCTCCCCGTGGGACTTTTTTTTGACGCCGTTTAGAAACAGCTGCCGGGGCTTTCGACCGGCGAACAGGACGGCCCGTAAGCTCTGCTGCCGGGTCTGTCCTGTGACTTCTCCTTCCAGATCCGCGAATTCGCTTTCAAACCGAATGAGTTCCATTTCCCGCCGGGTCCGAAATGACCGGCCTGTGGACAAATAAAAAACTGCTTCCAGAAGATTGGTTTTTCCTTGTGCGTTGTCTCCTACAATCAGGTTCACGCCGGGAGAAAAGCTACCGTTCAGGCTTTCGTAATTCCGAAAATTTCGGAGTGTCAGCCGGTCAAGCTTCATGGACGGTCACCGCATAGGTGGAGCCCAGACAGGAGGCGGTATCCCCGGGCCTCAGCTTTTTTCCCCGCATGGTACAGACCTCACCATTTACCAGAACCTGCCCATCCTGAATCAGATTCTTCGCCATACCTCCTGAAGGTACGGCATCAGCCAGCTTCAGAAGAGCCTCCAGACGAATGAATTCTGTGGAAATGGGAACCCGCCTGAACTTGGGTTCCTTTCGTTTGACAACAACCTTCAAAATGTTCTCCTCCTCAGTTGGCACGCAGGCGTACCGGCAGGACCATATATGCAAAATCATCCTCTTCCCGGACCGGCGTAAAGACAATGGGACTGAGACCGTTTTTCAGCTCCAGACATACCTCCTGACTGGGAATGGCCCGCAGGGCGTCTGCCAGATAACGGCAGTTGAACCCAATCTCCAGTTCCTCCCCGTTTCCGGCAATGGCGCATTGGTCCTCCGCCGCGCCAATGGCTGTGGTAGTGCGGAAGGTGGCCACATTGTCTCCAAAGAGGCAGCGCACCGGGCTTTTTAGCTTCTCCGTCACAATGAGTCCCACCCGATCGATGGTGACAGCCAAATCGTCCACATTGGCTGTGAGCTTCACGGGACAATCTGTGGGAACCACTCTCCGCCAGTCCAGGAAATCCCCTTCCAGGAGCCGGCAGATGAGAGTTGCGTTTCCCATCTCAAATAGAATGTGCTTGGGGCCTAAGATGAAGGTGACCGTATCCTCCTCACCCAGAATTTTTTCCACTTCCTTCAGGGCGGCAGCAGGCACCACAAACTGCATGGCTTTCCCTGTAGATTCTTTGGGGTGATAGGTGCGGCGGGCCAGCCGGTAGCCATCAACGGCTACTACAGAAATGGTGGCTTCATCCACCTCGAAAAGACAGCCTGTATGAATGGGGCGGCTTTGATTTTCGGAGACGGCAAAAATGGTACCGGAAATCATCTCCCGCAGGGCGCTCTGAGGCATGGAAACGCCGTTCCGGCTTTCCACATCCGGAAGCTCTGGGTAATCTTCCGCGTTGGAAGCGGAAATATTGAAATTGGAGAAACCGGCCCGGATATTTACCTTATAGTTATCATCTACACGGACGGAGACAGGACCTTCCGGCAGGCGGCGAATGATATCAAACAACAGCCTGGCAGGCAGAATGCAAGCACCCTGCTCTTGAATGTCTGCCTGGATGGAGACGGTGATGGCAGTTTCCAGGTTGTAGCCTGTTAACTGGATGTCCAGACCGGCCCGGCAGTAGATACCTTCGATGGCCGGAAGCGTACTTTTTTGTGCTACCGTACGGCTCGCCACGGAGATGGCGGAAACCAGGGTACTTTTTTCACAGGTAAACCTCATATGCAGTTCTCCTTCGTTGAGAAATTCTCCCGTTTTTATAAACAGAAAGGTTAAAATGTAGCAGTAGCAGCAGTAGAGAAATTTTATGTGGAAAACCGGCGCAAAGCCCCGCAGCATGGGACTTGCCAGTCCACAGGCCTGTGTGGAAAATGACATGCTTGTCCACAGGCTGTTTGACACTTCTGTTTCACCAGATTTATCCACAGGAAGATTTTTGCTTTTCCACGTGGATATGTGGAAAAAATTTGGGTGCAGAAAAATGCCCGCGTAAGGGCTCAAAGAGAGGAGTTGATGTTGGATGTGATATCCCGGACGGCAGATTGCAGGGGAGAAGAGGGGTCCTTCAGACTCATTTCCACCTTGCGGATGGAGTGAATGACGGTGGAGTGGTCTCTTCCAAATTCCCGTCCGATTTCCGGAAGGGAGAGGTTGGTCAGTTGGCGGATCAGATACATGGCAACCTGCCGGGCTTCGGCAGTTCCCTTGTTTTTGAGAGTTCCTCGCAGGACGGATTCGTCAATGGAATAAAACCGGCTGACCTGACTGATGATGAGGGCCGGCGTGGGGACGGCATTGCCCTCTACCTTGAACATGTCATTGATTGCCCGGGAGACATTGGGTAAATCCAGAGGCATGTCATTCAAATCCCGGTATGCCAGAATTTTTTTCACAGTGCCTTCAATTTGCCGGACGTTATTGGTGATGTTGTTGGCGATGTAATTGCAGACATCGTCTCCCAAATCCAGGCCCAGAGAAATAGCCTTGTTCTTAAGAATGGCCATACGGGTTTCGTAGTCCGGAGGTTGAATGTCAGCCAGAAGGCCCCATTCAAAACGGGTTTTCAGCCGATCCTCCAAGGTCAGCATGTCACTGGGCTTCCGGTCGGAAGTCATGACGATTTGCTTGTGTTCCTCATAGAGCTTGTTAAAGGTATGGAAAAATTCCTCCTGGGTGCTGTCTTTTCCGGCAATGAATTGGATGTCATCAATCAGAAACAAATCTGCCTCCCGGTATTTGCTGCGAAATTCCACGTTTTTTCCGCTTTGTAGGGCGGCAATTAGCTCGTTGGTAAATTGATCGCCTTTGATGTAAACGATTTTAAAATCCGGATGCTGGCGGCGAAGCTCATTGGCAATGGCGTAGAGCAGATGGGTTTTCCCGATTCCCGCAGGCCCATAGATGAAAAGAGGATTGTAAACCTGACCGGGATTATTGGCTACGGCAATGGCGGCGCTGCGGGCAAACCGGTTGGAGGAGCCAACCACGAAGTTTTCAAAGGTGAACTGGGGGTTGAAGTCCATGACAGTATTGGCTTTTCCTTTGGACTTGTATTCCGCCAGTTCCTCAGGGCCAAAAACCACCAGGCTGATTTCCGTATTAAAAATCTCCTTCATGGCGTCTTTGATGTACTCGGTACAACGGCGTTGGATGATTTCCTTGCGAAAGGGTGAGGCAGTATAAAGAATCAGCTGCTCATCATTGAGCTCCACCACCTCCGCATCGTCAAACCAGGTGGATACCACAGCAGGCGTCAGGCGATTTTCCATATGATTCAGAATTTTTGCCCAGACATAGGCCGATGAATACATTCACACAGCTCCTCTCTCTAAAAGTAGCGCGCAGACCGGAAAACCGGTAGTTTTAACGGATTTAGTACAAATTCTCACCCTAAATTATACCACGGAGCGGCGAAAAATACAAGCGGGTTTTACCATGGACACATTATAAAAAAAGAATTCCCAAGCGGCGATTCCCTTTGAGGACCAAACAGAAGACTGTCCTGTGTGAAGTAACCTCCGGTTTTTGTCAGGACTTTCTTTTTTCTGCGGGATTCCCTTGAGTATGCAAGAAGAATATAGTAAAATAAGTTTTGCCCACTGGGCCTTATTTCACAATGCGGAGGTAACGTCATGTCTGATCCCCATGAGGAGGATTTTGTGAAGGACATTACCAGTATGCTGGACAAGCCGGAAGCATCGGCACCCCGGACATCTCCTGCTGTCCATCGGCGGGCGAGAAAGCGGCGTCGGTTTCCATGGCTGGCTATGTGGACAGTGCTGCTTGCAGGGGCGCTGATATTTGCTTGCGCCCGATATTTTCAGGATGGGAAAGAAGAACCGGAGCCTTCAGGGGCCTCCTCCTCTATGGCAGTGGATGGAGACACCCTGACCATTGCGGCCGCAGGTGATATCAATATTACCCAAGCACTTTTGGACAGTGCCAATAAAGGGGACAGGTCTTTTGACTTTTCTGACATGATTCTGGGGGCAGCGCCACTATTGTCTGGTGCAGACCTGACGGTTGCAGATCTGGAGGTAAATTTTTGCGGTGCACCTTATGATCCGGCGGCATATAACGCCCCGGAGAGTCTACTCACGGCCTTGGCCGAGGCCGGTGTGGATTTAGTCCAGACGGCCAATACCGTAAGCGTTTACAACGGCGTAGCCGGCCTCAATTCCACTTTGGAAGCTGTGGAGCAAGCTGGGCTGTTGCCAGTTGGAACCTTTTCCACGGAGAAGGATGCCAAACAAGCAAAAGGATTCACAATGGTTGAGACAAAGGGCTTTCGAGTGGCCTTTGTGGCCTTTACCAAGGGTGTTGGAAATCTACGTCTGCCAGAAGGTGCGGAGCATTGTGTGAACCTTCTTTATACTGATTACAACACCACATATCAAAATGTAGATACAGAGGGAATCCGTCGAGTTCTCTCCCGGGTGCAATCGGAGAAGCCGGATATCGTCATCGCTTTGCTCCATTGGGGAAGCGAATATGACAGCTCTATCAGCAGAACCCAAGAAGAAATTCGGGATCTGATGCTGCAAGGCGGGGTGGATGTCATTTTGGGGACCCATTCACATTTGGTGGGACCTTTGGAGATGACCACTGCCCAAGGTGAGACGATGCTCACGGCCTATAGTCTGGGGAACCTCATGTCCACCAGTGAAGAGTCTGAGGATAGCCAGGGTCTGGTATGTA
>ENA-UONY01003183-UONY01003183.1-human-gut-metagenome-genome-assembly--contig:-CS9-NODE-3183-length-10570-cov-14.159391_pt1 | contig 10570 bp, 8 predicted proteins | sample MGYA00242465_ERZ724012 | MGnify/ENA metagenome assembly ERZ724012 | reverse complement strand
TACTGCCCGGCGGCGGTCTCGCCGGTGAGCATCAGGCTGGATGCGCCGTCCAGTACGGCGTTGTAGATGTCGCTCACCTCGGCGCGGGTGGGCACAGCCCGGGTGTGCATACTGTCCAGCATCTGGGTTACCACCATAAAGGGCACCCCGGCTGCCCGGCAGGCGGCAGAAAGCTGCTTCTGGCAGCGGGGCAGCTCCCACAGGGGCATGGCGTTGCCAAGGTCGCCCCGGGCAATGACCACCTCGTCCACCAGCGGCAAAAACTCCGGCAGCGCCTGCACGCCCGCAAGGTTTTCAATTTTGGCAAGGATCTTCAGCCCGGGCGCACCGGCTTCTGCCAGCGCCTGCCGCAGGCTGCGGATATCTGCCGCACCGCGCACAAAGGGCAGCATGACCCCGGTAACGCCGCAATCGGCGGCGATGGCGAGGTTTTCCTTGTCCTCGGTGGTCAGGGTGGGCATCTGGATGTCTGCCCCCGGTGCTGCCAGACTTTTGCGGCTTTGCAGCACGCCGCCCCGCACTACGGTGCACACGAGCGCTTCCGGCTCTGCGGTGTCCACCCGCGCCAGCAGCTTGCCGTCATCCAGCAGCAGCTCCTGCCCGGGCTGCACGCCCTGTACTAGTGCAGCAGGGCAGGGGATGCCCTGCGCGCCCAGACGCACGGTCTGCCCGGCGGTCAGGGACAGCGGCTGCGGCAGACGGTCGATGCGCAATTCCGGCCCCTGCAAATCAATGAGCAGCTTCTCGACCCCGGCTTTGCGCAGCAGCGCCAGCCAGTCCTCGTGCGCTGCCAGCGGGCCGTGAGAAAGGTTCATGCGGATGCCGGTCATACCGGCTTCCACCATCTGCTGCAAAAGCTTTACATCGGCACAGGCAGGGCCGATGGTTCCGTAAAATTCCATAATTCCTCCTGCAATTCGCGTTTTCTTTCTATTGTAGCATGACGGCGCTGCAAAAGATAGCCCGGCTGCGCACAAAAAAAACACCGGAAGCTGATGCAAAGCCTCCGGTGCCGTTTTATGATGCCTTATGGGGGTTACTGCGATACTTTGCACCGCCTGCGTTCAGTACAAAGCTTACAGCTCCCTCTATTTTTAAAGGTTGTACTTAGTTTACAGCATTTCGGGCATTTCGTCAAGGGCTTTTGCAGGCAAAAAAAGGAATATCACAACATTATCACAACAGCAGCTGGTGGTAGCACGCGCCCTCCATGGTCTTCCAGCAGGCGGTGCTTCCCTCCAAGGTCATGTAGCTGTGGGCGGTGCTTTCCTTGGGCAGGCTTACAGAGCCGGGGTTCAGGTAAAGGCTCCCCTGCCCGAAGTCTGTCCATGCGGGCACATGGGTGTGACCGTGGAGCAGAATGTCCCCCGGGGCAAGGGGCGGCAGATGGTTCAGGTTGAACACATGGCCGTGGGTGACGTAGACCAGCCGCTGCCCCACCGGCAGCACGGCGTAATCCGCCAGCACCGGGAAATTGAGCACCATCTGGTCTACCTCGGCATCGCAGTTGCCGCGCACACACAGCAGCTTGGGCGCAAGGCTGTTCAGCAGCGGAATCACCTTTTTGGGGGCGTAATCCCGGGGCAGGTCGTTGCGGGGGCCGTGGTAGAGCAGGTCTCCCAGGAACAGCAGGCGGTCGGCCTGCTCCCGTTCAAAGGCCTGTTGCAGCTGCTGCGCATAATAATAGGAGCCGTGCAGGTCTGATGCGATCATCCATTTCATATACAATGCCCTCCCTCAGAGCCGGTTTGCCTTATTGTAGCGCCTGCTGTAAAAATGGTCAAGTGATTACAAAAGTCATACTTTTACACCAAAACCCCTTGACACGCCGCTGAGGATGTGGTATTCTGCTAAAGTTGCAGTGCGCAAGTGCGCAGGCTGCATATCGCGGACAGCTGCCGCGATCATAAAAACCGTGTGGATTTTTACAGCAACATTGCTACTTTTCGCCACACAATGACCTTCCAAGGGTCATTGTGTGGCTTTTTTGTGCGCCGGAAACCGGCTGCAAGCCGATGCTGTGCCCGCCATATTTTTACTTTTTACGGATAGCAGGTGAATTTTTTCAATGAACGAAACTTTTATGAAGGAGAAGCCGGTGCTGCCGCTGCTGCTTTCGATGGCGCTGCCCAACGTGATCTCCATGCTGGTGAATAGCCTCTACAACATCGTGGACAGCCTGTTTGTGGCACGCATCAGCGAGGACGCCATGACCGCTTTAAGTCTGGTGTTCCCCATCCAGAACTTTTCCAACGCCATTGCCATCGGCTTTGGCATCGGCATCAACGCCATGATCGCGCTGTATCTGGGCGCGGGCGACCGCGAAAAGGCCGAGATAGCCGCCACCCATGGCTTTGTGCTCAGCCTTGTGCACGGCGTGGTGATGATGGCGGTCAGCATTGCCATCATGCCCGGCTTTCTGCGCCGCTTTACGCAGGATGAGGGGCTGATCGCTGCCGGCATCACCTACTCCACCATCGTGTTCCTGTTTTTGGTCGTGAACATGGCCTCGCTGGCCTTTGAAAAGACCTTTCAGGCGGTGGGCCGCATGAAGGTGTCCATGGTCGCGCTGATCACCGGCTGCGTGTGCAATATTCTGCTGGACCCGGTGCTCATCTTCGGGCTTGGGCCGGTGCCCGCCATGGGCATTGCGGGCGCGGCACTGGCTACTGGCATCGGTCAGATGCTCAGCGTGGTGGTCTACCTTGTGGTCTACCTGCGCACCGAGCTGCCGGTGCGGCTGCGCCGCAGCTGCCTGCGCCCGGACGCAGCGCTGGACGGCAGACTGTACGCCATCGGCATTCCGGCTATCCTGAATCTGGCGCTGCCTTCACTGCTGGTCACCTTCCTTAACGGATTGCTGGCGGCTTTTTCTCAGAGCTATGTGGTGGTGCTGGGCATCTATTATAAATTGCAGACCTTTTTATATCTGCCCGCCAACGGCTTCGTGCAGGGCATGCGCCCCCTTATTGGCTACAACTACGGTGCGCGGGAGTACGCCCGGGTGAAAAAATTGTTTCAGCTGACCCTGCTCATGAGCGCTGCCATCATGGCGGCGGGCACTGTCATCTGTCAGGTTGCTTCCGGGCAGCTGATGGGACTGTTCACCCAGAACCCCGAAACGATCGCCGCCGGACAGACCGCGCTGCGCATCATCAGCATCGGCTTTGTCATCTCGGCAGTCTCCACCACCGCTTCCGGTGCACTGGAGGGTCTGGGCAAGGGCGCAGAATCGCTGGTCATCGCCCTGTGCCGGTACGTCGTTTTCATCATGCCGCTGGCTGCACTGCTGTGTAACTGGCTAGGCGCAGACGGCGCATGGCACGCCTTCTGGCTTACCGAAGTGCTGGCGGCGGTGGTCTCCGGCATCGTTTACCGCAGGGCGGTCACACATAAAAAATAAGAATTTCTGATAGGGGCGTTTCATAACGTCCCTATTTTTCATTGACACTACGGGAAAAGTACGGTAAAATAATTTTCGTGTTTTGACAAAAACTGTCAGTGCGCAAGATATTACAGAGGATGTGGAAGTATATGATCGAGACCATTGCCGCCGTCAATCAGGCGGTGAATAGCTTTATCTGGGGCATCCCCGCCATGGTGTGCATCATTGGCGTGGGGCTGCTGCTCAGTGTCCGCACGGGCTTTTTGCAGATCCGCAAATTCCCTTACGCCATCCGCACCACCGTGGGCCGGATGTTCCGCAAGCGGGATGCTTCGGACGGTGCCATGACCCCTTTTCAGGCGGTGTGCACCGCGCTGGCGGGCACGGTGGGCACCGGCAACATTGCCGGCGTGGCGGGCGCTATCGCCATCGGCGGCCCGGGTGCCGTGTTCTGGATGTGGTGCTCTGCGCTGCTGGGTATGTGCACCAAGTTTGCCGAGGTAACGCTGGCCGTGCATTTCCGGGAGCGCAGCGATACCGGCGAGTGGGTGGGCGGCCCGATGTACTATATTAAAAACGGCCTTGGCCGCCGCTGGCAGTTTCTGGCCGTGCTGTACGCGCTGTTCGGCGTGCTGACCGTGTTCGGCACCGGCAACGCAACGCAGGTAAATACCATCGTGGCGGCGGTGGATACCGCCCTGCTGGAATACGGGCTGGTGGGCGGCAGCTTTCTGCCCACCCTCAACCTCATTGTGGGAATCCTTGTGGCGGTGCTGGTGGCGCTGGTGCTGCTGGGCGGCATCAAGCGCATTGGCAGCGTAAGCGAGAAGCTGGTGCCCTTTATGGCGCTGTTCTACATTGTGCTGTCGGTGGGCGTGGTGGTGCTCAACTTCTCCCGCCTGCCCTATGTGCTGGAATCCATCGTGGCGGGCGCATTCAACCCCGCTGCCTTTACCGGTGGCACCATTGGCAGTCTGTTCGTCAGTATGCAAAAGGGCGTTTCCCGCGGCATCTTTTCCAACGAGGCCGGTCTTGGCACCGGTTCTATCGCCCATGCCTGCGCCGACACCAAAAAGCCGGTAAAGCAGGGCATGTTTGGTATTTTTGAGGTGTTTGCCGATACCATCGTCATCTGCACCCTGACCGCGCTGGTCATCCTGTGCAGCGGCACCCAGGTCAGCTACGGCGCAGCGGCGGGTGCTGAGCTGACAATCTCCGGCTTTACCACCACCTACGGCGGCTGGGCGTCTATCTTTACTGCCGTGGCGCTGTGCTGCTTTGCCTTTTCCACTATTATCGGCTGGGGTCTGTACGGCTCCCGCTTTCTGGTGTTCCTGTGCAAGAGCAACAAGGTGGCGCGCCCCTTCTTTGTGGTGTATGCTCTGGTAGCCATTCTGGGCGCTACCATGGATCTTGGTCTGCTGTGGAGCATCGCCGACACCTTCAACGGCCTGATGAGCATTCCCAACCTCATTGCATTGCTGCTGCTTTCCGGCACGGTGGTGCAGCTGACCCGCGCCTTTTTTAAATCAGAAGGGTGAGCGGCAGCGCTGCCCATAGTGGACAGAAACGCCGGAACGCGTTATACTGAGAAAAAACAACGGTGGCTATGCACCACAGGAGGTTCTAACGTGGAAAACTTTAACGAATTGCTGCAGAAGTATGCAGATTTTATCGTCCGTGTGGGTGTGAACCCGCAGCCGGGACAGACCCTGATCATCAACTGCCCGCTGGAGGGTGCCCCGCTGGCACGGCTGTGCGTGCGCAGCGCCTACGAAGCAGGTGCGCGGGACGTGCAGGTGAACTGGCAGGATGACGCCGTTACCCGCATCCGCATGGAGCTGGGCAGCGAGGACGCCCTGACCGACCACAAGGGCTGGCAGCTGCGCCGCTATCTGGACTACGCCGAGAGCGAGGGCAGTGTGTGCGTGCTGCACCTCATCGCGGACGACCCGGAACTGTTTGCCGGGCTGGACGGTGCCAAGATCAGCCGGGTGAACAGCGCGAACCGCAGCTTTATGCAGCCGTGGCGGGAGTACACCATGAACGACCGGGTGCAGTGGTCCATCGCCGCCCTGCCCGCAGAGCCGTGGGCAAAGAAGATGTTCCCGGAGCTGGACACTGCCGCCGCCATTGAGGCGCAGTGGAAGCTGATCTTTGACACCTGCCGTGTGACCGGCGGCGACCCGGTAGGGGAGTGGCAGAAGCATCTGGACCGCCTGAACGAGCTGGGCGCAAAGATGAACGCCCTGGATCTGGAAAGCGTGCATTTTGAAAGCGCCAACGGCACCGACCTGACCGTGGGTCTGGCGGAACAGGCGGTGTGGGAGAGCGCCGGCAGCAAAAACGAGAAGGGCGTGCTCTTCCTGCCCAACATCCCCACCGAGGAGGTGTTCACCGCGCCCCATAAGGATAAGGTGGACGGCATCGTTTACGGCACAAAGCCCTACGTCTTTAATGGGCAGCTGATCAAGAATTTCCACGTTACCTTCAAGGACGGCAAGGTGGTGGAGCACGGCGCCGACGAGGGCGCAGATCTGCTGGGCCAGCTGTTGGACACCGACGAGGGCGCACGCCACATCGGTGAGGTGGCACTGGTGCCCGCCTCCAGCCCCATCAACCGCAGCGGCAAGCTGTTCTACAACACCCTGTTTGACGAGAACGCTGCCTGCCACATCGCCTTTGGCGACAGCTACCCCGGCACCACCGTGGGCGGCACCGGCCTTTCCAAGGAGGAGCTGGCAGCCCGCGGCATGAACCACTCCTCCCTGCACGAGGACGTGATGATCGGTGCAGAGGACAGCCGCATCACCGGTAAATGCCGCGACGGCCGCACTGTGCCGCTGTTTGAAAACGGCGTCTGGGTGCTGTAAAAAAGCCCCAAAGGGCGCGCAATGGTAAAAAAATTGCGAAAATGCTTGCATAAATCGCAAGAGTATGCTATATTCTAGTAGTACGATATAGTTTAACCTGAAACGTGGGCCGCAAGGTCCGCGTTTCTTGTTTGTTTGGAGGTTTTTTATGGCGAAGCAGTCTGGCGGCAACACCGCGCAGAGAGTGGAAGCGCTTGTCCGTCCCACGGTGGAAGGCATGGGTCTGCGCCTGTGGGATGTGGTTTTTGAGAAGGAAGGGCCGGACTGGTATCTTCGTATCCTCATCGACCGGGACGGCACCATGGATACCGACACCTGTGCAGAGGTGTCCCACGCACTGGACCCCATTCTGGATGAGGCAGACCCCATCGACCAGAGCTATTATCTGGAAGTGGGCAGCCCCGGCCTTGGCCGCAAGCTGACCCGCCCGGAGCACTACGAGGCACTGAAGGGTCAGAAGGTGCGAGCAAAGCTCATCCGCCCCAACGCTGACGGCGTGCGGGAGCTGTCCGGCATCCTGACCGGCCGCGAGGGCAGCACCGTGACACTGGAGACCGAGAACGGCCCCGTGACCTTTGAGGTGAATGCAGCCTCCGGCGTGCAGCTGTGCGACGACGAGGATCTGTTCAACTGAAAATAACCGTCTCTGAGAGAGAAAAGAGAACAAAATATATAGGAGGAACCCGAAAAATGACAGCAGAGAATAAGGACTTTTTTGAAGCGCTCTCCATGCTGGAGCATGAGCGCGGCATCACCGCAGAATACCTGATCGAAAAGATCAAGGCGGCTATCATCATTGCCGTCAAGAAGAACTACGAGGTCGAGGAGGATCACATCCGTGTGGATATCGACCCTGACACCGGCCGCTTTGACGTGGCTCTGATTCAGGACATCGTGGCAGACGAGGATTGGTACGACGAGCACGCCGAGATCGGTGTGACCGAGGCACGCAAGATCCGCAGCAGCTATGAGGTGGGCGACCGCATCATCACCCCGCTCAAGACCCGCGATTTTGGCCGTATTGCCGCCCAGACCGCAAAGCACGTCATCCGTCAGGGCATCCGCGAGGCCGAGCGCAACCAGCAGCTCAGCGAGATCCAGTCCCGCGCACATGACATCGTGCAGGCTACCGTTACCCGCGTGGATACCGAGAAGGGCATCGTAGCACTGGATCTGGGCAAGGGCGGCGAGGCTGTTCTGCCCCGCAACGAGCAGGTGCCCGGCGAGGTGTACACCGAGGGCGAGACCCTGCAGGTCTACATCGTGGATGTGGTCAGCACCGAGCGCGGCCCCCGCGTGATGATCAGCCGCACCCATCCCGGCCTTGTCAAGCGCCTGTTTGAGCTGGAAGTGCCCGAGATCTTTGACGGCACCGTGGAGGTAAAGGCCATCAGCCGCGAAGCCGGTGCCCGCACCAAGATGGCTGTCTGGTCCAAGGATCCCAACGTCAACCCTGTCTCTGCCTGCATCGGCGAGCACGGCGCCCGCGTGGCCGCTGTTGTGGAAAAGCTGGGCGGCGAGAAGATCGATATCGTCAAGTGGAGCGAGGATATCTCGGAGTTCATCTCCGCAGCCCTGAGCCCCGCCAAGGTGGTCAAGGTAGAGCTGTTGCCCGGCGAGACCCGCTCCTGCCGCGTCACCGTGCCCGACCAGCAGCTGAGCCTGGCCATTGGCAACAAGGGCCAGAACGCCCGCCTGTGCGCCCGCCTGACCGGCTACAACATCGACATCCGCCCCGAGAGCGGCTACTACGGCGAGGACGAAGAGCCCAAGGCTGCCGAGCCCAAGACCGAGGACGCTGAGTAAGAGCGGCTGTGACCGCACCTGAAGGAGGGAAACCGGATGGCACAAAAAAAGATCCCTGCCCGCCAGTGCATCGGCTGCATGACCAGCCGCCCCAAAAAGGAGCTGGTGCGCGTGGTGCGCGCACCCAGCGGGGAAATCAGCATCGATCTGGTAGGCAAAAAGCCGGGGCGCGGCGCATATCTCTGCCCGGACCCGGACTGCCTGACCAAGGCAAAAAAGAAAAAGGCGCTGGAGCGCTGCTTTGAGCAGCCGGTTCCCGCCGAGGTATACGACGCGCTGGCTGTACAGCTGGCCGCAGCCGCAAAGGAGGCCGCAGCCGATGGCAAAAAAGAATAACGCCCCCGCAAAACCCAAGCTGCCCCCGGAGGAAGCGCTGTATCAGGCCGTGAGCCTGTGCCGCAAGGCCGGTGCGCTGACCATGGGCTTTGATGCCGTAGAGGAAGCCTGCGTCAAAAGCAAGGCATGGCTGGTGATGACCGCATCGGACATCAGCCCTAAGACTTTGCAGCGTTTGAACTACGCCGTGGGGGACTTGGTGGACGTGTTCACCATGCCGCTGACGCAGGATAAGCTGGCCGATATCAGCCACAAGCCCGTGGCTGTTTACGCGGTGACCGACCGCAACCTCGCAAAGCTCTGCTTCGACCGCCTGTCGGACTGCGGAGCAATCAAAAATGAGGAGGATATGAGCGAATGATCGTAAAATATAAAGTGAGTGACTTTGCAAAGGATCTGAACCTTTCTGCAAAGAAGGTGCTGGATGAGCTGGCCGCTATGGGCAGCACCGGCAAGAAGAACAGCTCCAATCTGGAGGAGAACGAGCTGAACTACCTGCTGGAGAAGTTCAGCAAGGATAACAGCGTGGCAAATCTGGACGAGTTTTTGAACAGCGCCAAGGCTCCCAAGGAGGAGCCCAAGGCCGAGAAGAAGGCTGACCAGAAGGTCGAAAAGAAGGCTGAGAAGAAGCCCGAGGCTCCCAAGGCTGACAAAAAGCCCCAGCAGCCCGCCGCAAAGGCCGAGCAGCCCAAGGCAAACAATAATAACAATAACGGCAAGCACGGCGATAAGAAGCCCGAGCAGCACAAGAAGCGCGAGGAAAAGACCGTTTCCTTCAGCGAGCTGGCACGCGAGACCGGCGCAAAGGCTACTGCTGCCCCCGCACAGGCAGTTTCTGTCCGCCGTGAGGACAATCAGGTCACCGTGGATACCCGCACTGTGGATATGAACGTGGACCGTTTCGATGCCCGTTACGATGATCTGGCTTCCACCAAGAACACCGAGAACCGCCGCAAGCCCACCCCGCAGGGCAACAAGCAGAAGTTCACCCAGCGCGGCCAGCGCCAGCGCCAGCAGTTCCAGAAGGGCAAGCGCGAGACCGAGTTCGAGCGTCTGCAGCGCATCCAGCTGGAAAAGGCCCGCAATGCACAGCTGAAGGTCCTCATCCCCGATGAGATCACCGTCGGTGAGCTGGCTGCCCGCCTGAAGCAGCAGGCCGGCAAGGTCATTGCCAAGTTCATGCAGATGGGCGAGATGCACGCCATCAATGACGTGATCGATTTCGATACCGCATCCCTGCTGGCTGAGGAGTTCCACGCAAAGGTCGAGCACGAGGTGCATGTGACCATCGAGGAGCGCCTGTTCACGCAGGAAGAGGATGCACAGGAGGATCTGGTGGAGCGTCCCCCGGTGGTCTGTGTCATGGGTCACGTTGACCACGGCAAGACCAGTATTCTGGATGCGATCCGTAAGACCAACGTTACCGCAGGCGAGGCCGGCGGCATCACGCAGGCCATCGGTGCATATCAGGTCAAGATCAACGACAGCCTCATCACCTTCCTGGATACCCCGGGCCACGAGGCGTTCACCTCCATGCGTGCCCGCGGTGCCAACATGACCGATATTGCAGTTCTGGTGGTTGCTGCCGACGACGGCATCATGCCCCAGACCATCGAGTCCATCAACCACGCCAAGGCTGCAAATGTCAAGATTATCGTGGCAATGAACAAGATGGATAAGCCCACCGCAAACCCCGAGCGCGTGATGGAAGGCCTGACCAAGTACGGCATCATCACCGAGGACTGGGGCGGCGATGTGGCCTGCATCCCGGTGTCTGCCCTGACCGGCATGGGCATCAACGACCTGCTGGAGCGCATTGCTCTGGAAGCTGAGGTCATGGAGCTGAAGGCCAACCCCAACCGCCGCGCCAAGGGTGCGGTCGTCGAGGCCCGTCTGGACAAGGGCCAGGGCCCCATTGCCACCATTCTGGTGCAGAACGGCACCCTGCACTCCGGTGATGTCATCATCGCCGGTACCGCCGTGGGCCGTGTGCGTACCATGCGCAACGACAAGGGTCAGCTGCTGACCGATGCCGGCCCCTCCACCCCTGTGGAGATCACCGGCCTGACCGCCGTGCCCGAGGCCGGCGACCTGTTCGAGGCTGTTGAGGACGAGCGTCTGGCCCGTGAGCTGGCCGAACAGCGCGTTGCTGCCGCCAAGGAAAAGCAGT
>ENA-UONY01003177-UONY01003177.1-human-gut-metagenome-genome-assembly--contig:-CS9-NODE-3177-length-10589-cov-3.798367_pt1 | contig 10589 bp, 9 predicted proteins | sample MGYA00242465_ERZ724012 | MGnify/ENA metagenome assembly ERZ724012 | reverse complement strand
GGAGTTTCTCTGCTATAGCTGGTCCTACTCCTGGTATGTCTTCAAGGGTTTTGGTGACCATTGGGATTTCCCTCCGTTACTTCCAACGACCATTGGGTATTTAATCGGATTCAGGGGGTGACCGAATATGCCGAATAACCATTAACGATGGTTAAGTCAGGCACGTCCTCGAAGCCCGTGAACGTGCGTGCACGGTGTCGAATACAAATATAAGGAAGGGACCGCCCCGGAGCGGGGCGGCGTTTAAGGTCACTGGTAGGAGCCGCGCTCCATCCTCTCGAGCGCGATCCTGATGCGCTCGACGGGCTCGGTGACGGTCATTCTGATGTATCCGTCGGCGCTCTCGCCGAATCCAGATCCGGGGGTGACGATCACACCGATGTCGATCATCTTCTGGGTGAACTCCGCGGAGGACATACCGCAGTTGAACCAGACGTAGAACGTGCCCTTGGGCATGACGACGTCGTATCCGAGCTTCCTGAGCCCCTCGACGAGGACCTTCCTCCTCTCGGCGTAGATCGCCATGTTGTCGGCGATGGCCTTGGGGGCCTTTCCGTCGTCCCCGTACATCTCCAGGGCCTTGATGCCGGCCTTCTGGATGAAGATGGGGGCTCCGGAGTCGGTCTGGCCCTTGCACTTGGTCAGTCCGGCGATGAGGTCGGGGTGTCCGACCGCGTATCCGAGTCTGAACCCGGTCATGTTGAACGTCTTGGAGAACGACCCGAACTCGATGGCGTCGGGGCCCACCTGCAGGATGGACGGCGCCTGGTATCCGTCGTAGCACATCTCGGAGTAGGCGGCGTCGTAGCACAGGATGGTCCCGTTCTCCTGGCACCAGTCGTAGACCTTTTTCAGGTAGTCGAGGTCGCATGTGGCGCCGGTGGGGTTGTTCGGGTAGTTGATGTACAGCATCCTGGCATCCTTCGGGCACTCGTCCACGTCCAGGAGCCAGTTCTTCTCGGCCCTCAGGGGGACCTTCACGCATTTGGCCTCGTTGAAGATGGTGGCCGCCCCGGAGTACACGGGGTATCCGGGCGAGGGCGCGATGATGGTCTCCCCGGCGTTCACGAACGCCTGGGCGATGTTGAAGATCCCCTCCTTGGATCCGATGGTGATGCACACCTGGGTGTCGGGGTCGATGTCCAGGCCGAACCTCTTCTTGTACCAGGCCGCGACGGCCCTCCTGAGGTCCTTCTCCCCCTGGGAGGAGGAGTACTTCTGGTTCTCGTTGACTCCGGCCTGTCTGCACATCTCCTCGACGATGCAGTCGGGGGTGGGCAGGTCGGGGTCTCCGATGCCGAAGTCGATCATGTCCCATCCAGCCGCCCTCTTCTCGGCGGAGAGCTTCTCCAGCCTGACGAAGAGGTACGGGGGGATCTGTTTCAGTCTGTCTGCCTGTTCGAAAGTAGTCATCATATCGCCTCCGTCTCGCCCTCGAAGACCAGCTCCGCCGGTCCCTCCATGAGGACGTATCCGAGATCCTTGTCCACGGTTATCTTGAGCCATCCGCCCGGCAGGTGGACGTCCACGGGCACGCCGAACGGGACCAGTCCGTTGAGGGCCGCCGCGGTGGTGCTGGCGCACGCCCCCGTCCCGCAGGCGAGGGTCCATGCGGCTCCCCTCTCGTAAACGCGTATGTATATCTTTCCGTCCTCGACCCTGCAGAACTCCACGTTGGTCTTGCGGGGGAAGAACGGGTGGCACTCCAGCACCGGCCCGAGCCTGTCGACGGTCCCGTCGTCCATCTCGGTGAAGGTGATGAAGTGGGGGTTGCCCATCGATACGGCGTTGGCCCTGAACCTCACGCCGTCGGCCTCGAAGGGCTGGTCGATGAACCTTCCGTCGAAGTCCACGGGGACCTTCCTCCCGTCGAGGATGGGCGCACCCATGTTGATCCTGACGGTCCCGACCTCGCCGTCCTCCAGTGTGACGGTGGCCTCGAGGTCGCCGGCGAGCGTGTGAATCGAGAACACCGTCCGGTCCACCAGGCCCTTGTCGTAGGCGTACTTGGCGACGCATCTGATCCCGTTGCCGCACATCTCCGCCTCGCTTCCGTCGGCGTTGATGATGCGCATCGTGATGTCGGTGCCCTCGCCGGGCATGACGTAGAGGACGCCGTCCGCTCCGATGCCGAAGTGGCGGTCGCACATCGCCTCGCACCATCCCGGGTCGATGACGACCCCTCCCTTCGTCCCGTCGATCAGGATGAAGTCGTTGCCCAGGCCGTGGTACTTCCAGAACCTCATCTCAGAAGCCTCTCGGGGATGATCTGGTGCCTCCACTGCTCCTCCTCGGTCTCGGCCTCGCGGATGAGCTCCGCCTTGCCGTCGTTGACGAGGACCTCTGCGCACAGGGGGCGGGAGTTGTAGTTGCTGGACATGGAGAAGCCGTAGGCGCCCGCGTTGTACACGGCGACCAGGTCACCCTCGTGCGGGTCGGGCAGGACCCTGTCGTGGGCGAGGTAGTCGCCGGACTCGCAGATCGGCCCCACGACGTCGTACTTGTCGGTGCAGGCCTTGCCGAACTTGTTGGCCAGGGCCACGTAGTGGTACGAGTCGTACATGGCGGGTCTGATCAGCGTGTTGAACCCGGCGTCGCAGCCGACGTACTTCTTGGTTCCGGCGTCCTTGACGTCGTTCACCCTGGTGAGCAGGACCGTGGTGTCGCAGACGATGTACCTTCCGGGCTCGAGGATCAGGGTCTTGATGTCCGTCTCCTCCTCTATCATCGCCGTGAGGTTGGATGCCAGCTCCTCCACGTCCATCTCCTCCTCCTGGGGCTTGTAGGGCACGCCGATGCCTCCGCCCATGTCGATGAACTCCAGGTCGATACCGATGTTCTGGATCTCGTTGACCAGCTCGATGAGCACCTCCATCATGTCCATGAACGGCTCGACGACCTGTCCGCCGGAGCCTATGTGGGCGTGGATCCCCTTGATGTTGAACCCGAGGTCCTTGGCCCTGGCGTACGTGTTTATGACCTCGTCCAGGGGGATGCCGAACTTGGCACCCTTGGACCCGGTGATGACCTTGGCGCTGTGGCCCGAGCCGACCCCGGGCGTCACCCTGAAGGACACGTCTGTGCCCGGGGCGATGTCCGCGAGCCTCTCCATCTCGGAGACGGAGTCCAGGTTGATCATGACCCCCAGGTCGGAGACGGCCTTGAGCTCGGCGTCGCTGACGTTGACTCCGGTGTACATGATTCTGTTCGGGGTGTATCCGGCCTTCAGGCAGCTCTTGACCTCCCCGATGGAGACCGCGTCGATGCCGGAGCCCTCCTGCTCCAGGATCTTGAGGATCGCCAGGTTGGTGTTCGCCTTGCAGGCGTAGTGGATCCTGGTGTCCATGAACCTGGAGAAGGCGCCGTAGATGCGCCTGTAGTTCTCTCTGAGCCTCTGCTCGTCAGTGACGTACACGGGGGTGCCGAACTCCTCGGCTATCTCCACGGCGGACTTGCCGCCGATCATCATGACCCCGTCCTTTCCCTCGAATTCCCTCATCATTCAATCACACCGATGTACTTGTCATGCAGTATCTTCACCACTTCGACGACCTTGTTCATCGGGACGACGAAGTTGAGCGACACGTCGGACGCCCCTTCGGAGATCATCTCCACGTTGGCCTCCGCCTCCTTCACGGCGGAGAATATGTCCCCGGAAACGCCGCACTTGTCGAGGAGGTTGTCCCCGACGGCGCAGATGAGCGCCACGTTGTTCTTCACGTCTATCCTCTCGATGTCGCCCCCGCTCAGGCCGTTGAGCTGCCTGAGAGTGATCTTCACGTCGTTGTTGTGGACCAGGAAGGCCACGGTGGACAGGGACGTGGATATGGAGTAGATGATGACGTTGATCTCGGCGATCTTCTCGATGATCCTGGCGACCATCGCGGGCCTGTATGCGATCTCCGCGGAGCTTATGGTGATGATCGACAGGTCGGTCTTCGCCGCGACGCTCCTCAGGAGCTCGTTCTTGGACTTCCTGAGGTGGTGGATCAGGGTGCCGGGCTCGTCCGGCTTGAAGGAGTTCTTGACCTTCAAGGGGATGTGCTTGAGCCTCACGGGCTCGATGGTCCTGGGGTGCAGGACCTTGGCTCCGAAGTACGCCAGCTCGGCCGCCTCGCCGAAGTTCATCTCGTCGATCTTCACGGCGTCGGGGATGATCCTGGGGTCGGCCGACATGAAGCCGTCGACATCCGTCCAGATCTCCAGCATGTCGGCGTCGATGGCGTTGGCGACGACCGCGGCGGAGTAGTCCGATCCACCCCTGCCGACCGCCACGATGCCGGCGTCCTCTGACGTGAGGGCCACCGACTTGTGGCCCATCGACCTCAGGACGTACGCCAGGAGCAGGGAGGAGAACCTCTCGCCCTGGGACACCACGGCGTCCCCGTAGAACGGGTCGTCCCTGTCCGCCTCGATGGCGGCCCTGAGGCCGGCCATCCTGGCCTCGAACTCGCTCCTGAACTCGTCCAGGGTCTCGCCCTCGAACAGCTGGGCGGCGGTCGCCAGGTGCTGGGTGGCGAACTGCTCCAGGATCCCGTCCAGGTCGGTCAGTGGGTTGTCAACGATGCTGACGAGGTAGTTGGTTATCCCGGACATGGCGGAGACGACCACGACCTTCTCGCCCTCCTTGTCGGCGACGATGTTCGCCACCCTCTTGAGGGCCTCGGCGGAGCCCACGCTGGTGCCGCCGAACTTCATTACTGTGATCATGATTGAATCACCTCGTTGTAGATGCGATGGGAAATGGGTTGGGGGGCGGCGGTCCGTCCGTCGTCAGCGACGCCGGGGACGCTCATGCTATCCCGAGGTCCTTCAGGATGGGGTCCAGGATCGCCCTGCCGCTTTCCGACAGCGGCGTGAGCGGGAGCCTGGGGCTTCCGTTGCCGTAGCCCATGATGCCCATGACGTACTTGATCGGGATGGGGTTGGACTCGCAGAACAGTGCTCCGAAGATCGGGAGGAGCTTGTTGTGGATGGATTTGGCGATCTCGAACTTGTCCGACTGGGCGTTGCGGACCATCTCGGACACCAGGCCGGGACAGCAGTTGGATGTCACGGAGATCACGCCGTCGGCGCCCATGCTCATGAGGGCGAGGGTGATGCTGTCGTCGCCGGACAGCACCTCGAATCCGTCGGGCCTCCTGGCGATGATGTTCTGGATCTGGGACATGTTGCCGCTGGCCTCCTTCACACCGACGATCCCGTCCAGCTCAGCGAGCCTCAGCATCGTGTCGACGGTGATGTTGGATCCGGTCCTGCCGGGGATGTTGTACACGACGATGGGGATGTCGATGGCCTCCTCGATGGCCTTGTAATGCTGGTAGATCCCCTCCTGCGTGGGCTTGACGTAGTAGGGGGATATGGACAGGATCCCGTCCGCGCCGATGTCCTCGGCGCTCTTGCTGAGGCCCACCGCCTCGGTGGTGCAGTTGCTCCCTGCCCCCGCGAGGACCTTCGCCTTCTTGGCCTCGTCCCTGACTATGCTGATGACCCTGAGGTGCTCCTCGTGGCTGAGCATAGCCGACTCCCCGGTCGATCCGCAGGGGACAAGGGTGTTCACACCGTTGTCCTCCTGGAAGTTGACCAGCCTCCTGAGGGATTCCTCGTCTACCTGCCCGTCCCTGGTGAACGGGGTGATAAGTGCGGTTCCTGTGCCTGCGAACATGTCATGCCTCCCCGAAATGCTCCTTGAGAATGAGGCGGGTCCTCGTGCTGAGGATGTTGTCGTAGCGCCTCACCCTCTCTATGATGTCGTTGAGATGCTGGGATGATTCGACGTCGACGATGGCGATGATGTCCTGGTCGCCGGTAACCTCGAAGACTTCGGTGACACCGTCGTAGCCCGCCAGTTCCTTGGCGATCTCCTGGGTGTCGGTGTTGACGTCGATGCGGATCTCCACCAGCGCCTTCACGTTGCGGGAACTGGTCTTGATCGTGAACCCGCGGATGATGCCCTCCTCGGTCATCCTGTGCACCCTGCTGCGGACGGTGCCTTCGGAGACCCCAAGCTGGTTGGCTATCTCGACGAAGGGGCATCTGGAGTCCTTCTTCATTATCTCGATGATCCTCTTGTCAAGGTTGTCTATCATAAAACCCCCGCATCCTTTCGGCTATGGTTGCTGGCATTCTTTGATATTATATAAACTGTAGGAATCCGTGGTCTCGTGGGCGGATTTCACAGAATCCGTAGGGGAAAAGGGGGTAAACGGTTTCAGCGTTCTGCGGAATCCGCAGAGGACGGTCAGTCGTCCGGGGTCTTGTCGTCCGGTCTCTTCTTGCCGTCGCAGTCGCTCAGGATGTCGATCTGGAGCCTGTTGTACGGGATCTCCACGCCGTTGTCCTTGAACAGCTTGTATATGATCTCGCGGATCTGGCCGGCGTAATGGGCGCTGAGGTCGTAGTCGTCGACGTAGCATGCCAGTCTGTACTCGATGCCGGAGTCCAGGAAGTTGGTGAGCCTGGTGTTCGGCGGGACGCAGCTCTTGTCCTTTATCACATGGGGGTGCATGTTGGCGGCCTTGATCATCAGCTCCTTCGCGAGGGTCAGGTCCGCGTCGTACGCCACCGACACGTAGATGAAGATCCTGGTGCGGGGGTCTCCCTTGGTGTAGTTGATCATCGTCGCCGAGGTGACGGCGTTGTTGGGCATGGTCACGATCTGGTCCCTGTCCCAGTTCTCGAACTCCGTGTACATGATCCTGACCTTGTGGACGATGTACGTCGTGCCGTTCAGGCTGATGTAGTCGCCCTTCTTGAACGGTCTCGTGGACAGCAGGACGATTCCGGAGAAGAACTGGCTGATGATCTCCTGCGCTCCGAATGTGATTCCGAGCGTGATGACACCGGCGCTGACCATTATGCCCGCGAGGTCCACTCCGAACGCCGCGAGGATGATGGTCGCGGCGAGCACACAGATGACGACCTTCCCTATGAGCCTGAACAGGGGGATGAGGGACGAGTCTATGCCGTCCACATCCACGGCGTCGTCCAGACCGTTGATGATGGCCGTGACGAGGAATATGTAGACCTGCCAGGCGAGGACCGAACCGATCAGGACGTAGAGGACCAGCGACCACGTGGACACCATGCTCATGATCTCCGCGCTGGTGCCGATGATGTTCAGGCACTCGTTCACAGCCACGACGAACATCAGGACCGAGATCGTCTTGGTGAGGGTCTGGGTGAGCTTCTTCTTCTCTGTCGCGGTCTTTCTGGACCCGACAATCTTGGTGAGCTGAGGTATGACCAGTTCGCACACCACGATCGTTATGACGATCCAGAGGACGAGTGTGACCACGGCGGTGAACCACGGTTCGTTGAGGGGTGCAGGGAGTGTGTTCGGGAACAGGCCGAAGAACTGGTTGTAGGAACCTTCCGATGTGTAGACGGAGTTGACGTTGACCGTGAACGGCACCTGGCGTTCGAAGACGTTGCTTCCGTCGGTCGATTCGACTGTCACGTCCGTGAACCTGAGAGTCAGATTTCCTTCGACGGTCTGGGTGTCCGTCAGGCGGTCGACCGAGACCGTGATGGTCACCACGGCGATGTGCCTGCCGTCCGGGTCCCCTTTGGGGTAGATGAGGTTCGACTCGGCCCCGTTGACGGTGATTTTGGCGCTGCTCGATATCAGGTCGGAATCGTACGTCGGAACGTCCAGGCTGAGGTAGCTGTCCGAGTTGTTGGTGATGTACAGCGTCGCGGTCTTGGACGTGCCACTTTCCATGTCCAGGGTGATGGAATCCCCGCTCCCGTCGACATTGACTATGACATCGCTCTGCTCTGCCGCATCGCTGTCACCACCCATCGCGACGGGCACGGCTACCGACAGCATGAGCACCAGCAGCAGAACGTACGTGGTCCTCCTGACATCCATGCTATTCACATTTACAGGTTGTATTTAAACAAGTTGTGAAAATGCCGAGCTATCCCGCAGGAAATCGCGGATTTGTCTCGTTACAATGATTCCAATGCGATGGTTTTAAGAATCCTGGTGTGTCGGCCCTTCATGGAGGCCGTTCTAACTCTGATATGGGTACTCGTCCCGGCGTTCGTCCTGGTCCACGGGGCGGTATGCGATGTCAGGACCCGCGAGGTACCGGATTGGCACTGGGCGGTCATCGGCGTGCTCGGTTCGGTCCTGTGCTCCCTGTCCTGCCTCGATGAGGCGGGGGTGTGCGCAGCGGTCTGCCTCGTAGTAGGTGCGGTCCTCCTGACGACGTACATGCTGACCGATCCGCCGGCACTGGTTCGGGCGTCCATGGTCATTGCGGCACTCGTCTTCTACGCGGTCCCCCTCACAGTGGAGCCGGGGGATCCCTTCGCGACGGCGGGTCTCGCATCGGCCGTGGCGTTCTTCTTGTTCTACGGGATGTATCTGGTCGGGCTCCTGCAGGGTGGTGCCGATGCCAAGTGCCTCATGACGCTGGCACTTGCGTTCCCCGTGTACCCTGAGACTCCGTGGACCCCTGCAATCTGGGATGTCGCATACCCTGAATCGCTGATATTCAGTCCGGCGGTCTCGACCTTAGTGGTCGGCCTTGTGCTGTCGATGGCCTGTGCGATATGGGTGCTCTCGGTCAACGTTCGCAGACGCTGCTTCGGACGCCGCATGCTGACCACATACTCAATGCCTGTTCAGGAGGCCAGGGACGCGCACGTGTGGCCGGCCGAGCGTCTCGGGGAGAAGGGAACCGTCCAATGTTGCCGCTGTCTCGACAAGGGGGATGTGCTGGACGCTCTGGAGGCGGCGGGAGTCGCCGACGTACGCGTCACGCCGATGATACCGTTCATCCTCCCGATGGCGGCGGCTTTCGCCGTCACAGCGATTCTGGGGAGTCCTTTGGCACTTCTGATCGGAGCCTGATGGGGATCCTGCGTCCGCAGGAGGAGCACCTGTCGCCGTCCAGGCCGACGATGTCCACGAGGTATCCCAGGCGGCTCACGAGCATGGCCCCGCAACCGGGGCAGTACGTGTTGTCCGCATGCTCGGTGACCACGTTCCCCACGAAGACGTACTCCAGTCCGCACTCCATCCCGATCTCCCGGCATCTCATGACAGTCTCCACAGGGGTCATGGGGACGTCCATCATCTCGAAGTCCGGATGGAACCTGGTGAAGTGGACGGGCACGTCCGCGCCGAGTTCGTCGCGGACCCATCCGCAGAACGATCCGACCTCGTCCTCCGAGTCGTTGTGTCCGGGGATCACGAGGTAGGTGATCTCCAGATGGACTCCTTCGTCGCGGATGATGCGGGCCGAGCGCATCACATCCGCGAGGCGCCCCTCGCATATCCTGCCGTAGAAATCCTCGGTGAACCCTTTGACGTCCAGGTTGATCGCGTCGGCGACCCCGCAGAGCTGCCTCAGGGGCTCCTCGTTCAGGAACCCGTTGGTCACAAGCACCAGATGCAGGTCCGGGTCGGCCCTCATGACATCCATGATGTACTCGAACCAGATACCCGGTTCGTTGTAGGTGAACGCGATGGTGTCGAGCCCCTCGTGCCTGCACATCGCCACCAGCTCCTCCGGGGACTCGTACGTGGTGCGCTTCTTGCCGTAGGACATCATGGAGATGGAGTAGTTCTGGCAGTGTCTGCACCTCATGTTGCAGCCGACGCTCCCCACCGAGAAGCATCTCGAACGCGGTCTGTAGTGGTAGAGCGGCTTCTTCTCGATGGGGTCGACGGCTATGGATGACACCTTTCCGTAGGAATACGCCACCAGCATGTCCTCGTCGGCCCTCCGGGATCCGCACCTGCCGTACTGCCCCGGCCTGAGCCTGCATCCATGGGGGCACAGTCCGCAGACGTACGAGTCGCCGTCACGACTGTAGAATCTGGATTCGACACGCTCGGTATTCGCCATAGGGGATCACGGACCTCTTCCCGTCCTCCACGAGGCTGGGCCTCCCAGAGTCGTTCACCATGCCTATGATGGAGAACTCCACTTCGGCGTCGTACAGTCTGTCCAGGCGCTCCCTGTCAGCCGTGAAGAGGAGCTCGTACTCGCCACCCCATCCGAGCAGGAGGTCCTTGGCCGGCCTGCCTGACGCTTCGGCCATCTCGTCCACGCAGGGTCCGCGGGGGATGAAGTCCAGCTCCACGTCGATACCGACCCCGGATGCCGAGCATATGGTGTTCAGAGCGGTGCCGAGGCCGTCCGACAGGTCCATGCAGGAAGTCACCGCTCCCGATTTGGCCATGGCGACCCCCTCCTCCACGCGTGGGATGGGCACGTACAGAGCTTCCTTCGCCTCGGGGGCCTCCAGGCCTTTCTCCAGGGCGATGAACGCGGCCGCAGGTCCGCCCACAGGGCCGGTCACAGCCACAATGTCCCCGGGACGGGCGCCGGACCTTCTCATGGGGGGCCTCCCGTCCATCGTGCCGAGCGCGGTCCCCGCCACGATCCCGGGGCCGGTCTTGGTGTCCCCGCCGACGATCCCGGTGCCGCAGAACTCGCAGCACTGGTCGATGCCGCTCATGATGTCGTAAGCGGCCTGGGCCTCGAGGTCCAGGGGGAGCGCGAGCGCCGCCAGGAACCCGATCGGTCTCGCACCCATCGCCGCCAGGTCGCTGAAGTTCACGGCGGCGG
>ENA-UONY01003172-UONY01003172.1-human-gut-metagenome-genome-assembly--contig:-CS9-NODE-3172-length-10612-cov-4.531117_pt1 | contig 10612 bp, 10 predicted proteins | sample MGYA00242465_ERZ724012 | MGnify/ENA metagenome assembly ERZ724012 | reverse complement strand
CGGTGACGGCTACCGTATATTGGCAGAACTCTGCCAGCCCGCCCTCAAAGAGGGCGATGGCGTCTATGGCGGCCAGAGGGGCGGAATTGTGCGCCAGACGGCGCAAGACCTCTTCCTTCACTGCCCCGTGGGAAATGCGGTTCAGGTCCAGAAGTGCCCCTTCCTCGGAGAAAACCAGCCGGCCCAGCTTCTTCCGGTCCAATTTGGAGCCGGAGACCACGCCGGGAAAGCGGGCGCCGATGGCGGCAAGCAGGGCAGGGGAGCGGGTTAAGAGCTCGTGGTAAATGGCATCGCAGTCCAGAACCAGGCCGCCCAGGTCCCGCACGGCTTCCAAGGCAGTGGTCTTCCCGCAGCCGGAGCCGCCGGTGATGCCCAGGATCATGATTCCGCCTCCGCATCGATGACATGGAAAGCCGCAGCCTTCTTTAGTCGGTTTTGCACTGCATAGGCTACGCCGCCCCCTTCGGGGCAGCGGGCGAAGACCTGGCCGATGGATGGGTCGTCCAGGACACGCAGGGCGGCAAAGAGACCGGCAGACAGGGAAGCGGCGTCTTTCTCCCGGCCATAGGCCAGGGGGGCGCAGCCGGCGTAAAGGGGCAGCTCCTCTTCAAAACAGAGTACCCGGTCGCCGGGGGTGAAGTGGGCGTGAATATAGGAAGCGGCCTTTTCCCGGGAGCCGGAGACGATCACCACCGGCTCCTGGGGGGCGTAATGGCGGTATTTCATCCCCGGTGCTTTGACCACGGCGTCCTCACTGATGGGGGCGGTTACGGCCCGGTCTATTACCAGGTCGCCCAAAACCTCCCTCAGCGCTTCCGGCGTCACCCCGCCGGGGCGGAGCAGCCGGGGACGGGCCTCGGTCAGGTCCACAATGGTGGATTCCACCCCCACGGTGCAGGGACCGCCGTCCACAATGGCGTCAATGCGCCCGTCATGGTCATGGAGTACATGCTGGGCTGTGGTGGTGGAGGGTTTGCCGGAGAGATTGGCCGAGGGAGCGGCGATGGGGACGCCGGCCAGCCGGATGATCTCCCGGGTGACCTCGGTTTTGGGGCAGCGTATGGCCACGGTGGAAAGACCGCCTGTGGTTTTTCTGGGGACACAGGCGTTGGCGGGCAGCACCATGGTGAGAGGCCCCGGCCAGAACCGCTCCGCCAGAAGATACGCTGTATCCGGAATATGGTGACAGAACAGGGGCAGCTGTTCCGGTCCTGTGACATGCAAAATGAGAGGGTTGTCCCCGGGCCGGCCCTTGGCCTCAAATATTTTGGCCACGGCCTCCGGATTCAGCCCGTCGGCGCCCAGACCGTAGACCGTCTCGGTGGGAAGCGCCACCAGCCGGCCCTGGCGAATGAGGTCCGCCGCTATGGCAGGGGCTTGGGGGTCCCGGGCGTCAAGAAGTAGGGTGTTCATATGGCTGTGTTCCTCAATTTTGACTGTTTTTCAGCTTCTCCGCCTGGTCGGCTGTGGCCAGGGCATCCATAAGCTCGTCCAAGCCGCCGTCCATGATGGCGTCGATCTTGTACAGGGTCAGGCCAATCCGGTGGTCGGTCACCCGGCCCTGGGGGAAGTTGTAGGTGCGGATGCGCTCATTGCGCATCCCGGTGCCCACCTGGCTTCTGCGCATCCCGGAGACCTCGCCGCTGACCCGGGCCTCTTCGATCTCGTAGAGCTTGGAGGCCAGCATCCTCATACATTTTTCCCGGTTTTGCACCTGACTGCGCTCCTCCTGGCAGGCCACCACAATCCCACTGGGTTTGTGAATCAGCCGGACGGCGGAGGAGGTCTTGTTCACATGCTGGCCACCTGCACCGGAGGCCCGGTAGACCTGCATTTCAATGTCCTCCGGCCGGATTTCTACATCCACCTCTTCCATCTCCGGCAGCACGGCCACCGTGGCGGTGGAGGTGTGGACCCGGCCGCCGGACTCGGTCTCCGGGACCCGCTGGACCCGGTGGACGCCGCTTTCATATTTCATCCGGGACCAGGCGCCCCGGCCATTGATGAGAAAATCCGCTTCCTTGACGCCGCCCAGCTCCGTGTCGTTATAGTTGAGAAGCTCTACGGTCCAGCCCCGGGCGGCAGCGTACATGGAGTACATGCGGAAGAGGCTGTGGGCAAAAAGCGCGCTTTCTTCGCCGCCAACGCCGCCCCGAATTTCTACTATGACATTTTTTTCGTCGTTGGGATCCTTAGGCAGCAGCAGAATCTTCAGCTTCTCCTGTAAGTTTGCCTCGGTCTCCTTGGCGGACTGAAACTGCTCCTGGCAAAGCTCCTTCATCTCCGGGTCTGTCTCCCCGGCCAGCAGCTCCCGGGCCTCCTCCTGGTCCTGTTGGGCCTGACGGAGGGCTGTGTAAGCCTCTGCAATGGGCTCCAGCTCATTTCGTTCCTTGAGCAGCTTGGCGGCCCGGGCCGGGTCTGTGTAGAAGTCCGGCTGTTCAGCCTTGGCGCACAGCTCCTCGTACCGGCTGGCCACTGCCTGCAATTTTTCCAGCATCTTGCAACCTCACCTGCGTTTTCCTGCATTGTACCAGAAAAAAAGGAAAAAGTAAAGCAAAAGCCGCTGATTTCCCAAGTCTTACACGATAAAATGGGCCGAATGAGCCGCTTGCGGGAATACAAGGAGATTTGCCCGGGAGCTGCGGACTCTCCCAAAACCGGGAGCGGCACGCCAGGCTGCTGCGTGCCGCTCCTTGGGTCCATGATTAACTGTCATATCCCATGGGGTTTTTGCTCTGCCAGTTCCAACTGTCCCGGCACATGTCGGCCAGGGTCTTCTGCGCGGTCCAGCCCAGGACCTCCTGGCTCTTGGCGGGGTCTGCATAGCACACGGCGATGTCGCCGGCCCGGCGGTCTGCAATTTCGTAAGGAATTTGGGCCCCAGTGGCCACCATGAAGGTGTTTACCATTTCCAGAACGCTGGAACCCTTGCCGGTGCCCAGGTTGAAGACCTCCGTTCCCTTGTGACTTACGGCGTACTGCACGGCCGCCACATGGCCCTTGGCCAGGTCCACCACGTGGATATAGTCCCGGATACAGGTGCCGTCCGGGGTGGGGTAGTCATTGCCGAATATGCTCAGATGATCCCGGCGGCCAATGGCCACCTGGGTGATATAGGGCATCAGGTTATTGGGAGTCCCCCTGGGATCCTCGCCAATCCGGCCGCTGGGATGGGCGCCAATGGGGTTGAAGTACCGCAGCAGGGTTACGGCCCAGTCGGGGTCCGCGTGGGACAGGCCAGAGAGAATCTGCTCGGTCATGTATTTGGTCCAGCCGTAGGGGTTGGTGCAGCCGCCGGTGCGGCTGGTCTCCCGCAGGGGCATCTTATTGTCGGAGGTGTACACCGTAGCGGAGGAGGAGAAGATGATGTTTTTTATCCCAACCTCCTTCATCACCTTGGTGAGGACCAGGGTGGTGTTCAGGTTGTTGTCATAGTACTCCCAGGGCTTCTCCACGCTCTCGCCCACAGCCTTGAGACCGGCGAAATGGATGACGCATTCAATCTCGTTTTCCGAGAAAATCCGCCGCAGGAGGCCCTCATCCCGGACATCGCCCACATAGGATTTCAAAGTTATCCCCGTGAGCTCCTCTACGCGGCGGAGAGAGACGGGATTGCTGTTGCACAGGTTATCAATGGAGACCACCTCATAGCCGCTGTCCAGCAGCTCCAGGCAGGTGTGAGAGCCAATGTAGCCCATACCGCCGGTTACCAATACTGCCATCGTCAGAACCTCCTAAGTTGGCCGCAAAGGGCGGCAAATTTTCTAGGGCCATTCAACTCCACCTACAGGGAAATTGCAAGAGGCAGCTCTTCCGTCCGCCCGGGAAACTTCCCGAGAAGCGGCTTTTTTGACATGATTTTCTCTCCAGCTTGCGTAAAATAGCCCTTGCGTTTCCATTCATTTTGCGATACCATAATAAAAGAAACACAGCAACTACCGTTTGAAAGGACGTGCTACGATGATCAAAGTGGATATATCCAACGTATGGGGGCAGCTTGCTCTGCCTGATCTGTTGGCTTTGGAAAAAGAGGTCTCCGCTGCCCACAAGACCCTGATGGAGGGCACTGGAGAGGGCAATGATTTTCTGGGCTGGCTGAACCTGCCCACGTATGAAGAGACGGAGGAAATGCAGCGGATTGCCCAAGCTGCCGCCCAGATTCGGGAGAGCTCCGAGGCTTTTGTTGTTGTGGGAATCGGCGGCTCCTACTTGGGCCCCCGGGCTGCCATTGAGCTCCTGTATGGTGGAAATTACAACCTGCAGCGGGGGAAAAAGGGCAATCCCCGGATCTTCTTTGCCGGCAACGGCCTGTCTACCCGGGCCTGGAACGACCTGTCTGCGGAATTGGATGGGAAGGATTTCTCCGTAGTCTTCATCTCCAAATCCGGCACCACCACGGAGCCTGCCATTGCTACCCGGGCCCTGCGCTGGATGCTGGAGCGGAAATACGGCACAGACGGCGCCAAGAGCCGGATCTTTGTCATCACCGATCCCTGCAAGGGCGCCCTCCGGCAAATGGCTATGGAGGAGGGGTGGGAGACCTTCGTCATTCCTCCCGATGTAGGTGGCCGGTTTAGTGTCCTCACCCCGGTGGGCCTTCTGCCTATGGCAGTGGCTGGGGTCAACATTTGTGATGTGATGCTGGGCGCGGCCAAGGCCAAGAAGGATTATGATTTGCGCTCCTTTGAGAACCCGGTTTGGCTGTATGCAGCCATCCGGAACCTGCTGTACCGGAAGGGGAAGGCCATTGAACTGCTGACTTCCTTTGAGCCGGCCTTTAAGATGATGGGGGGCTGGTGGCAGCAGCTCTTCGGGGAGTCCGAGGGCAAGGACGGTAAGGGCCTCTTCCCCGTCACTGCGGAGTTTACTGCCGACCTCCACTCTCTGGGTCAGATGATCCAACAGGGGCAGCGGAATCTGTTTGAGACCATGGTCCGGTTTGCGCCTCCCGCCAAGACCGTCACCGTGGGGTCCGACTGGAAGAACCTGGACGGCCTCAACTACCTGGAGGGCAGAACGCTGGACTTTGTGGACGAGCAGGCCTTCCGGGGTACGGTGGCTGCCCATGTGGACGGCGGTGTGCCGGTTATCACCATGGACGCGGGCGAACTGAACGAGATGAAGCTGGGCGAGCTGTTCTACTTCTTCGAGCTGTCCTGTGGCATCTCCGCATATATGCTGGGGGTGAACCCCTTCAACCAGCCTGGGGTGGAGTTCTACAAGCGGAATATGTTCCAACTTCTGGGTAAACCCGGCTACGAGCGGAAATAACCCCCGATTGCTTCTATGCCAATTTCGCGGTGCTATTTTCCAGAACCGTTCTGTGAATTTTCCATGAAAACAGTTGCAAATCCTCGGGGGAACTGGTAGAATAATAAAACAAGCCGGCCCGCCGGTGCTGCAAGGAGGAGATACCAATGGTTAAGGTAATTATGGGGCTGAAAGGCTCTGGCAAGACCAAGCAGTTGGTCAAAGATATTAACGAGGCTGTCCAAAGTGAGACCGGCAGCGTAGTTTGTGTGGAATTTGGCAAGAAGCTGACCTATGACATCGACTACCGCGTCCGTCTCATCGACGCGAAGGAATATAACATTACAGACGTCACCCTGCTGAAGGGCTTCATCAGCGGCCTGCATGCCGGGAACTTCGACATCACCCATGTGTTCATTGAGAGCCTGTATAAAATTATCGGCGAGGATCGGGCAACCGGAGAGGCTTTCGTGACTTGGTGCGAGGAGTTCGGAGCAGCCAATGACATGCGCTTTACTATCACCATTTCCGATGAGCCTACCCAGGCTTCCGAGGCAATCAAAAAATATCTGTAATTTTCCATAAAATGTCCGCTCTGAGGTTCCCGCCTCAGGGCGGTTTTTTACAGGGACGGGCCTGTTGTAAGGCTTCCATTTTACAACAGGCCCGTCTAACATACACTGGCGCGGGAGCGCCTAAGATATCCTGGAGCGGCAGATCCCTTGCCCATTTTTCACAAAATTATATCGATACATCCGTATTTTTATGGTGAAAACGGAAAAAAGAATAGACAAATTTGGGATTATGCAGTATAGTAGTATATATACACGGCAGCCCGGTTGGGGCTGCCAGTTTTTCCCAAACTTCTCGAAGAGGTGATGGTATTCATGGCATTTTCCTTTTACGGCGGTATCCATCCCAAGGACCGGAAGAACCTGGCGCGGGAGCAGGCCATTGTGGCGTTTCCGCCCCCTGCCACCGTGGTGATTCCTATGTCCCAGCACATCGGAGCTCCCTGCAAGCCCTTGGTGTCCAAGGGAGACCATGTGGACCTGGGGCAGAAAATCGGTGACGGCTCCGGCCTGTGCGCGCCGGTCCACGCTTCTGTCTCCGGCACGGTGCAGGCCGTTGAGGCCCGGCCTCATCCCAACGGCACCACGGTGCTCTCCGTGGTCATCGCCAACGACTTCCAGGAAACCGTCTCCCCGGAGGTCAAGCCCCGTTCCAATCTCTCCGGCCTCAGTGCCGGGGACCTCACCGATATCATCCGGGAGGCTGGAATTGTGGGAATGGGCGGCGCCACCTTCCCCACCCATGTGAAGCTCTCCTCCGGCATCGGTAAGGTGGATACCATCATCGTCAATGCTTCGGAGTGCGAGCCATACATCACCGCCGATGAGCGGCTTCTGCGGGAGCAGCCGGACCGGGTTTTGCGGGGACTGGAGGTCCTGATGAAGATCCTGGACCAGAAGCAGGCCGTGATCGGCATGGAGGACAACAAGCCTGAGGCGGCAGCTGCCGTGAAGGCGGCTCTGCCCCGCCACCCGGGAGTCCGGCTCCAGCTTCTGAAAGCCCGGTATCCCCAGGGGGCCGAAAAACAGCTGATCCAGTCCGTCACCGGCCGCCAGGTGCCCCCGGGAGGGCTGCCTGCCGCTGTGGGCTGCGCCGTGTTTAACGCCGCCACCTGCGCTGCCGTGGGCGACGCCGTCTGGGACGGCATGCCCCTGGTGAAGCGGGTGGTTACGGTCTCCGGCGACATTGTTATGGAGCCACGAAACCTGCTGGTCCCCATCGGTACTCCCTTCAGCGACATGGTGGAGGCAGCAGGATTCCGGCAGAACCCGTATAAGGTCCTCTCCGGCGGTCCCATGATGGGCGTGGCCCAGTTTGACCTGGCAGTTCCCGTGACCAAGGGGACCAACGCGGTGACCGTCCTTGGGGAGGGAGACCGCTATCTGGCGGCTCAGCCCCATTGCATCCGCTGCGGCAAATGCATTTCGGTGTGCCCCATGCATCTGATGCCCCTGTACTTATTCAGCGCGGAGCGGCGCGGCGACCTGGAAGCCCTGAAGCGGCAGAATGTGCTGGACTGCGTGGAGTGCGGCAGCTGCGCCTATACCTGCCCGGGCTGTCTGCCCCTGGTTCACAGCATTCGCACCGCCAAGCAAAAGCTGCGGGATGCTGCGCCACCCAAGCCGGCCCCCGCGCCGGCCAAACCGTAAGGAGGGCGAACCATGCCGAATAAAATCAAATATTTTTATGAGCTGACCGTGTCCAGTTCCCCCCACGTCCATGGTCCCAACCGGACGGGGCGGCTGATGCTGGACGTCATCCTGGCGCTGCTTCCCGCTCTTGTGGGAGCAGTGGTATACTTTGGCCCCAGGGCTTTGCTGGTGTGCGGCCTGTCAGTGGCTGCCTGTGTGTTCTTTGAATGGGGCTACCGAAAGGTCATGAAGCTGGACAATACCGTGGGGGACCTCTCTGCCGTGGTTACCGGCCTTCTGCTGGCTTTCGTGTGCCCGGTGACCATTCCCTACTGGACCATCCTCGTTGGAGATTTCTTCGCCATTGTTGTGGTGAAGCAGCTGTTTGGCGGCATCGGCAAAAACTTTATGAACCCCGCCCTGGCAGCCCGGGCCTTTCTCTTCTCCTGGCCGGTGATTATGACCACCTGGGTGCGGCCCGGCGATTGGGCGCCGCTTTTCGGCTCTGGCGCCGATGCGGTCACCTCCGCCACTCCCTTGGCCAGTCTCCACCAGAATGTTCTGCCTTCTGAGAGCTTGACCACCCTTCTCATGGGAAAAACCGGGGGATGCATGGGAGAGACATGTGCCCTGCTCCTTCTGCTGGGCGGCCTGTATCTGGTCCTGCGGCGGGTCATCAGCTTGCGGATTCCCCTTGCTTATCTGGGCACCGTGGCTCTCCTCACCCTGCTCTTTCCCCGGGGGAACGACCCCCTGCTGTGGATGGGCAGTCACCTTCTCTCCGGCGGCCTGATGCTGGGGGCCTGGTTTATGGCCACGGATTATGTGACCTCTCCCGTGACCGGCTGGGGGCAGATTCTTTATGGCGTAGGCTGCGGCTGCATCACCGTTCTTATCCGGTATTTTGGTTCCTATCCGGAGGGGGTCAGCTATGCCATTTTGATGATGAACGCCTGTGTGGTCCTCCTGGACAAGGTGGGGCTGCCCCGGCGGTTCGGTTTGGCGCGAAAGGAGGCTGCAAAATGAAAAGCAGAAAAAGCGGGCTCTACGCAGTCGTGACCCTGTTTCTTATCACCGCTGTTATGGCCGGCCTCCTGGCTCTGGTGAATTCCGTTACCGCCGGACCCATTGCGGCAGCCCAGCGGGAAAAGACGGAGAAGGCCCTCTCCGGCGTCCTCCGGGAGGGTGTGAACCTGGGAGCGAAGCTGGAATCCTTCCCGGACGAAACCGGCCTGGTGGAGGCGGTGTATGAGACCTCCGATGGATATGTGGTGGAGGTCACCCCCTCCGGCTACGGCGGGGAGATCCATATGGTAGTCGGCGTAGACGGAGCCTGCACAGTCACTGGCATTCAGATCGTCACGCACTCGGAAACCGCCAGCCTGGGGGCCAACGCCGCAGCGGACAATGCCGCCGGGCGGAGCTTCCGGGAGCAGTTCCTGGGGGCAGGGGGCCAGCTGGCCGTCACCAAGGACGGCGGCTCCATTGACGCGCTCACAGGCGCCACCATGACCTCCCGGGCAGTGACCCAGGGGGTGAACGCCGCCCTGGCCTGCGCGGCGGCGCTGGAAGGAGGGAGCTTACAATGAATTTCAAAAGACAGCTGAAGGAGGGCTTGCTCACCAAGAACCCGGTGCTTGCCCAGCTCCTGGGCATGTGCTCCACCATGGCCATTACCACGACCCTGTTTAACGGCCTGGGCATGGGCCTGTCCGTCACCCTCATCCTGATTTGCTCCAATGTGCTCATTTCCCTGCTGCGTAAGGTGATCCCCGGGAGCATCCGGATTGCGGCCTATGTGGTGATCATCTCCGGCTTTGTCACCATGGTGGACCTGCTGCTGCAGGCCTTCCTTCCCGCCCTCTCCGAAGGATTGGGCGTGTTTATTCCCCTGATTGTGGTCAACTGCATCATCCTGGGCCGGGCGGAGGCCTTTGCCTCTAAAAACGGCGTTCTGGCCTCCGCCGCAGACGGTCTCACCCAGGGCCTGGGCTACACGGTGGCCTTGGTTGCGATGTGTGTGATTCGGGAGCTGCTGGGCAGCGGCACCTTTGGCGCGGGGCTTCTGAACGGGGGAGAGGGAATCCGCGTCCTGCCGGACCCCTATCCTGCCATGCTTTTGATCCTGCCCTTTGGCGGATTTCTGACTCTGGGCTGTCTCATTGCCTTCTCCCAGTGGCTTTCCAAGGCTCTGGACCGGCGGCAGCGGGAGCGGGAAGCTGAAAAACGAAAGGAGGCCGCGGTCAAATGAATGTCACTTCTCTTCTGGCCATTGCCCTGGGGGCCATTCTCACCAATAACTTCATCCTGGTGAAGTTTCTGGGTATCTGTCCTTTCATGGGTGTGTCCAAAAAGACGGATACTGCCCTGGGCATGGGCGTAGCGGTCACCTTTGTTATGGCGCTGGCCTCCATGGTCACCTGGGCGGTGGACCAGTATATCCTCACGCCTCTGGACCTGGCGTACATGCAGACTGCCGCCTTCATCCTCATCATTGCCGCCATTGTTCAGGTGGTGGAGATGTTCCTCAAAAAGAGCGTGCCCACCCTGTATCAGGCTCTGGGCATCTACCTGCCCCTCATCACCACCAACTGCGCTGTGCTGGGTGTGGCGCTGCTGAACATTCAGGAGCACTACAATTTCCTGGAGTCTCTGGTCTATGGCTTCACCGGCGGCTTGGGCTTTACCCTGGCCATTGTCCTGTTTTCCTCGGTCCGCCAGCGGGTTGAGGAGGCGGAGTGCCCGGAGAGCTTCCGGGGATTTCCCATTGCTCTCATCTCTGCGGGCCTTCTGGCCCTGGCATTCATGGGCTTTTCCGGCCTCAAGATTTTTTAAGGAGGCGGGCAAATGGAAATGTTGAAACAAATTGGCGTAGCGATGGCGGTCTTGGGCGGCCTGGGCGCCTTCTTTGGCCTGGTGCTGGCAATCGCGAACCGGGTATTTTACGTCAAGACAGACCCCCGTCTGGACCCGCTGATTCAGTCTCTGCCCGGAGCAAACTGCGGCGGCTGCGGATTTTCCGGCTGTGGTGCGTATGCCCAGGCGGTCCTGGAGGGTAAGGCGCCTGTGGGTTTGTGCGTGTCTGGCGGCGATGAGTGCGCCCAGACTATGGCCTCCATTATGGGCGTTCAGGCGGAAAAGGTTGCCCGGCAGGTCGC
>ENA-UONY01003164-UONY01003164.1-human-gut-metagenome-genome-assembly--contig:-CS9-NODE-3164-length-10639-cov-4.203231_pt1 | contig 10639 bp, 8 predicted proteins | sample MGYA00242465_ERZ724012 | MGnify/ENA metagenome assembly ERZ724012 | reverse complement strand
GCATGGCGCTGGCGTTTGGCGCGTGTGCGCTGCTGGTCGCCTGCGGCGTGAAGCAGGCGGGAAAGCTGACGCGGGAAGGGTATCTGCGTCTGGCGCTGCTGCTGCCGCTGGCGATTGTGTTCTTTCTGCCGCGGATGCACGAGCGATATTTCTATCTGGCGGATATCCTGAGCGCCGTGCTGGCGGCGAAGAACAAAAAGGCCGCGCCGATCTGCGCGCTGGTTGCGCTGGCGTCGCTGGGCAGCTATTGGGAGACGGCGCTCCCGCTGTCTTTCTGCGCGCTGATGATGTTTGCCGCGCTGATTTTGACGCTAAGGCATACCCAACGGGAAGAAAATGTGATATAATAGATTAAAGGCAACAGAATGTCACTTTTCCCGGCAAAGAGAAGGTCTGCCGGAACGTTTGTTATCAACATAAAAAAGCAAACAAAATGAAAACCCGAAAGGGCTGGACGGAGGACTTTTCAATGAACCGGGACGAAATGCTCAATTTTCTGAAGAACGAGGCGCGCGGCATCTCCGTGATGTTCGGGCCGAACTGCGAAACCATCGTGCACGACATGACGAGGCCGGGACATCCGATTCTGGCGATTTTCAACGGCACGGTGACGGGGCGCGAGGTCGGCTCGACGGCGGATATCTTCGGCGACATCGGCGATTACGACGAGAGCATCTACCAGAACAAAGATTACATCAACCAGATGGTGCTCTCCCGCGACGGGCGGACGCTCAAAAGCTCGACGTTCAACATCGTCGGCGAGGATTATCACTTCGCGCTGGGCATCAATCTGGATATCACGAACATGGTGCGCGCCGGGCAGATGCTCAGCGAGCTGACCGCCACCAGCGGCGATTTGCAGCAGACGCTCATGCAGGACGCCAGAAGCCAGCTCGAGGAGCTGCTGCGCGAGTGCATCAGCGCGGTCGGCAAGGAGCCGGAGGCGATGAAAAAGACCGACCGCATGCGCATCATCCGCATGCTCTACAAGCGCCGCGCGTTCACCTATCAAAAGTCCGTGGCGATTGTCGCCGAGCGGCTGAATGTTTCGCGCTATACGGTATACAAGTATATGCACGAGCTGGAGGAGGCCGAGGCGGCGGGGAGCCTTGTGCAGGATTAAGGATTAAGGGCGATAAAAAACACGAATTTCGGCTGTTGCCGAGATTCGTGTTTTTTTATTGGGGGACGGCGCACCGCTAGGCCTAGGGGATTAGGGGGAGATTAGCCTATACGGGCGGGGCCGGTTGAGCCGCGGACGATCAATTTCACCGGCAGGTTGAAATCCTTCGGATCGGGATGCTCGCCGTCGATCATGGCGAAAATCGCTTCCGCCGCGCGGCGGCCTTTGCCGATGCCGTCCTGATGGATGGTGGTCAGCGGCGGGAAGGTCATCCGCGCGATATCCACATCGTCAAACCCGACGATGGAGATGTCCTCCGGCACGCGCGCGCCGCCCTCGCGCAGCCCCGTGATGACCGCGGCGGCATACTGGGCGCCGCTGACGCAGACGCCCGTGATTTCCCGCTGAGCGGCCAACTGCCGCCCCAGCGCAATGCCGCGTTCGGCCTTGAAGGGGAAGAGATTCGTAATCAGGTTTTCAGGGTTCGGCGTGATTCCGGCTTCCTCAAGCGCGTCGCAATAGCCCGCGTAGCGCTGGTCGTTGTTCATAAAGCCGCGGTTCACCGCGCCGATGAAGAGGATGTTTCGATGCCCCAGTTCGATGAGGTGCCGCGCCGCCAGATAGCCGCCCCGGTGGTCCTCCGCACGCACCTGAATCAGCTCGGGGTCGTCGAGGTAGGTGTTGATGGTCACGCACGGCTTGCCCTGCTTTTTGACGAAATCCACGAGGCTCTGCGGCACGCGATCCTTGAAGATCACGCCGTCCGGGTTCCAGTTGTTGAGCATCAGCCGCAGAACATTCTCGTTCGTGCCGCGCCGCATCATCAGAAAATAGCCGTGGTCGGTGACGACCCCTTCCAGCCCCGAGAGCAGCACGCCCGCAAAGCCGTTGCCCGCGTAGGTCTCCTGCGGGCTGTGGGTATCGACAAAGGCGATGATGCGGGAGGAATGGCTCACCAGCGCGCGCGCGGACATATTGGGCACATAATGGAGCTGCTCGATGGCGTCGAGAATCCGCTGCACCGTCTGCGGGGAAACGCGGTCGTAATTGCCGTGAACGACATTGGAAACCGTCGTCAGGCTGACGCCGACAAGGTTGGCGATATCCTTCATCGTGGCCATAGGTAAGCCCTCCTGATTCTCTTGATGATTTATTATATCATGTTGAGCGCTAAACTGCAAATGCGCAGGCGGATGAAAGCCGGGCAATCGCTCAGGCATCAAAAAAGCCATTCTTCCCCCGAAGGAGAGAGAATGGCTTTTTTTGCAAATGGACGAATAACTAAAATCCCAGATGATGCGATTTCGATCAGGCTTGGCAAACCCATCAGTATTTGAGCTTCTGCGTGGCCGCCCAGCCCTCGTTGATGGCCTCCTGATGGCTCGTGGCATACGGGCCGATGCTCTGCGCCTTCTCCATGGAAATCGGGAAGTGGACGCACAGGTGGCCGTTGAAGTTGTTGTTGGAGAGGTGCTGCGGGGAGTGCGGCACGTCGTGGGTCGAGCCGATGTAGGTCTTGCCATCCGAGAAGGTGACCCAGACTGCCTTCGGCGTCCACGTCGTCTTGCCGCCGAACGCCTTGAGCATGATGGCCGTATCCTCCGCCGTGGCGGGCTCGGCGTCCATATGCGCGTCCTTGGTCATAATGCGCAGCTTCCAAGAGTAGCCGGTGGAGAAATCATACACCGTGCAGTATTCGCCGTTGGCGTAATTGCGCCGCCAGTTGTAGAAGTTTTCATAGATGACGTTGCCGGCAGTCTGCGTGCTCGGGGCGGTCGTGCCGTTGGTCGTACCGGCGCTGGTGCTGCCCTTGCCGGAATAATCCGCATTGATGGCGGCGAGCGTCTTCTTGCCCGCGATGCCGTCCGCCGTCAGCCCCTTGGATTTCTGATAGGCCATCACCGCGTCAGCGGTCAGCGCGCCGAAGTTGCCGGTCTTGTTGCCGGTGTAGAAGCCCAGAGAAGCCAGCATGTTTTGCAGCTTGAGCACCTCGCTGCTGGAGGAACCCTGCTGGAGCATGACGCTCGTGTTCAGCAGGGTGGAGCTGTCCGAACTGTTATTGGAGCTGCTCGAACCGCTGCTGTTGGAATTGCTGTTGCTGCTGCCGGAGCTGCTCGAACCGTTCGAGCTGCTGTTTCCGGAGAGCTTGCCGGAGATGGAGGAGAGCGTCTTCGCGCCCGCAACGCCGTCGGCGGAAAGGCCGTTGGCCTTCTGGAAGTTGTAGACGGCTTCCTTCGTCAGGCGGCCGAAATTGCCGGTCACAGAACCGTCGTAATAGCCCAGCGTCTTGAGGTTCTGCTGGAGGGTGCGCACGGCGTCCGACCGAACGCCGTACTTGAGCAGGCCGTTTGAAGAATTAGCGGCCGCATTGCTCGAAGAAGACGAGGAACTGCCGGAGGAAGAAGAGGACGAAGAACCGTTCACCTTTTCTTCAATCTTGGCCAGCGTCTTCGCGCCCGCGATGCCGTCGGCGGAGAGGCCGTTCTTCCGCTGGAAGTTCATAACCGCGGCCTCGGTGATGCTGCCGTAGTGGCCGCTGATCGTGCCGGTGTACAGCCCGAGCTTGGTCAGATTCTGCTGGAGCTTGATGACCTCGTCGCTGCGCGTGCCGTAGCGGAGAATGGCGCTGCCCGACACGGAGGAGGAAGAGGACGAAGAAGCGGCGGAGGAAGACGAGGAGGACGAGCTGCCGGAGGCGGTGTAGGTGATTCCTGCGGCCTCGTAAAGCGCCGCGCGGGTGTCCTCGTCAACAATGCCGTTATCCTCAAATGCGTATTTCTTCTGGAATTTCTTGACGGCGGCTTCCGTCTTTTCGCCGTAGTGGCCGGTGATCCCCGCGCTGTAGAGCTTGAGCTGCTTGAGCGCGGTCTGGATCGTCGCGACCTCGTCCGCCTCGTCGCCGAGGCTGTAGTTCTGCGCAGAAGCGCTCGCACAGACGCATACCATCAAAGCGGCGGAAAGCGCCGCAATCCATCTTTTGTTAGACGCACGAATCGACATACAGGCATGCGTCTCCTTTCATTTCAAGTATGTGACTATTTTATTACGAGTTGTAACATTTGTCAAGTGAATTTTAATAAAGTCGCGTTATAGCGAAATAAAAAGGAGCGGAATCGGGCTCAAAAAAGCGGCGAAGGCATGCTATAATAGAGCAAACGGAAGACGGAGGGCATGGATTGTGCTGGACATGGAAGGCATTTATCAGATGGTACACAACCAGACGACGATAAAGCGCGCGATTGACTACGTGCGCGAAGGGCGGATGCAGATGTATGGTGCATGCGGCTTTTGGCAGGGCTGACGCGCCTGCGCCAGCTCTGCTGCGATTCGTGGCTCTGTCTGGAAGATTACGGCGGCGCTTCGCGAGATTCTGAAAGCGTGAAATGCGCCGCGTCGATCAGCCCGGCGCAGGCGAGCGGCTGCTGGCGCGCATACGGCGCGGCGGCCTGCCAGAGGACGAGCGCCGCGTCCTTGTATCCGGCCTGCGGGCGGCAAGCGTCGGCCAGTGCCAGCGCATGCAGCAGCAGCGCGGCAGGCGAGGGCAGTTCCGAATCCCAAACCGCGGGGATGCGCGGGAAGAACGCCGCCGCGTCCTGCGGGGTGTGCATCGGCAGGCCGTCCGGCGTTGTGAACGCATGCAGCGCCGCGCCCAGAAGGCGCAGGCCGCTTTCGCGATAGGTGTGCAGCTCCTCCGCCTGTCCCAGCGTCAGCAGCGCCAGCGCGAGCGCCGCGCCCGCGCCGCAGGTGAGCTGGGCGTTGAGCGCGCTGACCGGGGAATACGACGGCGGCAGGGCGGGCGACAGCGCGGCGAGGTAGCCGACGGCGCGCTGAGCCGCCTGAATGTAGCGCGATTCGCCCAAGCGCCTGCCGCACAGCGCGAATACGGCCGCCGCCAGCGCGCAATCCTCGCTGAGGATGCAGGGCGCGGGGGTCGGCGGCGTTCGGGCGGCGCGCACGCGCTGGAGCTGGGGCATGACCCGGCGCAGAAAGGCGGCGTCCTCCGGGGTGAGCGAATGCGGCAGGGTCGGCGTGCGCGGCAGATCCGCCTCGGGGGAATCCTCGACCGGGGAGAAGCGGCTGGGCGTGACCTTGGGCGGCAGCCCGGTGTGCTGGCGGCGCAGCCCCAGCAGGCGGCAGACGCGCAGGCCGTCCTCCCCGCCGAGCGCGGCGCAGACCTGCTCCGGCGTGAAGGCGCAGCTCTCCCTGTCGCAGGTGAGGCAGGGGTTCAGCGCGCCGCCCGGCGCAAAGCAGGCGGAGAGCAGAAAATCCAGCGTGCGGACAGCCTCGGCGCGGCGGCCGCTTTCCAGCAGCGTCAGCGCCAGCAGCGCGTTGATGGCCAGCGGCTTTTCCGGCACAAAGGCGCGCCAATCCTCCGTCAGCGTCGCGCGGAAGAACGCGCCGTCCAGCGGGTCGTAGAGGTCGGAGGCGAGCATCGCGTCGAGCGTCTGGTCAAGCGCCGTGTGCGCCTGCCTGTCGCGCAGCGCGGCGCGGCTCAAGAAGCGCAGCGCGGGGCAAAGCGGCTGCTTGAGCTTGCCGAAGCCGCCGTTGATCGGATCGCGCACGGCGAGCAGCGCGCGGGTCAGGTCGTGCGCCGCGTCGCCGGGGGAATAGGGCTTGCGCAGCGGCTCGGCGCGGAAGGAGCGGACGGTCTGCGCGGCCTGACGGATGAAGGCGTCGCGGTTCTGCGCGAAGCGGCGATCCGCCTGCGAGAGCCAGACATACAGCCGCGACGGATCGAGCGCAAAGCCCGCCGGGGGCAGCGGCGCGGCGAGAAACACGCGCGCGTCTTCGAGCATCAGCGCGCACAGGGGCAGCGCGCCCTCGCCGGAAAACAGTGCGCCCGCGCGCTGACAGAGCAGCTCCACATCCGGCCGCATGCCGGGGTAGAGCCAGACGGGCACGGTGCGCTCGAATATCTGCATATTCAGCGCCGCATCCGCAAACGACGGCGGCGCGTCGCAGATGAAGAGCAGTACCGGCACATCGCGCAGACGCGCCTGATCGAACGCCTGCGCGGAAAACGGCAGAAACGCCGCCGGGGCGGGCGGCGCGCAGGGAGTCTGCGGCGGCACGGCCTGCGGCGCAATCGGCGGGATGAACGGAACATTGGAAAAAGAAGAAACGCGCATGCGGCTTATCCTCCGAAAAACGGTGATAAGCACAGCATGCGCGTTTTTTTGAAAAAGATGCGCCGCGCCGCTTATTTTGCCCTGCGGAACGGCCAGCTTGCCTCTTCGATGGCGATGTCGCGGTGGGTGACGCTGACGGTCTGCCCCAGCGCGCGCAGATGCGCGCCGAGCGCCTCGCTGATGGCCACGGAGCGATGCGCGCCGCCGGTGCAGCCCACGGCGATCATCAGCCGCCGCTTTCCCTCGCGCTGATACAGCGGCAAAAGGTAATCGACCAGCTCGTACAGGTGCCCCAAGAACTCGCGGGTCTCCTCCTTGCCGAGCACGTAATCGCGAACCGGCGCTTCCAGACCGGTGTAGGCGCGGATATCCTTGATATAATACGGGTTGGGCAGGAAGCGCACGTCGAACACCAGATCGCTTTCGCGCGGGATGCCGCGCTTATAGCCGAAGGACATGATTTCCGTGCGCAGGGCGCGCTGATTCTCGTTGCCGGAGAGCAGGTCGTCCACGCGCGCGCAAAGCTCCCTGGCGCGCAGCCCGCCGGTGGAGAGCACGTAATTGGCGCGCTCGCGCAGGGGCTGGAGCATTTCACGCTCCTTGGCGATGGCCTGCTCGAGCGTTATACCGCCGCGCATGAGCGGGTGGTCGCGCCGCGTCTCCTTATAGCGGTCGATGAGCGTTTCGGTGTCCGCCTCCAGAAAGAGGATGGAGATTTCGTGGCTGTCGCCGCCCTGATCGATGACGCTGCAAATCGCGTCCGCGTCGAACAGCGCGCCGCTGCGGGAATCCACGCCGAGGGCGACGGGCGTATCCAGCTCCACCTTTTCGCAGAGGGTGAACGCGGGCGCGAGCAGCAGCGGCGGAATGTTGTCCATGCATTGATAGCCGCTGTCCTCCAGATGGCGCAGGACGCTCGTTTTGCCCGCGCCGGACAGGCCGGTGACGATCAGAAATTTCATGCTTGCCTCTTCCTTCTTTTGTTCAGTCTTCGCCCAGAATACGAACCTCCGGCTCGAGCTGCACGCCGGTCTGCTCAAAGACGCGCTGCTCCACCTGCCGCATCAATTCGAGCATGTCGCGCGCCGTCGCGCCGCCGATGTTGACGATAAAGCCCGCGTGCTTCTCGCTGACCTGCGCGCCGCCGACGGTGAGGCCGCGCAGGCCGCAGTCGTCGATGAGCTTGGCGGCGAAATTCCCCTCCGGGCGCTTAAACGTGCTGCCCGCGCTGGGCAGCGTGAGCGGCTGCTTCTCCCGCCGCGCCTTGGCACATTCCTCCATCCGCGCGCGGATGGCCTCGGGGTCGCCGGGCGTGAGCGCGAGCGTCGCCTGCGTGATCACCACGCCCGCGTCCATCAGCGCGCTGTGGCGGTAGGCGAAATCCAGCCGGTCGGCGGGATAAATGACGCGCCTGCCATCCGACAGGGAGACGCCCTCCGCCTGCGTGACGAGCTGGGCGAGCTCCGCGCCGTAAGCGCCCGCGTTCATCAGCACGCCGCCGCCGACGGTGCCGGGGATGCCGCCCAGCTCGGCCATGCCGGAAAGCCCCTCGTCCCGCGCGAAGGCGGCGACGGCGGCCAGCGACGCGCCCGCCTGCACGAGCAGGCAGTCGCCCTCGCGGCGGATGGCATTCAGGCCGCCGGAGATGCGCAGCACCAGCCCGCGGATGCCGCCGTCGCGCACCAGCAGGTTGGAGCCGTTGCCGATGATCGTCACCGGCGCATCCGCCTGTTTGGCGGCGCGGAGCGCAACGGCGATTTCATCCGCCGAGTGGATGTTCACCATAACCTCGGCCGGGCCGCCGATGCGCAGGGTGGTATACTGCGCCATCGAGGCCTGCGGCGCGATGCGCTCCGGCGCGAAATTGGCTTGAACCAGCGATTGAATCAGGGCATCCATCAGACAATGAACCTCCCGGCGGATTTTGATACGCCTATTGTACCCCATTTTTGAAAAAGACACAAGGCAAAGCAAAAGAAAACGCCCGTTCCCAGTCTATGCGGGAAGCGGGCGAATGTGCGATTTGAATTATTCCGCGATCTGCCGCCGAACGCCGTCTTCGCTGACGACGGTGATGGGCGCGTCCTCGCCGCCCAGACAGAGCTGCTCGCCGGAGGTGAGGGAAAGCGCCTCGCGCATCGCGGCCAGATCCTCGACCAGATAGGTTTCCTGCACATAGAAATCCATATCGGTCAGCACGATTTCCGTCACGCCGACGCGGCGGAGCACATCGACGGCGTGCTGATCCATCTGAAGGAGCAGGCCGCCCTGATCGCTGCCCGCGCGCATGCACAGGCGGATGTCGCCCGAGCCGCCGGTCTGCGCCGCGCAGAGATTCTCCTGAAAGGTGACGCCGCCGCCCTCCGGCGTGAACAGGCAGAGCCGAACGGACAGGCCGCCCAGCCGCGCCTGATACAGCCACTGATCCGAAGCGGAAACGCCCCGATAGGCGCGCCGACGGCCGAAGATTTCAAGCTGCCCCAGATCCTTGCGGCTCGTCTGAACGGTCGCGTCCTGCTGGGTGTTGAGGGTGAGCGGCGCGGTCTCCGCGGCCAGCGCACAGGCGGGCGAGGCCAGCAGCAGGGCGCTCAGCGCGGCGGCTGCGGCACGGGTTTGAAGGCGTTTCATGGGGAGAATCCTTCCTTTCTGCTGATGTATGCAAGATGCGTTTGGATGGCGTCAATCAATGCTCGGCGTATCGGGGATGGGCGTTTCGCGCGGGGTCACGCCGACGTAGTAAATCGGCGCGGCGGCCTTATAGGTATCGGTGTATTTCTTCTCGCGGGAGATTTCCAGCCCATTGCTGTCCATCGTCACCAGATACACGTCCACGACGTAGCCCTCGCGGCCCTTGCTGACCTGATAAGTCTCGTCGTTGTAGATGACATACTCGCCGTTGTTGTCCTTTTTATAGGTGGGTTCGGGCAGCGGGAGGGTCTCCACCACCTGCGAATCGAGCTTGTAGGTGTAGCCGTTCGGATCGGGGCGGCCGTAGATGATGAAGCGGCTCGTCCAATAGCCCTTGACCTTGACGAACTGCGTCTCGATGTAGATGTTCGCGCCCGTGTTGTTGGTGAACACGAAATCATAGCGATCATCGGAAACGGTCGCGTCCTTGCCCTTGTCCACATAGCTGGAGGGGATGGCGTGGGGCGTGCGCTTGTTGACCGTCAGCCCCGCGTTGACCACCGCGTTATACAGCGTGGAGGACACCTGACAGATGCCGCCGCCGATGCCCTCGACGTAGTTGCCGTAGGCGATTTCCAGCGCCGCCTGATAGCCGTTGGCCGCCGTGCGCTTGAGCGCAACCTTGTTGAAGGAGACGGACTTGCCGGGGGCGACGGTCAGGCGATTGAAGCGCTCCGTGCCGACGCGGATATTTTCCGTCCGGCTTTCAACGTAGTCGCCGGTTTTGCCGACGGTGGTTTCAAAGCTGCTGAGCTTCACGATCTGCGCTTCCAGCTGGGCGCGCGTGACCGAAGGCTGCACAGGAACCGGGGTCAGATCGACTACGCCGCTTTCCAGCATGTTGACCATCGTGCAGATGCGCTCGTTCAGCCCGGTGATATCCAGCGTCTGCCCGGCCGTCTCATCCGTATAGGAGAACGGCGGCCACTTGGTCTCGTCGTCCACGCTCGTCGCGTTGACGGCGGGGAGATCCACCTCGGATTTGATCTGGGAGAGGATCTGGTTGACCTGGCTCATATCGTAGGAGAGCGTGGTATAGCGCATAGCCGGTTCTTCTTCGAGCGCCTTGACCTGCTCGTAGCGAACGGAGGACGACCCCGTGTGGCCGATGGCCCAGAGCTGATCGAGCTGGTCGGCGACGTTATACTGCATGTTCAGGCTGTCGCCGGTGATATCCCAGCTGCGGCCATCCTGCGTGCGCAGGGTGATTTTGAACGAGGAAATCAGCGATTGCACCTGCTGGGTGACGAGCGCCGCCGCCTCGTCGAGCGTCTTGCCCTGAAGCGGGATGTCGTTGACGTAGATGTTCGGGTAGAACACGCCGTCGCCGCGGTCGAGCGTCTGCTTGATATCCACCAGGCGCGCGCCCGAACGGATGCCGACGATCAGCAGCACCACGGCGATCACGCCGCAGAGCGCGCCGATGGTCAGGCGGCGGAGCTTGCGCGCGCGGCGCTCTCTGGCCTTTTTGCTCATCGGGCGCGCCGACGCCTTCTTTTTCCGGGCGGGCGCTTTCCGTGGCGCGGCGGTTTTCTTCGCCGCGTCGGCCGCGCGTTCGCCGCGCGTCTGCCTCATCTGCAAAATGGCCTGCGTCTCCTGCGCGCCGCGCGAGGTGTGCCTGGGCGCTTCCGGCTCGGCTTTCTTCTGTTTGCTTCTGCGGGAGGCCGCGCCACTGGTATCGGAAACCATCCAATCCGGC
>ENA-UONY01003161-UONY01003161.1-human-gut-metagenome-genome-assembly--contig:-CS9-NODE-3161-length-10649-cov-4.181707_pt1 | contig 10649 bp, 7 predicted proteins | sample MGYA00242465_ERZ724012 | MGnify/ENA metagenome assembly ERZ724012 | reverse complement strand
TGCCCCCCTGGCCGGCGGAGCCAACCCTCGGAGAAAAAGCATATCGCAGGTTCCACATTCACCACTTTTCACATTCTTGGCAGCAGCACGCCTCTGCTGCCTTTTCTTGTTTGCGGATTCCCGTGGTTGACATACCTTCTTGCCCCTTGCTATACTTAATTATCCTCCGTCTATGTTGGGGGGATTGTTGCCATGTGATGGTCCATTTTGGGCAGGCATCTGCCTGATAGCCCTGGGCATCTTTATGTTTTTGAAGCCGCAGATCACCACGTGCTCCCCCGTGGCGGGGGGAGGTTGTTCTTTTTGTGTATGCGGCTTGCCTTCCCTTGGGGGCTTGGGTACAATGAACACAAAGTATGCGGCAAAGGAGCTGGTATCCCATGGAAAAGATTCAGATGACCACCCCCCTGGTGGAGATGGACGGAGATGAAATGACCCGCATCCTGTGGGCGGACATCAAGGATATGCTAATCAAGCCATATGTGGATCTGAAAACGGAATATTATGACTTGGGCCTGCCCAACCGGGACGCCACCGGCGACCAGGTTACCATCGACAGCGCCAAGGCAGCCATGCGCCTGGGCGTGGCGGTAAAGTGCGCCACCATCACCCCCAACGCTCAGCGCATGGAGGAATACCACCTGCATCAGATGTGGAAGAGTCCCAATGCCACCATCCGCGCCATGATGGACGGCACGGTGTTCCGCGCGCCCATCCTGGTCAAGGGCGTCTCCCCCACCGTGCGCACCTGGGAAATGCCCATCACCATCGCCCGCCACGCCTACGGAGATGTGTACCGCAACAGCGAAATGCGCATTCCCGGCCCGGGCAAGGCGGAGCTGGTCTTCACCGGCGAGGACGGCCAGGAGATCCGTCAAACCATCTTTGACTTCAAGGGCCCGGGTATCCTCCAGGGCATGCATAACCTGGATGCCTCCATCGCCGCCTTCGCCCGCTCCTGCTTCCAGTATGCGCTGGATGTGAAGCAGGACCTGTGGTTCTCCACCAAGGACACCATTTCCAAAACCTACGATCACCGCTTTAAGGATATCTTTCAGGAAATCTATGACGCGGAGTACAAGGCGCGGTTTGGGGCCGCGGGCATTACCTATTTCTATACCCTCATCGACGACGCGGTGGCGCGGGTGGTGCGCAGCAAGGGCGGCTTCATCTGGGCCTGCAAAAACTATGACGGCGATGTCATGAGCGACATGGTAGCCACGGCCTTCGGCTCCCTGGCCATGATGACCAGCGTGCTGGTCTCTCCCGACGGCAAGTATGAGTACGAGGCCGCCCACGGCACCGTCACCCGGCACTATTACCGCCACCTGAAGGGCGAGGAAACCTCCACCAACCCGGTGGCCACCATCTTTGCCTGGAGCGGCGCCCTGCGCAAGCGCGGCGAGCTGGACAGCCTGGCCGATCTGTGCGCCTTTGCCGACCGCTTGGAAAAGGCCACCCTGGATACCATTGAGAGCGGCGTCATGACCAAGGACCTGGCCGCGCTGTATGAAGGGGAGGCCCGCGCGGTGAACAGCAAGGCCTTCCTGGGGGCCATTGCGGAGCGGATGTAAATTCCGGTTCATCCTTTTCTACTTTGGAGGGCTAAGATACGTTGAAGAAATTCCTTGCGCTGCTGGCGCTTCTGCTGCTGCCCATGGCCGCCCTGGCGGCCTCCAACCCCCGTACCCGCTGGACAGACGTGCCTGAGCTGCTCCGCCCGGGAAAGACTGAGCGGCTGGTTTTTGACTGCCCGGTGGAAACGGAAGCCACCGTCACCGTGCTGGACGGCTCCGGCACAGCGGTTGCCACGCTGTGGGAAAACGAGATGACTGTCGAGGGGGAAAATACCCTGTACTGGGATGGTCAGGTAAACGGCACGGACGTGGCTCCGGGAACCTACACCCTGCACATTGCCCTGAGCGGCAAGGAAGTGCAGACAGAGCTGGTCATTGGCGAGCATGCTCCGGAGCTGGAAGCCGACGGCGACGCCCTGCTTGGCGAAGGCTGGTATCTATGGGTGAACTGCTCCACAGCCGGGGAGATCACCGTCACCCTGGATGACGAAGAGATCCTCCGCCAGGGGGTGGATGCCGGGGAAACGGAGATCTCCTGGGATGGCACGGTGGACGGCGCTCCCCTGCCCGCGGGCCTGTATGACCTGGAGGTCCGCCTGTGGGACGCCACGGGCTTCTCCTCCACCCCCACTTCCCTGAACGTGGAAGTGCCCACAGCGGCAGGACCCGCCCTGATGGGCGACGCCTACTATCTGCTCCCCAGCGACGTGAGCTGCGACCACGACATTTGCTATTGGAAGCTGAACCGCGGGGAGATGGACGTGGCCTCCATTTGGCAGGTGCTTACCCAGAGCGTCACGGTGCTCTCGGGCAGCGAACGGCAGCAGGCCAAGGTATACGAAAGCCCCGACGAAAACAGCACCGCCATTGCCGAAGTAACCTACGAAAGCCAAGCCGTGCACGTTCTGGAACAGGGCGCGGAATGGACAAAGATTGAGGGGTATTCCTCCTCGGTGGAGGGGTCCTCCGTGGCCAATTATGCGGGGCACTTCGTGGGCTATGTGCCCACCTCCCTACTCAAGGAAAAGGAAGTCAACCAGCACCTGGGCGTGGTGATTGACAAGCTGCAACAGCGGCTCTTCGTGTTCCAGGATGGTCGGCTGCTGTCCACGCTGCTGTGCTCCACGGGTTTCCCCTCGGAGGATGCTCCCTGGAACGAGACCCCCGCGGGGGAATTCCTGGTAATCAGCCGCACGGGGGGCTTCTGGTCCGGGGAATTGTATTGCGACATGGGTCTGCGCATTAACGACGGCATTCTGCTCCACGAGGTTCCCTGCCTCATCAACCCTGAAGATGAATCCCGGGACTATTCCCGTTGCGAACGGTACCTGGGCGAAAAGGCCAGCCACGGCTGCATCCGCATTCAGCGCAAGCTGACCCCCGAGGGCGTGAACATGCAATGGCTTTGGGACAACCTGAAGGTGGGCTGCAAGGTCATCATCTGGGATGAAATCGGCCGGGAGCTCACCTTCCCGGAGGATGCGGTAACGCTTTACTACAACCCCGACAACGGCCGGCAGTATCACTCCAGCCCCACATGTTTGGCGGTCAAGAGCGAATACTGGCCCCTGACGCCCTTCACCTGGGGCGAGCTGGAGGACGAACCCTACGCCTCCCTGGAGCCCTGCCCAGCCTGCGCGCCCCAGCCCCGGCTGGAAAAAATCCTGGAAATGAACGAAAAGAACACCCGCACCGAGGAGCGCGGCTGGTAAGGACGCGTCAGCGTGTCGAAAAAGTGGCAGACCCCCCTTTTTCGAGAAAGCAAATTCGTTCAACCAGAGGTCGACCAAATTTGTAAGGAATTGATTTTGAACGCAAAATCAACAACCCGCGCAGCCAGAAAAGCCGGCTTACACGAATGAAAGTCAGAGGGGTTGCGGCTCCTCCGACACCTCCTGGGAGTTTTTGTCAGTCTGCTGGCCCTGCATCCAACAGGGCCGGTTTTTTTGTTTGCGTCCTTGCCATACATGCGCGCCTTGACAAATAAAAAGCTTTCCCTTATGCTGAATCCAGCATATGTCAAAAGAACCACATTCACAGGCGGTGTACGCTATGAAAAAAATCTGGCGCCTATGGCTGCTGTTACCCTTGCTGCTTTGCCTAGCATCCTGCGCCAAGCAGCAGGAGACGGCGGGACTGCTATGGATCAAAAACTTCAGCGAGACGGAGGGCGTATATGATTACGGCCTGACTGCCATGGACGAAGCCTTTGTGCTGCAAACGGTTGCCGGTCCGGCTTCCATTCATCCCCGTACGTCGGAGTCCACCACCGCCTGTCCGTTGCCGGATGGCAGCTACCGGCTGCTAGGCGGAGACAGGCTTTATGTCCTGGACGCGCAGGATACGGTCCATACCATGGAGCTGGGTGCGGATAGCGCTGCGCTGCAGCCGCTGGGGCACATCGTCATCCCGGACCAGGCAGGCTATTTGTCCAAGGGTGTGGTCAGCGGCACGTGGCTTACGGCGATGCACCAGAACGCCATGGGCATGAGCCGTGCCGGCAGCTGCTATGTATATTCCCTAACGGGAGGCGAAGCCGCCCTGGTGGAGAAAAGCGGCATACTGGATCTGTGTGCCTACAAGGACGGCAAGGTACTGCTGCTGTGCCAGGGAGCCCTCGCACTGGAGCTGCGCATACTGGACCCCGCCACCGGCCAGCAAACCCCTCTGGCCACTCTGGAAGGCACGGAGGGCGCGGGACTGGCCTATTACGCCGCCACGGACAGCATCTATCTGGCGCGTCCCGGCGGTATATGGCGGGTGAGCCGTCAAGGCAAGGCCGAACAGGCCGGTTACCTTTCCTGGAGGCAAATGCGCGGGAGCGCTTGTGCCGCCGTAACCTCTGACGGATGCTATGGGCTGTATGGCGGCAACATGCTGTTGGTTTACGATCTCCATGCCCCCGCAGGCAGCGTCACGTCCCTGACCATCTCCTGCCCGCAGTTCGAGCTGTATTGCCGGGAGACGCTCAGCGCCTATCAGCTGGCAAATCCCCAGCTGAATATTGCCCTGACCAGCTACGAGGCCATCACCGGGGAAGCGTTCCTGCAAAGCTTTCACGCAGGAAGCGCCGCGGACATCCTCGGTTTGGAAAATCTGGAGCTGTTGGAGGACATGATCCAAAAGGGCTACTGTGCCGACCTGAGCGGCAGCAGTGTGATTGCCTCCCTGGTGGAGCGCATGGAACCCCGTCTAGCAGAGCGCTTCTGCCGGGATGGGAAAATTTACGGCGTACCGTACTATGCCGTTTTTTCCCAGATGCTGTTTGGTATACAGCCTGAAATTGCGGAAGTCCTGGGGATTCCCCGGGAAGAATGGCCTCAGGATTGGGCTTCCCTGCTGGACTTCCTGGAAGCCTGGGCCGATGACCCGCGCCTGGAGGCGGAAAACATCTCCCTGCTGGGCGTCCTCTCCCTCGCGCTGAGCTACCGGGATGCGATGCTGCGCGCACTTACTGAGCAGCAGCTGGCCTTCTGCGCCCTGGAAGGCATCCCTGCGACCCTGGATACCCCGGAATTCCGTGCGCTATTGGCGCGTGTGGATGCGCTTACCCCGCTGCTGACGCAGCTCCAGGAGCGGGATTCTTCCCTTTACACAGCGGAAGGCGAACCCCGGCGGTTGCTGATCATGGGCTATGAGATGATCACCGGTGATGGGGACGCCGGGTTAAACTGCGGCTGCGAATTGCTTCCCCTGTCCTGGACGGCGGAAGCGGGGGCGCTTTATCCCGTCCATCAAGGCATCCTGATGGTCAACGCAGGTTCCGCCCAGCAGGAGGAGGCCGTCCGCCTGGTGGAAGCGCTGCTGACTGGTCTGGAGCCCCACAGCCGGACCGTTGTCCTCCCGGATGCCCGCGTTCCTGTGGAATACGCCAGCTACCACAAGACCCTGGAACAGTTGGCCGTGGAAGAAGCCGACTATCAGGCCCGCTACGACGCCTGCACCGATGAAGCCCAGCGCCGGGAAATCCAAAGCGCATGGGAAGATTATCGGGAATCCTTCATCCCTTCGCTGAACAGGCGCTATGAGATTACCACCGCGTCCTTGGACAATGTGAGCCGCGCCCAGGCAGGCATGGTCTGCACCGATTACAATGAATTTTTTTACATGCAAAAGAGCGAGTCCATTCGCACGCTGTACCAGCGCTATCTGCGCCAGGAAATCTCCATGGATCAATTCCTGCAGGAAGTGGAGCGCGCGCTGGAAATGAGCCGTTTGGAGGAACAATAACGGCATCCATTCTCCGCAGGGTTTGCCCGCCCTTCTCCCGCGGATTTCCCTGAACCGGCCCTGCATCCGATAGGGCCGGTTTTCTATGCCGAAAAAGCGCTATGCGTCATCTGGGAGAAAGTGCATTCCGTCAGCCAGCATCCGCCTGAATCTGCAAGAGATCACATCGGCCAGGAAAGGCAATCCTCCGCCCCGTCGGCAAAGCTGCCCGATGCGCATAAAAATCAGCGGAGACGCGGTCCCTACGAAACTTTCCCCGGCGTTTTAATGCAAAGAAAAGTCCCGCATCTTTTCAGACGCGGGACTTTTCTTACGCGGAGAAGCCGGGATTTGAACCCGGGCTGCGGTTACCCACACTACTCCCTTAGCAGGGGAGCCCCTTCGGCCACTTGGGTACTTCTCCATGTCAAGCAAGTATGTAGTTGGCGGAGAGAGAGGGATTCGAACCCCCGGTGTCTTGCGACATCACTGGTTTTCAAGACCAGCGCCTTCAACCGCTCGGCCATCTCTCCTCACCTTGAACCAGCGAAGATTATTATATCATGGGAGTGTGTCCACGTCAAGCAATTTTTTCCGGGAAGTTTTGGCGTTTTGCCTCCGGGCTGAGGGCATCCCCCCAAGGCCGATGAAGCCTTTGGGGGAATGCCCTGCTCCCGGCTTATTTCAGCGCATGTCCCAGGGCTTCGCATTGGGTCAGTGCGTCGCCATCCGGTTCGTCCTGGCAGATCACACTGTCGCAGGCCAGCTCCGCCCCCGCGGCCTGGCATTCCGCTTCCCAGGTGCGCATCCATTCCCCATCGCCCCAGCCATAGGAGCCGAACAAAGCAATCCGCTTGCCCGACAAAAATGGCTTGCACGCGGCAAACATGGGCGCAAACTCGCTCTCCTCCAGCTGCTCGTCTCCCATGGATGGGCAGCCAAAGGCAATGGCGTCATAGGCGGAAACCATTTCCGGCGCAAAGGCGCTTGCGGTAAACAGCTCCCCGCCGCACCCCCGTGCCACCGCCTCCGCCATGGCCTCCGTGTGCCCGGTACCGCTCCAGTAAACCACCGCAATCCTTGCCATAAGTCTTGGCGCCGTCTGAAAAAATATTTTTTTATAGGGTCAAGCGGCCACCGTAATCCGCAGAACGTCAAAGCCACGCCGGTAGCAGGAAAGGTAAACCTCCCGGCACTTGCCGTACAGCCGGAACCGCCTGTACGCCTCCTGGGCATCCCCATAGGCCTTCCAGCACCCCTGGCAGACGGCGCCGGCCCCGCGATTGGCCATGAAGCCCTGCACATCCTCCAGGGGATAGTCCAGAAACACGCCAATCTCGTGGGGAAACTCCGCGCTTTCCTCCAGGCGGCGGCCCAGCTGGGACAAGTACCCTTCCAGGGAATCCTCCACGTAGCCCTGGGCGCGCAGGAAGGCCCTGACCGCGGGGTCCCGCAGCCGCCGCTCCAGCATCGCGGGACGGTACACCAGCACCAGGCATGCCGCTCCCCTGCCCCGGAAGGCCAACAGCCTGACTCCCTTGCTTTGCAGGATGTCGTCCGCCTCCGCCACGCATTCCCGGCGCGGACGGCCTTCGCAGCCGTGCCAGGTGAACAGACTGGCGCACTTGTGCCGGGCCAGGGTGGGTGCGCAGTGGGTAATCACCGCTCGTTCAAAGGCTTTGCACATATATCTCCTCTCCCTCCAGGTCTTGCGCATTGGATGCGCCCCTAGTTAGTGAATTCTAACCTATGCTGAAAAAAAGAAAGCTGAATGCCATTGGTTAGAGTATTCTAACCAATGGCATTCTATCAGATCGCGCGGCCATTGTCAAGTGGCCCTATTTTCCATGCTATCCATCCACCATTTGGCCGCGCCCACCAGCCCGGCATCGTTTCCCAGAGCAGCCCGCTCCACCCGTAAGCCAGTGGCAAAGCACGGCATCACCTGCGCCAGCACCCGCTCCCGCAGGGGGGCCAGAAACAGCGCTTCCTGGGCGCTTACGCCACCGCCAATCAACACCATTTCGGGGTTGAACACATGCACCAGGCCCGTCACCCCCGCGGCCACGTCCGCCGTCCATGCCGCCAGCACGCGAAGCATGGTCGGGTCCTTCCGGGCAGCACGGGCAAAGATCTCCCGGCCATTGAGCGACGCTTCGCCGGTGGCTTGGCAGGCCAGGCGAACCAAGGCCGTCGTGGAGGCATACTGCTCCAGGCATCCCCGGTTTCCGCAGGTGCAGGGCCGTCCACCGCGCTCCAGGGGAAAATGTCCCAGCTCTCCGGCAATTCCCCGGGCGCCGCCATACAGGCGGCCATCCAGCACCATGCCGCCGCCAACACCGGTGCCCAGGGTGAGCATCAGCACATGGCGCAGTCCGCGAGCTGCGCCGGTAAAGCACTCCCCCAGCACCGCCGCGTTGGCATCGTTCAGCACCCGTACAGGCAGCTCAAAGGCCTCCTCCATCGCTTCACGAATGTTCACGCCTTCGTAGTGGGGAATGGCCCCATTGGTGCCAATGACCACACCCGTGCTGCTGTCCACCTGGCCCGTGGCGCTAACGCCGACTCCCTCCACCGTCACCCCCGTCCCCGTGAGGAAATCCTTGGCCGCCGCCATGGCCGCAGTCAGGATGGGCGTGGCATCGCCATCGCTCCGTACATTGGCCTCCGTCCGCTGATGGATATGCCCCTGGGCATCCACCAGCCCCAGCTTTACCGCCGTTCCACCCAGATCCATACACAGCAGCATACCCGTCTCTCCTTTCACAGGTCCCGTACCGCGTCCATGAATCGCTGAGCAATCTCCAGCGGTCGCGTAATGGCTCCCCCCACCACCACGGCCCAGGCCCCCAGCTCCAGCATCTGGCGGGCCTGCTGGGGCGTATGGATTCTCCCCTCGGCCAGCACGGGACAGGGCAGCGTTTTCACCAGGGTCTCCACCAGGGCCGCATTGGGGCCCTCCCCATGGACGGCAGTTTGCGGCGTATAGCCGTTCATGGTGGTACCCACCAGGTCTGCCCCGGCTGCATGGGCGGCTACGGCTTCCTCCAGGGTGGCGCAGTCGGCCATGAGCACCAGCTGCGGGTATGCCGCCCGAATCTGCCGCACATACGCTGCGGGGGTCAGGCCATCGCCCCGGGGCATATTCGTGCAATCCACCGCCACGATGTCCGCCCCCGCCTCCACACACTCCCGCACTTCCCGCAGGGTGATGGTGATATATCCTCCATAGCCGGGGTATTCCCGCTTGATCAGCCCAATCACCGGCAGGCCGGTCTCCGCCTTGATCTCCCGGATGTCCCGGGCCGAGCTGGTACGGATCACCTTCGCGCCGGCCTGCTTGGCCGCCCGGGCCATGAGGTACATCACCGACCGCTGGGGATCATAAAGCGGCTCCCCCGGAACGGCCTGGCAGGAGACGATCACGGTACCCCGCATGGTATCAAACAGTTGCTGTTTGGTCATGTTCCGTTCCTCCTTTGCGCACTGATTGCAAAAGGGCGCCGCCACGGGAAATCGGCTTTTCCCGCGCGGCGCCCCAAACACGTTCGCTTACTTGGCCACGATATTCAGCAGACGTCCGGGCACGAAGATCACCTTCATCACCGTCTTGCCGCCCAGCAGCGCCTGCACGTCCTCCCGCTGGATCAGCTCCCGCTCCGCCTGCTCCTTGGTCATGTCGGCGGGGATCATGATGCGGCCGCGGACCTTGCCGCAGATCTGCACGGCAATCTCCACCTCGGCGGTCTTCATCTTTTCCTCGTCCCACTTGGGCCAGGGCTGATGATGGATGGGCGCGCCAAAGCCCTGATTCTCCCACATTTCCTCGGTGATGTGGGGCGCCACGGGATTGAGCAGCAACAGCAGCGTGCGCAGCTCGCCCCGGGTAACCTGTCCCTTGGCAAAGAAGTCGTTCACCAGGGTCATCATGGCGGCGATGGCAGTGTTGAACTTCATCTTCTCGTAGTCTTCGGAGACTTTCTTGATGGTCTGATGCATTTCGGCCTCCAGATCCTTGGAGAAGCCTTCGCCGTCGCAGACCATGCTTTGCAGCTTCCACACCCGATCCAGGAAGCGGCGGCAGCCCTTGGCGCCGTTGGTGGACCACGGAATGGCCTGGTCAAAGGCGCCCATGAACATCTCATAGAGGCGGAAGGCGTCCGCGCCCAGATCCCGGACAATGTCGTCGGGGTTGATGACGTTCCCGCGGGATTTGGACATCTTCTCCCCGTTCTCGCCCAGGATCATGCCATGGCTGGTGCGCTTCTGATAGGGTTCGGGAGCGGGCACCACGCCGATGTCGTGGAGGAACAGGTGCCAGAAACGGCTGTACAGCAGGTGCAGGGTGGTGTGCTCCATGCCTCCGTTGTACCAGTCCACGGGCAGCCAGTAGGCCAGGGCTTCCTTGCTGGCCAGCTCCTTATCATTGTGCGGGTCGCAATAGCGCATGAAGTACCAGCTGGAACCCGCCCACTGGGGCATGGTGTCGGTCTCCCGCTTGGCGGGACCGCCGCAATGGGGGCAGGTGGTGTTTACCCAGTCCGTCATGGCGGAGAGAGGGCTCTCGCCGTCGTCGGTGGGCTCGTAGTTTTTCACGTTGGGCAGGAGCACGGGCAGCTGGTCCTCGGGCACGGGCACCATGCCGCACTTGTCGCAGTGCACCATGGGGATGGGCTCGCCCCAGTAGCGCTGGCGGCTAAACACCCAGTCCCGGAGCTTGTAGTTCACCTTGCGCTCGCCGTAGCCCTTTTCCACCAGGTAGTCCACCATGGCCTTCTTGGCCTGGGCCACCTTCAGCCCATTCAGGAAGCCGCTGTTCACCATCACACCATCCTGGATGTCGGTATAGGCTTCCTTGTCGAT
>ENA-UONY01003157-UONY01003157.1-human-gut-metagenome-genome-assembly--contig:-CS9-NODE-3157-length-10665-cov-5.748256_pt1 | contig 10665 bp, 6 predicted proteins | sample MGYA00242465_ERZ724012 | MGnify/ENA metagenome assembly ERZ724012 | reverse complement strand
GCGCCGTATACAGCACCGCTTCCTGCGGCGCATCCCTGCCGGGGTCGCCCTTCTCTCCTTTCTCGCCTTGCGCGCCGGGGTCACCCTTTTCCCCTTTCTCGCCTTGCGCGCCGGGGTCACCCTTTTCCCCTTTCTCGCCTTTTGCGCCGGGCTCACCCCGAAGCAACGCTTTCTGCTCATCCGTCAGGCTTTCAAATGTCACCTCGCCGTCCTTGCCCTTTGGCCCTTGCGGGCCGGTGGCTCCAGTCTCGCCCTGCGGCCCCCGCTCACCGGTGTCGCCTTTTTCGCCCCTCGGCCCCTGCGCGCCAGTGTCGCCTTTTTCGCCTTTCGGGCCTTGCGCGCCGACAAATTCCCCGTTGTCGAGCTTCTTTTGCACGTCGTTTGCAACCTTCTGCGCGCTGCTCGCAGCGGAAATGGCCTTTCCGGCAGCCGTGTTCGCCGCGCCTGCCGCCGCCTTGCAAGCGTCAAACTGCGCCAACAGCTCGGCAAGCGACGGAATCACCTTTTCCTCGTCGATGATCGTGTCCGTGCTGTCCTCCATCACCCGTATCACGCAGCCGTAAAGCGGGATCTGCGTTTGCCCGTCCTCGTCCATCAGCGACAGGATAATCGACACGTCGCCCCGCTCTGCGTAACCGATCTTCGGCAGCGTCACAGATACCACGTTGGCCTGCACACTGCCCACCTGCTTTTGCAGGCTTGCGCGTCCCGGCAGGATCATGCTCAGCCACGGCTGCATCCCGGTCAGATCGGCGGGCTTGCCGCCGTCCAGAACCACGATCACAAAATCGTGCGCCTGACGGCTCGAAAGCGTCGCCAGCGCCCTCAGCCGTTCCACCGGCGGCGAATCCTCCTGCAGATCGACCGCGCGGCGAATCTTCCATCCGTCCATCTTCTCCTCCTCAATACTGTCTGCCCGTCTGGCAGGATATAAAAACCTGCGCGCTCCAGCTCGCGCGAATGTGCGCCAGTCCCTGCGCGTTTCCGCTCTGGGGCTTCGGGTGCACGGCAAAGCTGTGGAATGTTCCCCGGCTGATTCTGCCGTCTGTGTCCGTGGAAAGATACGGTGCAATATCGACGACGCCATTTTCAAAGGCGCTGCCCGGCACCTCTTTCCCGTCAACCTCGACCGTGTATGCGCTCGTCATCGGCCCGGAATAGATGCCGTATTCAATCCCATGCAGGTGCTCCGGAAGGGTCACGTCATGCGCATGCGCCGGAATGTTTACGCTGTGCCGATGTTCCGGCAGATTGAGCGTCTGAGACGGAACCAGCAGGCTGATATTCATCTCGTGGTAGTGCGAAAATTCATGCCGATGAATCATGCCGTGCCTGTGGCCGCCGAGGCCGTGCGTGTGGCTGTCAAAGCTGTGCCAGTGACCCATGCCGTGGCTGTGCGCGCCGGTGCTGGTCGTGCTGCCCGCGCCGTTGTAACTCGTATACCCCGTCTTGCCAACGGAAACGCCGTCGAAGGTGTGCCGGTGCGTGTTGTTAGAGCTGTGCGAATGCCTCCCTGCTTCGTCCGTCGAGGTCATCGCGCCGCCTTCATTCCGGCTCACGCCGGTATTGCCGCCTCCCCCAGCTCCTGTTGTCCCGCTGGACGAACCGGTATCTGACACATTCCCTCCGTCTATACTTTTTGCAAAACTCGTATTAGCATTGACCGTTCCATCCTGCATCGGTGTGCCGCTGGTAATTGCCTGCGCCACGGTACGCTGCGGCACAGATACCGTCGTTGCGCCTCCGGCCTCGCTTGTCTGCGTACTGCCGCCGCCCTCCTGCGTCGTGCGAACATCGCCGCCGCCCGCAGCCGCGCCCGTCTCATACGCTCGGAAATTCTCAAGTTTCCAGCTCAAGAGCACCTGATTGATTTTCGCACAGGCCGTCGGCACATAGAAGTTCATCACCGCCGGGTGCGACGCATCCGCATTGTCGCTGGCCTGCATGGCATACAGATTAGTCGCGCCCTGTGCATACTGCGCTGTGATGGCCGTTTTGGCCGATATGCTTTCCAGCGTACTGGACACATCCGAAGATTGAGTTGCAATCTCAACGGTCATATCTAACGGATTTCCTTCGACGTCGCTTTTTTCGACTGACACAATGCGTTTGTCGAGGTCAAGTTTTGCTCGTGTATCGTTGAGACGCACGAGCTTCCCTTCGTCGATTAAATCCCATTCCAGCCCCGTCACTCGATGAAAATCCAGCGCTTTGACGGTATAGCTGTACATCGGGTTTTCAAGCTCACGCAAATAGGCTTTTCCCTTCGCAAAGAGCGTCGCCTCGTCGCTGATGGAGCTGTCCGTCAGCAGCTTGCTGATAACGCCATACTTGCTGATGTTGGGAGAATCAATATAGCTTTTCCCTGTCGGATTGACCGTTCGGATGCTGGTTTGGTTCACACCTTCGCCGCTGCCCATGCAGTACAGCCGCGTACAGAGATTGGAGATATCCCGTCCTCGCTTGATGCTCTGCTCATTGCGGCCGTAACGCACCTCGCAGTTGCGCGCATCATCTGCCCGCACGAGGTTGATTGTCCACGGGTAGCTGTCCGTGTCATACGTCCAATGATAGTCGCTGTCGAAACACTTCGGGATTGAAAAAAGCGCGTTGAGCAAATCTTCCTTTTCCCACGAATACTGAAACTGATATCGAAAATCGCACCGCCCAAGCTGCCAGCGCTTCACCGTCTGCAAGCTGAGCAAATGCCGGATGATATCCTCGGTATAAACGCCAGTGCCGCCCATTTCCAGATAGCCGTCAATGCGGTCATCAAACAAGAAGGCGATTACATGCTCCAGCTCATATTGAATGAACTCTCCTTCACCCGTGATATCCGATTCGGGCTGATCGCAAATTCGATATTTGCCAACGGATTTATCACCGTCCACGATGTCCACGATGCCGTGAACCGTTTCACAGAGGTCGTTGTCCGCATCGTCATCGGCAGGAATTTCAAAACTCGCCGTATGCAGGTCGTTGAACATTCGCTTGTAGCCCACCTTGGAAGCATGGCGGATGGTTCCGATGCGTGTCATATCGCGATTGTAAATCGGAATCCTCAATCACAACCACCTCGCCCGTGCGCTCACCGTCACCGAAGCCGCTGCCGCCGACGCGCTCATAATCTCGATGTTCATTGCGTTCGGAGGTACAGAAGGAAAATCACCCTCATAGAGCGCCGAAATCATACTCTGGCCGCCGCAAACCACAGACAGGTTTTCTCCATCCACTCGCAGGCTCTGGCCGCCCGTGAGCGAAAATCCGCCGCCATACAGCCGCGTTTGCCTCTGCTTTCCGAGTCTGTCCCTGTATCTGATGCGAAAATCCGAAATCGCCGCACTGCCCGTATTCATCACATCCAGCGTAAGCGGCGTTGTATAGCCCATGCCGCGCGGAAAGACCTTGCTCAAGTCGATGGTCTGCCACGTCCCCGCCGCCAAGCTCACAGCCTGCGTAGCAGTGCTCATCGCCGCATCCTGCCATAAAGGCTGCTCGGTAAACGAGATGTCCATCACGCCATTTTCCCATTTATCGCATGTCAGCGATGCTTCATCCTCAATCTCGGCCATAATCGACCGGCTGATATCCGCATCCATCACCAGCTCCGCGCGTCCTGCTTGCAGGAGCCACGCCGCGACATCGTGCATCCGCTGTGCGACCTGCTCATCAGTCAGCCGCGTCCCTTCCTGCTCTCGATTGACGAAGTAGAGCTTTCCGCTGACTTTTCGCTCTTTGAGCATCAGCTCGGCGCGTTCAAAGCGCAATGTTCCCGCCATGCCGGACACCTCATATTTGTTCAGCACAGGTGCCGGAACAGCCGTCTCCTTGTCGAGTACGAACATGCAGCCCATATCGTTCAAACAGTGCTTTCCGCCGAAGGTAAAGTTGTCCGCACACGGGTCTGCTCCGCCGACGGGTTTATCGTCATACTGGCGATATCGCCGATAATCCACACAGGTGAAGGTCACCTTGAGCCGCGCTGAAGCGCCGCTGTATGTCAGCGCTTCCGTTCCTGTGCAGCGCGCTTTGTAATATGTGCCGCCCATGCTGTCAAAGTGCAGCTTTTCTTCACCGCTTTCCTCCAGCCACGCTCTGACCTTTTCCAGCAGCAGCGGAAGCGCCGACCTGTTTTTTGCCCGCATAAGCAGCTCTACTTCGATTTTGCGCACCGTCGGTACGCCGACGCAGGCCAGCACCGCGCCCCTGCGCGTCACCGTCTGCCACTCCTTTTCAGCCAAAAAGCGCTCGGACACGGAAGTTACCTTCACGCGTCCGAGCTGTTCCGGCTTCACCCCGGCAAATTCCATCAAATCAGCACCCCCTGTGCGCTGCGGCCGGATACCGTTTTCTTCGCTTTGTCCGCGATAGACTTTGAAACGGTCGGCGCAGTTTTCCGCCCAACTTTTTCGCCGTCCATCACCACATCGCCGCCAAGCGCCCCGGATTCGATGAGTCTGTCCGCAATCATTCTGCCGACTGCACTCGCATATGCTTCCCGATTCTCGCCATCGGAGAGGCTGTTCGCCGTCTCTGCGGCAGTCTGTCGAGCGTTGGCGCGCGCCGTCATCACCGTGCCGACAGACGGGTCAGAAAGCCGCGTCTGCGCCGTCATGGCGCGGATGGTATCTTTCACCGCCTGTGTGGCCGCTGCGGCCATCATGCCGCCAGAAAGGCCGATAGCGCCGCCCGCGTCCATATCCCGACCGAGTGCAAGCGTCTCTCTGCTGGGGCTGTGCGCATCGGCGGCCTTGCGCATAGCCGCGACCGCATTGCGTACAACAGTCCGTGCCGTGCTGGACAGCATCCCCGCCATCGAGTTGATGCCGCTGATAATGCCGCGCATCAGGTCATTGCCGAGGCTGTATCCCGTGCTGCCGTTCAAACTGTCGCGCATTGCATTCACCACCGCATTCCCGGCATTTCGTACCGACAGCGCCGCATTGCCCTGCATGGCCTGAATCCCGATGGATACATTGGTCATCGCCATACGCGCCGTATTGCCGAAGCTCTGAACCGTCGGCTCGAAGGTGGTGTTCATCGACGCAACCAGCCCTTGAACGGCGGTTGCGATGTCCGTTTCTTTCCCCGAAACGCCGTCGCTCACGCCCGCTCCGATGTTTTCGCCCGTGGTCTGCGCGTTGCTGGCCGCAGTCGTGAAGTTCTCTGGATCCGTCGTCGTGTTCATCGAGGCAATAACGGAGTTCTTCGCGCCTTCCGTTCCCTGCTCTGCGCCGCTTCCATAACGCCCCATGTCTGCCTTGCCTGCGGTCTCCATGAAATCGCCCACCGCCCCGGTGATCTGCTCCATGCCCGTATTCAGCGCATCCGATGCACTGTTCCAGATGCTTTCGTCTCCCAGCGCATCGGCCAGCGAAGCCGGAATCTCAATACCCAGCGAATTACAAAGTGCAATCAGCGCATCCGTGCCATTGCCGAACGCATCTTCAAACTGCTCAACTGCCGCTTGACCAGCCTCATACAGTTCTGGATATCTCTCCTGCAATCCGTCCGCCATTCCGGCAACAATCAATCCCGCCACCATCATGGCCTGCTCATTGGAGATTTCCGCTCCATCCTGAAAACCATTGATGACCGCCTGATACAGTGCAACGCCGGCCTCGCTGAAATGGCTTTCATACTGTGCCAGCACGCCGTTAATATCGAACTTCTCGATGGACAAATATGCCGCAACCTGTTCGAGCAAAGTGCCCTGCTGTTCACCGAGATATTTGGAGACGAGCTGGCTGCCCTTCATCGTCGCGCCTTCGGCATTGGTGAACATCATATCGGAAACCTTCGTCCAGTAGTAGTCCGTCTCAATGCCAAACCAGCTCATTACGCTGTCCAGCGCGCTGGTGAAGATTGACCCCATCATCTTCATCAGACCTTCGCCGATATTAAGCATGCCGAGCGCAATACCCTTGCTGAGCGCAAAGACAAAATCTGCGCCGCACTGCACAATCTTGGTCAGCCCTTCCGGGGAAAGGATGTACCCGACAATCGCGCCCGTGATATCTCCGAGAGCGTCCATACCGTTGATGATACCCTTGCCGAGATTCTGAACAAAACGGGTCAAGTCCGGCGTTGTCACGATATCGTTGACAGCGTCGATAATCGCGCCCACCAGACTGGTAGCAACCGTTCCGATGGAGGTTCCCCAGTCTTTATCGTTAATCAGTTCCAACAGGCTTCCAATCGCCCCTGCAATATCTGCCGCTGCTGTGATGGTTTTCTGAATCCCAGTCACAACGCCGCCAAGCAGGCCGGATGCCAGCGCAGAAAACGCCGCTGTGAACGTGTCCCATGCGCTGAAATCTTTCAAACCGCCGACAAGCTCCGCCACAAATTCGGCGGCTTTCGCCGCAAAGGTAGCCTTGTTGCTGATGATGGATGTAAGAATCGTCGAGGCCAGCGCGGACATGTCGCCGACTTTCGCCGCCAGTTTTTCAGGCGTAAGCGCTTTGAAGCTCGCGGCGATCTGACCGACAATCTTCTCGCCTGCATCAGACCATGCCCCGCCGTTTTCTCCCTCATCGCCGAGGAACAGCTTCTTGAGCCAGTCTCCCGCCGCACCGAAGCCGCTCTTAATCCAGCCCCATACGGTGCTGCCGACATCTTTCCACGTACTTTCTTCGGTCAGCGTGTCTCCCAGGATTAAGCCTTTAAGCCACCCTGTCACAGAAACAAAGCCGCCCTTAATCCAGCCCCAAATCTTCGTCCCCGCATCGCCCCATGTGCTCTGGTCGGTCAGCGAATCGCCAAGAATCAACCCCTTGAGCCAATCCGAACCGAAATGGAACGCCCCTTTAATCGCTGCAACAACATCTGCCCATTTGAGCGTTTTGATGTAGTTTTTTGCGTCTACAAAAGCCGTCTGCACCGTCTTGCCGAGGCCGCGAAGCGTTTCTTCAAGCGCCGTCAAAACGGTGACACCCAATTCGCCCCACTTCACCGCCTTGAATCCCTTGAAAATGCCCTTGGCCAGATCAATCCCAGCCTCCAGCAGATTCGGCGCATTGCGGATTGCTGCGGCCAGCACGGATACCGTGGCCGAGACGACGGATGGAATCAGTTTTGGCGCGCCCTTGGCGAAACCGTTCAGCAAAGACGTTACCGCCTGTGCGCCAACCTGCGCCACGTCCGCCGCATTGTCAGACACAACGTCCGCCAGCGACGAAAACAGGTTCATTCCCGCTTCGGCCGCCTGCGGAACAATTTCAGCAAGCCCCGCTTTGAGTGAAGCAGCCAGCTTCGGAATCCGCCCGGAAATATCCTTGATGGTCGATTGAACCGTTTTATCAAATGCCTTGAGCTTCCGTGCTCCGATTTGGGTATACTTTTCAAACGCTTTGCCCATATCGTTGCCCGCATCCATCGCGGCAGCCCCAAAAAGCAGGAACGTTCCCGCCACAATACCCAGCGGGCTGACCAAAGCCGCAATCGCCGGGGCAATCTTCCCAGCCAGCATCAGCGCTTTGCCTCCGTACATCAGCACAGGGCCAATCGCCGCCGCTAAAATGCCAGTCTTGAGGATGACCTGCTTCATCGGACCATCCAATGCGTTGAACTTGTCCACGAGCCCCGTCATGCTCTGAATGGTCTTTCGGATTGCCTGCTCATTCAGCGTGAACAGCGCCACATACGCGCCCTCAACGGCAGATTGAAACAGCGTCCAGTCGCCCTTGGCATTGGCAAGCACTGTCGCCGCCATTCGACCTGTTGCGCCCTCGCAGTTGTCAATGGAAGCCGCCAGTTTATTAAAATCCTCGTCGCTTGCACTCACGATTGCCAGCAGGCCGGACATTCCCTCCTGCCCCGCCAGCGTCGCAGCGTACAGCGCCTTTTCCTGTTCAGTCAGGCCGGAGAATTTCCCGCGCATTTCGGTCATGAGCTGACGCAACGGTTTCATTTCGCCCGTCGATGTCGTCATGCTCAAGCCGAGTTCCTTCATCGCCGTCTTGACTTCCTTGGTTGGCTTGGAAAGCCTCGTCAATAAAGCGCGGAGCGCCGTGCCGGATTGGCTTCCTTTGATGCCTGCATTGGCCATCAGTCCGATGGCGATAGCCGCGTCCTCAATGTTATAGCCAAGCGCGCCCGCCACAGGCGCAACGTATTTGAAAGTCTCGCCCATAAGGCCGACGTTCGTATTAGAGTTTGATGCGGCTTGTGCCAGCACGTCAGAAAAGCGCGCTATGTTTTCTTTTTTCGCTTCCAGGCCAAACGCCGTCATCGCATCCGTAACGATATCCGACACATCAGCCAAATTCTCGCCGGAAGCTGCCGCAAGGTTCATAATTGGTTCAAGTCCATTAATCATGGCACTCGTTTTCCAGCCTGCCATCGCCATATATTCGAGCGCCTGTCCTGCCTCAGTGGCCGTGAACTGCGTCGTCGAACCCATTTTGAGCGCTTCCGCGTTCAGCTTTTCCATTTCTGCCGCCGATGCGCCGGAAATGGCTTCGACGCGGGACATCTGCGAGGTGAAATCCATGCCGGCGCTCAAAATGCTTTTGCCTATTCCCTTGAGCGGATCTGTAACCATGGAAGAAAGCGTCGATCCTGCCCGAATCATGTCCGCGCCGATGCCTTCCAGCTGTGTCTCAATGGTGCGAATCGTCCCCGTCATGCCGGACGCATCCAAATCAAAGCTGGCAAACAGTTCGCCGACCTTTAACGCCATGTTCTCACCGCCTTAAACCGAAACAACCGACGAAAAAAAGGCTTCCGCAGCTTTGCGGTCAGCCTCATCATCGTCCTCTGGATTTCTGCGTTGTTTGTCCTGCTGTGCGCGGATGCGTACCGCCACCGCTCCATACGGAGACAGGTTGCAGGACAGCGCAACAAAACGCCGCCATGACAGCCCCTCGATCTGCTCGGCGAGATTGATGCCGTAATCCCGCTGGAAATCGGCTTCAATCGCATCCCAAACGTCGAGCAGACTTACTTTTTTGCCGCATCTCCCGGCAGCTTGGAGCGGCTGTCCTCATCGCTGAGTTCCTGCCCATCTTCTTCGTCGAAATCTTCAACGCCGTTAATCAGCGCGAACGTTTTCTGCACGAGCAGCGACAGCATATCTACCGTCATGCCGGATTCACAGATTTCGGTCATCGCCTTTTCGCCGAACAGCGCATCCGCCGCCGTGAAGATCATCTTGCTGTACGCCGCATTGCGGGAACTCTGGTCAGCCAGCTTCTCCGCACGTGCCATCATCAGCGGCACTATCGCCGGAATTTTGGGCGGAACGGAATAATCCTTGCCGCCGACGCGCACCGTGAGGTTTTCGCCCTTCGCTTCCTGCATAAACGTATCAAACTCAAGCACTTTAGCCATGTGTTTTTCCTCCATTCACTTCAAAAAAAGAGGGAGAAGCGCTTCGCTCCTCCCTGTTATATGTGCTGCCACTCTTACGAGGCGGCCGTAACGGTTACGGCAATGCTGGCCGTTTTCGCGCCATTGACGCTGGTGATGACGATGTTCGCCGTGCCTTCCCCAACCGCCGTGAGCGTAAAGCCGCTTTCGGTGATATCCGACACCTGAACAACGCTTCGCTTGTTGTTGGTCACGCGGAATCGCTGATTCGACGCATTTTCGGGCGTGAACTCCACGTCGATGAGCTTCGGGCTGTCGCCGACCTTCATTTCCAGCGTGGCCGCCGCCGTTCCGCCAGACTTGGCCGCGACGGCCTTCACCTGCACATACTGAATCGGTTCGGCCTCGCCGACCTGTTCCAGAGACCACGTCACGCTGTTATCGCTGTCGTCGCTCGACTCCTCGGCGCTGGTCACAACGTAATCCGCAATCCAGCCGTGACCATACGGGTCAACGAATTTGAGCGTACAATCGGAATCGCATCCGCTCATTTCCGCGTACTCGTTCAGCATCTCCTGTCCAGGGTCAACCTCGCCGGTCGCTTCAATAACCTTCTTGTCGCCTTCCAAGTCACAGGAGCTGGAACGCTTGGTGATGTACGGCTCTGCCCAGATATCGGTGTCCGCGCTGCCGTCCTCGGTTTCACCCTCGATGGTGCGCGTCAGGCTGGTCAGGCCATAAATCCGCACGAACTGCTGCGTGGCAACGTCGAGAATCGACACCACCCAGTTGCGGATATTGACAGGGCAACCGTTTTTTCTGCCCTTCTTGCCCATGTGCTTCCCTCCAATCAAAAATCACAGTAATAAATCAGATAGTTGCTGGAATACAGCTCGCGTCCTCTTGTGTCCGTACCGAGCCCCTGCGCAGAATTGACGGTTTCCACCCGAACGCTTACGCCGTCTCCGGCCATGAATCCGATAAAGCCCTCCAGCTCTTCGGTAATCCTGCATGCCGTTTCATACGGCCATTGAACATCGCCGACACCGCCGCGCGTATAGATTTGAATCCTCGCGCCGTCTTTGCTTCCCGAAAACCCCGTATCCGTGGAAAAAATGCAGATTGCGCAATCCGGGCTGTCCGGCAAATGCCCCCAGAAGATATTCCCGTCCTGTTCTTCTGTGGCACATAAGCCAAGCCCCAAAAATTCAAGATGGTTGGCCATCTGTTCGATCAGATTCACGCGCATCATCCTCCAAGGTCTTCGCCCATTGCGTCCGCCAGCACGGCCAGCGCTTCCCGCTGCACGCCCTTATCATTGATGGGGTCTTCCAGATACTTGGCCTTTCGGCC
>ENA-UONY01003152-UONY01003152.1-human-gut-metagenome-genome-assembly--contig:-CS9-NODE-3152-length-10687-cov-6.829289_pt1 | contig 10687 bp, 12 predicted proteins | sample MGYA00242465_ERZ724012 | MGnify/ENA metagenome assembly ERZ724012 | reverse complement strand
GTTTTTGCGGCGGCGCAGAAACCGGGGTTCCGGTTTGCAAATCCTCTTTTCCCGATCCGCTTGCCCGTCTCCATCCGGACAGGCGGATCATTTTATATTCCAGAGAGACGCTCCCGGCTCCCCTTCCTCCGCCCCTGCTCCGCAAACGAACGGCAAGACCCCTGAATCTCCCGATAAAAGAGATCCAGGGGTCTCGCCGGAAAGGGCGCTTTTAAAGCTCAAAGATATTCTCAAGGGTAAGCAGCGGGGTGTATTCCTCATAAAACCGATCCACGATGCTGTTTACGATGCTCACCATGGTGGGTATCTGATCCATGGGGATCTGGTAAACGGTGCCGCTGACGCTGATGCTCGCAGAGATGTGTCCCTTGTCGTTATAGATGGGAACGGCAAAGCAGCGCATGCCCAGCACGTTTTCCTCGTCGTTCAATGCGTAGCCCCGCTTCTGGAGCAGCTCGATATCGCGCTCCAGATCCGCCTGGCTGAGGATGGATTTGGGCGTATGGGCGGCGAATTTGTGCCGCCGGCAATAGGAGGTGAGCTCTTCGTGGGTGAACTGGGAAATGAGCATCTTGCCGGAGGCATTGAGATGCGGGTCATAGGCATGACCCAGATGATGATAAATGCGAATCATCTGCTTGGAATTGACGCTCTCATCGATGTAGATCACCGATTCACCGTCCAGAACGGCCAGAGCGCAGGAAAGATTCAGCCGTTTGGTGATTTCCTGCAGGTAAGGATGGATCAGCTGGTTGGCGGAGAGGTTTTCCCGGATGTTGGTGCCGACCATGAGGAATTTCATCGTCAGCGAGTAAAGCAGCGTTTCCTCGTTCTGTTTGGCATATTTGTTGGCGATCAGGGTGTTCAGTATCCGCATGGCGGTGCTGGTGGGGGTGGCGCTCGCCTCGGCGATCTCGTTGAGACGCATGGGCTTGCCGCTCTCAGACATGACCTCCACGATGCGCAGCATGCGGTCAATGGATAAATTGGATGCAGTGGGTTCGACCATGGGCAGCTCCTTCCGATTTTGCAGGAACAATCGTTTTTTTGCTTTTTTAAAATAAGTATAGCGCGCGCATAGTGAAAATGCAAGTGCAAACTTTGAAATTGAATTTTATATTATTTACATACGAGTAAAACCGCAGTTTATTGGTTCTATTATATAATATTTCTATTTTCCCCACGAACAATCTTGACAACGCAGCAAAGAAGACTATAATAGGTATTGCGAAAGTGAAATTGGATTTCAGAAACGAAAAAGAGAGGAGGACGGTATGAAGACACAGATCCATATTTTTGTAGGCCACTACGGCAGCGGAAAAACCGAATGTGCCATCAATTACGCTGTGGAGCAGGAGAAGCTGGGCCGCACGGTGGCTATGGCAGATATGGATATCGTCAATCCGTATTTCCGTACCCGTCAGCAGGCGGAAGTGCTGGGGGCTCAGGGCATTCATGTTGTATCCAGCAACTTTGATAACGACTGGCGGGTGGACATTCCCGGTCTCAGCAGCGAGCTGCAATCCTTCTTTGTCGACAACGGCAGAGATAACGTCATTGATGTCGGCGGCAACGCCGTGGGCGCGCGCGTCCTGGCGCGCTTCCGGGACCAGATCGAGCCCGGAAGCTATGAGATGTGGTTCGTTGTAAACGCCAACCGTTACGAATCGCAGACAGCCGACGAGGTCATGGAGTTCGCGCGAACCATTCAGGAATCCAGCGGACTGAAGATTACCGGCCTCATCAACAATACCCACATGCTGACGGAGACCACCATGGAGGATGTCCTTCGGGGCAACGCGGTGGTGGAGGACGTGAGCCGCCGGCTGCAGGTTCCCTGCGTTTACTGCTCCTGCCCGCCGGAGCTGCTGGAAGAGTGCCGGCAGCGGCAGGACGAGCTGCTGGGTGAGGTTGTTCCGGTGCATATGTACGTCCGCCCGGAATACCTGCTGGTGTGACGGGTCTGCCCGTCCCCGAAAAAAGTGTAAAAAAAAGTGTAAATTTGATTCAGACAGACAAGCATGCAAGGAAGGAAATGGATATGAAAGCTATTATGGAGATCAATCAGGAGCGCTGCAAGGGGTGCGGCCTCTGTGTTTCGGTCTGCCCGCTGCACATCATGCAGATCGACCGCTCCGTGACGAACCAGAAGGGCTACCACCCCGCGGCCAATACGGACATTGCCAAGTGCATTGCCTGCGGCAACTGCGCCGTCACCTGCCCCGATGCCGTCATCACGCTGGAGAAAGAATAAGGGAGGAAACGAGCAATGGCAAGAATTTTGATGAAAGGCAACGAAGCCATCGCCGAGGCGGCGCTTCGTGCCGGTGTAGACGCTTTCTTCGGCTATCCCATCACGCCGCAGAACGAAGTGCCGGAATATCTGGCGCGCGAAATGCCCAAGCGCGGCAAGATCTATCTGCAGAGCGAGAGCGAGCTGTCCGGCGCGAACATGGTGCTGGGTGCCAGCGCCGCCGGTGCGCGCGTTATGACCAGCACCGCCGGCCCCGGTCTCTGCCTGATGCTGGAAGCGATGAGCTCCATGTCCCTGACCCGCCTGCCCGCCGTTTTCGTGGACGTTGTCCGCTCCGGCCCCGGCATGGGCGACCTTGCTCCCGCGCAGGAGGACTGGAAGGTCTCCGGCAACGGCGCATACAAGATCCCCATTCTTCTGCCTGGCAACGTGCAGGAGCTCGCGGAGATGGTCTATGAGGCCTTTGACATCGCCGATCAGTACTGGACGCCTGTTCTGGTGCTCGCCGACGGCATGCTCGGCCAGATGATGGAGCCCGTGGACTTTGACAAGATGCCCGAGCGCCGCACGAATCTGCCGGAAAAGACCTGGCGCATGGCCAGCGTCAAGGAAAAGGGCTACCGCACCATGATGCAGCTGACCTACGGCCGTCCTCTGACGGAGTTCACCGACCGCTTTGAGAACGAGACCATGCCCCTTATCAAGAAGAACGAGGTCCGCTACGAAGCCTACGGTCTGGAGGACGCGGATATCGTAGTCACCGCTTACGGCACCGCCGCCCGCATGGCCAAGGCTGCCATCAAGGAGCTGGATACCGACCTGAAGATCGGCTTCATCCGTCCCAAGACCGCCTGGCCGTTCCCGGAGGAGATCTACAGCCAGATCAACCCCAAGTGCAAGGCTGTTTTCTGCCCCGAGATCAACACCATCGGCCAGATGATCGACGATGTCCGCATCGCCGTAGCCGGTCGTTTCCCGGTGTACCACGTGGGCAACACCAAGGAAGGCCCGCTGAATACCATGAACATCATCAATGCGCTGAACGCATACGTGAAGGGGGAGTAAGAAATGGCGCAGACTGTGTTTAAGAGACCGGAATCCCTGACCGGAGTGGATTATACGTATTGCCCCGGCTGCGGCCACGGCATCATTACCACCGCGGTGGCCAAGGCCATCGACGAGCTGGGCATTCTGGATGACAGCATCCATGTGTCCTCCGTCGGCTGCGGCGGCCTGACGCCCATGTTCTTCAATTCCGATACCATCATCCCCATGCACGGCCGCGCTCCCGCCACTGCCACCGGCATCAAGCGCATCCACCCCGATAAAATCGTATGGACGTATCAGGGCGACGGCGACCTTGCCTCCATCGGCACGGCGGAGATCGTCCACGCCGCCCACCGCGGCGAGCGCATCACCACCATTTTTGTCAACAACACCACCTACGGCATGACCGGCGGCCAGATGGCCCCCACCACGCTGGTAGGCCAGAAAACCACCACCTCTCCCTACGGCCGCGACGAAGCGACCTGCGGCAAGCCCATCCGCATGAGCGAGCTGCTCGCCACCATCGACGGCGCCAAGTATGTTGCCCGCTGCGCCATCGACACCCCCGCCCACATCCGGCAGACGCAGAAGTGCATCAAGCGCGCCTTTGAATGCCAGATGAAGGGTCTGGGCTTTGCGATCGTGGAAGTTCTTTCCACCTGCCCCACCAACTGGGGCATGACGCCGACGGACGCTATGAAGTGGCAGCGGGAGAACATGATCCCCTACTTCCCGCTGGGCGTTATCAAGGACTTTGAGGACTGAGAGGAGAAAACCATGGTAAATGAAAAACTGATCGTGGCCGGCTTCGGCGGCCAGGGTGTTCTCATGATCGGCAAGATGGCGGCCATGTCCGGCATGGAAAACGGCAAGGAAGTCAGCTGGCTGCCGGCCTACGGCTCCGAGATGCGCGGCGGCACCGCCACGTGCAGCGTCAACATCTGCGACGATCCCGTAGACTCTCCCATGATCCTGCGTCCCACGACGCTGATCGTGATGAACCTTCCTTCCCTTTTGAAGTTTGAGAAGAACCTTCTGCCGGGCGGCGTTATGATCCTCAACAGCTCTCTCGTGGAGCAGGAGCCCACCCGCACCGATATCACCGTTTACAAAGTTCCCTTCAACGATCTCGCCACGCAGGCCGGCAACGAGCGCGGCATGAACATGCTGGTGGCCGGCGTCTACGCCGCCATCCGCGGCATCATCACGCTCGACAACCTCTACGATGCCATCGACCACGCTTTCGAGGGCCCCAAGGCCAAGTTCATCCCCGGCAACAAGGCCATGGCCAAGCTCGGCTATGACTACGGCGTGGAGCACTTCTGCCAGAAGTGAGGTAAGCCGATGTATAAGATCCTGGTTCTGAACCCCGGCTCCACCTCCACCAAGGTTGCCTACTACGAGGATTCCAAGAACATCTGCGAGCGGAATCTGGACGTTGACCGCGCAGCGATCGCCGGAATGACGAGCATCTTCGATCAGATGGAACTCCGCAAGGCCACCATCGACGCCTTTCTGCAGGAAACCGGCGTAAAGCCGGAGGATCTGAGCTTCATCGTCTCCCGCGGCGGCGGCGGCGGAAATCTGATGTCCGGTGGGTATATCATCGATGAAGCGCTTGTGGAGCACTGCCACAACTATGAGATCCCCCACGCCTCTTCCCTTGGCCCTGTCATCGCGTATGAGATGGGAAAAAAGCTGGGGATCCCCGCGTTCATCTATGACGGCGAGGGCGTCAACGAGTTCATCCCCGAGGCATGCCTCTCCGGTCTGAAGGAGTTCCCCATCTCTCCGGGCTCGCACACGCTCAACGCCAAAGCGGCGGCGCGCATCGGCGCGGAGAAGCTCGGAGGAAAGCTTTCCGACTTCAATATCGTTGTCTGCCATCTCGGCGGCGGCACGTCCACCTCTGCCCACAGCGGCGGCAAGCTCATCGACTCCACCAGCGACGGCTTCAGCGCCGAGCGCGCCGGAGGCATTCCCTTCCTGGCGCTCACCGGCTTTGTGACCGGGTGCTTCAGCGGCAAGTACACCCAGCGCGATATCATGAAGCTCATCATGGGCGGCGGCGGGCTTGCCAACTATCTTGGCACCAGCGACCTGCGCGAGGTGGAAAAGCGGATCGACGCCGGGGACGAGAAAGCGAAGCTCGCCTTTGACAGCATGGCCTACGTTCAGTCCAAGGATATCGCCGCCATGGCGGCCGTCCTCAGCATGAACGTGGATGCCATCGTTCTCACCGGCGGCATGGCGCACTCCCAGCGGCTCGTGGACGCCATCACCGCCCGCGTGGGCAAGATCGCGCCCATTATCGTGGCCGCCGGTTCCCACGAGATGAACTCTCTGGCGCAGGGCGGCATCCGCCTGATGAACCGCGAGGAAAAATATCACAGATTCGGAAAAGACAGTTCGGAGGATGCTTACGTTGAGTAACGAAAACAGAAAAATCGAAGTTATGCTGGACAACCACCACGCGCACCTGAAGCAGGAGACCGTGGAAAAGCTCTTCGGTGAAGGGTATGTCCTGCCCGTGAAAAAAGATATCGGCGGCGGAGAGTATATCTCCACCGAAACCATCGACGTGGAAGGCCCCAGGGGCGTTCTCAAGGGCATCCGCGTTATGGGCCCCCATCGCCCCTTTGACCAGGTGGAGCTGCTTGTCAGCGACACCGTTAAGCTGGGCGTCACCCCGCCGGTGGTCGAATCCGGGCATCTGGAAAATGCCTGCGAGCTCAAGCTCATCGGGCCTGCCGGTTCCGTCACGCTCAACTGCGGCATCGTGGCTGCCCGCCATGTGCACATCTGCACCAAGCTCCTCGCGGAGCTCGGGCTGAAGAACAAGCAGATGGTCTCCGTCACTTCCGGGGGCATCCGCTCCGTCACGTTCCACAATGTTATCGTTCGCGAAAACGCCGTCAGCGATGTGAACGTCATCCATATGGATTTCGAGGAAGGCAACGCCGCCGGTCTCAAAAACCACGACATTCTGGATCTGGAGTACTTCTCCTGGTATTCGGCGCTCATCACATCTGCCTTACGGTGGCAGATCCGGAAAGCTCCAGAGCCTTCTATGAGAAGGCTCTGGGCTTTACGGAAACATCCGTGGTGTACCACACGCCGGAGATCGTTTCCCATTTCCTCACATCACAGGACGGGACATTTCATCTCCAGCTGCTGCATTCTCCGCATTGCAAGGCGGAGCACTGCGCTTACGGACATCTCGGCATGACCGTGGCGGACATCTACGAAAGCTTCGCCTACCACGAAAAAATGGGCGTCGTCAGCAAGCCCATCATCACCCAGCCGCACCAGTACGGCTATTTTATTCAGGATCCCGACGGCTACGAGACGGAGCTTTGTCAGCTCCGCACCGAAAACAATTAAGGAGGAAAATGTCAATGAAGATCACGAAAGTTGAAATTTTCAAGGCTATGGTAGACTCCCCCACCCCCGGCTGGTTCCCCATCTGCGTGCGCGTCAGCACCGATGAGGGCATCTACGGCTGGGGCGAGTCCGGCATCCCCGTAATGTCCGGCCGCGACGCCACCATGACCTACATCCGTGAAATGGCTCCTTTCATTCTGGGTATGGATCCGCTGGATCACGAGGTCATCTGGCAGAAGCTCTACCACGGCTGCTACTGGGGCTACGGCGGAGGCCCGATCGCCTTTGCCGCCATCAGTGCCATTGACATCGCTCTCTGGGATATCAAGGGCAAAGTCGCCAACATGCCGGTCTACAAGCTGTTGGGCGGCAAGGTCAACAAGAAAATCAAGGCCTACGCCAGCCAGATCCAGCTCGGCTGGGGTCCGGTGGATCACTCCTGCGTGACCCCCGAGGAGTACGCCCGCGAAGCCAAGCGCGCCGTGGCCGACGGCTTCACCGCCATCAAGGTCGACCCCCTATGGACCGACGACAAGGGCCTCTGCACCAGCCCCCAGCGCATCTACCGCAGCGACGTTTCCGACTGGGAATGGAAGAAACTCGACACCAAGTATCAGATCAAGACCGTTTCCGAGCGTGTCGGCGCCATCCGTGACGCCGTGGGCGACAACATCGGCATCGTCATCGAGCTGCACGGCATGTGCGATGTAAACACCTCCATCCAGATCGGCCGCGAACTGGATCAGTACGACTGTCTCTACTACGAAGAGCCCGGCCAGAGCATGGATTACCGCTATGTGAAGGAACTCCATGATAACGTCAAAACCTGCACCGCCACCGGCGAGCGCATCGGCTCTCTCTGGGGCTTCAAGCCGTTCATTGAAAACCGCGCCATCGACGTGGCGCAGCCCGACCTCGGCGTCGTCGGCGGCATCACCGAGATGAAGAAGGTCTGCGATTTTGCCAACGCCTACGACGTGGGCGTCCAGATGCACTGCATGGCCGGCCCCATCGCCTGCGCCGCCACCATTCAGGTGGAAGCTGCCATCCCCAACTTTGTCTATCACGAGTGCCTCCAGTGGAACACCCTGCCGGTGTTCACCGGCATCGGCAAGTATGACGACATGCTGCTGCCCACCAACGGCTCCTTTGATATCCCGGATCGTCCGGGCATCGGCCAGGAGCTCAGCGAGGAAGCCATCGCCAAATCCGAAATCATTGTCGTAAAGTAAGACCGCATCGATCAGCCAGGCTGCTGCGGCAGTCCGGCTGATTGAAAAAAGGAGACAAGCGCTATATGAGGATCCATACGGTAACCGGCACGGTAGACTCCGCCGATCTCGGCTATACCCTGATGCACGAGCACGCCGTCACCTGCTGCGACTGGTCCATGCGCATGGGGCTGCGGAGCCAGTTCTGCGAGGACGGTCGTCTGCTGGAGATGGCGGTTACACAGCTCAAGCGCGCCAGGGCCGCCGGCATCGACACCATTGTGGACGGCACACCCATCAATCTGGGACGGGATATCCGCCTCATCCGCGAGGCTGCGCTGCAAAGCGGCATGAACATCATCGTCTCCAGCGGTTTCTATCACCAGCAGGATCCCTGGCTGGAATGGAAGCCCTACGAAGAGATTCTGGGCTATCTCGACTATGAGTGCGCCCACGGTCTCGAGGAGACGGACGTTCTGCCCGGCATTATGAAATGCGCCGTAGACTACCGGGGCATCACAGACTATATTGTGAAAATGCTGGGCGTCACGGCGGACTGCGCCGTAAAGCACCGCATCCCCATCTTCTGCCACACCATCCCGGAGCTGAAGCACGGCGGTGCCATGCTGGACATCATGGCGGATCACGGCGTGCCCATGCGCGCGGTGATCGCCGGTCACAGCGGCGATGTGGACGATATCGACTATCTGGAATCGCTGCTGGCACGGGGATGCTATCTCGGCATGGATCGCTTCGGTACGGTGACGAAGACGCCGGGGACGACGCTCGAAAACCGCTGCAAGACCATTCTCCGTCTCTGCCGGGACGGTTTTGCCGGTCAGCTTCTGGTCTCCCACGATTACGCGCCCTACACCGGCTTTCTGCCGGACTGGAAAACCGCCAGCAGCGAGGAAGCCCTGAACTCGCCGGTGAGCTTCACGTATTTTGAAACAGCTGCCGTGCCGCTCCTCCGGGAGATGGGTCTCACGGCGGAACAGGAAAAGAAACTCAAGGCGGACAATCCCCGGAGTTTCTTTGAAAATGCATTTGAAGAAGGTGTGTAAGTATGAAAATCGTACATTTCCATAACCCCGGCTCCCCCGATATCGCAGAATATAAGGGGATGTTTGCCGAAAACGGCATCGAGTTTGTCCAGTACATCGGAAGCCGCAGTCCGGAAGAAATGATCGCGGCATGCGAAGGCGCGGACGCCATTGTTACATGCATCCTCCCTTTCACCAGAGAAATTATTGAAAAGCTGCCGGACAGCGTGAAGTGCATCGTCCGCAGCGCCATGGGCTACGAGATCATCGACGTGGACGCCTGTTCGGAGCGCGGCATTCTGGTGTGCAACATCCCCGACTACGCCATGGAAGAGGTTGCCATGCATCAGATCGCGCTCATCATGGCGCTCTGCCGCAAGCTGCGTCACTATGACCACGCCATCCGTCGCGGTGAGTGGCAGAAGCCCGGCTATCTGTCCGGCTATGAGTGCCGCCGCATCTCCTCTCTGACCATCGGCCTGCTGGGCTTCGGCCGTATTGCCAAGCGCGTGGCCAAGGCCATGCTCGCCATGGGCGCCGCCGTCTGCACCTACGACCCGTTCCTCAGCAAAGAGACGGTGGAGTCTTACGGCGTGCAGTACTGCGCCACCAAGGAGGAAGTTCTTGAGCACAGCGACGTGATCTCCCCCAATATCCCGCTGATGGAGTCCTCTTTCCACATCATTGACGCGGACGCCATTGCCAAAATGAAGCAGGACGTGATCATCGTCAACACCGGCCGCGGCGGTCTTGTGGACACCGAGGCTCTGGTGGCCGGGCTCGAAAGCGGCAAGATCAAGGCCGCGGGTCTGGACGTTTTCGAAAACGAGCCCTTCCACGACACCGAGCACCCCCTGATGAAGATGGAAAACGTCATCCTGACGCCTCACGTGGCCTACCAGTCCACAGAATCTTCCCGCGAGCTTGAATACAAATCCGCCCTCTATGCGATGCAGGGCGCGATGGGGCAGATCCCTGGCAGCGCCTTGAACCGCAAGTGCCGCGAAAACTGAAATGACCGGAGGACAGCACATGAAAAAATACGACGGCTACGCACTGGTAACCGGCGGCGCCCGCGGTATGGGCGCTGCCATCTGCCGCAGCCTTGCCGCAGACGGCTACGATATCGTCTGCAACTATGTTTCCGATTCCTCTCTCGCAAAGGTAGAGGCCCTGGCCGCGGAGATCGCGGAAAAGTACGGCCGCAAGGTCATTGCCGCGCAGGGCGACGTTTCCCGCTACGAGGACTGCTGCCGCGTGGTAAAAACGGCCGTGGACGCGCTGGGCGAAAAGCTGGCTGTGCTCGTGAACAACGCCGGTGTTACCATCCGGGCGGAACTGGTGGATCAGTCCCCGGAGGACATGGCGCACGTCATCAACACCAACCTGATGGCGGGGCTCTATATGTGCCAGCTCGCGCTGCCCTATATGTACCGGCAGAACACCGGCTGCATCGTCAATATCAGCTCCGTGGGCGGCATGACGGGCTTCCCCCGGCAGACCACCTACTGCGCGGCCAAGTGGGGCATGAACGGTCTCACGAAGGCGCTCGCCAAGGAGGCCGGCCCCCACGGCATCCGCGTCAATGCCGTGGCTCCGGGCTTTATCGTCACAGACATGACCCTTGCGAATAAGCCGGCGTTTGAAAGCTACCGCGCGGCGTCCCCCATCGGGATGCTGGGCGAACCGGAGTATATCGCCGAGGCGGTCTCCTATGTTGTGTCCGCCGAATTTTTGACAGGACAAGT
>ENA-UONY01003151-UONY01003151.1-human-gut-metagenome-genome-assembly--contig:-CS9-NODE-3151-length-10690-cov-6.499201_pt1 | contig 10690 bp, 7 predicted proteins | sample MGYA00242465_ERZ724012 | MGnify/ENA metagenome assembly ERZ724012 | reverse complement strand
TATCTCCCGACCAGCAGAATCCCGCCAGAAGTAGAAGTCGGGGACTTTGCCTTGCGACAACGCTTCTTTCGTGAATTCGCAGACCACTGCATTTTCAAAGAGCGCCCCACGATAACTGCTCATTATCAAATCTTCTGCCGTGTCGATACCGAGCAACGAGCAAGCCAATCCCGTATCCTCAAAATATAGTTTCGGCGTTTTGATGAGTCGCTTGCCATAATTATGGTGATAAGGACGTAACAAGCGAATGATGAAGCTTTGCTCCAAAAGTGCGAGCCAATCTTTCGCGGTGCGCATATTGATTCCGCAATCTGCGGCAAGAGACTGTATGTTTACCAGATTTCCAATTCGCGTTGCACAAAGCATTACAAAACGATTGAACTCAGGAATCTTCACCACGCCCAATTCGCTGCGAACATCGCGATCGATGTAGGTCTGAATGTAGTTTGAGTAGTATTCTGCGGGTGCCATATCGATATCATAGAGACGCGGATAACCTCCTCGAACCACCCATGCTTCAACTGATTCAGGTTGCCTACCTGCAGCTTTCACCTCGCAATATGAAAGCGGGGGGAGATGTCTGATCGCTACACGTCCTGCGAGCGATTGCGAAATGGCATCCATCAAAAGAAAATTCTGCGAGCCAGACAAGATATACTGCCCCACTGCGCCTGTTTCATCGACTTGTCCCTGAAGGTAGGAAAAGAGTTCTGGTACACGCTGAACCTCATCGAATATAACGTGGTTCGCATGAAGTGACAGAAACGCACGAGGATCATCCTGAGCAAAAGCACGAACGTCTGGATCTTCCAACAACACATAGGAATAGTCAGGAAACTCGTTCCTCAATAACGTAGTCTTCCCGCTCTGGCGAGGACCCGTTAGAGAAACGATAGGAAACTGGGTAAGACTTCTTTTAAGAGAAGTGGTTATCTGGCGCGGGATCATGATCGTTCCTTATCTAGCGATTCGTATAGTTGCCTCGAGCGACATTTCATCAAGATGAGATTGATTATGGAGGAGCCTGTTATATTTCCTGTTCACCATACTAGACTACCAGATTATCCAAGTACTGACTACAAGATTATCCAGGGTTCCACTACAAAGATATCCAGATACTGACTACACAATTTGCCTGAGAACAACAGGTGACAATCTGCCCAGCCGTCGTCATCTTTCTTCATCTTTTGGCGAGATGACAAACTACCCGGACATTGTCACCTTGTCTCAAACTTTTCGACATCCCTTGCTCTTTACCAAGGTGACAAAAGACCAGGTAGTTTGTTATCGGAACAACGAGCGGGACACCTGTGGCTTATGCTCGGCGCTAATCGGACCAAAAGGTGTCGAACGACCGGGTAGTTTGTCACCTCAGAGCTGGTAAAATGAAGGTAATTGATGCTCGCGGCTGATCTCGGCCAAAGAGCCGAGCGATCCTGATCTCAAGAACGAAGGGGCACCTATGATCGACACCGTTTTCAACGCAGTCTCGGATATTGTCAACGGGGCTGGGTCGCTCATTGAAGGTATTTTTGTAAAACAGCCAAGCCTAGAGGAGCTGAAAAAGCAGGTTCGCATGCTCCAAGCCAGCGTGGATACCCTCGAGAATTCGTTTAAAACACAAAACGATGTGATCGACATGCTGCTCGCACAGCATAAGGAATTGAAGTTCTATCAGCTCAGCCAAAAGGCTTCTCTTCAGACCATGATCGAAAACGAACTGGTGGCCCAATACGCGGCGCTTGACTATTTCACCATCCTTCTCGAAGCCGCGACGAGCGGCCAACGCATGTCTCGTGAGGATTTCGAGTTCTTCAAAACGTATAGCAAGATGCTCCAAGATGGGCGGATCGACTCTGACGAACTTGAGGCTTTGCGTCCGATCATGAGGCAAAGACATCGGATCGCGCTCGCCAACTTGGAACCCTGCGAGTTCGGCTACATCCTCATTCGCATCCGATGCTTTGAAGGGTAACACCGTCCGCATTCCTTCAACATCTACCTACGCGCCTGCGAACGATCAAAAGGAGCCGTCTAGCAGCTCATACTCGCAACCAAGCGTCTCTTTCAGATAAGCGGACAGCTCTTCGTAACCGCACGCTTTCACCGCTGATTTCGCAAAGCCCTCCTGAACGCGCGTTAGGATAAAGTTAGCGTCTTGACCTTGAGCTGCCTGATCTCTTCATCAGTCATCGACGAAAGAGCGTTCGTTGCGGGGATGGAGTCTATCGGTAATTCTTCTCGCTTGAAAACAACGTAGCGGTTGAGGTTGCCAGGCTTGCCGTCGGCGGAGAAGGATTCGACCACGGTGGCATGCGGCGCGAGGGCAGCGATGATCCGGTCGATCTCTTCGTTTGAGAAATGATGACAATAGCGATAGTTGCCAGGTTCGTTCTTCCAACCGAGGAAGTAATCGTTGGGCTCGAGGGAGCCTGCGAAGAACGCAGGCGGCTTGAGGCAACTTGGGTTTGGATTGTCGGAGCTGGAGCTCCCTACCCCTCGGTCGAGCGCTTCCCTATCGTTCGTACGGGTTTCCGCGCAACCTGCGAAGAACGCAAGCGCTTCGACGTGCGTCTGTTCGATCTTCGCTCTCTTCGCAGGGTCGTTCAGGAACTGCCAGAAGGAAACTACCAGGTAGCCACCAGGCTTCACCTGACTGAGCGCCTCGAGTAAGAACTGTCGGCGCAAATCGAAGCTGGGAATGTGGTGCAGGAAACCGAACGAGACCACCAGGTCGAAGGGGGTTGCAGCTGCGAGCGCAGGGATGTTCGCGGGTTCGGCAGCAGGCAGGCCTTCGAGCAGGTTGCTTACAATATCTTCGCAGGTAAAATGCACTTTTTTGGCAATATCTTCCTGACCGCTCGCAACGAGCGGCTCGCAATTATCCACGGCGAAGAACGACCAGTCGATGTGCGGATAGGCGTTCGCAAGGAACGCCTCGAAGCGCAGGTTGCCGCACGCGATATCGAGGACCGAACGCGTTAGCGACCGAGAAGCAGACAAACCCAAGGCTGCAGCCTGAGAACAAGCTGCAGCACCTTCCGTGGAAGGGTCGTTTATAGGCTGGGTCGCTGAAGTTTGGTCTTGGAATGCGGGGCTTTCCGCAGCTTGTTCACCAGCTTGGTCATCGAGCCCTTGAGCAGCTGCATCTGCGGATTGATCGGCGGTCTGGGCGTTCACCGGTTGACCGAGCGCTGCTCCATCGGAATCATCAAACCCGCACGCCGCCATGCACCTGCGCCAGCCCTCCCAGGGGGCCGTGCGCGTTTGCGAAAAGGAAGCAGCATTGCGTTCGTAGAATTCGGTGTTGAGCTGGCAGAGCGCTCGCACCGTCGCACGAGTCATGGCTTTTGGATTCGCAGTCCCCTGCCCCAAAGCTGCGCTCTCCCCGCTCATGGCTGCTGAGACTTCGCTGCCCAACGTCTCGTGCTCGGCCTTATGCTCTGCGATCTCGCGATCCATGGCTAGCCCTTCCTCATGCGCTTCACGAGCGAAAGCGCCAGCGAAGTGAGCGCCGCGCCAATGCACGCAGCGACGAGCATCACCACGAACGCGCGCACCGGGAACAACAGGAACAATAGCAGCACCGTCATGACAGGCTGACGCATGATGGCGCCCATGAGCGCCGCGCTGCAGATGCACAGGCAGCACACCGGGTCGGCGCCCGTGAGCAGCGCAAACCCATAGCCCAAGCAGATGCCCGCGAAGATGGTCGGGAAGAAATGGCCGCCGCGCCACCCGAGGCGCAAACAGAGCGGCGTGGTGAAGACCTTCAGCACACCCGTAAGAATAAGGTAGCCCGCGCCGAGCAACGTGTAGGTGCTCATGAGCGTTTCGGTTTGCGTTTCACCTGCGAACATCACGAAGGGGAATACGATCCCGAGCGAACCCAGGATAAGTCCGACCAAGACCGCCTTCGCCACAGGGTGGTCGCCGATCTTACGCGCGAGCGTGTCTGCGCACTTGTCGAACGCGTGGTAGAGCAAGCCCACCACACCGCCCGCCAGCGCCAGCGGAATGATGAGTGCGCGTTCGAACCAATCGATGGAGACCTCCGAGAAATGCGGCAGGCCTTCCCCACCGCCGAACACGCTTCCGAGCAGGATCATCACGCCGAACGCGCCAGCCACTGCGAACGTGTAGACGATGACCTTCGTGGCTTTCGGAACCTCGATCTTGGTGCCCGCCTTCACCTCGTCGCAGCTGCCAAGAAGCGGTGCCGCTAGACCGAACAAGGGCGCGTTGAACACGGCAGAGAGCACCGCCGCGGTGCCCGCCTGGGAAAGTTCGCGAAACTCCTTGCCGAGGAACTTCAGACGGTCGCCTACCCACGTGCACAGTCCCGCGATCACGCCCGTGAGACCCGCTTCCGGACCGACGCTGCCCCCGAAGAGCAACGGCAGGAGCGCGCCACCCGCAGAGGCGCCGATGTGTTCGTATTCGTAGCAGCCTGTTTCCTTCACCTGCGCCATCACCTTGTTCAGGTCTTCGGGATACGCACCGAAACGGCGTTCGAAGAGACCGATCGCCACGCCGCCTACCAAGCACACGGCAAGCGGCCACCACCACGCACCGATATGCTCGGGCAGCACGTGCCAAAAAAGGTTGATGCCGTGGTTGAGCAAGAAGAAGAACACCCACACGAATGCGCCCGCCAGACCGCCCAACACCAGGGTGAGCAGGGCGAAGATGACGCGATTGAGCACCGGGCGTGTGCGGTTAGGGGTTTCGCTCATCGCGCGTCCTCATCGCGGTCTGTTTCTTCTTCAGCCTTGTCCGCCGCTCGAAATTCTTCGATGAAGCCTGCGGAGAAGATACCTGCTGGAATGGCCACCACGCCGATCGAGATGACCATCACCACGAAGCCGATGATGCGCCCGAACGCCGTAATGGGAACGATGTCGCCGTAGCCGGTCGTGGTCATGGTAGTGATGGCCCAGTACAAGCCCGTCCACACGCTGTCGAACACCTCGGGTTGTGCGGTATGTTCGGCTTCATACATGAGCACGCTCGAGGCCACTGCCAAAAGCGTGAGCACCATGAACGCCGCCACGATCTCGCGGCGCCGCTTCACGAACACGCGGCTGATGGTCTGCAGGCCGCGCATATAGCGCGAGATCTTGATCAGGCGCACCAGACGGATGATGCGAATCGCGTCGTTGAGCGCGTTCGAGGCAGGCAGGAAGAAGACGAAAAGCGCAGGGAACCACGCAAGGAAATCGATGATGCCCATGAGCGAGAAGATATAGCGCACGCGTGCACGCGTTGGCGCAAGGGCAGGATAGACAAGATCGGCGATCCAAATGCGGCAGGCATATTCAGCGGCGAAGGCGATCACTGAAAGCACGCTGAATCCTAAGATGAGCGTGTTGAAATCGAGCGCTGCGTCGTTGTCCGGCATGCCGACCAAAAGAGCGTTCAACACGATCAAGACGATGAGCCCGATGCCAAGGAATTTGCCGAGCGGCGAGGCCTTCGCGGGATCTTCGAGCGCTACGTAGACACGCTGCTTGAGCGGCTGCTTCGGCGCGTTCGGGGCGGCGGAAGCGTTTGGTTCAGTATGAGCGATTTCGGGTGCGGTCATGCAAACTGCCAATCAAACGAGGATGTTCAAAGTTTACCCGATGAACGCCCAAAAGGCATTTACAAGGTGACAAACTACTCGGTCGTTCGACACCTTTTCCCATCTTTCCTGCGCAAGCAGCACGCCCATGGGGCACTTGTAATTACCCGCTTTCGCTGTTCGCTTGCCTATTCAGGCAAGCTCATGCGCTTCGCTCCTTCGGACAACCTATTTATATTGAAGTAAGCGGACTCAGAGTAATTCAAGTACCCCATGGGCTCAGCTGCTTGCTCGATCAAGAACGGCTTAGCTCGATCAGCAGATGACAAACTACCCGGGCATTTGTCACCTTGTCTCAAACTCTTCGGCATCCCGTGCTCTTTACCAAGGTGACAAAAGACCAGGTAGCTTTGTCATCTGCGCAGGCCTCTCGAAAAAGCTCGCAAGTGTGCTAGCTCTTATCCTTCTGAAGCTTCTTCATAATGAAGAGAATCACCACTGCTGCAACAAGCGCAAGCCCGATCGGGAAGAGCATAGCCAGCCATTCCGGCACTGCCGGGAAATACGGCGTGGTGTTCGCGAACGTTAGGTCCCAATCAAGATAGCGTCCTGTTGAGATCGGATACGGGCCCGTGGTGAAATCGGTTCCCGAAAGCTGCAAGTAGAGCGAAGGTGCATTGTAAGCCGGGAAGAGCAGCATCAAACGGTGCGCGAAGATGCCTACGATAACCAGGATCGATGCGATGAGCGCAGGCTTCTTCTGTCCGCGGTTCTTCGGCAAGAAGAGCATGATCATCGCAATGAACGGCAGGATAAGCTCTATCAGATAGAGCAGGATGTTCGAGCCAACTGCTGCCAGAATGCCAGCAGATTCTGGGGTACCCTCGAAGAACATCAGGCACAGATCGATAAGCGCGAGTACCAGGTGAACCGCGATCGCGATAGCACAAATGCGCCCAAGCCAAGCGAGCGCCTTCGACGAAGCGCCCTTCACGCAAGCGATCAGCAGAATGAGCGCGAAACCGCTCACGAACGCAACCGCCAAGAAATCAACAGGCATGATCGGTGTTGCCCACCAGCCATGCGCGGTTTGCGTGGAAAAAAGCAGGCCTTCGACGATCTGAAGCGCAAGTGCCGCAAGGCCAGCAAGCACTGCCCACACCTTCACGGAACGCGCATCGCGCGCGATCATGACCAGCTGCACGATCGAGAGCACGATGAACGTACACATGGCGATCATGTCCCAAGCCAGCGGAGAACGCGGGTTCATTCCGATGATCATGGCAAACGCATTGCGAATCGCACCCAGGTCGGCCAGGATCGCAACGCCAGCAGCACATACACAAGCAAGCCCGCATGCACCCGCGATACGGGCCAACGGCTTAAGCTCCTCTTTCCCCGAAAGGATGATCGCGCTCGCAACGAACTGCGAACCTGCGCCGAAGCCTACCAAGAAGGCAAAAACGGCGATCATAAGGCCCCAAAGGAATACGTTGGTCATGTTCGATCCAGCTAGCAAGCCACCGGTCAATTGCACGATCCAGGCGATGAGACCCACCGCCAGAAGGACTATTCCGACAAGGGCAATCTTACGTGTTGATCTTTCCATGATCAGCCCTCCTTACGCTGTTCTTGAGAGATGGGGTCGACCTGTGTGACCTCATGCGAAACCACATAGTAGACGTTAGGATGCGTCTTATACCGATCGCCCAGAGTGATGGTCTCTTTGCCTTCGAGATATTTCCTGATCTCGGAATTCGGATCATCCATATCGCCGAAGATACGCGCATTGCCAGGACAAGCGCTACAGCAGGCAGGTAGAATCCCTTGTGAGACATTCTGCGCGCAGAACGTGCACTTTTCCATCACGCCTTCGGGGCGGTGCGGGGTGTATACCAAATGATCGCCATCGTAGTAATCCTTTGGATAGCCGTAGTCGTACGTGGTGTTATCCAACCCGACCATTTCTGCCGGCTTTCCCCAGTTGAACTGACGCACCCCATAGGGGCATGCGCTTGCGCACGTGCGGCAACCTATGCAACGGTCGTAATCCACCAACACCGTGCCCGTGTCGGGGTCGATATAGGTTGCACCCGTGGGGCAAACGGTCTCACACGGTGCATCGGTACAATGTTGGCAGCTGATCGGAACGAATTCCATTCTTAACTGATCGTTCACTTCAACTGCTACATCGTATTCAGGCGTACCGCTGGTGAACACGCGATTCCACCAGATGCCTTGGGGTTGTGAGTTATAGTTCTTGCATACGACCGCGCACGTGCGACAGCCGATGCAGCGACTCAAATCGATAGCCATTGCGTATCTCATCGTTTACGCCCCCTTTCCGTATTCGATGCCCGAGCCATCCTTCACGTTGCCATCAAGCGTGCTCTTGCCTGCGTTCTTCACGATCTCGGGCGCGCCACCATTGGACAGGCGCACATTGCAGACCGTTTCATTCCAAGCCATATTGGGCGACCAAACACTGACCATGTAATACACCTCATTCGTAGGATTGATCCACGGCCAAATAAGAGAGTTATAACTCGTCTTATTGTCGTAAGCTGACCACCAACCCTGGTCGAAGATGCACTGCGTTGGATAGACGCCCGGGTCTTCGATGAGCTGGCCTTCCACCGTTCCACGGCTGTTGTAGACCTCGACCCAATCACCCGTTTTCAGGCCGCGCTCAGCTGCCGTTTCAGGATTGAGCCACACCTTGGGAGTGTTGTCCTGGATCTCAAGCATGAAGGGGTTGTTCACGTATGTTGCGTGCACGCGGAAAGCGCTGTTGCGCGTGGTGTATCCGAGCGGATAGAGCTCGCGCGCCTCAGGATTGTCCTTGTATTCAGTGTCCTCGAAAGGCGGTTTATAGCAAGGAAGCTGCTCGTTCAACTCAAGGAAGATGTCTTCATCGCGATAAAACTCGATGCGGCCCGACTTCACAAACTTCGCCGTAGCATCGATAGGATTCGGACGCGAGACCGTAGGGAATGGAGTGCGATCGTGCACTTGCTCCCAGAACGGAATCTTCTTTTCGCCAGGATTCGTGTGCGCAAGCTTGCCAGGGCCTTTGCGCAGTTCCTCGGGTGTGAGGTGCTCGATGGTGGGGCCGCCCTTTTCGAGCAAGAGCGCAAGCACCTCATCGGAGCGCTTTTCGGAATCTTCTGGAGCGAAGCGCGGCCAGAGCGATTCCTTCGAAGGATCGATACGGTTCGCAAGCTCGGTCAAGACCCAGATCTCTTCGCGCGCCTCTCCCGGCGGCTCGACGATACGCTGCTGGAGCTGAACATACGGGTGAAGCGGCGTGGTGGTGAGCTCGGTCTTTTCGTACCAGCTCGCGCAGGGGAACGTAACGTTCGCACGAGACGCCGTGAGCGTGTCTTGGAATTCCATGCACACGAGGTACTCAAGCTCACCGCTCTCAAACGCATGACGAAGCCAGTTCGCTACGTTATGCTGCTCGAGTGGATTGCCCCAGCCAACCACGAGCGCTTTGAACCCGTGCTTGGGATATTTTGCCGTCATCTGCGGCGTGGGGCCATTCACCCAATAATGGAACGGACACGAATTCTTGACCGCGCCTTCTGGCACCATCCAGCTTGCCGTGTTGAAGCGCGTCTTGTACTGACCAACGTAGGTTGAGATGCCACCGCCGAGCTGCCCTACGTTCCCGGTGAGGCATGCCACGAGCGCACATGCGCGACCTTTCAGATCGCCGTGGTACCACTGCTGCGTTCCACCGCCGAAGATGATGTGCATCGGTTTGACCGTAGCTGCTTCGCGTGCAATGCGTGTGATGGTATCCGCGTCGATCTTGCAGATGTCGGCAACCGCTTCAGGCGTATAGTTCTCTAGCTGCTCGGTAAGCAACTGAAAGCCCGTTTTCGCTTTAGCGGTCGTGCCATCTTTCAACGGCACGTCGTAACTTCCCATGAGCGCATAGTTGTTGTCGTCAAGTTTGAGTGGATTCGTTGCCTGGAGCGCGCCACTCGTTTGATCGACTGCCACGTAGCTCTTACGGAAATCGGGCAGGCCCGGCGTGGGAGAAAGACCCTGCACTTCTTCTGCGAGGATCTTCTTGCCCGTTTCGAGATTGATGAGGAACGGTGAGTCCGTATATGTTTGCATGAAATGCTTGTCGTAGAGGTCTTCATCGATGATGGTCTTAGCCATGGCCAGCGCGAACGCGCCATCAGAGTCGGGGGCGATGCGCACCCATTCATTTGCCTTTTCAGCTGATGCTGAATAGTTCGGATCGAAGTAGATCACCTTGCCGCCATTTTCCTGCGAGTAGGTGAGGAAGTGAGCATCGGGCATGCGCGTGACCATAACGTTCGAGCCAAATACGAGCGTAAGCTTCGAGTCTTCCCAGCAGTACGACTCCAACTCTTCGCTTTGGCAGCCAAAGGTCTCAGGCCAGAACATGGGCAAGTCGCCGTTGAGCTCGTAGCCGCCGATGATCGACCAGCCGAACGTGTTGGCGATACGCACGAGCGCACCTTTCTGGATGTGACCGGTGCCCTGCACCTGGTAGATGACGCCGATAGAGTCAGGACCGTATTTCTCTGCGATCTCGCGCAACTTGCCTGCTGCCGTATCGAGCGCGGTATCCCAGTCGGTCTCGACCTGTTCGCCCTCTTCATTCTTAACGAGTGGTTTCGTAAGGCGATCGGGCCCATGAAGAATCGTATTGATCGAAAGACCTTTGAGGCATCCACGCGGATTGTAATGCTCGTAAGGGTAATCGGCCGCTTGTCTGAGCATGCGAACCTGGCCATTCTCTACCCAAGCTTCGATGCCGCATGCGCCCGTGCAGTTAGGCGAACAGGTGGTTCGGATCCATTCGCCACCGAGTGGCTCGGCTTCGGTGAGCGCCTCTGCATTCGTTGGAAATTCCAGCGCACTCACTCCGCCTGCCGCTGCAATGGCTAGTGTTGCTGCTGATCCTGCAATGAATTGCCTCCTTGTGAAGCCATGCTGTTCTCGTGATGTCTGTTCGGTAGCTGCATCAGAAGGAACGATTTCGACTTGTGGATTCATTCACAACCCCTTCTCTCGTTCATTTGCTCTTCGTTTAACTTCAAATCAAATAGAAATCATAAAAAATCATCTAAATTGTTCTGA
>ENA-UONY01003144-UONY01003144.1-human-gut-metagenome-genome-assembly--contig:-CS9-NODE-3144-length-10712-cov-4.383222_pt1 | contig 10712 bp, 11 predicted proteins | sample MGYA00242465_ERZ724012 | MGnify/ENA metagenome assembly ERZ724012 | reverse complement strand
AAGTAAAGCTGTTTTCAAGGGCGTTTTCTTTCAAATATGACTCAATTTCTTTTTGCTGCTCTCCAACGCCAAGGATATAAATATGATGCTTCAAGCCTTCCAGTATTAAACGCTTATGGACTCTGGCCAACCGGTCATATCCCTTAGTGGGCGTGATTTTGGCCACGGAGCAAATGGAAAGCGTATCCTTTTCAAAATCCACATCATTCACAGGGAGCTTTGCTAATTTCTGAATCTGAGTTGCTTCATTGGTGTTATAAAGCACCTGAATCTTATCTGGCTGTATATCGGAACTGCGGCAAAATACGCTTTTTACTGTTTCTGAAACAGTTATAATCCGATTATATTTCTGATAGCACTGAATAGCTTCTTGATAATTTCGGAAACCCGATGCTACAGCCGTCTTGTCATTTAGTTCGATATGGAGCCAACATACTTTCTTGGATTGATAAGGGCAACCTGAAATAATTCTTGCCGGCGGTCCTTCCAGATAAGAGATTACAATGTCGTATTCCTCACAAATCAACGTACGGTACAAAAAAGCGGAAGAGAACAGTTTCATGAGATGGCTGTTGCCCCGAAGCATGTGTCGGAAGCAGGTTTTATAATGTATATGGGGCTTCAGCTTATCGCGATGCACACCCACATCAAACAAAGTTTGCACTGTGATGTCAAATTTTTCCGGCGGCATATTGTTTACCAAATTGATCAATACCTTTTCTGCCCCGCCGTGGCAAAGGTCATGAATCAGAAAAAGTACCCTTTTCATTGAGATACTCACGCCTTTCCGCATGATATGTGCCGTGCTTTCATTAATGTATATATTGACAGAACAAAACCAAGGGGGAGTGCTAAGAATGTCATCGTTTTTTGTGGCGATTGCTGAATAAAGCGCACCTCTCTACCGAGTATGCAGCTAGACACATAATGCACACAATCAACCATCAGCCGTTTCTTAGACATCGGGTACTGCATACACACCTTCCGCCAAAAGGCAAAACCCTTTGGGTTTCTCAAATACTGTTTCCACATGGTGCCGCTGGAACCGTCCGGCTGATATTCCACGTTGCACAGCACTTCGTCCAGAACGGCCAATTTATAATCCTGGTCTATCAAACGGTATTTGTAGGCTAAAGCGACATATTTTTCCCCCTCAAAAACCGGGTAGGGGGGATACTGCTTGATTACATCCGTGCGGTACACCAGCTTTTTGTCCCCACTGCCGCCAGAGGCGTAATAGCCGGTCAAGGTGGTTTCGGTAAGTCCCTCCGGGAAACCTCGACCGATCAGAACTCCGTTCAAATCCGCATCCAAGCCGATCAAACCGGCATAGCCCTTGTCTTTGACTTCCTTCCATTTTGTAAGAATCCTTTTTACAGCGCCTTTGGCAAGGCAATCATCCGAATCAATACAGACGTTCAATTCTGTGTCAATAGCTTCATAGGCTGTATTATGGGCTGTGTGCATTCCGCCGTTTGGCTTGTAAATATAGCGAATGTCAAAGCCGTTGTTCCGCTCTTGCCAGGACTTGACCAGCTCGGTGGTATTGTCTGTTGAACCATCATCTACAACCAGCCAGACAAAATCCTTACAGTCCTGGCACAGCAGGGATTCATATGTCCTGGGCAGGGTATGCGCACGGTTATACGCGGGAGTAAACACGGTTAAAGCTGCCATATTATTCATTTACCTTCCATTGCGCTAAGTAGAAATTCTGCAACCATTTCGCGTTTTCAACAATATCAAAGCCAGCGAACGCTATTTCAGTATAGGTATTGCATCGTTCGGTCCCCTGCGCTTTTAATATTTGTTCCGCCCAATATTCTGATGGTTCCTGGAGGGATATTTGTGTTACCAGATTGGTCTTTTTGCACTCCAAAGGAACCTTATCAGAGATAAAACAAGGCAATCCGGCAGCCTGAGCTTCCACCAGAGTGACAGGAAGCCCCTCATACAAGGAAGGAAACACAAATACGTCCATTGCCTGCAGCAGCTCCGGTACATCGCTGCGGATGCCGGTCATGATTACTTTATCCCGCAATCCTAGCAGACTGACTTCCTCTTCAATTTCCGAGCGCAGTTTTCCATCGCCCACAAGAAGTAATTCAGCGTTCTTCTGACACTTTTGTATTTCTGCAAAGACATCCAGCAGGTATTTGTGATTCTTCTGTGGCGAAAACCTACCTACATGCCCCACGACAAAACTCTCTTTCGGAATGCCTAGCTTGCCGCGCATTTGAGCTGCTTGTACTGGATTATACTGATATTGTTTAGCATCAATTGCATTGTTCAGGATTTGAAAGGACGCACCCCGAAACATCCATTTTCCGGCCGCCTCACTGCAGGCCATCATGTTAGTCGCATACTTCGGTATAAAACGCCGGTAGAATAGCTTGATTAGATATTTGGAGTTCTTATCTTGGCTGCTGTTATGACTATGGGCAATCCGCACAGGTACATCACATTCTTTTGTACACTGCAAAGCGACCGAACTAAGGCAGTCCTGATGAACGTGTACAATCTTATATTCCGGGTGGTCGTTAAAAAAATTCTTTAATTTCTGCCGGTAGGCGTTACTCCATGGAACCAACCGGGAGACGTGATAAATTCGCCCCCCCAGTGCTTGGATTTCCTGATCATAAGCCGATTCAAAGTCACGATGGACCAAAAAATCAAACTGAACTTGGCTCCGATCAATCGTGCGATAGTAGTTCATTAGCATCGTTTCCAGACCACCGCGGCCCATATATGTAACAATATGCAAGATTCGAATAGGCTCATTCATATGGACACCTTACTTCATATATAATTTCTAAAATATTCTAATAGTGTGATTCTGCTGAAGTTTGCATCAAAGGATTGGTTGATGACATTGGCATATACGAAAAATCCACAATATCCAACGATCATCGCTGCCGTATAGAACTGTTTTCGGCTTTGCGGCAGCTTGCTCAAAATCCAAGGCAAAGCGACACATTGGGCAATCGTAAAATAACTTGCCATGCGGCTGAAATAGATTGCTGTGCCAAACATACCGACAAACATAATCGCACCATTCAGCATGGCCAGATTAATCATTAAGTTTTCGGCTTTTGTACTACTTCTGAACAGTGTGTGTCGGTACATAAATGTCAAAGCAAGCGGCACATTGGCAACCAGAACCCGGAAGATATTGATGCCATCACCAATAAATGATTCCTCTGTATAGGATTCGCCAATCATGGAAGTGATATCAGCAATGGTGCCTAGGAGCGATTGCAGCATGAAACCTGCCGCAACAAAAATAGCTAATATGATATAGGTTATTTTGGACCATGGCTTAAAGGTAAGGAATGGCACCAGAGCAAACAGCAGCACATATGGATGAAATGATGCTGCCAGAATTACTAAGACAGCAAAGGGAAGCCATTTCTTCTTCAAGGCAAAGGTAACAGAGACAAGGCTTATTGCAATTGCTGCCGACTGTTTTAGCGCTGCTGCAGTCAACGTATACGCATTTGTTGCAAAGAACAGGAATAATGATAGCAATAAATTGTTGCTGTATGTTTTTAAGAAATAGATTGAGCATGCCACAGAAATAGCGGCAAAAAACAGAAGGAACCCCTGTTTTGATACTTCGTTCGTTTTCAGCCACGCTTGGACAAGGTGAAAACCTGGATTTTCGGCCAGTTCAACTCGAAATGAATCCCAAAATGCAGGAAACCCAACCGACTTCTCATACGCTGAAATGTATGTTGCGGTATCGTTGTAAAATGTTCGTAGGCCAACAAATAACGTAAGGGCAGCAAAGATTAACAAATAACAGAGGCGGTCTTTGCTCCTGGTTCCCACCGAATTGGGTTCCCCTACGCAGGTTCCTTCAACAGCCCACGCCAATAGCAATGTAATAGCTATGAAAAATAGATATTCTTTCATACTAAATTTCTCTTTTTGTAAATTTGCTCTAGTTCAAATTGTACAGTCTGGTCGGTATAAGCTTGTGCAGAAGAAAAACCGACCTCACCAAAGGCATTTGAAAGGGCCTTATCTGTAAGGAGTTCCGTTATTTTGGATGCAAAACTGGCGGCGTCCGTTGCGCCAACTAAGTATCCGCTTTTGCCATTTTGAACAAGTTCTTTGTGTCCGCGATTGATTGACGCAACGATAGGCTTTTTGCAAAGCATCCCTTCGACAATATTCAGCGGTAATCCTTCTCGCTTACTGCACGAAAGGATCAGATCTGAGACTTCCACATACTTTTCCAAGTTAGTATGATAGCCAAGCAGCTTGACGCGTTCCTTTAGCCCCAGCTCGCTGATAGCAGATTGCAGATCATCATAAGTTGCGCCATTACCTGCAAGCAAAAGCATTGCTTCCGGAACTTTCTTAACTACATCTTCCATTGCTCGGATTGCTGTAATCTGGTTTTTGTTTGTGTTCAATTCACCTGTGCAAATGATCAGCTTCTGTTCAGGTGTAAATCCAAGTTCCTTTCTAAGTGTCAAACATTCAGCGGCCGAAACGGCGGTGTACTTGCCGGTATTAGCGCCGATTCCGTGGATATGGGAGACGGAAACCCGGAATTTATTCTGTGCAAGCTGAAAATCTTCTTCGGTAATGGTTATCAGTTCATCGGTATGCCGGCACATGAATTTCTCAATAGGATAATAGATGAGCCAATTCTTCTTCGAACCACCCTGGAAAAAGTGGAAACCGTGTGCGGTATAAAACACTTGACAACCATTCTTTCTGGCTTTTCTGGCCGCCAGTCTGCCTACAATGCCGCCAACCGGAGTGTTCGTATGGACGACATCATAATTGCCACCGTCGATTATTTGCTTTAGCTGTTGATAAGCGGACAGGTTTCTTCTATTAAACGGAGAACGCTCAAAGGAAATATTAAAAATCTTTTCGACAAAGTCCAGTTCTAGCCCGTTCTTTGCGGCAAGGTTATTTCTTGCTGCCACATGAACTTCACATCCGTGAGCATGAAGCATTTTTACAAGCGGCTTATGAAATTGACAAATATGGCTTTGCACTGTTGCAACAAGAAGAATTTTCATTTTATCGTTCCTCATCTTAAGCATTCCGCCAAGTTTTCTCTGACAACATGCATCAGTCGTTCATAATTTTTCTCACCAACAAAAGAGTTATGAGGAGAAATCAGTAAATTCGTTATGTTCCAAAGCCGGACGTTTTCAATGGGTTCCATTTCAAACACATCCAGCGCAACTCCGGCGAGGTGCCTAGTTTCCAGTGCTGCCAGCAAAGCTGCTTCGTCTATTAAGCCGCCCCGGGCGGCATTGATCAGAATAGCGCCAGGTTTGATAACCTCCAGCCGGGCTTTGTTGAACAAATGCCGGGTTTCCTCTGTCAGCGCAACGGCCAGAATGACTATGTCCGCGTTCGCAAGCGCCGCGTTCAACTCTGATAGAGGATAAAAGGCATCCACATACGGGCTGTCTTTTCTGGTGCGGTTTACAACGCAGACCGGAACATCAAAGGCTTTCAGCCGCTTCGCTGTTTCCTGTCCGTAAGCGCCAAACCCCACAATGCAGGCCGTTTTGCCGGACAGCTCCTGCCATGTCCGGTCCTTTTCCCATCGGTGCGCCGTCTGGTTTTCATAAAGCCGGGCGGCGTTTTTATATAACTCCAGGATGCGCATGATCGTCCATTCGGCCATGGGAATGCTGTACACGCCTGCGGCGTTGTGAATCTCAATGCCGTGGCTATGGATGTAGTCCAGGGGGACCCTGTTAAGACCGGCGCTGGTCAATTGAATGAACTTCAAGCCAGTGAAATGGGAGATGTCGTTGTATAAAAACAGACCATTGCAAATCACAGCTGCATACTGCTCGGGGGTTTCCACCGGTTTGCGTTCATCCGGATGTAGCGTGATCTCCAATCCCATCCCGCGCAGCGTATCCAGCTCCGCATCAGTCGCGCCCAAAGCGCCGGTAACAAGTGTCTTCATTTCATATTCTCCGTGATTGTTTGGACTGCTTTCTGGACAAGCAGCCGGTTGGCAGCAAGGCGATTCACATCGTAATTCTGGTACATCTGCTCAACCTCTCTGATCTTGGGTACTTCTGTGAGAAAGATATTTGAAATGTCCTCATAATCCGTAATCTCAGCTGTGTTGCAGAAGCTCCGCGAGAGAATGACAGCGGAAGAATTTAAACGCACATGTTCTCCAAGAATACGCTCTGCCGGGAGCGTCCCTGTTCCCACTCTGGCAATCCCGCCAAAGCCATAGGGTTTCCCCACTTTTGCAAAGCGATTACAGAGCATCTCAACAGTGCCATCTGCAAGAAGCTCAAACATAAATTTTCTGTGATAACCAAGATGCAGATCATTCAGACCGATAAAGCACTCATCAATGCCCTCCAGAGCGAGAATCTCGTCCATATGCTCCACAGCCTCCGGCGTTTCAAACAGAAGCATCGTCTTTGCTCGCCCATTGACAAAGCGCAGAAAAGTACGAACCTGTTCAGCGCTTTTGAAATAGGGGAGCATTAAAATATCAGCGCCATAGGTAATCGCTTTGTGAATCTCTTCCTCCGAACCAGCGTAGATCTGATTGACCCGGACCAGAAGCTCTGACTTGGTTAGTACTTCCCGCAGCGTCCGGACATCCTCCAGCGTATGGTGAGACTGTACGGTATTCATGCCGCCCTGCCGCAGTTCTTTGCCAACGGTCTCCAGGTCGACAAAAATCCGGTCAACGCCTGCACGCTCTGCGATCCGCGCAGTCTGCGGGTCATTGGTTATGTACATCAGCTTCAGCATGGCTTCCTCATTTCTGAACCGTCTCTTTTTCCGGCTCAACGGTTGCGCCCGTGTTGACGTTGTCTGCGTTACTGAGCACTTTTGCCGCTGTCATAAGGAGGATTTTGACATCCAGAAGGAAGGAAACGTGGTCTGCATACCAGCAGTTCATGGCAATCCTCTGGTGCCATTCCACGCATTTGCGGCCATTCACCTGCGCCCACCCCGTAATACCAGGGCGAACGTCGAACATATGCAGCTGCTCGGGGGTATATTCATCGATGGGCCAAGGATGATAGGTAAGCGGCGGCCGGGGGCCAATCAGAGACATCTTTCCGCTGACCAAATGCACCGCTTGGACCAGCTCATCGATGCTGGTTGCTCTCAGGATTCGTCCGACTCTGGTCACTCTAGGGTCGCCTTTTTCTGAGTAGACGCCGCTCCCTGTGTGTTCGGAGTTGACCTTCATAGAGCGGAGTTTCAGCATTTTGAATACTTTCCCATCCTTCCCAATACGGTCTTGGCGAAACAGCACCGGTCCCGGGTCTTCAATCACAATAGCCAATCCAAAAAGCAAAATGACAGGCCACAAAATCAGCAGAACAAGAAGCCCAACAATCGCATCCATAATTCGTTTGAAATACTTTCTATACATAAAATATCCTCTGAACTCAGCGGTAAATTTATAGTTGCCGATTTGCTGTCACCATGCCATCCCGACGGATTCCAAACGGGTTGTTTACTCCAAGGTCAAAAGCCCCCTCGTATGGCCGGCACGCTGACGGATCAGCCAGCGATAAACGCCCTGGTCTGTCTCCGTCTCGCACTCTGCCAAAGAGGAGGGCAGAGTGTCGTTTTCGCTGTAATACTGCCTTGCCCGTTGGAAATTGCGATCCCAAAGCTCCTCCTTGGACCAGACCATTCCAATGGCGTCCAGCCGGAAAATCTGTGCCGGGGACAGCTTGGCTTTTTTCGCCCGCTGGGCCTCCAGCCAGTGATAGAGCCAGTAGCCATTCGCGCACTGGTATCCGGCCGGAACCTCAAGATTTCCGTTTGTCCGGTAGTAATCCGCCGCGTTCCGAAATCCGGCCTCCCACGGGTCCTCCTTCCGCCGCATCCACGAAAATTGGAATACTTCCAGTCGTTCCGCAGCTTCCGGAGACAGCTCCCCGCGCTTGAACCGCTGGCGCTGACTGTCAACCCAGGTTGCAATTTCCCGTTCCTCATTGGATTTGGCGCTCTTTTTTGTGGGCAGCGTGCAGTCATGGGCCAGGTAGTACGCTTCCGCCCGGCGGAAGCTGGTCTCCCATGGGTTCTCTACTTCCCAGACCATGCCAATGCGCTCCAAAGCGGCAATCTGCTCCTGTGTCAGGCGCTTTTTCTGATAGGACTCCCTTTGCGCGGAAATCCACTTCCCCAGCAGGTAGCCGTCCTCGCAGCGGTATTTCTGCGTCACTAGCAAATCCCCATGTACTCTGAAATCTGCATGGCGATCCATGCTCCCAGCCAGACACCATGCTCGCTGACATATCCGGAACCTTCCCAATCGTCTCCCGCATATGCTCCGCGTTGACGCAGAACACAAGATACTTCCCGCTTCGGCCCACCATGTGCTTTGCAAACACATCGTCCAGGCCGTCCGCCATCTCCAGCGCCTGCCACAGGGCTTCCAGATACTTCTCCGCAGTATCCCGCACGGGTTTGCTTTTGGCGCGGTTGATTTTTCGCTGGTACTTTTCCGGGTCCTTCTGATAGGAAAACACCGACAGCACATATTTGGGCGGATTCAAAATCCCACGGACAATGGCCTCGCCCAGGGTCATCTCCGATGCCACGTTCCTATCAAACAGCTCGTCCGCCATATCCCGCTGGTTGTCCAGATAGCGGATCGCCGTTGCGGACAACCCCAGGACGGGAACCTGGGCGTATGCGGCCAATAGGCGCTGAACGCCCGCGCCCCATAGCTCCGCACCGCAGCGCTGGAATTCGTCAAGAATAATAAAGTTCGGCCGGATCTCCGCAATTTCCTCTTCCGGCATTCCCAACAGCTTGGCATAGGTAAAGAAGCGGACGTTTTCCGGCTAAAAGCCCTCCGCGGCTTTTTTGAGATTCTCCAGCTGCGTCTGGAAGATATAGGCGCTTGGAGACAGCCAGCACACCGTTTTGTCCGGGTTATCCTCGCACAGCTTGAAGCCAATAAAGGATTTACCGGTGCCGGTTGGATGAACGACAGCGGCTTTCCCCACCTCTGCCAGCATAGAAACGGCCGCGTTATAGGCGGTTTGGTTGTGTTCAAATAGCGAAATGCTCATGCCGCAGCCATCCTGTCAGCCATCAAAATTCCTACCTCGGGGCGGTCGGGATAGGCAAAAATAATCCATGCCACCTGGGAAGGTACACCTTTTCAAGCAATCTGCAACATTTGTCTGCAATTTGCTCGAATTGGGTATTCAATTTAAAATTATAACCCACGAGGCCCAAAAAATCAATATCCATGCCGCTTGAAAAGGTGTACAAAACCAATCATTTTTGAGATTCTGTGAGAGAAATATCCTCTGCCCATTTTTTAAAAGTGGATGCGGATACTCCAAGCTTTTTGGCCGCGCCCCGGGCGGATAACTCTCCCCGTTGCCACGCGGCGTATGCTTCCGAGAATCCGGTCGGTTGCTTCATGCCTGGCCTGCCAAATTTCACGCCCCGCTGCTTTGCGGCGGCAATGCCCTCTGCCTGCCGCTGGTGGATGAATTCCCGCTCTGTCTGTGCCACATAACTCAGAAGCTGAAGAACAATGTCCGCAATCAACGTTCCGGTCAGATCAAGCCCCTGCCGGGTATCCAGCAGAGGCATGTCCAGCACCACAATGGCAGCGCCCTTTTCCTTGGTAATCACACGCTACAGGGCTAAAATTTCATCGTAATTCCTGCCAAGCCGGTCGATGCTCTTGATGACAAGGGTGTCGTTCGGCTTCAATTTTTTGATCAGCTTTCAGTACCCGGGCCGCTGAAAGTCTTTGCCGGATTGCTTATCCATGTAGATGTTTTTTGACGGAACACCGAAGTCCAGCATAGCAATTCGCTGCCGGTCCTCATTCTGCTCTTTCGATGATATGCGGATATACGCATAAAGGATGTTTTCTATAGACTACCTCCAAATTGTGATACCTTTATTGTAAGCTTTGTGTCAGAGGCAGCACGGAGGCGTCCGCTCTCCCTAGAGGAAGGGATATTGTTGAGAATGTGCCGATCTATTCAGGTGGAAGGTGCATTTGGTCTCATAAAAAACGACTTTGGCTTTCGGCGATTTTTTTCCACAGGCAAACGCAATGTACGCACAGAGCTGTTCTTCCTAGCCATGGGATTTAACTTGAAAAAGCGGTGGATGAAGCAGGTGAAGAACCGCGAAAAGACGCATTTATCCCAAATACAGGCAATGCAATCTGCATAGTATCAGAAAATCATAGATTTTCTGACTTCAGGCCCTGCCAAAACGGCAGAGCCTGCGTAAGCATGCCCGGATTGTGAAAAGCTTTCCACAGTCCGGGCTTAAATTCTGTGCCGGTAACGAAAATTGGCGTAAAGAAGGGCCTGCTGCAAATTTCTGTTTTGCAACAGGCCCGTGGTCCGGGCGACAGGATTCGAACCTGCGGCATCTAGCTCCCAAAGCTAGCGCTCTACCAAACTGAGCTACGCCCGGATACGGAGGTATTATACTCGATTTCTTCCGGGATTGCAATCAAAATTTCTGGCAAATTGTGAGAAACGGTGTAGATCTATTGGGTCGCCGGATCAACTATAACACAGGCGGGGCGGGGGTTGGCCGTGGGCCTGTGCCGGTAGGGTGGAAATGGAGCGGCAAGCTTTTGACGGATAGGGAGTTTTCGGCCATTAGGGTTTCATGGGGTTTGGGTTAAAGGTCCTCCAGGTCTGCGGCGGGGATGTCGTTTTCCAGGTTGTCCCGGGCCAGGT
>ENA-UONY01003138-UONY01003138.1-human-gut-metagenome-genome-assembly--contig:-CS9-NODE-3138-length-10727-cov-4.750562_pt1 | contig 10727 bp, 8 predicted proteins | sample MGYA00242465_ERZ724012 | MGnify/ENA metagenome assembly ERZ724012 | reverse complement strand
CGTGGGTCCCCGGATGCAGCCGTCCGGATTGCAGCCACAACGGGCCGGACTGCCAGGCTTATCTGGCCAATGACGGCAGATTCCTCCTAAAAGAGGAGCGGATTTATTTCTGTGACAGCAACACCCGCTACCAGCCGGACGGAGCTGCCGGAACGATTTTGGCCAGCATGTCCACAGACGGCGGAGACCGGAAGGTGGCCTACACCGTCCCCGGCTCTCTCTCCGACGCCGGTGGCTCAGACCGGTTCTGCCTCCTGGGGGATCAGATGATTGCCATGTACTGCCGGATGAACGAAAGCGGCTCCTTCGACACCCGCATGGTGCGGGTAAATGAAGCCGGAGAGCAAGAGCTTTTCACCGGCTCCATGGAGCAGCTCCCCTCCTGGCTTGGGGCCGTCACCCGGTATGAGGACATGGGCGGCGATACGGCCCTCTATTTCTACCTGGACGACAGCCAGGAGAATTGGGCCTGTACCCTGTACCGCCCCACCTCAGAAGGACTGGAAAAGCTGGGGGATGTCTCCGCCCTTGGAAACCTGATGAACCTGGATTTCACCGGCTCCTATCTCTCTGGGGAGATTCTGCGGATTTACCGGCCGGGAGACGGCTATTATGACGTGAACCTGACCACCGGCCAGGAGACCAAGGCCATGGAGGCCCAGCTAGAGGATGCCTGGGGCTGGCAGCTGACTGAGCAGTACGCCGTGGAGTCCACCCTCCTGTCCCGCCCTCTGGCCCACCAGAAGGACCCGGTAGACCGGGAGCAAGCTATGACCCTGTATGATGGGGAGAGCTGGCGCCCCGTCGCCTTGCCGGAGGAACTGGCCCGGGGACCTCTCTTCCAAAATCTCCGCCCGGTGGCGGTGACCTCTGACCGGATTTTCTTCCAGGCAAAACTCCAGGACCAGCGCCGCCTGTACCAGGTGCCGCTGGACGGGGATACCCTCCAGATGACATTCCTGTTCGCTTTCCCTGCATAACCCAAGCTGTGGATTCGCGGAAAGCGGTGGGCCAAGAGACCGCACTCTACAGACGCTTTTGCACATGCCCCCGAAGGGCCGGAGGGGCCGATGCCCCCACAATGTCACAAACTTAAGGATTAAGACCTTGCTTTTTGCCTGGCGCGGCAGCGCCCTGCCTTCCCCCGGGGCATATGCATACAGCGAAGGCTCGTTCCTTGCGGTGGGGGCGGACCCGTGTGGCCGCACCCTGCGAAGTGTGGGGACACGGCACCCTACGGTGCAACATCGGGAAGTGTATGGGTTGGGATGAAGAACGGAAAGCGAGGCATGCGGTGTACGGAGCCCTACGTATGGTCCAGGTAAGGAAACAGGATACCCCAGTTTGCAAGGGGAGTGGTTTTTTTGGAAGAAATCAAACGCGTGGTCTTTAGCCGGCGGCGGCTGGTGGCGTTGCTGCTCCTGGCTGCCCTGTGCCTGGTGAATCTGGTGCGGATCAACCCCCACCGGAACACCGGTATTTCCCAAATAAAAACGGAGCAGTTCCTGAAGGACCATCAGGATGAGCCTCTGGAAGCGCTCCAAAACCGCCTGAACCGCATTTTGGATAGCCCCAGCCGCAGCTGGAGCGATGGCATGAGCTACGGACTATTGCGCAAGCAGGTGGAGTACCTCCTGGGCTTCCCCGGCCGTCTGGCAGAAATTCAAGCCCAGGCGGAGCATATGTCCTCTGTGAGCATCTTCGCCGGTTCCCCATATTCCCAGGCCAATATCCGCAAAACCGCTGCGGACTACCGGCGGCTGGAGGGCTTGGAGGTCACCCTGGGCCACGACCGGGCTGTGGAGCAGGTTATGGGGGTAGACCTCTCCGATTGGCTCCTGGGAGCATACATGGTCCTGGTGGTGGTTTCCTTTATGGAGGAGCGGAAGCGGGGCCTATGGAACATGGTCTGCGCCAGCCCCGCCGGCCGTTTGGGTCTGCCGGTGTGGCGGTTGGGAGCCGTGGCGCTGGCGGCGCTCCTTGGCTCCGCCGTCCTCACCTGTACGGAATTGAGTTACGCCTACCGGATGTATGGTGGCCTCCCGGAGCTGGGCCGGATTCTGCAATCCGTTTCCAGCTTTCAGGACTTTACATACCCCATGACCATCGGCAGCTTTTGGCTCCTTTACCTGCTTTTGCGGGCGTTGGGTGCGTTCTTCCTGGGCGTAACCCTCTGGTTTCTCCAGGAGGCGGTGGCAGACCGCCGGCTGGTGGGGGCGGTCTGGGCGCTGGCCCTGGGCGGGGAGTATGCCCTGTACCGCAAATTGCCGGAGACAGCATTGCTGCAAAAAGTCAACCTGTTTTCCTGCCTCCATCCCCGGACTCTGGTGACCAGCTACTGCAACCTGAACCTCTTTGGTCATCCTGTGGGACAGCTTCCCCTGGTCCTCTGGGCAGGCCTTGCCCTGGGGGTGCTGATGCTCCCGGGGATTGGCTGCATCTACCGGTTCCGGAAGCCCGTCTCCGGCTACGGCTGGGTCAACCGGCTCCTGGACCGGGTCCGCCGCCTGTTTGCTCCCCTGGCCCGGCATACCAGCCTTTTGGGGCATGAGCTATACAAAACCCTGGCGGTAGGCCGTGGCGCGCTCTTCCTCCTGGGCGCTCTGGCCCTGGGGGCCTTGCTGGCTCAGTCCCCAGCCCTGGGCTCCAGCGACCCGGTGGAGGTCAGCCTGGAAAGCTACTACCGCCAAAGCCAAGGCCCTGTGGGGCAGGAAACACAGGATTATCTGACCAAGCGGCAGACCCGCCTGGCAGAGCAGCAGGCCCAATGGGAGGAGCTTCAGCGCCTCTATGAGGCGGGAGAAGCTACAGACGGGCGCTATGAAATCGGCGCAATGAATTACAGCGAGCTCCAAGCCCAGGCCCAAGCCTTGGAGCGATATCAGGCCCATGTGGAAGCGCTGGCCACCCAACCCGGCAGCTATGTCCTGCCCCACTGGGTGTATCAGGAGCTTCTGGGCCGGGACAACACCCGGAGCAGCGCTCTGCTTCTGGTGTGTCTCCTCACCCTGGCCCTCTTATTTGGGACGCAGGCCGGAGTGGAACGGCGGACCGGTATGGCCCGATCCTGCCGGGCCGCGCCCAGGGGCCGGGGTGTCCTCCGCCGCCAGCGGCACGGAGCAGCCTGGCTCCTCACCGCCGCCTTTAGTGTGGGTATCTGGGGTATCCAGCTAATCCAGCTGGCGCGTAGCTATGGACACCTACCCTATCTCCAGGCCCCGGCCTGCTGCCTGTCCTTCCTGGAGGGCCTGCCCCGGGGAATCAGCATCCTGGGGCTATGGCTTCTCATCACGCTGGCGCGAACCTTGGCGCTGTGTATTTGGAGCAGTCTCATTCTTGGGGCAACGGAAAAACTGGGAAAACGGGGGTAAGACCATGGAATTGAAGATAGAAAGCCTGACTAAGCACTACGGGAGCCTTTGCGCTCTGCAGGACTTCACCGTCTGTCTCCACCCCGGCGTCTATGGCCTCCTGGGACCCAACGGCGCTGGAAAGAGCACCCTGATGAACCTGCTCACAGATACCGTAAGGCGGGAATCCGGAAGCATCCTTTACGACGGCAAAGAAATTTTGGAGCTGGGGCGGGATTACCGGGCGCTGGTGGGCTACATGCCTCAGCAGCAGGGCTATTACGAGGAATTCACCGTGGGCCGCTTCCTATACTACATGGCCGCGCTGAAGGGGCTGTCCCGCTCCAAGGCCCGGGAGGAAATCACAGAATTCTTGGAAGTTGTGGGCCTGTCTGACTGCCTCCACAAAAAAATGGGCAGCCTCTCCGGCGGCATGCGCCAGCGGATTCTCCTGGTGCAGGCCCTCCTGGGCTCGCCCAAGGTGCTGCTTCTGGATGAACCCACCGCTGGATTAGACCCAGAGGAGCGGATTCGAATCCGGAACTACATCTCCGCCATTGCCACAGAGCGAATCGTCCTCCTGGCCACACATGTCGTATCTGACGTGGAGTCCATTGCCGAGGAAATTCTCCTCCTGCGCAAAGGCCAGCTCATCGCCCGGGACACCCCGGCGGCCCTGGTGGACCAGACCAGGCCCTTCGTCTCCGAGCTCCTCTGCCCGCCGGAGGAGCTGCCCTTGCTGCAAAATCAGTACCGCATCTCCAACATCTCCCAGTATGGCAGCAACCTCCTCCTCCGCCTCGTAGGCCCCAACCTCCCGCCCCCCTGCTTCCCGGACATCCGGGTGGGGTTGGACGAGGTGTACCTATATTTTATGAACTGGAAATAGGGCCGGAAACCGTCCGCCCGGGTAGCATGCAAATGAGCCAGCCGTCTTTCGGCTGGCTCATAAATTATAGCGTTATCGACTGCCGGCTGGATTCTCACTTTGGAAGGACGCCTGCGTCCCGCCCATGCCCAAAGTGGTTTTAATTCCGACTCCGCTATAGGGAGCCAAACACACCAAAGCGCCCCACAGCTCCAAAAGAGGCAGCGGAAGCTTGGCTTCCACCAGAATTTTGCCACAGAAGCCGGGAATCGCCGTGTCTTTCATCCGGTATCGGGTGGTCCGGAGGGCATAGTCCACAATGTGAATGCCCTCCAAAAGCGCGGAAACAGCATCCTCATCGGTCAGCGGGTAATCCGGACACAGGTAGTTCCATCGGTTGAGCAAGCTCTGCAGCAGGAGCTTCTCCTGAGGAAAAATGGCGTACCGCCCCGCCTGCTTGAAGGCCGTGGGGGTGAGGAACCGAATCTCCACCCGCTTTCTGCCTTGCTCCCGTCCCTGTAAAATGAGCGCCTCCGGACTTGGAACCTGGTGGATCGTCTGCCGTTCCACGGAAATGGCACATCCGTGCAGGTCAATGGCCTTTGTATCCGCGAGTGGCTTCGAAAGTCGCTCCTCCAGCTCCGTGCAGAGTAGGTTGACCGTCCAGACCGTTTGCCCCGCTTCCTTGTCATAAGAGAGATAATGGCTGATGGGGTGCTCCCCCGTCCGGTGCAGCCAGTCCCCCTCCTCCCGGGAAAGCCGGTTCAGGAGCCAGGCATAGAGCCGGTAAGCCCAGACCGCCGGTATCGGCCTTTGGTCCGGCGTATGTAACACAAGCTGGTGCTGGGTGATCACTGGATATCCACCTCACAGACGCCATAGGGGTACCGTTCCCCTCTATATTGCGCGTATTTTAACATTCTGGGAGAAATGACCTCGTCTTCTTGATGGTGGTGCCCCCGAAATGACCTGTTCAGCTTGTCGGAAACCCGTCTCCGTGCTTCTTCCGCCCCCCAATAGGGATACGCCAGAGTTTTCGAGAAGAACCCGGCGCCACCACCCAGGATCAGGCAGTTCCGGTACTCCTCATAAGCGCTGTTTTCGGGTTCCGCAAACTTTTTCACATATCTGCTATAATAGTCATCTGCAAAGCTTTCAACTGTCCGCAACAGGCTCTCCTTTGTCATTCTGCCCGCACATATCGATTGATCCAAGGTTAGCTTCAAATGCAGTTCCACCTCAGGGCGAATGCACTCCCGGATGCAAGCGACGGAATGCACACCTCCATCGCGGTCCACATCCAGCTTCTTGGACAGCATCATTTGAGAATCCGGCACCGGCAGACTGTCCGAAATCTGCAGCCCCCGCATGATGCTATTGACCGCGTCGTCCAGCACCTTCCCGTCTCTGGTCCTCAGCTGCAGCTGGTTGAGATATCGTCCCTCTGGGATCTCCTTTTTCCACTTACGCGACTTCAGCACGGTCTCTCGGTTCGACTCGGAAAGCTCTGCCTGCATCTGTTCCAAAAGCAGTGCCGTGCGAAAGGCTCCTTTGACACTGCTGCCCGGCAAATAGACCTGCCCCGCCGCATTGCGGATAAACCCGTGTATCACGCGCTCCTTGTCTTTGAGCACCTGGGCATCAGAGGCATCTACCGAGTAACGAACGATGGCATGCACTTCCTGGGGAGGCACCCGGCAATCTCGCGTCAAAAAGACATACAGATCCTCTTCGCTTCCCCGAATAAACTGCTCAAACCGCTTCTCCAGCCTTCTGTCTGTCAGCAGCCGGAAAAAAGCGTCTTCATTCAAAAAAGAAACCTGTTTGGTTTTGGGCTGGTACAGATACTCCTTTTTGACATACTTCTTCCCGTTGCCCACAAAGAGGGGGGTTCGCGTCTTCAAAATCAGATCATACACCTGCAAATGACCCTGCTCTCTCATTCCGGCACCCCCATAAACAGCGGGCGGCCATAGCGGTACACCGGGTGACTGCCCGCATCGCCCACCTGGTACAGGCCCCCCTGGAAGGGGTTCTGGAAAACCGCCCCGGCGGAGAGGAAGTACTGGCTGCGCTTTTTCGCTGCCGTGGGGCGATAGGTCTCCGACTGGACAAATCCGCTGCGGCGGATGAGGCGGAAATCCGCCCCCTCCAGCGCATCCTCCAGCTCCTCTGTCCCTGGCAAACTGGTGGTGAGGAGGAGGTACGGCCCCTTTTGGGCAGCAAGGCAGCGGTTCAGCGTTTGCAGCTGGTAGTCTTCCCCGTTCCCCAGTGCAATCGGCCCATCCGCTTTCCCCGCGATTTGGAACTTGCCAAACCCGGCGCTGGTCTTTCCCCCCAGGCCGCTGAGCCCCAGGGTGGACACCAGCTTCTTCAGCCGGTCAATTCTCTCCGGCTGGCAGGCGCACAGAAAATAGAGTCCGCAATCCACTTCAAATTGAAATAATCCCACCTGATAGGGCTGGGCGTCTTCCCCCTGGGGAGTCCTGGCTTTTGTCAGCTCCATATGCCGGCCAAAGGATGTCGATACTTCCTCCCCCACATAGGCGGAACCGCCCCGGAATCCGGCGGCATAGCCTTCCCAGTCGGAGACCGGTATCCACCGCTGCCTTTTCCGCTTCTTCCGTTGGTCCGTAGGCAGCTCCTGCTCCTTCTCCGCGGCTGTCACAGGCTTTGGGAGAAACAAGGTATCCCCCCGCCAAGGCATGGTGTCGCTGAGGAGCAATTCTCCCCGCCGCACCTGCTCACACAGCTCCTCCACCCCCTCTGGCCCGTAGAGGCACAGCGCCGTCTGGCACAGAGCAGAAAACAGGGTGTCCGCCCGTACATGCTCCTCCGAGGTGGCCAGAGACAGGGCCCCATCGGAGGTACCGAAATGAACGGCAGTCTCAAACTGGAGCCGAAACAGGAAGTAATTCATAATCTTCCACCCCTTTGAAGAGGCCCGTGAGGGAACTCTCCTCACCGGTTCTGCAATCCGTAACCCGGAAATCCCGAAAACTGACTCGCCCGCTGCCCCGGGAACCGTGTCCTCCCAGGTAATCCAGCTGCAGCAGCTTCATTCCCTTGGCCAGCAAAGTCAAATCCTCTTTCATCTCTGCTTCATCCATGATGTCATATACAATTCTCACCCCGAACTCCACCCCCGGGTTCACCCGCTCAATTTGCCGGGGATTGGCCACCGAGGTGGCACGGTTGATGGCATTTTCCGTCTTGACTTCCGTCAGGCCTGCCACACCCATTTTCTCCGCATTGGTGACAAAGCAGTCGGAGAATTGCAGCCGGGAGCGGCGGACAGGCTGTGCACACCCAAACAGGCGGAGAATGTTCTCAGGGTCTTCATCCACCTTCGGTAGTTTTTCGATCCCGTTTCCTTTGCCGTAGCTTTCACTTCGCACCAAAAGCGTGCGCAGCTTCCCCTTCAGGCTGCTGCCCGGCACAATGGGTTGTCTCGTCAGAGGGTCCCGAATGACAGGGCTGTCCACAGCCCCAATGGGAGAAAAGATTCCCGAGCCGCCAATATGCAGGCCCGTTCGCACCACGAGGCTGCACGTAATGAGAATTTTACCGTACATGTCTATTTTACGCCTCCTTACCGCCTAAGTACCTGTGGAACGCAACCAGCGCCTCCATATAACGGGTGAACCGGATGAGCTTCTCCCGGTCATTTTCAATCCACTTCAGGTGCTCCAATAACTCTGCCTTCTTAATAAACTCTCTTGTCGCTTCGTCCCGGCCAAATTCATAGACTGCCCGGACATACATCCTCTTGAGCTTTGCTACACTTTCATCTTGAAGGGTATTCTCCCCACGTCGTTCCTCTTCCCCACAAACGTCTACAACCAGGCTGAACAGATTGCGAATTTTGGTTGTAGTAATCTTCTTCGATTTTAGGTCTGGGTCAAGCAATGCACGCATTAAATCTTCAGCTTTTTGTACATAATTCTCCTCGATTGGTTTTGCCTTGACAACCTCTGGCATTTTAGACCGCTGCCCCTGATTCCCCTGTCCGCCGTTATTTTTGGAGCGGTTTCTATCATTGTAATTCACCATCGATCTTCTCCTTTCGGCTTGCATAAAGATAGAGATAAATCGCAGAAGTTAGCTGCCTGCGGTCATCGCCACACACGGCCCATTGATACGCCTGGTCCGCAAATTTCGTATAAACCTGATGCTTCTCCGCATAATCAGGCTCGCCTTTCGATGGTGCCATACGGGCCAGCAGGTAAGCATACCGCGCCAACTCAATCGGCCGGTTTTCCCCGTCCCGCACCGGACGCAGCAGCCCCAGCACATGGTGCAGGAAGGTGTTTCCCCGCTCCTCGTTCCCCTGGAAGAAGGTCTTCAGCGCCTCCAGCTTTTCCTCCCGGACCTTCTCCTGGAATACATCCCACCGGTACACATGGTTTTCCTCCGATGTAAACAGCGCAATGGCATTCTTCCCCGGCTGCTCCTTGGCCTTCTCCTCCAGCTCTGCCGTCTGATCCGCCGCCAGGCGGATGGGGAAATGGCTGTCAAACAGGGTGAATCCGGCGCTGATGGTCAGCGCGCCGCAGGTGAAACACCGGAATGCCGCCTGAATCCTGTGTGCCGCCTCCAGCACGTGGTTCCAGGCTCCCACCAGGAACACATCATCGCCGCCGGCATACACAATGGCCACAGCCATGCTCTCATACCCTTCGTAAGGCTGGGCCAAAATTCCGTTGAGATAGCGCCGGAAGAACAGGGTCATCTGCCGGGAGAGGGCTGCCGTGCGGGACAGCGTCACAAACCGCTGCCGCCCCACCGGGTCCTCACCTTCCTGCTGGAAGCCAGACCGGAAGGCAGAACCCAGGTTGTCCACATCCATACGGCAGACGGCAATGCGCCGGATGCCCTTGGCACACGCCGCCAGGTCCTCCATCGTTGGCAAATCCTTCGCATCGCTCCTGCGGTATACGTAGTCCCCCATATCCAGCCGGATGCTGCCTGGCAGCTGCGGCAAATACTTTTTGGAATAAATTCTTCGTACAACGGCCTCCCCATCCTTCTGGCGGGCGCAGGCCGTTGTTTGCTCTTCCAGGCAGAGGGACACCGTCCCCTCCATAGACGGCAGAGGAAGCCCTTTCCCCTCCGCCCAAGGTGACCAGGTGGGCCTTCCGCTTTCCTCAGGAGCCTGGTACACCACATACACATCCCGTTCCAGGAGTTGCTTAGACATCTCCAAAAACCGCCTGCACCAGGGGCACCGGAATTCCTGTGGCCGCTCCGGATCGTTGATGGGAACCAGCTGGTCAGTCCGGCCGCAGACCTTGCACTCCCGCCCCTGGGAGTCCGCCTCCTCCCGGTTCAAGGCCAGGATCTGCCCCGCGTCATAGCGGCGGAGCTTCCGCCGCTCCACCACCCGGTTCAGCTGGCAAAAGGCCCTCTCATAGGGGCGCTCCGCCGCCGGTTCGTTCACCAGGTCGTTGCCGGAGCAAGCCACCCAGCCGTGATCCATGTACAGGCAGATGCCAAACTCCCGGATCAGCCAATCGTTAAACCGCCGGTTCCAGGCCTCCAGCGCCTCCTCTACCGCCCTTGTGTTGGGCAGGAGCAGGTGGCACTGCCCGCCGCCGTGGAACAGCAGGTTGACCCGGCTCAGGCGGCACGCCGCCAGCAGCTCGTCCACATAGTGCTCCATCAGCAGCTCCAGAAAAAAGGAGCGGCTGCGCAGAGACTTCAGCGCGCCGTCGGTGGACACGGTGTAAATGAATTTCTGAATGCCGGAGAAGCCGGCTGTGTACAGCAGGAAGGCCGGCTCTCTCCGGAGCGCCGCCTCCTGGAAATCGGGGCGCCCCCGGTCCAGTCCATACTCGCTGAGGCAGGAGCCAAAAGCCGCCGCTGTCCGCCGCCGGTCAAAAAAGGAGAGGTCCGCATCCTCCCCGGCCCGGATCTCATCCGGGAAATCACCGGTCCAACGCTCCAAGGCGGTGAGCAGGGCGGGAATCTCCTCTTCCCTTGGCTGCAGCGCCGCCATGGCCCCCTGAAGCTCCTCCCAGGCCTGCCGGTAGTCCTCCGGCAGGAGCGGCCTCTTCTTCTCTTCCGGCTGAGGCAGCCGGTCCGCCCCCATCCGGGGCCGCAGGTAGCCATGGCGCTCCCCAGATGTCCGGGTCAGCACGGCGGTCCCTGTATGCTTGGATTTTTCTCCGGCTGAGGGGGAGTTCCCCCACATGTGGGTGAACACGGTGGCAAGGGGTGTCAGCGGGTCCGGCTTCTCCCCCGCCCCTTTCGGCTCCCGCCCGGCGGACAGGCTCCCAGCCAAACGGGTCACGCCAGCAGTCCAGTCGTGGGGCTGCGGCTTCTCCAGGCAGTCCAAAACCGCCCTCCACTGAGGCCCCAGCTCCCGCAGCCGCCCCCAGTTCCCCTGGCCGCCACCCCGCCGGGCCATCTCCTCCAGCCCCTGGAGCAAACAGGTCAAGGTTACCTGCAAGGTCTGAGCGTGCAAACAAAATCACCTCATTCCCAGGTTCTCTCCCCCGCAAGAAACA
>ENA-UONY01003133-UONY01003133.1-human-gut-metagenome-genome-assembly--contig:-CS9-NODE-3133-length-10741-cov-4.583193_pt1 | contig 10741 bp, 11 predicted proteins | sample MGYA00242465_ERZ724012 | MGnify/ENA metagenome assembly ERZ724012 | reverse complement strand
ACTGGGCCGCCCGGCGGGAAAGACTTCCGTCTTTCGTCCATTTCCGGCGAATTCGCACTGCCTGCCAGCGGTGCGTCCAGGTGGCCGCACCCTGCCAAGCGCGCCACGGCGCCCTACGGTTAAGTGGGCAGTATGGGTAGCATCGTCTTCGCTGTACGCATATGCCCCCGGGTGAAGGCAGGATGCTGCACTTTCGGTATCAAGCACAAACCGGTTGTACCGGTGGAAAAAATGGTGTATACTGAAGGAAACCCATCAGGAGGCGTTCCCATGGAGCTGCTGTATCAGGATTCCCAAATTGTGCTGTGTGTCAAGTCTGTGGGGCTGTCTTCGGAGGCCGGTCCCGGCTCCCTGCCTGCCTTGTTGGAGAATCAATTGGGGGGACCGGTTTACCCGGTGCACCGGCTGGACCTCAATGTGGGCGGCGTGATGGTCTACGCCCGCACGCATGGGGCCGCCTCTGCCCTGTCCCGGGCGGTGCAGGCAGGAGAGCTCCAAAAGGAATACCTGGCTCTCATCCACGGGTGCCCCACCCCGCCCACAGGCACTTGGGAGGACCTACTCTGGAAGGACAGCGCCAAAAACAAGGTGTTTGTGGTCCGGCGAATGCGGAAAGGGGTCAAGCCGGCCAAGCTCGCCTACCGGATACTGGAGGAAAACGCCTCTCTCGCTCTTGTGCATATCCGGCTGTACACCGGACGGAGCCACCAGATCCGGGTGCAATTCGCCAGCCGGGGCCTCCCCCTGGTCGGGGACCATAAGTATGGAAGCCGGGACGAGGCCAGGTCCCCTGCTCTCTGGTCCTTCCGTCTCAGCCTGCCCCATCCTGTCACAGGCAAAACCATCACCTGCCAGCATCCGCCGGAAGGGGAGCTGTGGTATCCTTTTCCCGCCATTTCCCGGGAAATTCCCCTGTGGTAAAAATCAAAGCAAGGTCTGTTGCCATACGAAGCGGTTCAGATACAACCGTTCCCATTGGCAACAGACCTTTGTCTCAAGACTGGAAGTAATTTTCCAGGCTCACGCCGGTGTAATAGTGCAGGAGGATCTCCTCGTAGCCGCTTCCCGCCTGAGCCATGGCCTGAGCGCCGTACTGGCTCATGCCCACCCGGTGTCCATAGCCCCGGGTCTGGAAGAAGACCTCATCTCCCATAACGCTGACGGCAAACACCGTGGAGCGTAGGCCCAACAGGCTGCGCAGCTCCTTCCCGGTGAAGGAAACGCCCCCAATCTCCAGAGCCTCCACCCCGCCCCCTTCCGTGGCCGAAACATCTCCAAACCAGCTCTCCGTAGAGCCGGACAGGTCCGCCGCCGGGTTTTGGGAGAGAATGCGGGCAGAAAATTCCTCCGCAGAAAAGGAGACGGTGTCCTCGTTATGGGGCGCCTCCTCGCCGGGGCTGTCCACAGACTGCAAATAGGGTACATCGCTGCCCCAGACCTCCACCGCAGTCTCTGTGCGGCCGCCGGAGCAGGAGAAGAAGGTGGCGTCAATGAGAGCGCCGTCGTAGATCAGGACCTGCCCGTCGGTGGCCTTCACCGCTTGGGCTGCCGCCTGTGCTCCGGCCGGGCCCTCCTCCCCGGCCTTGGCACAGTAATCCTCATAGGAGATCCAGCCCTGGCAACAGCCGGGGTCCGTGCAGATGTCCGCACTGTCATGCTTGTTTCGGGCGGTCTGCCGCAGGGTATAGGTCCGGGAAACCACCGCCTGGGCCTTTAAGGCCTCCTCCGCAAAGGAGGCTGGCATTTCGGCCAGGATCACCCCCGCCAAATAGTCGTCCAGCGGCTTCTGCTCCACGGTTCCATCGCTCAGCAGCACCTGCAGGAGCAGCGTGCCGTCCAGACTGTCTCCACTGGGGACCGTTTGCGCAGCCTCCGTCCGGTCCTCCGGGGCCGTCTGCACCGGCTCCGGAGGCAGCGTCCCCTCCGGCGTTTCCCCCCGGCCCAGTAAAAACAGCGCCGGAATGCACACCCCCACAAAGATTGCCGCCAAGGTCAATACCCATGCACGTTTCATTCCCGTTCCTCCTCACCTGCTTGTCCAGCTTGGGAACTCCATCATACCACCCGGCCCCCGGGGAATTTGCCGAATGCCCTCTTCCTTTTTTGGGACATTTTTGGTATCATAGGGGAAAAACACAGTGAGGAACACACCATGGAACTCATTTATCAGGACAGCAGCATTGTGGTCTGCGTCAAACCGGCGGGGGTGCTGTCCACCGACGAGCCCGGCGGCGTGCCGGAGCTGGCACGGGCGGCGCTGGGAGAGCCCCAGGGCTGCGTGCGGACGGTGCACCGGCTGGACCGGGTGGTAAGCGGACTCATGGTCCTGGCCAGAACACCAGAGGCCGCCTCCCAGCTCTCCCGCCAAATTCGGGAGCAGCGCTTCCAGAAAGAATATCTGGCCGTGGTTCACGGCTGTCCACAGGAGCCGGAAGGAACCTTTCGGGACCTGCTGCGGCGGGACAGGTCGGAGCGGAAAACCTACGTGACGGAACTGCCTGGCAAAGACGTGCAGGAGGCCGTGCTCACTTATTGGCTGCTGGAGCGGAGCGGGTCCCTGTCTCGGGTGCGCATCCGGCTGCAAACCGGCCGTACCCATCAAATCCGAGCCCAATTTTCCTCCCGAGGCCTTCCCCTGGTGGGCGACCGGAAATACAGCCTTCTGGACGATGGCTGCCCCATCGCCCTGTGGTCCCACAGCCTGGCCTTCTGCCATCCTGCCACGGGAGCGCCCATGACCTTCCGCCTGGACCCGCCCCCCATTTACCCCTGGACCGCCTTTTTACAACCGTCTTTTTGAAAAAAAGAGTCTGCCGTCAGGCGGGGACCTCCCCTCCTGCAGCAGACTCCTTATTTCCATCTGATGTTTCCAACCCGGTCTTACACCAGGTTCAGAGCCAGGGCCAAAACCGCAAAGGCCAGGGCAATCCACTTGGTCAGGGAAGCCAGCAGCTTATCCCGGTTACCGGTCTTGGACTTAGACAGGTAGCTTTCATTGCTGCCACCGGACAGAGCGCCAGACAGGCCGGCCTCTTTCCCGGACTGGAGCGTCACAATGGCAATCAACGCCAGGCTGGTCAGGGACAGCAGGACTGCAATCACGATTTCCAAAGCTTTCATAACAATAAACCTCCATCCGCCGGCAAGGCGGCAGCCGCGTTTCCGGCAGACGGCAAGCCGATCTCACGTCCCGCAGGACATTCATTCCATAGCTGGTCCATTATATCATGGCAGGCCCAAGATAGCAAGGGAAATTTTCCAGAAAGCGACGGTTCCTTCGGAAAACCTTCCTTATCCCAATGCCACATCCAGCACCATCATCACGGTAAAGCCCAAGGCAAAGAACATGGTTCCCACATTGGAATGGTTTCCATAAGACATCTCCGGAATCAGCTCCTCCACCACCACGTAAAACATGGCCCCTGCCGCAAAGCTCAGCAGGTACGGCAGCACAGGAACGAGGAGCGCCGCTGCCAGGATGGTCAGCAGGGCGCCAACCGGCTCCACCACCCCGGACAGAATCCCCCGAACGAAGGCCTTAGACCGCTTCATGCCCTCTGCCTGCAGGGGCATAGAAATAATGGCTCCCTCCGGAAAATTCTGAATGGCAATGCCCAGAGAGAGGGCCAGAGCAGCGGCAGCTGAAATCTGCCCGTCTCCTGTCAAATATCCTGCATAGACCACGCCCACCGCCATTCCCTCCGGGATGTTATGCAGGGTAACCGCCAGCACCAACATGGTGTTTCTCTGCAAGCGGCTTTGGGGTCCTTCTGCATCTGCACAATTTCGGTGTAAATGGGGAATGATATGATCTAAAAGCAGCAAGAAAACCATACCAAGCCAAAACCCTGCTGCGGCCGGGACAAAAGACCACTTCCCCATACTCGCCGCCTGCTCCATGGCCGGAAGCAGCAGGCTCCAGATGGAAGCTGCCACCATGACGCCAGCGGCAAAGCCGGTCAACGCCCGTTGCAGCTGGTCTCCCATGGTTTTTTTCATCAAAAAAACACAGGCCGAACCCAGGGCCGTCCCCAAAAATGGAATCAGAATGCCATACCAGGCCTCTAGGGGCATAGAATCCACCTCCAAATAGAGTTAGTTCATTCTAACTCTCGCTCATTCCTTTGTCAAGAGGAAAAATTTACGCTTACCTCGACCTGTTCGCCCCCCGCACTGGCGTTACCGCGCCAGCGCGGGAAGGAAATTGGGGCACACTAGAAGACGCTGGTGCACAGCCAGTAAACAAATCCGTAAATGGCGCTGGCAGAAATTCCGAACACCAGGACCGGACCGGCAATGGAAAAGAGCTTGACACAGGTGCCGGTGATGATTCCCTCGCTTCGGAACTCAATGGCCGGGGCCGCAATGGAGTTGGCAAATCCGGTGATGGGTACCAGGGTGCCCGCTCCTGCTACCTTGGCCAAATCGTCATAAATGCTGAAGCCCGTCAGGAGAATGGACAGGAGCACCAGACTCATGGAGGTGGCTGTGCCAGCGTCCGTCTTGTCCAAGCCGGCTGCTGCAAAGCCGTTTTGAATCAGTTGACCCAAAACGCAGATCAGACCACCAATCCAAAAGGCATGGAAGCAGTCCTTCCAAATCGGCGACTTGGGGCCCATTTTCTTCACATATGCATCATATTCTTTGGGATTCATGTTCATATTCCTTCCCCCTTCGGGGTATAGTTTGTCCCGTTTTGCCTGGATTACCCGTCTGTATCCTCTGAATCAAATGTCAAAACCGTGCAAAACCAGAAAAATACTTCAAGAGACCTTGCCGAATTTAAGAAAATGCGGTATAGTTACAGTAACAGGTAGAACCTGCAATCCAGACCGGGAGGGACGGAATATGGAAAATGTAATCATCACCATTGCACGGCAGCATGGCTCTGGCGGCCGCCTCATCGGCGAATGCCTGGCCAAGAAAATGGGCATTGCCTACTATGACAAGGAGCTCATCTCCCTGACTGCAAAGAAAACCGGGTTTGCCCTGGACTTTGTGAAAGAGGTGGAGGAAAAGCAAACTGCCAGCTTCCTGTATAGCATTTATGCCGCTGCCACTGTGCCCTCGGTGTACGAGCAAGCCAGGAATGCGCAATTTGCAGTCATTCGGGAATTGGCAGAAAAGGGGCCCTGCGTCATTGTGGGGCGGGCTGCCGACTGCATCTTGAAAAATTTCCCCAACAGTGTACATGTCTTCATCCATGCGCCCCTGGCTGAGCGCATCCGCCGGGCCCGCGACGACTACAAAGAGCCTATGGACAATCCGGAGCGTGCCCTTCAAAAGAAGGATAAATCCCGCGCCGCGTTCTACAACACCTACTCTGAGTACCCCTGGGGCGATATCCGCAACTACGATATGGCCCTCAACAGCTCCATCGGCATTGAAAAATCCGCTGACATCATTTGGGATTATGTAAAAGCCAAATTTGGCGTGTAACCCCATCTCAGCTCTGCTGCCGGACAACACAATTCAGCCGCTTCCCCCCAGAATATTGCGTATGAACTCAGGTTTTACACAATGTGCTGGGGGGAAGCGCCACTCCATGTCGCGAACCTCCTGGAACATGTTTCCCGGATGACATCGCGGCTGGAACGCTCCCAATGTCATCCGGTTCCAGGTTCGTACAGAGCAGCGGTATCTCTCCCTCAGTCAGCTTCGCTGACAGCTCCCGCACCAGTGCAAATTCCAGGACACTTTGTTTCAGGAGCGCGCCGGGTGTGGCATTGACAAGGAAGTCGAACCGTGGTATGGTTATTTTGTGAAAATGTGTAAACGTTCGCTGTCAATTTGAAGCATGTGGAATGACGGTTCAGCATCCTGTGGGGCGGGTTTTGACTCGCCCACTTTTATGGCGCGTCGCTCCAATCGCTTCCTACCATACACTCTCGTCACGATGGTACCAAGGAGAAATTTGTATGATCGTCATCATCAAAGCCGGAACCCCCCGGAACCAAATTGACCGTCTGATTCGCTGGCTCCAAAGTCAGGGAGTGCAGGCTCATCTCCTCGCCGGGGAGTATGACACAACTCTCACCCTGGTGGGCCAGACAAGCAGCATAAACACCGAACTGCTGGCCAGTCTGGAGATCGTGCAAGAAGTGAAGCGGGTGTCCCAGCCCTTCCAGTGCTGCAGCCGGGAGTTCCGTTCCCAAGATACGGTCATTGCTCTGCCGGGCTCCCATGTCCGGATTGGGGGCGGCAGCTTCTGCCTCATGGCCGGCCCCTGCTCTGTGGAAAGTCCGGAGCAAATCCTGGGAGTTGCCAAAGCCGTCCAGGCAGCAGGCGCCCAGGTTCTGCGGGGAGGTGCCTTCAAACCTCGGACTTCCCCCTATGCCTTTCAGGGACTGGGAGCCCAGGGGATTCAAATGCTGGTGGAGGCCAAACGGAAAACAGGCCTGCCCATCATCACGGAGGTGATGAGCGTCAGCCAGCTTCCGCTGTTTGAAGAGGTGGATATCCTGCAAATCGGTGCCAGGAACATGCAGAACTATGACCTGCTGCGGGAGGTCGGCAGACTGAAAAAGCCTGTTCTTCTGAAACGGGGCCTGTGCGCCACCCTGACGGAGCTACTGATGAGCGCAGAGTACATCCTCTCTGGAGGAAACGAGCAGGTCATTCTCTGCGAGCGCGGAATCCGCACCTATGAGACCAGCACCCGAAATACCCTGGATCTGTCTGCCGTCCCCATGCTGAAGGAATTGAGTCACCTGCCGGTACTGGTAGATCCCAGCCACGGCACCGGTCTGGCCCGGATGGTAGAGCCTATGGCTCTGGCCGCTACGGCTGCGGGAGCAGACGGCGTGATGATCGAGGTACACAATGATCCGCCTAGCGCCCTGTGCGACGGAGTCCAAGCCTTGACCCCGGAACAGTTTATCCAAACTGCCCGGAAAATCCGGCGAGTACGGGAGGCGCTTGCAGAATGAAGCCCATTCAAATCCGGATCCAGACCGCCAAACCCTATGACGTGGAAATTGCCCCCGGCCTGTTGGACCGTCTGGGTGAAAAAGCCGCCCCATTGGTCTCGAGCCGCTGGGCCGCCCTGGTCTGTGACAGCACAGTAGCTGGCCTGTATGGCCGGCGGGCACAGGCCGCCCTGGAGGCCGCCGGTTTTCAGGTCTGCACCTATGTGTTTCCCCAGGGAGAATCCTCCAAAAATGGAGATACCTATCTCGATCTCTTAGGGTTTCTGGCGCAAAACCGGATCACCCGGAGCGACCTGCTGGTGGCTTTGGGCGGCGGCGTCGCCGGCGACCTCACAGGCTTTGCCGCAGCCACATATCTGCGGGGCGTTCCATACCTCCAGATTCCAACGACGCTCCTGGCTATGGTGGACAGCTCTGTTGGCGGGAAAACTGCCATCAACCTGGCTACCGGAAAAAACCTGGCAGGGGCATTTTATTCCCCCCGGCTGGTGCTGTGCGATACCGGTACCCTCTCCACCCTGCCGCCTCCCGTGTTTCAGGCGGGATGCGGCGAGATCATCAAATACGCAGTCCTCACAGGCCAGCCTCTGACAAGCCTGGTGCAGGACGGTATCGGCCGCCACACCCCAGAGGTCATTGCCCATTGTGTAAAAGCCAAGGGGAACCTTGTGCAAGCCGATGAGTGGGACACTGGACTGCGGCAGCTTCTGAACCTGGGGCACACCCTGGGGCACGCTGTGGAAGCCGGCAGCGGCTTCACTCTGGCCCATGGGGCCTGTGTTGCCGTGGGACTGGCCATGATGGCCCGGGCCGCCGCCCGCTTTGACTTCTGTACAGCAGAAACCCGGGATCAAATTCTGGCTCTGCTCCATCAATACCAGCTCCCAACCGAGACCACCCTGGGCCCGGAGGCTCTGCACCGCCTGGCCCTGGGAGACAAAAAGCGCCGGGGCGGCCGCCTCACCCTGGTGGTGCCCCAATCTATGGGAGATTGTGTCCTTCACGAAATCCCTGTGGAGGAGCTGCCCCGTTGGATTTCTGCCGGATATGGGGAGGCCTGCCCATGAACCTGATGTTGCAGCCTCGCCCCCTGGCCGGTATGGTGGCAGCCATCCCCTCCAAGTCCTGGGCTCACCGGCTGCTTTTGGGTGCGGCCCTGTCCGGGGAACCCACCGCCCTCTCCTGCGGCGCGCTTTCCCGGGATATCCAGGCCACCATGGCCTGCCTGTCCGCCCTAGGCGCAGACGTCACATATAAGGGCAAAACCCTGTGGGTCCGTCCCGGGCCGCCCCCTAGGTGCTGCCGTCTGCCCTGCGGGGAGAGCGGCTCTACCCTCCGCCTGCTCCTGCCTGTGGTGGCAGCTCTGGGGATTCCCGCTGGCTTTTTCATGGAGGGGCGGCTTCCCTCCCGCCCCCTGGCCCCGCTGGACCGGGAGTTGGAGGCCCATGGTCTGCGGCTTTCCCGTCCTGAGCCGGGCCTGCTCCGGTGCCGGGGGAAGCTGCAGCCCGGATCGTTTATCCTGCCTGGAAACGTATCCAGCCAATTCATTTCGGGCCTTCTCTTCGCCCTCCCCCTTCTGGACCGGGAGAGCACTCTCACAGTGACCGGACCGGTGGAGTCCGGGCCATATTTGGAGATGACCCGAAAGGCTCTGGAACTCTTCGGCGTCCCCCTGGCCGTCCGTGGCGAAACCTATACCGTCTCCCCTGCCCCCTACCGCAGCCCGGGGCATATCCAGGTAGAGGGAGACTGGTCCAACGCCGCTTTTTGGCTCTGCGCGGGAGCGCTGGGCGGCGGCATCACCGTCACGGGGTTAAACCGGAATAGCCTGCAGGGTGACCGGGCCATCTGTACCCTGCTGTCTGCCATGGGAGCCAAAACGACCTGGACCGAAGGAGGCTGCACTGCCACACCGGGTCACACACGGCCCCTGCAGATAGACGCCAGGCCCATTCCGGACCTGGTTCCCATTTTGGCTATCGCGGCCTCTGCCGCCCCCGGAATCACCCGGATTGAACATGCCGGCCGGCTCCGCCTGAAGGAGTCTGACCGGCTGGAAGCTGTCTGCCGCCTTCTGCAGAGCTTGGGCGGACGCGCCTTTCCGGAGGGGGACCGCTTAGTCATTCAGGGCGGAGCATCCCTTACAGGCGGCGAGGTCACCAGCTGCGGGGACCACCGCATTGCCATGGCCGCCGCTGTGGCAGCCAGCCTTTGCACCGGGCCGGTGCGCCTCATAGGAGCAGAGGCCGTCACAAAATCCTACCCCCGGTTCTGGCAGGATTACCGGAGCCTGGGGGGCGTTTGGGAGGAGATCTCATGAGCAGCAGCTATGGCGAAAACGTTCGATTCGCTTTGTTTGGCCAGTCTCATGGCCCCGCTGTGGGGGTCACCATAGAAGGAATCCCCGCCGGGTTTCCTATAGATCTGGAGGCTTTACAGGCCTTTTTAAACCGGCGTGCCCCTGGCAGAAGCCCCACCGCCACGGCGCGGCGGGAGGAGGACCGGCCGGAATTTCTCTCGGGTCTCGTGGGGAATGTCACCTGCGGCGCCCCACTCACCGCTGTCATTGCCAATGGGGACGTCCGGTCTCAGGACTACGCCGGTCTCCGGGATTGTCCCCGGCCCGGCCACGGGGACTACACCGCCCAGGTCAAGTACCACGGAGCCCAGGACGCCGCCGGCGGAGGGCACCTGTCCGGCCGTCTCACAGCGCCCCTGTGCATCGTGGGAGGCATCTGCCTGCAGCTGCTGGCCCAAGAGGGGGTCACCATTGCCGCCCATATTCAATCCATTGGAAATGAGGAAGACCTGTCTTTTGACCCTGTAACCGTGGACGAAGGAAAACTGCAAGCCCTCCTGGCCCGGCCCTTTCCTGTCCTTCAGGACACGGCAGAGCACGCCATGACCCAAGCCATTTTGGAGGCCAAGGCGGCGGGAGATTCCGTGGGCGGCGTCATTGAGTGCGCGGCCGTGGGCCTGCAGCCCGGTTGGGGGGACCCCATCTTCGGCGGCATGGAAAACCGGATTGCCCAGGCAGTGTTCGGCATTCCCGGTGTCCGGGGACTGGAATTCGGATCCGGTTTCTCCGCCGCCCGGATGCGGGGAAGTGCGCACAACGACGCCTTCTGCCTGGAAGCGGGCCAAATTCGGACCCGGACCAACTGCCACGGGGGCATCCTGGGGGGCATCACCAGCGGTATGCCCCTTCTGTTCCGGGTGGCAATCAAGCCCACACCGTCCATTCCCCGGCCTCAGGAGAGCATATCTCTGCCCCGCCGGGAGCCGGTGCGCCTGGAGGTTTCCGGGCGTCACGACCCCTGCATCGTCCCCCGGGCGGTGCCTTGTGTGGAGGCTGCTGCGGCTGTGGCCATATATGACGCTTACCTGCAAGGGAAAAAGGAGGGCTAACCGGATGGAACTGGCAGACTTCCGAAAGCAAATTGACGAAATTGACCAGGAACTCCTGGCCCTGTTCCGGCGGCGGATGGAGACGGTGGAACAAATTGCCGCCTACAAGAAGCGGCACGGCCTGCCCATTTATGACCCACAGCGGGAGGAGGCAAAGCGAAACGCCCTCCTGACCCAGTTGCCTCCTGCGCTGCATCCGGATGGGGAAGCGCTCCTCACCTGTCTGTTCACCCTGAGCCGGGCCTACCAGAGCCGTCAGGCCGGCCGGAGGCTGCGCTGCGGACTCCTGGGCCGGAAGCTGGCGCACAGCTACTCTCCCGCCATTCACGCGCTTCTGGGAGCGTACGAATACCGGCTCTATGAGCGGGAACCAGAGGAACTGGAGCCGTTTCTCCGGGAAGGGG
>ENA-UONY01003132-UONY01003132.1-human-gut-metagenome-genome-assembly--contig:-CS9-NODE-3132-length-10744-cov-6.839087_pt1 | contig 10744 bp, 6 predicted proteins | sample MGYA00242465_ERZ724012 | MGnify/ENA metagenome assembly ERZ724012 | reverse complement strand
CGTCGGGCAGAGTCCCTCCGCGTGGCGAAAAAATGCCCAAAAAGCGCACGAGTGGGCGTGCGGGGAAAAGCAGCCGGACAGCCGATTGGCGAGGAAATAGTCATTTTTGAACATATTGCAGTCGAAATTGAATAGCATTGCGCCGAGAAGTATGGTAAAATGTATACAAGAAATCGGCGCAGGAAAGTAAAATGCCGTGCAGAATCAACAAAAAACTTTTGTCGATTTACGGCATTTTGTTTTTGCCGAAGGAACGAAAAGACGACCAAGAAAGAGGAGGACTGGATTTTTATGAAAAAGCTCGTTACCTTGATGCTGGCGCTCGCGATGATCATCAGCGCGGTCGGCGTGCTGGCTGAAGCGGATGGAAAGATCACCATCTGGACGTGGGACCCGACCTTCAACATCAAGGCGATGCAGATTGCGAAGGAGATGTATCTGAAGGATCATCCCGACGCCGTGATCGACATTCAGGAAAAGCTCTCCGAGGATATCGAAACCGCGGTCATCGCCTCCAACGGCGATACCAGCACCCTGCCGGACATCCTGCTCGTTCAGGATAACTCCTTCCAGAAGTTCGTCACCAACTATCCGGAAGTGTACGCCGATCTGACCGGCAAGTACGATTACGAGGGCTTTGCTGAGGGCAAGCTCGCGTATTCCATCGTGGACGGCAAGAACCACGGCATCCCGTTTGACGCCGGCACCGCCGTCGCCGCTTACCGCACCGATTACCTCGAGGCCGCCGGCTACACCGCCGCCGACCTGAAGGACATCACGTGGGAGCGCTTCATCGAGATCGGCCGCGACGTGAAGGCCAAGACCGGCCGCCCGATGCTCTCCGGTCAGGCGGGCGCGGTGGATACCGTTCTCATCATGCTCCAGAGCTGCGGCGCGTCCATGTTCAACGAGGATGGCTCCGTCAACCTGAAGGACAACGAACAGCTCAAGGAAGTCATCGACTTCTACGCCACCATGGTCAAGGAAGGCATCTTCATCGAGGTCAACACGTGGGACGAGTACATCGGCACGCTCTCCAACCAGACCGTCGTGGGCACCATTCAGGGCTGCTGGATTCTCTCTACCATTATGAGCCTGCAGGATCAGAAGGGTCTGTGGGCGATGACCAACCTGCCTAAGCTCGTCAAGGCCGAGGGCGCGACCAACTACTCCAGCAACGGCGGCTCCAGCTGGGCGATCATCAACGACAAGGACATCGACCTTGCGCTTGACTTCATGCAGATGTACCGCAACGTCGAATTCTACAACGAGATTCTGCCGGCGACCTCCGCCATCGCGACCTACACCCCGGCGAAGGAAGGCTCCAACTACACTGCGGGCTCCGAGTTCTTCAACGGCGAACCGATCTTCGCCGAGATCGTCGAATTCGGCGCGCAGACCCCGTCCAACATCACCGGCCCGAAGTACTACGACGCCCGCGACGCGCGTGGCACGGCGATCACCCACATCATTCTCCAGGGCGGCGACGTGGATACCGAGCTGGCCACTGCCGAGGATACGGTGAACTTCACCATGGGCTTCTGATCCTGACGGAATTTTCTTGAGATCAACTGCCGCTCTGGGTCTTCCGGGGCGGCAGTTCTTCCCATCCGGGGTTATATCAAAGAGAGGTGGCTTACCATGACCAACACCGCATCCGCGCCGAAGAAAAAGAAGCGCCTGTCCATGCACCAGAAGCAGAGTCTGGCGGGCTGGGCGTTTCTGATGCCTGCGACGCTGCTGATCTTCATTATGAGCTTTTATCCGATGTTCAGCGCTCTGCTGACCTCCTTCAAACGCGGCAAACCGACGGCGCTGGTCTGGTCCGAACCGCTTTGGAGAAACTACCAGTTCATGCTCAAGGACAAGGTCTTCATCCAGTCCGTGACCAACACGCTGACGTATCTAATCATTCAGGTGCCGATCATGCTGATTCTGGCCGTGATCTTCGCCTCCCTGCTCAACAACAGGGATCTCAAGTTCCGCGGCCTGTTCAGAACCTGCATCTTCCTGCCGTGCGCGACGGGTCTGGTCGCCTATTCGATGATCTTCCGCACGCTGTTCACCTACGACGGCATGGTCAACAACATGCTGCTCAAATTCGGCCTGATTTCCGAGGCGATCAACTGGCTGAACGACCCGGTCTACGCCAAGGCGGTCATCATCATCGGCCTCGTCTGGCGCTGGACGGGCTACAACATGGTCTTCTACCTCTCCGCCATGCAGAGCATCGACTATTCGATCTATGAAGCAGCGCGCATCGACGGCGCGAACTCCTATCAGCAGCTCATGCGCATCACCATTCCGCTGCTGCGCCCGATCATTCTGGTGACGGCGATCATGTCCACCAACGGCACGCTCCAGCTCTTCGATGAATCCGTCAACCTGACGCGCGGCGGGCCGGGCAACATGACGATCACCATGTCGCACTATATCTACAACACCATGTTCACCAAGAACCCGAACTTCGGCTACGCCGCCGCGATGTCCTTCGTCATTTTGGTCATGGTCGCGGTGCTGGCTGCAATCCAGATGAAAGTGGGTGACAAGCGATGAGAGAAGGCGCCCTTCGCAAAAACGCTACGCGCGCGGTCATGTACATCTTTCTGATCGCCGTGTCGCTGATTTCCGTATTTCCGCTGTATTGGAGCTTTATCTCCGCGTTTAACAACACCCAGCAGATTCTGGGCGGCTGGCTGCTTCCGAGCACGCACCTGCTGGAGAATTTGCAGCACCTGTTCGAGCAGCACAACGTCGTGCGCGCGCTGAAAAACTCGTTCGCGACGACCCTCCTGCAAACCTTTGCCGCGCTTGCGGTCAGCTCCATCGCGGGCTACGGCTTTGAAATCTATCACGACAAGGCGAAGGACACCGTGATGGCGATTCTGATGCTGGCGATGATGGTGCCGTTTGTGGCGGTTCTCGTTCCGCTGTTCCAGATGTTCACCAAGGCGAAGCTCATCAACTCGTGGACGGGCTTCATCCTGCCGAGCATCGCGACGCCGTTTCTGATTATGTATTTCAGAAACAGCGCGCGCAGCTTCCCGCGGGATACGCTCGAAGCGGCACGCATCGACGGCCTGAATGAATTCCAGATTTTCATTCGGATGTTCATTCCGATGATGAAGCCGACCTATGCCTCCGCCGCGACCATCACGTTCATGGGCGCGTGGAACGCATATCTCTGGCCGAAGGTCGTCATGCAGACCAACGAGGCGATTACCATGCCGATGCTGGTCGCCAACACGATGGGCGGCTACGTCATCGACTACGGCGTGGTCATGGCGGCGGTCACGATCTGCTCGCTGCCGACGGTCATCATCTTCTTCTGTCTGCAAAAGAGTTTCACAAACGCGGTTGCGGGTGCAGTCAAATGATGGTACAATGAACCCAATCAGAGGGGCTGCATCGCTGAGCATTCAGCCTGTCAGCCTCTCTTTTTGAATTGAAAGGAAAAGAAGCATATGAATTTTGACGTGAGCAGACTCAAAGACCCCCTTTTCTTTGCCGAAAACCGGGTCGCGGCCCATTCCGACCATGTGGCTTACGCCAGTATGGAGGAGCTTTCCCACGGCGAAACCAGCCTGCGCTGTTCGCTGAACGGGCTTTGGAAATTCCACCACGCGCTCAACGCCGGTCAGGTTATCCCCGGCTTTGAAGCGGCGGATTATGACAGCCGCGGCTGGGCGGATATCCACGTCCCGGCGCACATCCAGATGGAGGGTTACGGCGCGCCGCAGTACGCCAACGTTCAGTATCCGTGGGACGGCTATCAGGCGGTGGAAATCGGCGAAATTCCGCAGGAATACAACCCCGTCGCCAGCTATATCAAGACGTTCTTCGTGCCGACGCAGATGGTCGGCAAGCGGGTCTTCATCTCCTTCCAGGGCGCGGAGAGCTGCATCGCCGTCTGGCTCAACGGGCGCTACGTCGGTTTCTCGTCGGATTCCTTCACGCCCAGCGAGTTCGAGCTGACGGATTACCTCGTCGAGGGCGAAAACAAGCTCGCCTGCCGCGTGGAGCGCTGGAGCGCGGGAAGCTGGCTGGAAGATCAGGATTTCATGCGCTTCTCCGGCATTTTCCGCGACGTCTATCTCTACGCCATCCCCAAGGCGCACATCGCGGATATCCGCGTGAAGACGCTGCTTGACGACAGCTTCACCGACGCGACGCTCGACCTCGCGATGAAGATGGAGCTGGATGCGGCCGTCGGCGCCTGCCGCGTGAAGATGGCGCTGCTCGACGGCGGCGAGGTCATCGCGGCGGCCGAGCGCGTGGCAGAGGGCGAAATCGCCGTGCAGCTTCCGGTGAAAGCGCCGCGCCTGTGGAGCAGCGAAGCGCCGAACCTCTATGACCTGCTGCTGACCGTCGAGGACGGCAGCGGCGAGGTGCTCGAGGTCGTCCGCCAGCGCGTCGGCTTCCGTCGGTTCGAGCTGAAAAACGCCGTCATGTATCTCAACGGCAAGCGCATCGTGTTCAAGGGTGCGAACCGGCATGATTTCTGCGCCGAGAGCGGCCGCGCCATCCCGGAGGAGAAGATCCGCCGCGATCTGCTGACCATGAAGCGCAACAACATCAACGCCGTCCGCACCTGCCATTATCCCGACAGCAGCGTGCTCTACGCCATCTGCGACGAGCTGGGCCTGTACGTCATCGACGAAAACAACATGGAGACGCACGGCATTTGGGACATGGTGGCGCGCGGCAGAAAGCCGGTCGAATACGCGCTGCCGGGCGAGCGCATGGATTGGCTGCCGATCCTGCTGGATCGCGTCAATTCCACCTACCAGCGCGACAAGAACCACGCCAGCATCCTCATCTGGAGCTGCGGCAACGAATCCTTCGGCGGCGACGTCATCTTCGAGATGAGCCAGAAGTTCCACCATCTGGATGACACGCGCCTCGTTCATTACGAAGGCGTGGCGCACGACCGCCGCCGCAACGAGACGACCGACATGGAAAGCCAGATGTATACGCCGGTCGCGCAGATCAGGAAATACCTCGCCGAGCACCGCGAGCGCCCGTTCATCCTCTGCGAATACACGCACGCGATGGGCAACTCGAACGGCGCGATGCACTGGTACACCGAATACGCCTATGAGGAGCCGCTCTATCAGGGCGGGTTCATCTGGGATTACATCGACCAGTCCATCCGCACGAAGGATCGCTACGGCAACACGACCTACGCCTACGGCGGCGATTTTGACGACCGCCCTTGCGATTACAACTTCTGCGGCAACGGCATCGCCTATGGCGACGGCGAAGAAAGCCCGAAGATGCAGGAGGTCAAATACAACTATCAGGATATCTTCGCCAAGGTGACGGATACGAAGGCCGTCGTCACCAACCGCGCGATGTTCACCAACACGAGCGCGTATGACTGCGTCGTGATTCTGGCGCGCAACGGCGAAACCGTCGCCTCCGCGCCGCTTGCAACCGACGTTCCGCCGATGGAGAGCCGCGAATACGATCTGCCGTTCGCCCATCAGGCGCGCGGGGGCGAATGCGCCGTGACGCTCTCCTTCCGCCTGAAGGCGGATACGGCGTGGGCGCCGCGCGGATACGAAGTCGCGTTTGCACAGGGCGTCTATCGGGTCGAGGAGGAAGCGAAGTTCGAGCGCTATGCGCCGCTGCGCGTCGTCCGCGGCGATTACAACACGGGCGTGCACGGCGAGCATTTCAGCGTGCTCTTCGGCGACCTCAAGGGCGGCCTGACCAGCTACCGCTGGGGCGGCAAGGAGATGCTCAAGTCCATCCCGAAGCCGAACTTCTGGCGCGCGCCGAACGACAACGACTGCGGCTGCAGCATGCCGCTCCGCTACGCCCAGTGGAAGATCGCGTCCCTGTACGCGGCGACGAACGCCACCGCCGAGCTGGCGAAGAAGAACGGCCACCCCTCCGCGACGGAAAACCCGGACGGCTCCGTGACCATCGGCTACACCTACGGCTTGGGCACAAGGCCAGATGCGCAGTGCGAGCTGACCTACACCGTGCATCCCTGCGGACAGGTGGATGTGAAGCTGGATTACGATCCGGTCGCCGAGCTGGGCGACATGCCGGAATTCGGCGTGATGCTCAAGATGGACGCGGACTACGATCAGGTTCGCTTCTACGGCTACGGCCCGAATGAAAATTACGTGGATCGTCACGAGGGCGCGCGTCTGGGCATTTTCAAGACGACGACCCGCGAAAACGTATCCAAGTATCTCGTCCCGCAGGAGTGCGGCAACCGCACGGGCGTGCGCTGGGCGGAGGTCACGGATTACCGCGGCCGCGGCCTGCGCTTCACGGGCGACGGCATGGAGTTCTCCGCGCTGCCGTACACGCCGCACGAGCTGGAAAACGCCATGCACGACTACGAGCTCCCGCCGATCCATTACACGGTCATCCGCGCGAACCTGCAGCAGATGGGCGTGGCGGGCGACGATAGCTGGGGCGCGCAGACGCACGAGGAATACCTGCTCGACACGAGCAAGCACATGAGCTTCACGTTCAGCTTCAAGGGCATCTGATTTCCTTTCGCCGCGGTCTGCAAAGCGTCAAATCTTTGCGTGCACAGGCAATTTACCCGTTCACAGCGTTATAAAAGCACAAGCTCCATCACGATCGATGGAGCTTGTGCGCGTTTATATGCGTTTTGAGGTTCTTCCCCTTATCTTTCTTTGGCTTCCTTCTCCCAGACTTTCGGCTGATAGCGCATATCCGACACGTTGTAAACGGTGATGAATGCCTTCGGGTCTTCCCGATTGATGAAATTCATCAGCTTCTGATACTCGCTCTTGTTGACGATGGTAATGATCTCGTTGTGCTTTTCAAAGTTATACGCGCCGATGGCCTCGTAGATCGTCGCGCCGCTGTGCAGATCCTGAATGATGAACTGGCGGAGCGCTTCTTCCTTCTCCGTGATGATACAGACGCGGCGCTTTTTATTGTGGTCGAAGATGAAGTGATCCAGAATTATGCCGTTGAAATACGTGCCGAGAAGGCTCAGAACCACGGTCTTTTTATCGTAGACCAGCGCGGCGGAAAGCGCCACGCACATGCCCGACAGGGACATGGCCCTGCCCAGCTCGATGTGCAGATACTTGTTCATTACCTTCGCCACGATATCCAGCCCGCCGGAAGAAGCGTTTCGGTTGAAGAGGATGCTGAGGCCGATGCTGACCACCAGAATGTAGCAGAGCACATCCAGCTCCTGGCTGCCCGTTATGGAGACGAAATTCGGGAACAGCCTTTCAAAAAGCCCCAGAAACACCGGCAGCAGCACGCTCGTGTAAACCGTCTTCTGCCCAAATTCCTTTCCGCAGGTCATAAACCCGATGACAAGAAGCACGACGTTCAGGACCATCGTGATGGCCGACAGCGGGAGCGGGATAAAATTGGTCAGCACAATGCCGAGGCCGGAGATGCTGCTGATGGACGTGTGACTCGGCACGAGGAAGAAATAGACCGCAGCCGCAATGATGGCCACCGCCACGGTCAAAATCAGCGTTTCTTTGGCGACGTCCTTGCCGCTCAGCTTTTTGTTCATGGTTTGGGTTCCTCTCAATCTTTGTTTGATCCTTTGGTTCGTTCACGGCGACAGCCGATCGCGCCGTCATCCTCCCCGCGCGCTCCGGCGCGGTCTTCGTCCCCTCGCGGGGGGCGCATCGACAAACGCCGTCCGTTTTCAGGCTCGAATCTTTTTTATTGTATCATGTCAAAACGCCTTTGTCACTCCAAAAAGATGCGTTTCATACTAATTCGCAGTTAAAATGCTTAACAGAGCGCATCAGATTTTTTGTTCTGACGAAGCCAAGTGAAGTGAGGCGTACTGGAGGTACGTTGAACGGAACGAGGCAAAGTCAGAGCGAAAAAGATGGTGCGCGGATTAAGCCATTTTAACAAGAATTAGTATCAAGCGAAAGCAGCGCCCCTTCTCCAAGGCGGCGGATTCCGCGAATCCTCCGCGCCACGGCCAATCCGCCCCTCTCCGGCGAAACCGGCTGAAACACAAAAAACTCCCCACATGACGGACAGCGCAATTCAGCGCTGCCTCGCCGTGGAGGGAGTTTTTTATTTTCATCTCATAAGGCGACTCGTTTATCAGACAAGTCTTCTCAATCGGCCATAAACGCTTCCGCCTTACGCGCGGTCGTTCTCGTCAAACGGGTCGCCGCACTCCGGGCAGAACTTCGGCGGGTGCGTGGGATCGGCGGGCTTCCAGCCGCATTTGTCGCAGCAATAGACCGGCGCGCCCGCGGGCCGCTTCGCGCCGCATTCCGAGCAGAATTTGCCGGTGTTGACCGCACCGCAGGCGCACGTCCAGCCCTCCGCGGGCTTGGCTTCGGGCTTCTTCGCGCCGCACTCCGGGCAGAATTTGCCAGTGGCCGTCGCGCCGCAGGTGCACGTCCACGCGCCCGCGCTCTGCTGAACCGGCGCGGCGGGCTGCTGTTGCTGCTTCGCGCCCATCTGGAAGAGCTGCGCCGCGTTGACCCCGCCGCCCTGCTGAGCCATGTTCATCCCCATGAAGCCGGTGAACGCGCCGCCCTGATTCTTGGCCGCGTCCTGCATGGCCTGCGCCTGCGCGCCGACCAGATGCGCCGCCGCCATGTTCGCGTTGCGGAAGACGGCGTTCTTTTGCAGCTCCTTAATCATCGCCTCGTCCTCTTCGGAGGCCTTGACGGAATTGACGCCGAAGGACACGATTTCCACGCCGCGCAGGTTCGCCCATTTTTCGGAAAGCACGTCGTTGAGCGCCTCGGCGATCTCCGTGGTGTGCCCCGGCAGCGCGCTGGAGCGGACGCCCATCTCGGAACTCTTTGCGAACGCGGGCTGCAGCGCCGTGAGCAGCTCGCTCTTGAGCTGGCTGTCGATCTGCTCGCGGGTGTAGTCGCCCTCCACGTTGCCGCAGACGTTGGTGTAAAAGAGCATCGGGTTGGTCACGCGGTAGCTGTATTCGCCGAAGCAGCGAATGGAGATGTCCACATCGAGGCCGATGTTGTTATCCACCACGCGGAAGGGCACCGGGCTGGGCGTTCCGTATTTGTTGCCCAGAATCTCCTTGGTGTTGAAGAAATAGACGCGCTGATCCTTTCCGGCCTGACCGCCGAAGGAAAGGCGGTCAAAGGTGGTCTTCAAAATGGCCTTGGCCTTTTCGCCGTTCAGCGCGCCGTAGAAGATGCTCGGCTCGCCGTTCTGCTGGAAGACATACTCGCCCGGTTCGGCGCAGAAATCCATGATCTTGCCCTGATCCACGATCATCATGCACTGGCCGTCCGCCACCGCGATGACGCTGCCGTCGGAAATCACGTTGTCATCCTCGTGGCGGCTGCCGCCGAAACGGCCCTTGACCTTTTTCTCCGCCTTCGTCGCCAGCACATTGTCTGGCAGCGCGTCCACGTAAAAATATTCCTTCCACTGGCTGGCGAGTGTGCCGCCGGCGGCGTTCAATGCTGCTGCAATCAATCCCATATGTCTTTGCCCTCCTCGTTACTTCTCCGTTATTTTTTCGTTATTTCTTCTGCGTATCGTCTTCAATCTTCCGCCTCGTCGTGCTCTCATAGAGGAAATGATCGAAGTTCACGTCCAAGCGGAAGGAGCCTTCCCGAATATAACCGGCCGCCGCGCTCTGCTGCGCCGCCTGCCTGAGCTGACCCTTCAGCCCGCCGACGACCGCCAGCGCGATGATGGCCGCGATGACCGCGCCGATCAGCAGCGAGCCGCTGCCCATCTGATCCAGCAGCGCCAAAATCAGCGCCGCAATGCCGAACACACCGGCGAACACGCCGCCGCCCCACAGCAGGGATTTCGCCTTGTCGGCGGGCACATCGCAGGTGAGCTTGCCCGTCTGGCCGTTGATGGCGAAGGTATAGGTCTTGCCCTCCTTCACGGTGGTCATCAGCCACACGGGCAGCAGCGCGGGCGTCGCCCGTCCGCCTTCCGTCTCAATGCGCTTGCTGCGCTCGCTGACTTCGTCGTAGCCCGTCACCGTGTCGCGCAGGGTCTCCTCCACGCTGCGCTCCACGCGCTCCACGGCGCGCTTTTCGCAGGCGTCGCTCTCCGCGTCCGCGTGATCCGCCATCGCGCCGGCCAAAACGGCGCTCTGGAAGGGAATCGCGGCGCTCAGGTCGTAGGGCTCCAGCGACTCGGTGATCTTGTCATCGAGCTTCACGCTGCCGTCCACGGGGATGTTTTCAAAGCTCATCTGTCCCCGGCGGCGCACCAGATAGTGCCTCGTGCGGGAAACCTCCCACTCGCCCTCCTGCTCCGTGGTCGTCGTCTGCGCGTCGTAGACGATATCGGCGCGCGCGTCGCAGTCAAACAGCCAGTAGGGCACATACAGCCGACGCATTTCCGCAATGCGGTTCCGGCTGTTCAGGAAGATGTTCGGCAGCAGCCGCTTGCCCTTGAAATAATCTTCAAACTGCTTTTGCGCCTGTTCCTTTGTCACGACGAACGGAATCACCTTTTCCGGCTTCACGCCGCCCTCGAGGCGGTCGGGCAGGATGGTCGGGCTGCCGCAGTAGGGGCACTCGGCGGCGGTGGTGGTATCCTCAGTCATCAGCTCCGCGCCGCAGTTCTTGCAGTGATAGATCTGCACGCCTTCCTCGCCCGCCTGAAATCCTTCCTTCGGCCGCTCGAACACGATCTGTTCGCCGCTCTCCGCCGTGTTCAGCATTTCCAGCGCTTCCGGCTCAAAGCTGTTCCCGCAGGAGACACATTCCAGCTTGCCGCTTTTGCCGCTGAAGGTCAGCGGCCCGCC
>ENA-UONY01003131-UONY01003131.1-human-gut-metagenome-genome-assembly--contig:-CS9-NODE-3131-length-10750-cov-4.940626_pt1 | contig 10750 bp, 10 predicted proteins | sample MGYA00242465_ERZ724012 | MGnify/ENA metagenome assembly ERZ724012 | reverse complement strand
CGGTGCTGTCCTGGCTGGTGTTTACCACCTATCCCGGGGGCAGCCTGGTGATTGTGGTGTTCCAGGGGCTGTGCCTCCTGTTCCAGCTGCTGCCCAAACTGGGGAACTGGTGAGACGGGAAGAGCCCGCGCTGGCCGGCGGATGCCGGGGCGCGGGCTCACTTTTTTGTTAGTGGGCCAGGAGCCACTGGAGAAGGTCCTGGTAGACCTGGCCTTTGCAGCGCTCGTTGAGGAGCTCGTGGCGCAGGCCGGGGTAGAGCTTCAGGTCCACCTCTGTACAGCCGGCGGCCCGGAGCCAGGCGGCCACCTGCGTGGGCCCCTTGCCGTAGGCCCCCACCGGGTCGGCGTCCCCGGCGGCCAGGAGGATGGGCAGGTCTTTGGGAACCTGCCGCGCCCACTGGGGGCCGGTGATCTCCGTGAGGCCGGTGAACAAATCCCGGTAGCCCCCGGCGGTAAAGGGGAAGCCGCACAGGGGGTCGGCGGCATACTCCCGGCAGACCTGGTCCACGGTGGAGAGCCAGGCGAATTCGTTGACGGGGTGTTTGATCTTCCCGTTGTACCCGGCGAAGGCCAGCACCGACAGGAGCCTGCCCTGGGAGCGGGGGCCCTTTACCTTGCACTGGAGCCGGGACAGGGCCAGGCCCAGGGGCACCCCGGGGTTCTTCCCCATGGTGCCGCAGAGGACGCAGCCGGAGAGGGACGCCCCGTACCGGGTGAGGTAGGACCGGGACAGGAAAGAGCCCATGCTGTGGCCCAGAAGGTACAGGGGCTTGCCCGGGTGCTGCCCGGCGGCCTGGCCCACCAGGGCGTGGAGGTCCTCCACGGTGGAGGACCAGCCGTTTTCGTCCTGGAAATGGCCCTGGGGCTGGGTGGAGCGGCCGTGGCCCGGGTGGTCGTTGAGGTACACGGCGAAGCCCCGGTCCGCCAGGAACCGGGCGAAGCCGTCGTAGCGGGCGCTGTGCTCCGCCATGCCGTGGGCGATGACCAGCACCCGCTCTGTGCGTGCCCCGGTCCAGCCGCAGGAGTAGACCTCCCCCTGGCCCCCGGACGCGGGGCGCATCCATTCTTGTTTTACTGCCATAGCGGCGCCTCCTTTACAGTTGGATGCCCAGCCGGGCCAGGGCCGCCCGGTCCAGCTGGGGGAAGGGGATCACCGGCTGGGGGGCGCTCTCCCCCGCCGCCAGCCACTTCTCCATCCAGACCATGTCGTACCAGCGGCCGAATTTATAGCCGCAGGTTTGGAACTCCCCGACCTGGCGGTAGCCCAGGTGGGCGTGGAATTGCCGGCTGTTGTCGGTGAGGTAGGGGTCCGCTCCCCGGGGCACACCGATGCAGGCGTAGAGGCAGCGGATGTGCTGGGATTTGGCCACGGCCTCCAGGGCGGTGTAGAGGGCCTTGCCCACCCCCTGGCCCAGGCTGTCCCGGCGCAGGTAGATGGTGGTCTCCGCCCCCCAGGCGTAGGCGGCCCGGGTGTGGAAGGGGCTGAGGTAGGCGTAGCCCAGCAGCTCCCCGGCCTGCTCCAGGACCAGGTAGGGGTACTTTGTTAGGGTGCGCCGGATGCGGGCGGCAAATTCCTCCAGGGTGGGGGTCTCCCACTCGAAGGAGATGGCGGTGTCCTCCACGTAGGGGCGGTAGAGGGCCAGAAGCTCGGCCGCGTCGTCGGGGCTGACTACCCGGATGGTTCTCTCCATGACTGCTGTTTCCTCCCTGTTCCCGTTGTACCCTGTATTATAGCACAGGGGGCGTTTTCTGGCAACATCACGATAAAACTTGACAGGGGCGGGGAGCTTCCTGTATAATTACCCTAAATAACCTGGGAAAAGGAGGGCGCGGCCATGGGAGTTTCCTTCCGACCGGCCCGGCCTGAGGACGCAGCGGAGCTGTGGCGGCTGAATACTGCCTTCAACGGCCCCGGGGACAAGGCCCCGGCGGAGATGGCGGCGAACCTGGCCGCCCCCGGCGGGGAGCTGACCTTTGTGGCCCAGGGGGACCGGGGCCTGGTGGGGTTTTGCTGCTGCCAGGTGAAGCGCTCCTGGTGCTACCGGGAGCCGGCGGCGGAGCTGACGGAGCTGTATGTGGAACCGGGCTTCCGCCGGATGGGGGTGGCAAAAGGGCTTCTCGCTCTGGCGGAGGAGGCCTGCGCCAGGCTGGGGGCGGAAGCCCTCACCCTGCTGACTGGGGACGACAACGGCCCCGCCCGGGGATTTTATGAGAGCCAGGGCTTCTCCCCCAGCGGGGAAGTCCACTACGAAAAAAACTTTTTGGAGAACGGGAGGTAGATGGCCTATGAAACGGCAGTGGATCGCCCCGATACTGGGCGTTGGCATTGGCGCGGTGCTGTGGGGGATCTGGTGGGTGCTGGCTGTCACCGGCCTGGTGCCGGTCCTGTTTGTGGACGGCACCTTCTTCACCGGCATTGTCCTGCTGGTGCTGGCGCTGATGACCCTCACCAAGCCCAGCCCTACCCGGGACACCACGGTGGGGGCATCCCAGTCCTCCAGCTTTGGGTCCCAGGCGGTGTTCGGGTTCAAATTGAAAGTGGAGAAGGGCAAGAAGCAGCGGGAGCGCCGGGGGCCGACCTCGAAAGAGGTGGGCACAGTATTTTTGCTGAGCGGGCTGATGTGCTTCGGGCCCTTTGTGGTGTCGCTGTTCCTGTGAGAGGAAAAGGAAGGAGAGAGGTATGAACAAGCGCTGGCTGCTCCGGTTTTTGCTGCTGGCCCTGCTGGGCGGGGCTGTGGGCGGGGGGATCACCTATGCCTGGTGGATGGCCGCCGAGCGGTATGGCATCGCCCCGGGGCCTTTTGTGGAGTGCACCTTTTTTACCGGCTTCGCGCTGATGCTCATCGGGCTGCTGTGCCTGACCAGCGGCGGGGGCATCACCAAGCAGGGTCCCTCTACCCTGGAGGACAAGAAGGGCCCCCTGCGCATTGTGGAGGACAGCCGGTCCGCGGCCCAGAAGGCCGCGGGGAAAAAGGCGGTGCCCCTGGGGTTCCAGGCCTGTGTGGCGCTGCTGGTGGCCTCGCTGGTGCTGCTCATCGCGGCGGCGGTGAATTTGTTCTCCGGCATGTAAAGAGGATATGGGAAAGCCCTCCCGGCGGGAAGCTGGGAGGGCTTTTTTTGTGGGTATTACGGGGTGAGGGTGAAGGGGTCGCTTTTGCTGCCGCTGCCGGAAATGGGCTGGGCGGCCTCCAGATAGATCACCGGGCGGACGCCGTAGGCGTCCTTGGCGTCCCGCATGAGGAAGCTGCCGTCGGTCCACAGCACCCGGACCATGCAGCCGTTGTTGTAGTAGGGGGTCTCCATCCAGCAGGCGGGACCGGTGAGGCGGTTCTCCCGGCTCAATTCCGCCAGGAGGGTGATGTCCGGCAGGGACACGGTGTCTGTGAGGGTGTGGGCCCAGGCGTCCGCCGCGCCCCGGTCGCTGTAAGCGGGGATGTGGAAGGCGAAGAAGTCGTTATGGCCGCTGTTGGCCTGGTCGATGTCGTCTATGGAGAGGAGGACACGGTGGTCCTCCGCGGCCAGCAGGGCCTGCTCCTCCGGGGTGAAGGCCTGGTGGAGGAAATCGCCGTTCAGCCACTGGCGCAGGGAGCTGGTCTCCCACAGGTTGTCGCCGTAGGTACTGCCGGAGGTCTCGAAGGGCAGGTCCGCCACGGTGTCCGCCGCCAGGAGGGTGTACACGCCGCCGGACTCGGAGACCACCTGCCACACCAGGGGCTCCCCCTGATAGGTGCCCAGCCGGACGTAGGCGTCCTCCTCCAGCTGGGTATGGGAGGCGTGGGCGCGGAGCTCCCGGGCGGCCACGGGCAGGCCCCAGGAGAGGCCCAGACTCACCAGGAGCACCGCCGCGGCCACAGGGGCGGCCAGGCGCTTCATCCAGGCTTTTTTGGAGAGGGACCGGGAGGGGCGGGCCAGCCGCTGGGGCAGCTGGCACAGGAGCCTGCCGAAGCAGGCGGCCAGCAGGAGCAGGAGCAAGTCGATGAGCTGGACGAAGGCGAACATGTGCTTGGCCAGGTCCCCTTCCCCGTTGGTGACCAGGGGGATGACGAACTGGTAGGCCAAGCTGCCCAGCAGGGCCAGGAGCACCAGGGCGGCGGCGGCTTTCCGCTTTTTACCGCCGGGGGCCAGGAGCCTCCACAGCCACAGGCACCCCGCCCCCACCGCCAGGAGGGTGAAGGCCCAGGTGTTCACCGGCAGCTGGCCGCGCAGCCAGGACCAGCCCCCGAACCGCCCGGCAAAGCTGAGGCGGGGGTGGGAGTCGTCCAGGTTGGAGAGGTAGAAGGGCCGCACCCAGCCGCTGTGGGCCATGGACACGTCCAGCTTCTGGAGGAAGTAGAGGGGGTGGCGCAGGTAGAACAGGAGCACGTCCACCTTGCCCACCTGGGGGAAGCTCTGCTGGTACACCGGGTCCTCCCGGGCCTGGCCGGCCAGGGCGGTGTAGTAGTTGGAATCGGCGTACTGGGCCAGCTCCTGGGGCAGGCCCAGGTCCTCTAAAAAGGCGGCTTCCTGCTGGGGGGTGGTGTCCTTGAGCACCCCGTAGAACACGGCGTTGTAGTTGGTGGCCTCGTCCATCCAGCTGGGGACGGCGAAGTACACGGCAGCTAAAATCACCGCGCAGAGGGCGGCGCCGCCCAGGGCCCACTTCCGGCGTTTGCGGGGCCACAGCAGGGCCAGGGCCCCGCCCAGGCAGAGGGCACACAGGGCCCCCACCGGCAGGTTGGCCAGCTTGCCCCAGCCGTAGAAGAGGCATCCGGCCAGAAACCACAGGCCGTTGAGCCACCAGCGGCCCCGGCCGGTGAGGCACCGCAGGGCGAACACGGCCATGGCCAGGAGGCCCACCATCTGGACGGGCTCGCTGTAGAGGGAGTTGAAGTAGGCGGTGTAGCCCTCGTCGCAGAGGACAAAGAGGGTGAAGAGCTTGACCGGCAGGTCGGCCCACCAGCGCTGGAGCTGGAAGGAGCGGAACAACAGGAACAGCAGCCCCGCCCAGCACAGAGTGTAGATGGCCCCCAGCACCTGGACGTGGTACACCGCCAGCTCTTGGCCGGTGAGGAAATTGAGGGCCAGGTTGCCCAGCAGGGACAGGCGCATGAACACCAGGTGGATGGAGGGGTAGGTGCCGATGCCGTCTAAGCCGAAGAGGAGGTTCGTGAGCTTCTCCAGGGGGGAGTCCCCCTGGAACACCATGCGGAAGGTGTCCTGGTAGACGAACCGGGGGTCGTCTACCGCCCAGGCCAGGGAGTTGGTGGTCATCACCCGGCCGTAGTCGCCGTTGTCGGACAGGCCGACGCCGCCCCCGGAAAAGAGGGTGAGGGAGATCACCGCCAGGGCCAGCAGCGCCAGCACCCAGGGGTTGTGGCGGCGGTAGCGCTCCTCCCAGGAAACTGCCTTACACATTGAACCGGAACAAGACGATGTCGCCGTCCTGCATGACGTAGTCCTTGCCTTCACTGCGGACCAGGCCCTTCTCCTTGGCGGCGGCCATGGTGCCGCACGCCATGAGCTCGTCGAAGCCGATGACCTCGGCACGGATGAAGCCACGCTCGAAGTCGGAGTGGATCTTCCCCGCGGCCTGGGGGGCCTTGGTGCCCTTTTTGATGGTCCAGGCCCGGACCTCCGGCTTGCCGGCGGTGAGGTAGGAGATGAGGCCCAACAGGCTGTAGCAGGCCTGGATGAGGCGGTCCAGGCCGGACTCCTCCAGGCCCATGTCGCTGAGGAAGAGCTCCTTCTCCTCGGGCTCCAGGCCGGAGATCTCCGCCTCGATCTCGGCGCAGATGGGCAGCACGGCGGCGTGCTCGGCCTTGGCGAAGTCCGCCACCACCTGGAAATACTTGTTCTGCTCCACCCCGGCCTTGAAGTCGTCCTCGCTCATATTGGCGGCAAAGATGATGGGCTTGTTGGTGAGGAGGCTGACAGTGGCGAGGAGCTCCGCCTCCTCCTCGGTGCACTCCACGCTGCGGGCGGACTGGCCCGCCTCCAGGGCGGCGTAGACACGCTCAAAAAAGTCCAGCTCGGCCTGGAATTTCTTATCGGCCTTGAGCATTTTTTTGGTCTTGTCGATGCGGCGCTCCAGCACCTCCATATCGGAGAGGATGAGCTCCAGGTCGATGGTCTCGATGTCCCGCTTGGGGTCGATGCTGCCCTCCACGTGGACGATGTCGTCGTTTTCGAAGCAGCGGACCACGTGGACGATGGCGTCCACCTCCCGGATATTGGAGAGGAATTTGTTGCCCAGGCCCTCGCCCTTGGAGGCGCCCTTGACCAGGCCGGCGATGTCCACGAATTCGATGGTGGCGGGGGTGTACTTCTCCGGCTGGTACATCTCGGCCAGCTTGTCCAGGCGCTTGTCCGGCACGGCGACCATGCCCACGTTGGGCTCTATGGTGCAAAACGGGTAGTTGGCCGACTGGGCCCCCGCGTTGGTGATGGCGTTGAACAGGGTGCTCTTCCCCACGTTGGGAAGGCCTACGATTCCTAATTTCATGGATTGCTGCATCTCCTTACATAGGCTGGGGCCAGAGGCGCGGCCCGTATCGTACTATTATAACAGAAAGGGCCGGGGGGCTCAAGGGCTAATTTGCCAGGACAGGAGCGCCCGTCCCGCGTGGCAGGGCGGGCGTTCGCGGATTATGCGGTCTCCCCTTCCCGGAAGCGGCGGACCCACTCCTGGGCCAGGAGCCAGTGGCCTGCCGGGGTGGGGTGCACCCCGTCCGCCGTGTACACGGCAGGGGAGCTCTGGGCGGCGGCATCGTCCAGCAGGGACTGGGTGTCGATGCAGGCGACGGGGCGGCCGGTGCGCCGCTCCAAGTGGGCGGCCAGGTCCCGGACGGCGGCGCGGCGCAGGTCCACCTCCCGCCGGAAATCGTCCCACTGGGGCTGGGTGCTGGGGCCGGGGAGCACATAGGGCTCCAGCAGGATGAGGCGCAGGCCGGGCAGGGCGGCGGCGATCTCCTCCAGCATGGCCTGGTATACCCGGCGGAATTTTTCGGCGTCCACCCCGTTTTGCTCCATGAGCTCGTGCCAGACATCGTTGACGCCGATCAGAATGCTGAGGACCTGGGGCTTTAAGTTGATGCAGTCCCGCTTGACTCGGGCGTCGAGATCGACTACGCGGTTGCCGGAGATGCCCCGGTTGAGGAACTCGTAGCGGCCGGGCTCCTGGGCGGAGAGCTGGGCGGCGGCCAGCAGGGGGTAGCCCATGCCCAGCAGGCTGTCGGTGGCGGCCTGGCGCTCCTGGGCAGTGGCGGTGGGAGGCAGCCAGCCCTCCACCACCCGGGCCACGTCGGTACGGTATACATCGGTGATGGAATCCCCGGTGAACAGCACGCGGATTTTTTCCATGATATATCCTCCACTTCTGGGAAAAAGTAGCCGGAAGGCTCTTGGGTTTATGGTAGCACACCCGGGTGGGGATGGCAAGGGCGGGCGGAGGGAAAACTTTTTGAGGGGAAAGTTTCGAATCCCCCTTGCAAAATACCCTATGGGGGTATATAATAGGAGCAGAAAATACCCCGTGGGGGTATGAAGGGAGTGAGCCCATGGAACAGAATTGCTGCGGGGCCTGCGGGGGCTGCCGCCACAAGCACACCCCGCGCAGCGAGGGGGAGCTGCGGCAGCTGCAGAACCGCCTGAACCGCATGGTGGGCCAGCTGGGGGGCATCTCCAAGATGCTGGAGGAGAACCGGTACTGCGGGGACATCCTCACCCAGGTGGCGGCGGTGGAGAGCGCGCTGCAGAGTTTCGGCTACCTGGTGCTGAAGGAGCACATGGAGACCTGCGTGGTGGAGAATATCCAGGCGGGGAACACACAGATCGTGGACGAGGCTGTGGAGCTCATCAAGAAACTGAAGTGACTTTTTGGGAAAGCTGGTGACTGCAGATGAAAACAGAGAAATTCCAGGTGACGGGCATGACCTGCGCCGCCTGCCAGGCCAACGTGACCAAGTGCGTGGCGAAGCTCCCCGGGGTGGAGCAGGTGGACGTGAGTTTACTGGCCAACGCCATGACCGTCACCTATGACGACGGGGCGCTGACCGAGGAGGCCATCGTGACCGCGGTGGAGGACATCGGCTATGGGGCGGAGCCGTCCCGGCCGGCCGCGCCGGGGAACGCCGGGGAGCGGGGCTTCCGGGGGGAGTGGAAAAAGCGCCAGGCCGCGGCGGAGCAGGAGCAAAAAGCCATGAAGCGGCGGCTGGTGGCGTCCATCATCCTCCTCATCCCCCTGATGTACGTGGCCATGGGGGCCATGCTGGGGCTGCCGGTGCCCGGCTTCCTCACGGGAGAGGAGAACGCCCTGATCTCCGCCATGACCCAGCTGCTCATCGCGACGCCTATTTTGCTGCTGAACCGGAAGTTCTACACCGTGGGGCTGCGGGCGCTGTGGAAGCGGATGCCCAACATGGACTCCCTGGTGGCGGTGGGGTCGGGGGCCTCCCTGCTCTACGGCATTTTCGCCATGTACCGCATGGCCTGGGGCTTTGGCCACGGGGACTTAGGGCTGGTGCACCAGTACTCCCACGACCTGTACTTTGAGTCCTCGGCCATGATCGTCACCCTGGTGACGGTGGGCAAATATCTGGAGAGCCGCTCCAAGGCAAAGACCTCCAGCGCCTTGGACAAGCTGGTGGACCTGGCCCCCAAGACCGCCGTGGTGCTGAAAAACGGTGTGGAGGAGACCATCCCCGCGGAACAGGTGAAGGCCGGGGACATCGTGGTCATCCGGCCCGGGGAGAGCATCCCCGTGGACGGGGAGGTGACCCAGGGCCAGGGGTATGTGGACCAGGCGGCCATCACCGGGGAGAGCATCCCGGTGGAGAAGGGGCCCGGGGACCCGGTGCTCTCCGCCACTATCAACAAGAACGGCAGCTTCCAGTTTCGGGCCTCCAAGGTGGGGGACGACACCACTCTGGCCCAGATCATCCGGCTGGTGGACGAGGCGGGGAGCTCGAAAGCGCCTATCGCCCGGCTGGCGGACAAGATCAGCGGGGTATTTGTGCCGGTGGTCATGGCCATCGCCCTGGTGACCACTATCGTGTGGCTTTTGCTGGGCTATGGGTTTGAGTTCGCCCTGTCCTGCGGCATCGCCGTGCTGGTGATCTCCTGCCCCTGCGCGCTGGGGCTGGCCACGCCGGTGGCCATTATGGTGGGCACGGGCAAGGCGGCGGAGTACGGCATCCTCATCAAGTCGGCGGAGAGTTTGGAGAACCTGCACCACATGGACACGGTGGTGCTGGACAAGACCGGCACTCTCACCAGCGGCCACCCGGCGGTGACGGACATCCAAGTGCTGGAGCCGGGGCTGAGCCAGGAGGGATTTTTGGCCGCTGCCGCCGCGGTGGAGCGGGGCAGCGAGCATCCCCTGGCCCAGGCGGTGGTGGAGGCGGCCCAGGCCGCCGGGATCGCCCCGCCTGCTGCGGAACGCTTTGAAGCGGTGGCGGGCCGGGGTGTGCGGGCCTTGGTAGACGGCCGGGAGTACCTGGCGGGGAACCTGGCGTTCCTCGCCGAGAACGGGCTGGCAGCCGGTGACGCCCGGGCCGCGGCAGAGCGCCTGGCGGCCGAGGGCAAGACCCCCCTGCTCTTTGCCCGGGAGGGGCGGCTTTTGGGGATCATCGCCGTGGCGGATACCCTGCGGGCGGACAGCCTGCAGGCGGTGGAGCGGTTCCACCAGCTGGGGCTGAAGGTGGTGATGCTCACCGGGGACAACAAGGCCACCGCCGAGGCCATCCGCCGCCAGGCGGGCATTGAGGAGGCTGTGGCCGACGTGCTCCCCGCGGAAAAGGAGGCGGCGGTGCGCAGGCTCCAGGAGCAGGGGCGGAAGGTCATTATGGTGGGGGACGGCATCAACGACGCCCCGGCCCTCACCCGGGCGGACGTGGGTGTGGCCATCGGCGCGGGGACGGACATCGCCATCGACTCCGCCGACGTGGTGCTGATGAAGAGCTCCCTCAACGACGTGGCCACGGCCATCCAGCTGAGCCGGGCGGTGATCCGGAATATCCGCATGAATTTGTTCTGGGCGTTCTTCTACAACGTGCTGGGCATTCCCATCGCCGCGGGGGTGCTGTTCCTGCCCTTCGCCATCAAGCTGAGCCCCATGCTGGGCTCCGCCGCCATGAGCATGAGCTCGGTGTGTGTGTGCCTGAACGCGCTGAGGCTGCGATTCTTCAAGGATAAGCACGCGCCTGCGAATGCTGGCGGCGATCAGGCGGGAGCAATCACACCTGTACAGAAGGAAACGGCCTGCCCCCTTCCGGCGGCAGCCGGTCCCATAGAGAACGTGGAGACACAAGAAAATCAAACCAAAGGAGAGATCGTGATGACCAAAGTATTGACCGTAGAGGGCATGATGTGCGCCCACTGCCAGGCCCACGTACAGAAGGCTCTGGCCGGGGTGCCCGGCGTGGCCAGCTGCGTGGTGGACCTGGACGCCAAAAAGGCCACCGTGGAGCTGACCGCCGACGTGGCCGACAGCGTCCTGATGGACGCGGTGAAGGACGCGGGCTATGACCCGGTGGACTGCGCTGTGCTGTAAATCTTTCAAAAAGACAAGAAAAGAGATACCCCCGGCTGTAAGCCGGAGGTATCTTTTTTCTTCTCTCTTGAAAGAGAGAAGCAGAGAACTTTTATGTGGCAGCGCACCAACTACGCAAAATGAGGAGGTGCGTGCCACGCAGCGGCCTTTTGGGTGAGAGACTTGGCTCGTGCCCACCCCCCAACCCCCCCCCCGGGGGGTTCAAGATAAAAAAGATGCAACC
>ENA-UONY01003128-UONY01003128.1-human-gut-metagenome-genome-assembly--contig:-CS9-NODE-3128-length-10759-cov-5.822683_pt1 | contig 10759 bp, 9 predicted proteins | sample MGYA00242465_ERZ724012 | MGnify/ENA metagenome assembly ERZ724012 | reverse complement strand
GGGCGGGAGCCGGCAGATCTGGTGCTGAAAAACGCCACCTACGTCAACGTATTCTCCAACGAGCTGTGCCACGGGGATATCGCCGTGGCGGAGGGGCTTATCGTGGGCATGGGCACATACAACGGCATCGAGGAGGTGGATGTCAGCGGTAAGATCGTGCTGCCCGGCTTCGTGGACGCCCACATCCATCTGGAGAGCTCGCTGGTCAGTCCCACAGAGTTTGCCAAGGCCGTGCTGCCCCACGGCACCACCACAGTCATCACCGACCCCCACGAGATCGCCAACGTCATGGGTACCGACGGCATCGAGTATATGCTCCAGGCCACGGAGGATCTGCCGGTGGATGTGCGGTTCATGCTGCCCTCCTGCGTACCCGCCACGCCGCTGGACGAGTCCGGCGCCAATCTGGACTACCGCGCCATCGACTCCTTCTACGACCATCCCCGGGTACAGGGTCTGGCGGAGATGATGAACTTTGTGGGCGCCATCAACGGCGACCCGCAGGTGGTGGAGAAGATCGTGGCCAGTCAGGCGCACCACAAGAAGATCGACGGCCACGCCCCCGACCTGAAGGGCAATGACCTCAACGCCTACATAGCGGCGGGCGTCTACTCCGACCATGAGTGCCACGATCTGGCAGACGCCATCGCCAAGCTGGAGCGGGGACAGTTTATCATGATCCGCGAGGGTACTGCCGCCCGCAATCTGGAGGCGCTGGCCCCCCTGCTGTGCGACAAGTATGTGGAACGGTGTATGTTCTGCACCGACGACAAGCACCCCAACGACCTGCTGGAAAAGGGACATATCGACTACATCGTCAAGAAGGCCATTGCGCTGGGCGCCGACCCCATCACCGCCATCAAGGCCGCCTGCCACAATGCGGCGCGATACTTCCTGCTGAATAACCGGGGCGCCATTGCCCCCGGCTATCTGGGCGACTTCGTGATCATCGACGACTTTACCCATTTCAACATTGAAAAGGTGTTCAAGAAGGGTGAGCTGATGTACAGCGACGGCGTGCTGAAGGAGTTTCCCACGCCGGAGATCGACCCCTATCTGGCCAAGCGCGCCCACGACACATTCCACGTGGCGTCCCTGTGTGCGGAGGATTTCATCGACCGCCGCCCCCACGCCGTCATCGGCATGGTCAACGGGGAGATCACCACCACCGACGGCGGCTACACTGACCGCATCGATGTGGACTACGACATTCTGAAGATCGCCGTTATCGAGCGGCACAAGAACACCCACCATATCGGTCTGGGCTATATCCGGGGCTACGGTCTGAAGAAGGGCGCGGTGGCCACCAGCATCAGCCACGACAGCCATAACATCATCGTGGTGGGTACCAATGAGGAGGACATGGCCTTCGCCGCCAACCATATCGTGCGCAACCACGGCGGCATCACCGTGGTGGAAAGCGGCGAGGTAAAGGGCGACGTGCTGCTGGCCATCGCGGGCATCATGTCCGACGACAGCCTTGTCAACGTCAACCGGGATCTGGAGGCCGCCAAGGCCGCCGCCTACGCGCTGGGTGTGTCCGACGGCATCGACCCGTTCATGACCCTGAGCTTTATGGCGCTGCCGGTGATCCCCAGCCTCCGCATCACCACCCGGGGTGTGTTCGATGTGACCTCCCAGCGGTATGTGTGATCGCGCGAAAAATTGACGAAAGCAGCATCCTCCCGCAGGGGGGGATGCTGCTTTGTATTTGGCGCGGATACCGGTCACACGGTGGACGGGCCGCCCTGCTCTCTCTCCGGTGATGCCGCCAGCGCCGCAAGCCCGCGGCGGCACAGCACGCATCCAGCGGCGCACACCGCCGCCATGCCTGCAAGGGCGTACCAGCTTCCCGCCCCACCGCCCAGCAGTCCCAGCGGGTCGTTCATGGCGTTGAAAGCGGCGTGGGCTGCAAAGCCCGGCAGGATGCTGCCGGTGCGGCTGCGGAGAAGACCGAAAACCAGTCCCATCAGGAACGCATAGGCCATCTGAACGGGTGTGCCGTGGGTCACGCCGAACAGCACGGCCTGCAAAACCACCGCCGCCCAGACGGGCATGGCCCGCTCCAGCCGGGTCTGGATAACCCCGCGGAACATCAGTTCCTCCGCCAGCGGGCCTGCCACGGCGATGGACAGCGCCGGGATCAGGCCGGTGGACAAAAGAAGCTCCATGTGGTCGTTATAGTCGGTCAGCCACGCCGCCGGCAGCAGCATCAGCGCCAACTGCACCACCACGAAGAGCCCTATGGCGGCAAAGGCGCAGAAGGCCGCCGTCCAGCCGGAGCAGCGGCGCAGCCCCGCCGCCTCCCCCAGCGGCTTATGCCGAAGCCGGAACCACAGCAGGATCGCCGCCGCAGTCAGCAGGTAGGACAGCAGCACCGCCGTCTCCGCACCGCCGAGCATGCTTCCGGCGTCCGCACCGCCGGCGACGGCAAGAGCGGCATAGACGATGCCCGCCAGGAGCTGCACCGCCAGAAAGAACAGCAGGTACAGCAGGGACTTGCCCACCGCGGTCAGAACGCCCTTGACGGAATATGTGCGTTTGGTCTCCATATGCTCCACTCCTTTCTTTTGCCGCAGTATACCCCACCCGCGGGGCGGTGTCTATCAACCTCAGGTTGCATCGGATATTTGCGGTGTAAAACGGCGCAACCTCAGGTTGTCATCGCAGAGCAAACAGTCCACGGCAAAGCCGTGGACTGTTTGTTTTATAGCTTTATGTCGCAGGCCATGCTCATGACGGCGCGGCCGCCCACCCGCACGGTGACGGCGTCGCCCGATGCATACAGGCGGCTGCGGATCTCCGAGGGACGGTGCATATGCTCGCCCTGCAAAAATACGTTCTCCCGCTCCGGCTGCACCATGCCGTGGCGGTAGAGGTAGTAGGTCAATGCGCCGTTGCTGGTGCCGGTGGCGCACTCCTCCGGGATGTCGTACAGCGGCGCATAGTTGCTGCAATAGGCGGTGCAGTCGTCGCCGAGGCAGAACATATGGACGCCGGTGACGTCATGCTTCTTGGACAGCGCCGTTACCGCCGCCTCGTTCTGGACGGCGCGCAACAGGGTGTCGTGATCCCGGACGGGCATCATGATATCGGCAAGGCCGGTGGAGACGATGGCGGGCAGCAGCCCCTCCGGGCAATCCGCCGGTGTCAGGCCGTAGGCCTCGTACAGTGCCGGCAGCTCCGCCGCCGTCAGCTCCCGGATCCAGCGGGGCGGCGCCATGTCCATCCACACCGTGTCGCCCTGCACCTCGATGGCAAGCTGGGCGGCCTTGGTGTGGGCGGTGACGGTGCCGTCCCCGATGCGCCCCAGCGCCCGCAGCAGGGCAAAGGTGGCGATGGTGGCGTGGCCGCACAGCTCCACCTCCCCCGCCGGTGTGAAGTAGCGCAGCGTCACGCTGCCGTCCGGCTCCACGGCGGCGAAGGCGGTCTCGGAGTGCTTGAATTCGGCGGCGATCTGCTGCATCACCCCGTCGTCCAGCGGATGCTCCGGCAGCACTACACCGGCCTGATTGCCGCCGAACAGGCGGGCGGAAAAAGCGTCCATCACATAGGCTTCCATGAAAAATACCCCCACAGATTTTTTAATCAAGATCATTATAAACTGTCTTGCCATTCATGACAAGAGTATTTGACAGAACGACTTTTTTTCGTTAGAATAGAATTATATATCCGAAACGGAAATCAAAAAGAAAGGAACCTCATCCAAAATGCTCAATGAGCGAAGTCTGTTATCACAATTCCTGCATTTCGTAGCCGCTACGGTGGCATCCCTCATGGTTTTCAGCCTGTACTCCATCGTGGACGGGCTGATGGTCGCCAAGGGCGTAGGCGAATACGCCATGGCGGCGGTGAATCTGGCGGTGCCGTTCACCAACGTGCTGTTCTCCATCGGCGTCATCTTCGCCGTCGGCACCAGCACCATCATCGCCATCTATCTGGGGCAAAACCAAGGCGAGAAGGCCAATAGCCTGTTCTCCCAGAACACTGTGCTGCTGACCTGCATCGGCCTGACCATCACTGTCCTCGTCTTCGTATTTCTGGAGCCGTTCGCCGTGCTGCTGGGTGCAAAGGGCGTAACGTATCAATATACCATTGACTATCTCCGGGGCCTGGCCCCCTTCGCGCTGTGCTTCATCGTCTCCTATAACATGGAAGTGCTGATCAAGACCGACGGCTATCCCCGTCTGGCCATCCTGACGGTCATCACCGGCTGTCTGGCCAACTGCGTGCTGGACTATATCGCCATCTTCGTGCTGGACCTGGGCGTGTGGGGCGCGGCCTTCGCCACGGGACTTTCCCAGCTTCTGACGTGCATCATCTATCTGCGCCACTTCCTGGGCGGACACAACACCTTCCACTTCGTGAAGTTCAGGATGGACTGGAGCATCTATAAGCGGCTGATCCCGCTGGGCTTTGCCGACGGCGTGACGGAGCTGTGCAACGGCGTGATGATCTTCCTGTTCAACCGGGTCATCCTCCGCTGCCTCGGCGACGACGGACTGGTGTGCTACACCATCATCGCCTATGTGAATACCCTCATCATCAACACCATGCTGGGTATCTCTCAGGGCAGCCAGCCGCTGGTCAGCTACCACTATGGCAAGGAGGACGCGGCGGGCTACAAAAAGCTGCTGCGGTACGGCTTTACGGCGGTGGGTATCATGACGGCGGTGATCTTCGCCGGTGTGATGATCTTTGCCCCCCAGATCGCCGGGATCTTCCTCGACGCGGAAAAGCCGGAGCTGCTGGGCAGCGCGGCCGGCGCGCTGCGGCGGTACGGCCTGTGCTACATACTGCTGGGAAGCAACATCCTCATGGGCGGTTTCCTGACGGCGGTGGAGCGGCCGAAGGCGGCTATCTCCATCTCTGTGGGCCGCGGACTTGCGTTCCAGGCCGGCGCGCTGCTGCTGTTGGCGGCTGCCGTGGGCGGCACGGGCATCTGGTTTGCACCGGTGATCTCCGAGGCGCTGTGCGCGGTGATGGCCGTGTGGTTCCTCCGGCGGTTCCTGCGAAAAACCGCGGCATAACGAACACAAAAAAGTATCCCACGGCACAGCCGTGGGATACTTTTTTGCTCTCTGCGGAATATGTCTTACGCCTGTGTGGCCTTTTCCGCCATCATCTGCCGCACCACCTCATCGATGCGGTGGGCAACGCGGCGGAAATCCTCCGCCGTATAGCCCTTGGTGGTCATGGCAGCAGTACCGATGCGGACGCCGCTGGTCTGGGACGGCGGGCGCTTGTCGCCGGGTACGCAGTTCTTGTTCAGGGTGATGCCGCACCCGTCCAGACGCTCCTGCACCTCCCCGCCGGTCAGGCCGGTGTCCGTCAGATCCAGCAGGAACAGGTGGTTGTCGGTGCCGCCGGTGACCACATGGTAGCCCATGGCCGTAAATTCTGCCGCCATGGCCTTGCAGTTGGCCACCACGTTGTGGATATAGGTGCGGTAGGCCGGGGTCAGCGCCTCCTCCGCCGCCACCGCCTTACCGGCGATGACGTGCTCCAATGGGCCTCCCTGCATCCCGGGAAATACGGCGCTGTCCACCTTCCTGGCAAGCGCCGGGCGGCAGAAGATCATACCGCCGCGAGGCCCCCGCAGGGTCTTGTGGGTGGTGGTGGTGATGATATCCGCCAGGCCGAAGGGACTGGGATGCTCCCCCGCCGCCACCAGACCGGCGATGTGGGCCATGTCCACCATGAAATACGCCCCCGCCTCCTTTGCGGCGGCGGCAAAGCGGGCAAAGTCGATGGTACGGCTGTACGCCGACGCGCCGGCGATGATGAGCTTGGGCCGCAGCGCAAGCGCCATACGCTCCATGCCGTCGTAGTCGATAAGACCGTCGCCGTCCACGTCGTAGAAATGGAGGTCGTACAGCTTGCCGGAGAAGTTCACCGGCGAGCCGTGGGTCAGATGTCCGCCGTTGGCAAGACTCATGGACAGCACCGTGTCGCCGGGCTGCAGCAGCGCCATATACGCCGCCATATTGGCCGATGAGCCGCTGTGGGGCTGCACGTTCACATGGTAGTCGGTGGCAAAGACCTCCTTCCACTTGGCGATGCAGTACTCCTCCAGCTCGTCCACCACATGGCAGCCGCCGTAGTAGCGGCCCTGATTGCCCATGGCGCGGTGGGCGGGATAGCCCTCGGAATATTTATTGGTCAGGCAGCTTCCCACCGCGCGGAGTACGTTCTCGCTGGCAAAATTCTCGCTGGCGATCAGCTCCACGGTGGTCGCCTGCCGCTGTTCCTCCTGTGCGATGAGGTCAAAAACGTGGGATAACATGGCTCTCTCCCCTTTCCTGTTGTGGTTTACACCGTTCCATTATACACCATCTTGTGGTTTGTGCAAGAAGAATTTGCGTCATGGCAGATGGCACGAAAACATTCGCTTATGTCCGGTGCTTTTTTGGAAAAAACGCCAAAATACGCAAATAGGGTTGACATTTGGCGGCGAAAGCGTTATGATGCGCCCAACTTCAGCAAATACAGCGAGGAGGAAAGCAGCATGAAGCGTCGCAGCACTGCCATGATGATGTGCCAGATGTGCATGGGTATGATGTCCATGTGCATGTTTCTGCGCGCCCAAAATGATCGATTGCTTTCCAAAAACTGTTGAACGGCTTGTAAAAGCCGGTGTGTGAACGAGCAGCGGAAGGTCGATCGACCTGCCGCTGTTTTTGTTTTTTCCGGCGCTTGGATGCGCCCCCTTCCGTTTGTTCCGGCGCACCGCAGGGCGTGTGCACAGTCCCGCGGTACGCCGTCAGCAAGATCATACATTCCTTACGACATATCTGAAAAGGAGACATGAAGATGAAACGTACTTATTTCACTCGTCTGGCCGCTCTGGCCCTGACCCTGATCCTGGCCCTGAGCCTGACGGCCTGCGGCGGCAAGGACACCAACACCGACGGTGACAACAGCGGCGATACCAAGGTCGCCGTTAAGATCGGCGTACCCAACGACACCACCAACGAGGCCCGCGCCCTGCTGCTGCTGCAGGAGAACGGCATCATCAAGCTGGCCGACGGCGCCGGCATCACCGCCACCAAGAACGACATCGTAGACAACCCCTACAACGTGGAGATCGTGGAGGCTGAGGCCGCCCAGCTGCCCAATATGCTGCCTGATCTGGACTACGCGGTCATCAACAGCAACTACGCCATCAATGCGGGTCTGAACCCCGTCAACGACTCCCTGTTCATCGAGGGCAGCGCCTCCGCCTACGCCAACATCCTGGCGGTGAAGGAGGGCAACGAGAACGAGCCCAAGATCCTGGCCCTGAAGGCCGCTCTGGAGAGCAAGCAGGTGGCTGACTACATCGCAGAGAAGTACGCCGGCTCCGTGGTATCCGTGGTGGAGAACCCCACCGACGGCTATGACGCCTCCGTGGACTACGAGGCTCTGAAGGGACAGACCATCACCATCGCCGCCTCCCCCACGCCCCACGCCGAGATCCTGGAGGTGGCCAAGGAGATCCTGGCCGCCAAGGACATCACACTGGATATCAAGAGCTACAACGACTATGTGGTACCCAACACCGTGGTGGATGACGGCACCGTGGACGCCAACTACTTCCAGCACCTGCCCTATCTGGAGGACTTCAACGCCCAGAACGGTACCCACATCGCCTCCATCGCCGCTATCCACGTGGAGCCCATGGGCCTGTACGGCGGCAAGCAGACCACGCTGGACGCGCTGACCACCAAGTAAGTGAGAGAGGAGGGAGACGTCCATGATCGAACTGAAGCACGTCAGCAAAACATTTGATTCCGGCACAGCCGGCGGGGTAGACGCTCTCAAGGACGTCTCCCTCACCATCGAAGACGGCGACATTTACGGCATCATCGGTATGTCCGGCGCTGGTAAGAGCACGCTGGTGCGGTGCATCAACCTGCTGGAGAAGCCTACCAGCGGCGAGATCATCGTCAACGGTCAGCGGCTGGACACCATGACCCCCGCCCAGCTCCGGGCGGCGCGGCGGGAGATCACCATGATCTTCCAGCAGTTCAACCTGCTGATGCAGCGCACCTGCCTGCGGAATGTCTGCTTTCCCATGGAGCTGGCAGGCGTGAAGAAGGCCGAGGCGGAGCAGCGCGCCCGTGAGCTGCTGGAGCTGGTGGGACTGCCCGACAAGGCGGATTCCTACCCGGCCCAGCTGTCCGGCGGCCAGCAGCAGCGCGTCGCCATCGCCCGCGCACTGGCCACCCATCCCAAGGTGCTGCTGTGCGACGAGGCCACCAGCGCGCTGGACCCTAACACCACCCGGCAAATTCTGGAGCTGATCCGGGATATCAACAAGAAGCTGGGCATCACCGTGGTGGTCATCACCCACCAGATGAGCGTGGTGAAGGAGATCTGCACCCACGTTGCCATTCTGGACGAGGGCCGCGTGGCGGAGTCCGGGCTGGTTGGCACGGTGTTCGCCGCGCCCAAGTCCGCGGCGGGGCGGCGGCTGGTATTCCCCGGCGGCGCCGACGCGCAGGTGTACGATCCGGCAGGCGAAAAGCTGGTGCGGCTGGTGTTCAAGGATGCCGCGACCACCAGCATCCCCATGATCGCCCGGCTGGCGTCGGAGGAGGGTATCCTCTGCAACGTCATCTCCGCCAGCACCCAAAAGCTGTCCGAAACGGTATACGGCAGCATGATGCTGGGCATCCCCAGCAGCCAGTTTGACAAGGCCGTGGCGTTTCTCCACAACGTGGCCAACGTACAGGTAGAGGAGGTGGAGTGAGTATGTACAGCGATCTGTTTTCCCAAAAGTCCGTGCAGGACCTGCTGACCGTGCTGCCCTCTCTGCCCTTCGCCCTGTGGGAGACGTTCTATGTCACCGTGGTGAGCACGGCGCTGTCGCTGGTCATTGGTCTGCCCTTGGGCGTGCTGCTGGTGGTGGGCGAGAAAAACGGCGTGCTGCCTCTCCCCCGCTGGCTGATGCAGGTGCTGAACGTCATCATCAATCTGCTGCGCTCCATCCCGTTTCTGATTTTGATGATCATGGTGTTCCCCCTGTCCCGTTTGCTCATCGGCACCGCCGTTGGCACCACAGCCACCATCGTTCCGCTGGTGGCGGCGGCATTCCCCTTCGTGGCGCGTCTGGTGGAGAGCAGCCTTCGGGAGGTGGACGGCAACATCATCGAGGCCGCCCAGAGCATGGGTGCCACGCCCATGCAGATCATCTGCAAGGTGATGATCCCGGAGAGCGTGCCGTCCCTCATTCAGAATGTGACCATCGCGCTGACCACCATTCTGGGCTACTCCGCCATGAGCGGCATCATCGGCGGCGGCGGTCTGGGCAAGATCGCCATCGACTACGGCTACTACCGGTACAAGTATCTGGTGATGCTGGTGGCGGTGATCATTCTGGTGCTGCTGGTGCAGGTGTTCCAGAGCCTTGGCACCTGGCTGGGCAAGAAGTGCGACAAGCGCCTGAAGCGGTAAAAAAGAGCAAAAAGAAAAGACCCCGTGGGGTCTTTTCTTTTTGCTCTTTTCAGGCAGATCAGTCGATCATGCTCTTGAGGTCAGCGGCGACGGCGAAGGGCGCAGCGGTAGCGGCCTTCACATCCTCGACGGTGAACTCGGGGTTGATCTCGGTCATGACCAGACCGTCCTTGGTGACGTCGAACACGCACATCTCGGTGATGATCTTGTTCACGCAGTGGGAGGCGGTCAGGGGCAGACGGCACTTCTCGAAGATCTTGGGGTTACCCTTGGCGGTGTGCTCCATGCAGACGATGCAGTGCTTTGCACCGACGCACAGATCCATGGCGCCGCCCATACCGGGCATCTTCTTGCCGGGGATGATCCAGTTGGCCAGGTTACCCTCGGCATCCACTTCCAGAGCGCCCAGGAAGCAGGCGTCCACATGGCCGCCGCGGATCAGGCCGAAGTTGGTGGCGGAGTCGATGAAGCCGCCGCCGAAAGCCACGGAGGAGGGGCTGCCGCCGGCATCCACAACGTGGTAGGGATCGTAGTTGGCGTCGCCCTCCTTGGGGGACACACCGGCGGAGACGATACCCAGCTCAGCGTGGATGATCACCTCAACGCCCTCGGGCAGATAGTTGGGGATCAGGGTGGGCAGGCCAATGCCCAGGTTCACGACGTCGCCGTCCTTCAGCTCCTTGGCGCAGCGCTTGGCGATAAAGCCTTTGATCTCGGACTTTTCCATTACTTTCTGTCTCCTTCCACGATGTAGTCAACGCACATACCGTAGGTATGGATGTTCTCGGGCTCAAAGTCACCCACGGGAACGATGTACTCGCACTCGGCAATCACGGTGTCGGCGGCAGTGGCCATGACAACGTTGAAGTTGCGCATGGTACCCTTGTACCAGCAGTTGCCGAACTCATCGCACTTATAGGTACCCAGCAGGGCGAAATCAGCGTGGATGGGCTGCATCAGCAGGTAGTCCTTGCCGTTGATGGTCTGACGACCCATGCAGAAGGGGCTCTCCTCCACCAGCGTGTCGATGCCCACGGGGGTCAGCACGCCGCCCAGACCGGCGCCGCCAGCGCGGATGCACTCAGCCAGCGTACCCTGAGGCAGCAGGTTGACCTCCAGCGTACCCTCGGTGTGCTGCTGGCCGACCTCGGGGGTCATGCCGACGTGGGTGGCGATCACGCGCTTGACCTGATGATTGTGGATCAGCTCCGCGATGCCGAAGAACTCCTCACCCTTGGGACCGGTGGCGCGACCCATATCGTTGGCGATCAGGGTCAGATCCTTGGTGCCGCGGGCTACCAGCTCCTTGACGATGGCGCGG
>ENA-UONY01003124-UONY01003124.1-human-gut-metagenome-genome-assembly--contig:-CS9-NODE-3124-length-10790-cov-4.506940_pt1 | contig 10790 bp, 10 predicted proteins | sample MGYA00242465_ERZ724012 | MGnify/ENA metagenome assembly ERZ724012 | reverse complement strand
ACGTCCAGATCGTCAACGCGCGTGAGCGTGCCGACGGGCGTTGTCGCGCCGAGGTCAAGCCCCTCTTCCCGCCCGCCGACGAGCACGTTGACGGATGTGACGCCGGACAGACTGCCCAGCGTATCGGCCACAGCCTGACGCACGGCGAAGAGCGTCTGCGGTTCGAGCGCGCGGTATTTCGCCGGCAGGTTCACCGTCGCAATGCCCGCCGATACGGACAGCGTGGGCGCTCTGCCCTCGCCGCTCATCGGCCACGAAGCATCCGTCCGTTCCAGCTTCGCCCCGGCCAGCAGCGCCGTCAGCGCCGCCTGCGCCAGGCTCTCGCCCGCCCGCATCGTCACCTCGGTCGAAACCGGAACCAGCCGCTCGCCGTTCGGGGAGAGCAGATAGAGCGTCACCGTCTGCGTCTGATCCGCGAACGTGTCCGCCGTCGGCGCGTCCGCTCCCGGCTCGATCGTCAGCGCGGAAATATCCTCCATCGGCCTTTCGCTCACCGTGCCCTCGCAGCCGCAGAGCAGCGCCAGCGTCAGCATGAGCGGCAGCGCAAGGCCACGTTTTTTGTGTTTCATCGGCTCTCCTTTGTCAGTCGCGAATCATCAGCGATTCCAGCGTCGTCAGCGCCATGCACCAGTTGTCGTTCTGCCGGACGAGCGAGACGGATTCGCGCACGATCTGCGCGTCGCCGCCCTCGTCGCTGTGAATGGCCGCGTCCAGCACAACCGTCGCGCGCTGGCCGTCGAGGCTGACCGTGCCGCCCGTACATTCAAACGACATGAGCTGCACGTTCGTCTCCCGCATCTGCGTTTCAAACCCGCTGAGTGTCGGCGTTTCTTCCTCGCGCAGGAGGAAGTCATACAGCGCCTCCCAATCCTGCTTCTGCCATGCGCCAAGCATCAGCTTCAGCGCGCTCTTGGGCGTGAGCATTGCCTGCTCGTCGCGCGCGCAGGCCGCCAGCATCACGTTGGTGTCCGTCACGCTCTGGTCAAACCAATACAGCGGGATGCGCCGGGGCACCTCGTCGTCGCCCCCCGCCACATAGAGCTGCACGCGCTGATAGCGCCCGTCCTCGGTCAGCGCCAGCACGATGGATTGAAACGCCAGCCTGCGGCGAAGCGTCGCCTCCGCCTGCCAGTCGGCCAGATCCTCCCAATCGGCGGGCGCGCCGTCCGGAATACCGAGGAACGCCTGATTGAGCGTGACAAACGCCGTGTCGCCCTCGCTCTGCACGGAGATGACCGACGTGCCCTGCGGGAAAAGGCCGCTCAGCCGGTCGTGCGCCGCGTCCGGCCCGGTCAGCAGCGCCTCGACGATGCTCTGCGCCACCGTCTCCTCGCGCCGCATATCCAGCTTCGCGCCGACCGCGCCGAGCAGATTCGTTTCGCCGTAACGGAAATAGAGGGTGACGTCCAGCAGGTTGCTTTCCTGCTTCACGCCCAGCTGCGTTTCAAACGTCACGCCGGGCGCGGCGGCGGTCGTCTCCCTTTTCCGCTCCAGCAGGGCTTTCGCCCGCTCTTCGAGGGGCTGCGCGGCGGCGACCAGCGCCAGCGCCGCCAGCGCGCATACGATTGCTTTTTTCATCGCTTCCCCTCCCGCTTATTTCACCGGAAGCTGCACGGTGAACGTCGTACCCTTGCCGTATTCGGAGGCCACCGTCACCGTGCCCGCGTGCAGGCGCACAATCTGCTTGACGATGGACAGGCCGAGCCCCGTTCCGCCCGTCTCGCGGGAACGCGCCTTGTCCACCCGATAGAATCGGTCAAACACGTGCGGCAGATCCGCTTCGGGGATTCCCACGCCCGTGTCGGCGATTTCAAGCACCGCGTCGCGCCCGGCCCTGGCGAGCGAAACGGTGATCGTTCCGCCGTCCGGCGTGTATTTGATGGCGTTTTCGATGATGTTATAGCAGACCTGCGCCAGCTTGCCGGGGTCGGCGAACATCTCGCATTCGTCCTGAATGTGAACGACAATCTGCTGCCCGCGCTTTTTCGCCAGCGGGCCGAGGCGCGCGGCCGTCTCGCGCACCGTGTCGGCCAGCACCATCATCTCCCGGCGCAGGCGCAGCTTGTGGCTGTCAATGTGCACCAGCGTCAGCAAATCGCCGACGACGGAGGAAAGGCGGTCGATTTCCTTGTCGATATCGCCGAGGAACTCCCTGCGGAGCCGCGGATCCATGTCGTCCTGATACATCATGGATTCCACCAGAATCTTGATCGTCGCCAGCGGCGTTTTCAGCTCGTGCGAAGCGTTGGAGACAAACTGGTTGCGCGCCTCGTCGAGGTTGTGCACCTGCTCGCTCATCTGGTTGAACGCGGCGGCGAGCTGCGCCATTTCGCCCTTGCCCTGCACGTGGACACGGTATTCATAGTCACCCTTGCTCATCCGCTCGATGCCGCCGGAGAGCTCCGCGACCGGCCGGGTCACGATGCGGGAGATCAGCCCCGCCAGCACCAGCACCGCCGTCAGCGCCAGCAGGAAGATGAACGCCATGCGGTCGCGCACGGAGATCAGCGAATCCACCGTCTCCTGCACGTCCGTCAGCAGCAGCAGCGCGCCGGTTCGCTGTCCGTCCGCCTCCAGCGGCGACACGAAGCAGCCGACCCACACGCGCGAAATATCGCGCCCGGTCAGCGCGTCCAGCACGGACGGTGCCTGCGTCTTGCCCGCGCCGTCCCGCAGGTGGAAGCCGTAATCCGCGTCCTTCTCGCCGCGCAAAACGGAGCGCACCTCGCCGAGCGCCAGCAGCGTGCCGCAGCGCTCGCCGAACGTGTCATACGTCACCTTTCCATCCGCGTCCACAACCAAAAGGCGGCCGCCGCTCTGGCTGGCCGCCTGCAAAAGCCGCTGATGAAACGCATCCGCCGTGTCGCTCCCCAGCTTTTCGCCCAGCGCGGCGGCAAGGTTCTGCGTCTGCGCCGCGTGGCTGCGAATCGCGTCGGAAAACAGCGCGTCGCCGACCAGCCGCACCGTCGAAAAGGCGACCAGATAAAACGCCGCGCCGATCACCAGCACCAGCGACGCGAGCAGCTTGGTGCGGACGGAATGGAACGGGTTAATCCTTGTCGGTGAAATAGTAACCCACTCCCCACTTGGTCAGGATGAACTCGGGACCCGCGCTGTCCCGCTCGATCTTTTCCCGAAGACGGCGGATGTGCACGTCCACCGTGCGCATGTCGCCCATGTAATCATATTTCCACACGGTCTCCAGCAGCGCCTCGCGGCTGTAAACCTTGCCGCGGTGGGTAATCAGAAGCTGAAGCAGATCAAACTCCTTGGCCGTCAGCCGAACGGGCTGGCCGCCGAGCACCACGGTGCGGTTCTGGCAGTTGACCTCCAGATCGTGCACCCGGATGACGCGCTTTTCCTCATGCACCTCGGCCTGCGGCTGGCTGCGCCGGAAGATGGATTTGATCCGCGCCTTGACCTCCAGGATGTTAAACGGCTTGGTCATGTAATCGTCTATTCAAGCCCGAGGATTTTATCCATATCCTCGCCCTTGGCGGTCAACATGATGATCGGCACATTGCTGCGCTCACGGATGCGCTGGCAGACCTCGATGCCGTCCAGCCCCGGCAGCATCACGTCCAGCAGAATCAAATCATACTCACCGGCAAAAAACTTGGCCAGCGCTTCCTCGCCGTCCATCGCGGAATCGGTCAGATAGCCGTCCTGCTCCAAACTGTATTTCAATCCCTTGAGAATCAGGGGTTCGTCGTCCACCAACAAAATCTTTCTGGCCATGTTTTTTCACTCCTCGTGCGGATAACAGCCAAATGGCTGCGTCAACCTTATTGTAACGCATGATCCGAACAAAAATCAAGGTTTTTGACACAGAATTTCGGTTGTTTTGTAACATTTTCCGTTTTTAGACATAAACATGAAATATTTCTTTTCCTTCCTTCCGCCCGTGGTCGAATATTTGTCCGCCGTGAACGCTGTACATTTTCAGAAAAAAGTGGTATCATAAATGCGTATTGCTTCAAATAAACGGAGGGAATGTTTTGCCCCAACGCCTGTTTGCGCTGCTGCTGTGCGCAGCGCTTTTGATATCCACCGTTCCGCCCGCGCTGGCCGAGGATCAGCCCATCGAGGCGGAGCGCTTCGTCGCCCCGACGCTCCCGCCGGACGCCATCGCATGGGATAAGAACCATCCGGATATTCTCGACGAAGATATGCTCTACGCGCACAGCGCCATTTTGATCGAGGCGGACACCGGCGAGGTGCTCTTTGAAAAGAACGCGGACGAGATCATGTTCCCCGCGTCCACGACGAAGATTATGACCGCCTACATCGCCCTGCAAATGTCCGATCTGGAAAACGATGTGGTCACGGTGTCGCAAAACGCCATTGATCTCGTTCCGCCGACCTACCAGACCATCCCGCTCATCGCCGGGGAACAGGTGCCGATGCTCGACCTGATTTCGGTCATGCTGATCCGTTCGGGCAACGAGGCCGCCAACGCCGTCGCGGAATATCTCGCCGGGAGCGTCGAGAGCTTTGCCGACCTGATGAACCAGACGGCGCAGATGCTCGGCTGCTCGCCGAACACGCATTTCGCCAACCCGTCCGGCGTGCACGACGAAAACCACTACACCACCGCGCGCGATCTGGCGGTCATCGCGCAGGCCTGCATGAAGGACGAGCGCTTCGCCTCGATCGTCTCCCAGACCTCCTACGACATGCCCGCTACGCAGACGGAGAGCGGCGCGGCAGGTCACCCCCGGCGCACCATCGTCGGCAGTACGGCGATCCTCAACCCCGAAAACGAAACCTCCTATTATCGCTACGCCACCGGCGTCAAAACGGGCTACACGCTCGCCGCCGGCTATTGCTTCGTCGGCTCGGCGACAAAGGGCGGCATCGACCTGATTTCCGTGGTGCTCTACGACGGCGATACCCGCCGCTACGAGGACACCAAGCGCCTGTTCGAATACGGCTTCACGCAAATCGAATCCATCACGCCGGAATCGCTCTACGCCGAGGATCCGCGCGTGATCGATGTCACCGGCTTTGACACCAGCGACGCCCAGCACGGCGAATTGACGCTGGGCATCCGCGCCGTGGACGAAGACAAGGACATGACCATCGTTGGCCGGAAGGACAACATTGATTTTCTCCGCGAAAACTTCGGTCAGGTTTCCTCGATCCGCTGGACGCGCGAATTCCGCGCCCCGATCAACGTCGGCGACGTGATGGGCATTCTCACGTTCTATTCCGAAAACAAGGGCGTCGCCGAATACGAGCTGGTCGCCACGCGCTCCATCGCCGCCCGCGCCGACGCGCCGCTGACGCTGGAGCAGATCGAGGCCTACACCGCGCAGGATGAAAGCCCGTGGCCGCGCTTCTCGTGGGATTTGCTCGTGCCGCCGGGGCTGATTCTCCTCGCGCTGATCTGGCTGATTCGCTTCATCCGCCGTCACCGCAAAAAGCGCATCAAGGCGCCGAAGATCAAGCCGATTAAAAAGAAATATCTGCGGTAAACCTTTCCGCAACGAAAAAGGACTGTTAAGCTAACAATACCGATATTTCAAGAGTAAAACTAAGTATTTTTGCCCGAAGGTTTCCAAAGGGCGACCGGAAAGCCCTTTGGTGGGGCGATGGGGCAAAGCCCCATATCCCAAAATGCTTAGATATTGTTTCTTGAAATGCTCGGTTTGAGCTTAACAGTCCCTTTTGGTACTATGCGTCTTTTCCTTTTACCGCGCCGGATAGATCAGCGCGTAGCCCTCGCTCTCCTCATAGTCAAAGCCTTCCAAATCCCAATTCGAGATTTCGTCTGCCCTCGCGAGGTAGATTTGATCCGCTTCCGGCTGCATATCGTCCGAAACGTAGATCGTTTCGTATCGCGTGCCGCGCTCCGCCTCCGCCGTCCGCATATCCGCGTCCGTCGCGTAGAGGAACATCATTTCCGCGCCGTCGCTCGGCTGAATATGCGGGTAGACGTTGCCGGTCACGTTGATCTTTTCGCCCGTTTCGGCCTGAATTTCCGCAGCGCGGGCAGCCATCTGCTCAAAGCCCGGAAAATACACGTTCGCGTTGGCCTGATAGCGCCCGCCGAACAGCTGCACCGCCAGCCACGCAAAATTGACGGCCATCAGCGCGACCATCGCCGCCGCGCATCGGAGGTTTTTGCGCTCAATCGTGCAAAGCCCGGCGGTCATCAGCACCGCGTCGAAGAGAATCAGCGCGGAATGGTCAAACAGCCCGGTCGTGCCGTTCGTGTTCAGCGTTCCGACGCTGCCGAACATCACCAGCGCCGCCAGCGTCACCGCGCACGTCGCCGCGACCATGGCGCGCGCGGCCGCCTTCTCCCCCGTCACGCGGCAGCCGTCCGTCCAGCGCGCAAACAGCGCCAGCGTGCCCAGCGCCATCAGCGGCAGGCTGAACATGAACAGCGCCAGCATGCCGTCCGGGGTATACATCGCCTGATGGATGTTTTCATGCCGAAGCACCTGAAAGACGCCGCCGATCAGCACCGCCCAGAGCTTGTCGCCCACGGACCAATTTTCCGCCATAAAGGCCTTTTCAAAGCCCTCAAGCCGCGGAATCCGAATCAGGCCGAGGAGCGTCATGCCCTCCGCGCCCGTCAGGTTGACAAACGCCGTCAACACGGCGGGCACGCACAGCAGCAGGCCGATCGCGCCGGAAATCACCGCATGCCGCTTCCTCCTGCCGAAAATCAGCGCGATGATCGCGCAGGCCAGAATCGCCGCCGGGGCGATAAAGAAATACATATCCTGCGCGTAAGCCGTCAGCGCCAGCACGATCATGCCCGGATAGAGCGCCGCCGGTTTGGTTACGCCGCGCGCAATCAGGCACAGTGCAATCGGCAGCAGGTACAGCGCCGCGCACGAGCCGCAGGTCATCCGCGCTTCCAGCACGAAAATCGGGCAGAGCGCGGCAATCAGCAGCATCCAGCGCGCCGCGCGCCTGCCGGAAAGCGCCTCGCCCAGCCCGTAGGCCGCAGGCATCGCCGCACAGGAGAGCAGCGCGAGCGGAAGCCGCACCGTCAGCTTGCTCATGCCGAACAGACCGACAAACGGCGCGGTCAGCACGGCCAGCAGCGGCCCGGTCGTCTCGCCCGCCCATTGCGAAAGCTGGGTCGTCAGCCCCTGCCCGAAGAGGAAGCCGCCCGTCTGCCAGAGCGCTTTGGCCTGCACGCCGACAAGCGCTTCCTCCGCGCTGATTCCGGCAGGCAGACTCGTCAGCCTCGCCAGCCGAACGAGCACACCGGCGGCAATCGCCGCCCCGCAGATCGCGCGGTGCGTCTTTTCGCTCATCGTCCGCGCCCCGTCGCCCCCGCGCTGGACGGCGGCAAAGAGAATCGCGACGGCAATCGCCAGAAATACCAAAGAATCCATCGTAAACATCGCTTTTTCCTCACTCCGCCCAGTATCTCGGATAGACCGCCGCAAAGTTGCCGAAATCGGTAATCAGATAATCTGCCTCGTCAAACAGCGCTTTCTCGTTCTGTCGGACGATATAGACCGCACATTCCGTCGGGTCGGGCGTGAAATCCCTGAAATCCTGGAAGACGTATCGCTCGGTGAAATACCAGCCGTTGGGCTGCCCGTCGCTGCCGCGCAGCTCTTCTTCCTCCGAACGCATGGCGTAGTCAATTCGGTGCGCAAACATCACCTGCGTCGTCATGGTCTTCTCGCCGTCGTTGCGCGACATCGTGGTCAGGTAGTAACGGTCGCAGTCCCAATCCCATGCCTCTCGCAGCGCGTCCTGCAAGCCGTAATAGAAATTGTTGGCCGTCTCCGTCTGATAATCCGCGTCGGTGAAATACACGCCGCACGCGCCCGCAAAACCGATTGCGATCATCACGACCATCGCGGCCAGCGCCGTGCGCAGCCGCCTGCCCATCTGCCAAAGCGCATACGCCGCGCAGAGAATCCACGGATAATAGAGAATGTTGTTGCGGTTGACCACCGCGCCGACCATCGTTGTGTTGATGATGGCGGCGAACATCCAAACCAGAATCAACATTCCGCCGTCGCGCAGCGGTTCCTCGCTCCCCCGGAGCGCCAGCCGCCTGCGGTCGCGGCAGAGCCTGTACCAGCCGTACAGCGCCGCCGGAATGACGAAGGGATACATCGTATCGGCCCACGCGATGCCGCTGTACCCCTCCGCCGGATAATAGCCGGTGGCGGTGGGCAGGAAATCCCTGAGCTTCTGCGCCATGCTCAGATACGGGTTCGGCGAACCAAGCGAAATATCGTTGACGCGCTGGGATTTTTCAAAGCGCGGCATGGTCATCCTGCCGAGCGTCATCGTTTCCAGCCCGAAGGCGTTGATCACCATGGTCGCGTAATACGGCCCGGAAACCGCCGCGAAAATGGCGACGCACACCGCCAAATCCAGCGGCTTCACCTTTTTGCGCGCCGTCAGGAAAATGGCCATGGGCAGCAGGATGCAGGGCACGGAAACCGCCGCGAGGCCGTAGGCATACGGCGCGAGGCCAAAGACGACCATCGACAGATAGAGCGCCCAGCGCCTGCGCGTGCCGATCAGCAGCAGCTCCGCCGCCAGCAGCACCACGTGCGGCAGCATATTCGCCTCCAGCGCCCAGCGGCTCATAACCATGTGCCACGGGTTCAGTGCCAGCAGGAACAGCGCCGTCAGCGCAAAGCCCCTGCCGCCGATGCGCCGCGCCACGTCCCACATGAGCGGCAGCGTCAGCAGCCCCATCAGCAGCATCGGAAAGCGCAGCGTGAACTTGCTCAGCCCAAAGAGCCTGACGAACGGAATGAGCAGATACGAATACAGCGTGGACATCTGCGAATAGCCCCACGCCTCAAAATACGTCGGCCAGCTCGTGCCGTATTGATCCGTTCCGTTGTTGGCCAGACAGAGCGCCTCCACCGCCGCCATCGAGCCATCCTGATTCTGCCCCATCGGCAGTTCCAGAAAGCGATAGCAGCGGACGAACGCGCCGACCGCCAAAAGCAGGCCGAACGCCACCCAATACCCCTTATTTGAAAGCGTCAATCTTCGTTCAAACCGCGCGATTCCGCGAAGATTCAGCACACGCGCTCGCGCGCCGTCGTGAAACGCCAGAACCAGCAGCACAACCGCCAGCGGCACAAAGACCGCCCTGCAAAGGATTTCCATGCCTTCCGCTCCTTTGTGTTTTGATATGCCCGCGCCGAGTTGAAAAAAGAGAACCGGCGAATACCGATTCTCTCAAAGCGCGAAACTTACGCGTTCTTGGCAACCTCGACGAGCTTGGCAAACGCAGCCGCATCGTTCACAGCCAGATCGGCCAGCACCTTGCGGTTGAGATCAATGCCAGCCTTCTTCAGGCCGCAGATAAACTTGGAGTAGGACATGCCGTTGATGCGGGTCGCAGCGTTGATACGGGCGATCCACAGGGAACGGAAGTCACGCTTACGCAGCTTGCGGCCGATGTAAGCGTAACGCAGGGAGCGCATAACCTGCTCCTGCGCGGCACGATACTGCTTGGACTTGGAGCCATAGTAGCCCTTCGCCAGCTTCATAATCTTCCTGCGCTTCTTATGGGCATTAACCGCCCCTTTGATTCTTGCCATGGTTCAAAAACCTCCTTGCCGGCTGGGCTTACTTGTACGGGATGAGCTTCTTCATCGTGCCCGCGTAGCTCTGGGAGACATACGCAGTACGACGCAGGTTGCGCTTGGTCTTACGGGTCTTCTTGTTGAGGATGTGACGCTTGAAGGCCTTGGCGCGCTTAACGAGACCGTTCTTGGTCAGGGCGAGGCGCTTGGCGGCGCCGCGATGAGTTTTCTGCTTAGGCATAAGGGGAATCCTCCTCTCCGGATCTTTATTCTTTCGGAGCCTGCTTGGCTTCTTTGCTGGGGTCCTTCGGAGCCAGAATCATGATCATGTGGCGTCCCTCGACGAGGGGCTTGCGTTCCACGATGGCCACGTCCTTGACCCGCGTGACGAAATCCTGCATCACCGCCAGGCCGATCTCCTGATGGGTGATCTGCCTGCCGCGGAAGCGGATCGAAACCTTGACCTTATCTCCGCCCTGAAGGAACTTGACAGCCGCCTTCGCCTTGGTCTGGATATCATTTTCCTCGATCGTGGCGGAGAGCTGCACCTCCTTGATGGAGACGACCTTTTGATTCCTGCGGATCTCACGCTCCTTCTTGGCCTGCTCGTAACGGTACTTATCATAGTCCATCAGTTTGCAGACCGGCGGTTTGGCGGTAGGAACAATCTTCACCAGATCAAGCCCCGCCTCCTCGGCCAGCTCAAGCGCCTTGCGGATCGGCTGCACACCGAGCTGTTCACCGTTCTGGTCGATGACACGCACCTCGCGGTCGCGGATTTCCTCGTTCATCATCAGATCAGCCATGTTGTTTGCGATACACCTCCATAAAATCTCTTGCGCATCTGCGCAAAAAAAGAGCGGGCAAGCATGCCCGCTCTCTGCATAGCGAAAAGCGCCAATGTGCCACGGCTGCTGTTCGCGCCGGGCGAGAAGCGGGCAGGCTTCTACTTCGTTACTCGAAGAGTATACCCCATTCCCGCGTTTCTGTCAAGCCCTTTTTTGCTTTTTTCCCGTTTTCCCAAGCAGGTTTTTCCCCAGCAGCCGCCGCGAAACGGGGCGCTCAAAGCCATACGTCAGCAGCGCCGCCAGCAGCAGCGCTGCGGCGAAGCACACGAAGGTATACCGCTTCTGCCAGAGCAGCTCGCCGTCGTAATTGGGGGTGGCGGATACGCTCGGGATGATCCGCGCCCTGAGCAGCCAGACCGCCAGCGTCTGATGCCAGATATAATACTGCATCGACACCGATGACACA
>ENA-UONY01003120-UONY01003120.1-human-gut-metagenome-genome-assembly--contig:-CS9-NODE-3120-length-10798-cov-5.318161_pt1 | contig 10798 bp, 10 predicted proteins | sample MGYA00242465_ERZ724012 | MGnify/ENA metagenome assembly ERZ724012 | reverse complement strand
TTTACCGGCACGGTAGAAATTTAGGAGGAGCTTATGCAGAAGTTTATTTTTGTCACCGGGGGCGTGGTCTCCGGGCTGGGGAAGGGTATTACGGCGGCGTCCCTGGGGCGGCTGCTGAAGGCCCGGGGGCTGAAGGTGGCCGCCCAGAAGCTGGACCCCTACATCAACGTGGACCCGGGCACCATGAGCCCCTACCAGCACGGGGAGGTGTACGTCACCGAGGACGGGCTGGAGACCGACCTGGACCTGGGCCACTACGAGCGGTTCATCGACGAGGACCTGAACCGGTACTCCAATCTGACCACCGGTCGGGTATACTGGAACGTGCTCAACAAGGAGCGCCGGGGGGAGTATCTGGGAGAGACGGTGCAGGTCATCCCCCACATCACGTCGGAGATCAAGAGCTTTATCTACAACGTGGGCCAGCACGCCGGGGCGGACGTGGTCATCACCGAGATCGGCGGCACCGCCGGGGACATTGAGAGCCAGCCCTTTTTAGAGGCCATCCGCCAGGTGGGCCAGGAGGTGGGGCCGGGCAACGCCCTGTTTATCCACGTGACGTTGGTGCCCTATCTGAAGAGCTCGGGGGAGCACAAGTCCAAGCCCACCCAGCACTCGGTAAAGGAGCTGCAGAGCATGGGCATCAAGCCGGACATCATCGTACTGCGCACCGACGAGCCCATCACCGACCCCAGCATCTTCTCGAAGATTGCCCTGTTCTGCAACGTGCGGCCCGACTGCGTTATTGAGAACCTGACCATCCCCGTGCTGTACGAGGCCCCCCTCATGCTGGAAAAGCACCATTTTTCCGACATCGTCTGCCGGGAGCTGCGGCTGGACACCCCCGCCCCGGACATGGGGGAGTGGACGGCCTTGGTGGAGCGGATACGCTCCCGGGACAAGACGGTGAACATCGCCCTGGTGGGGAAGTACGTGAAGCTCCACGACGCCTACCTGTCGGTGATGGAGGCCCTGCGCCACGCGGGCTACGGCCTTTCGGCCAAGGTGGACATTGACTGGGTGGACGCGGAGACCCTGACGGAGGAGAACACCGCCGCCCGGCTGGGCCAGGCGGACGGCATCCTGGTCCCCGGGGGCTTTGGCAGCCGGGGCATCGAGGGCATGGTGCTGGCCTGCCAGTTTGCCCGGGAGCACCAGGTGCCCTACCTGGGCATCTGCCTGGGGATGCAGGTGGCGGTCATCGAGTTCTGCCGGCACGTGTGCGGCATCAAAGACGCCAACTCCGGGGAGTTCGACGAGTACGGCCTGCACAAGGTCATCGACTTTATGCCCGGCCAGAACAAGGAGCGGGACAAGGGCGGCACCCTGCGGCTGGGCAGCTACCCCTGCCAGGTGAAGCCCGGCACAAGGCTGTGGGATTGCTACGGGCAGGAGCTGATCCACGAGCGCCACCGCCACCGGTACGAGTTCAACAACGACTACCGGGACACGGTGGAGCAGGCCGGCATGGTGCTTTCGGGCACCAGCCCCGACGGCCGTATCGTGGAGACGGTGGAGCTCTCCCACCACCCCTTCTTCGTGGCGGGGCAGTTCCACCCGGAGTTCAAGTCCCGGCCCAACCGGCCCCACCCCCTGTTTGCGGGATTTGTGAAGGCGGCGCTGGCCCGCCGTCGGGAAAGGGAGGAACACCATGAAGCTCAATGAGAATTTTCAAAGCCTGGGGGAGAGCTACCTGTTCGTCACCATCGCGAAAAAGGTGGCGGCCTACCAGCGGGAGCACCCGGAGGCGAAGATCATCAAAATGGGCATTGGGGACGTGACCCTGCCCCTGGCCCCGGCGGTGATCGAGGCGCTGCACAAAGCGGCGGAGGAGCAGGCCCGCAAGGAGACCTTCCACGGCTATTCCCCCGACAGCGACGGCTACCCCTTTTTGCGGGAGGCCATCGCCGGGTACTACAAGAATTTTGGGGTGGACCTGGACCCCGCAGAGGTCTTTGTGGGGGAGGGGGCCAAAAGCGACCTGGGGAACATTCTGGACCTCTTCGACCGGGAGAACACCGTCCTCATCCCCGACCCGGTGTACCCCGTGTACGTGGACACCAACCTGCTGGACGGGCGGCCCATCGTCTACCTGAACGCCACTGAGGAGAACGGGTTCCTCCCCCTGCCGGACCCGGACCAGCAGGCGGACATCATCTACCTGTGCTCCCCCAACAACCCCACCGGCGCGGCCTACAGCCGGGAGCAGCTCCAGGCCTGGGTGGACTACGCCCTGGAACAGAAAGCGGTGCTCCTCTACGACGCGGCCTACGAGGCCTTCCTCACCCAGCCGGGGCTGCCCCACTCCATTTTTGAGGTGCCCGGGGCGGAGCGATGCGCCATCGAGTTCTGCTCCCTCTCCAAAACAGCGGGCTTTACCGGCATGCGCTGCGGGTACACCGTCCTCCGCAAGGAGCTGTGCTTCGACGGGGTCTCCCTGGCGAAGCTGTGGCAGCGGCGGCAAGGGTGCAAGTTCAATGGGGTGAGCTACCTGACCCAGCGGGCGGCGGAGGCCGTCTTTACCCCCCAGGGCCAGCGCCAGGTGAAAGAGGCCATCGCCTATTACCAGCAGAACGCCCAGGTGATGATGGCGGTCCTGGAGGAGCTGGGCATCTGGTTCACCGGGGGCGCCAACTCCCCCTACCTGTGGCTGAAATGTCCCGGAGGCATGGGGAGCTGGGAGTATTTCGACTACCTTTTGGAGCGCGCCCAGATCGTGGGCACCCCGGGGGCGGGCTTTGGCAAAAACGGGGAGGGGTATTTCCGCCTCACCGCCTTTGGCGGCGCGGACCAGACCCGGGAGGCCATGGACCGCCTGCGGGCACTGGGGCGGTAACGCCCCCATCACTCCTTCAGAAAGAAGGGAAACCTTATGGAATGGATCTACCCAGAATATGAAGTCGTCCGGAACGCCGACCGGTGCATCGCCTGCCGGGTGTGCGAGCGCCAGTGCGCCAATGAGGTCCACCGCTACGACGGGGACCTGAAGAAAATGCTGGCGGACGAGAGAAAGTGCGTGGCCTGTCACCGGTGCGTGGCCCTGTGCCCCACCCAAGCCCTGAAGATCGTGAAGTCCGGCCACACCTTCCGGGAGAACGCCAACTGGTCCGGCCAGGCCATCCAGGAGGTGTACCGCCAGGCAACCAGCGGCGGGGTGCTCCTCTCCAGCATGGGCAACCCCCAGAGGTACCCGGTGTACTGGGATAAGCTCCTCTTGAACGCCTCCCAGGTGACCAACCCGCCCATCGACCCTCTGCGGGAGCCCATGGAGACCAAGACCTTCCTGGGGAAGAAGCCCGCCGCCGTCCAGCGAGACGAGAAGGGGAATATCCTGCCCCAGCTGCCGCCCCAGCTGGAGCTCTCCACCCCCATCTTGTTCTCCGCCATGAGCTACGGGTCCATCAGCTACAACGCTCACCAGAGTTTGGCCCAGGCGGCGTCGGCGCTGGGCATCTATTACAACACCGGGGAGGGCGGCCTGCACCGGGACTTCTACCAGTACGGGCCGAACACCATCGTCCAGGTGGCCTCCGGGCGGTTCGGGGTGCACAAGGACTACCTGAACGCCGGGGCGGCCATCGAGATCAAAATGGGCCAGGGGGCAAAGCCGGGCATCGGCGGCCACCTGCCCGGGGCCAAGATCGTGGGGGACGTGTCCCGTACCCGGATGATCCCTGCGGGGACCGACGCCATCTCACCGGCTCCCCACCACGACATCTACTCCATCGAGGACCTGCGGCAGCTGGTGTTCTCTCTAAAAGAGGCCACGGGCTACGAGAAGCCCGTCATCGTGAAGATCGCCGCGGTGCACAACGTGGCGGCCATCGCCAGCGGGATTGCCCGCAGCGGGGCGGACATCATCGCCATCGACGGCTTCCGGGGCGGCACGGGGGCGGCCCCCACCCGTATCCGGGACAACGTGGGCATCCCCATCGAGCTGGCCCTGGCCGCCGTGGACCAGCGCCTGCGGGAGGAGGGCATCCGGAACGAGGTGTCCCTGGTGGTGGGCGGCTCCATCCGCTCCAGCGCGGACCTGCTGAAGGCCGTTTTGCTGGGGGCGGACGCGGTGTACATCGGCACGGCGGCCCTGCTGGCGCTGGGGTGCCACCTGTGCCGCAGCTGCCACAGCGGCAGGTGCAACTGGGGCATCGCCACCCAGCGGCCCGACCTGGTAAAGCGCCTGAACCCGGAGCTGGGCGCCCAGCGCCTGGTAAACCTGGTCACCGCCTGGACCCACGAGCTGAAGGAGATGATGGGCGGCATGGGCATCAACTCCATCGAGGCCGCCCGGGGCAACCGGCTGATGCTGCGGGGCGTAGGGCTTTCCGACGCCGAGCTGCGGGTGCTGGGCGTAAAGCACGCCGGGGAGTAAGGAGGGAGCGGTATGAAACGAGTCTATGTGAGGGAAGAGTGGTGCCTGGGGTGCCACCTGTGCGAGTACAACTGCGCCTTTGCCAACTCCGGCCTGGACGACATGGTAAAAGCCTTAAAGGGCAAGGACATCCGGCCCCGCATCCATGTGGAGGACGGGGCGGACGACGTACATTTCGCCGTATCCTGCCGCCACTGCGACGACGCCCTGTGCCTGAAGAGCTGCATCGCCGGGGCCATCTCCAAACAAAACGGGGTGGTGTGCATTGACCGGGAGAAGTGCGTGGGCTGCTACACCTGCGTGCTGGTGTGCCCTTATGGGGCGCTGCGCCCCGGTGAGGACGGCCCCATGGAGAAGTGCCAGCTCTGCCTGGACAGCTCCACCGGGGAGCCGGCCTGTGTGCGGGGCTGTCCCAACCGGGCCATCGTCTTTGAAGAAAAGGAGGGGGCGTAAATGGGCTATGTGATCATCGGCAATTCTGCGGCGGCCATCGGCTGCGTGGAGGGCATCCGCTCGGTGGACAAAACAGGGGAGATCACCCTGCTCTCCCGGGAGCGGTTCCATACCTACTCCCGGCCCCTGATCTCCTACCTGCTGGAGGGCAAGACCGATTTGGAACGCATGAAGTACCGGCCCGACAGCTTTTACCGGGACATGGGCGTGGACGCCCGGCTGGGGGTGACGGTCACGGCCATCTGCCCCCGGGAGCACAAGGTGGTCTGCGCCACCGGGGAAGAGATCCCCTACGACAAGCTGCTGGTGGCCACGGGTTCCGCCCCCTTTGTGCCGGCAATCCAGGGGTTGGAGGAGGTGGAGCGGAAATTCACCTTCCTCTCCCTGGAGGACGCCCAGGCATTGGAGGCGGCCCTCACCCCGGAGAGCCGGGTGTTTATCCTGGGGGCGGGGCTCATCGGCCTAAAGTGCGCCGAGGGCATCGCACAGCGGGTGAAGTCGGTGGAGATCGCCGATCTGGCCCCCCAGGTGCTGTCCAGCATTTTAGACGAGACCGCCGCCCGCCGGGTGCAGGCCCACCTGGAGCGGCAGGGACTGCGCTTCCACCTGGGGGACACGGCGGCGCGCTTTGAGCAGGGCCGGGCCTTCCTGAAAAGCGGAGGCACAGTGGACTTTGACATCCTGGTGGCGGCGGTGGGCGTGCGGCCCAATGTATCCCTGGTGCAGGCGGTTGGGGGCCAGGTGGGGAAGGGAGTCGTGACGGATGACACGGGCCTTACCACCCTGCCCGATGTGTACGCCGCCGGGGACTGCTGCGAGAGCGCGGACCTGAGCACGGGAGAGCACAGGGTGCTGGCCCTGCTGCCCAACGCCTACCTCCTGGGGGAGTGCGCGGGGAAAAATATGGCCGGGTCTCCCGCCCGGTTCGACCAGGCCGTGGCCATGAACGCTATGGGACTCTTCGGCCTGCACCTCATCACCGCCGGCAGCTACCGGGGGGAGGCGCTGGTCCAGGAGGACGGGGGAGATTACAAGGCCTTCTTCGTGGAGGACGGCCTGCTGAAGGGTTATATCCTGGTGGGGGACTGCCTGGAGAACGCCGGGGTGTACACCGCCCTCATCCGGGAGCGGACGCCCCTCTCTACGGTGGACTTCGGCCTGCTGCGCCAGCACCCCCGGTTCGCGGCTTTTTCCCGGGAGAGGCGCCGGGAGATGTTCGCATGACAAGGAGGGACCAGAGATGACAGCATTTTCGTTAGGCCAGCGGTACATCGCCGCCGGGGCCCGGGAGGGGACGTATGAGCTCCGCCAGGTGCCGGGCAACGCCCTGGGCGCCTACCTGGACGGGGCGAGGATCGAGGTGTTCGCCAATGTGCAGGACGCCGCCGGCGACACCATGAACGACGGGGAGATCGTGGTCCACGGCTCCTGCGGGGACGCCACCGGCTACGCCATGCGGGGCGGGACCATCTTCGTCGAAAAGGACGCGGGCTACCGCTGCGGCATCCACATGAAGGAGTACGGGGACAAGTCGCCCCGGATCGTCATCGGCGGCCGGTGCGGCAGCTTTTTGGGGGAGTACCAGGCCGGGGGAATCATCCTGGTGCTGGGCATTGGCGTCGAGGATCGCTGCCCGGTGGGGAACTTCTGCGGCACGGGGATGCATGGGGGGAAGATATTCCTGCGCACCGCCCACCTGCCCCCGGACCTGCCCGCCCAGGTGTGTGTGAAACAGGCGGAAGCAGGGGACAAGGAGGTCATCCGCCCCCTGGTGGAGGGGTACTGCGCCCGCTTCGGCGGGGAGGCGGAGGCCCTGCTCCAGTCGGAGTATTTCCTGCTCACCCCCAACTCCCAGAACCCCTACCGGCAGATGTACGTCCACAATTAAAACGGCTTTTCACCGGCGGCATTTTGGTGTATACTGGGGAAAAGACGGTACGAAAGGCGGCGTTTCCATGGCCATTTCCCAAGCGGAGATCAACGAGTACATCCAGGACCACGACGTGAAGTTCATCAAATTCTCCTTCTGCGACGTGTTTGGCCGGCAAAAGATCATCTCGGTGCTGCCCTCGGTGCTGCCCCGGGCCTTTGCCCAGGGCATCGCCGTGGACGCCTCCCGCATCGATGGGTTTTACAAGCCCGGGGACAGCGAGCTGTTCCTCTTCCCGGACACGGACACCATCTCCCTGCTGCCCTGGCGGCCCAGCCATGGCCGGGTGGCCCGGTTCTACTGCCACCTGATGACCGAGGCCGGGGAGCCCTTTGCCCAGGACGGACGGAAAATTTTGCGGGACGCGGTACAGTATGTCCGGCAGCGGGGGCTGCGGGTGAACTTCGGCGCGGAGAACGACTTCTACCTGTTCCGCACCGGGGAGGAGGGGGAGCCCACGGACATCCCCTTCGACAACGCGGGCTTTCTGGACGAGGCCCCCGAGGACAAGGGCGAGGACGTGCGCAGGGACATCTGCCTGACGCTGGAGGAGATGGGCATCGAGCCCCAGTACTCCCAGCACATCAGCGGGCCGGGGCAGAACCGCATCGACTTCGCCCCCGGTCCCGCCCTGCCCTGTGCCGACAACGTCATCACCTTCCGGTCGGTGGTGAAGATGATGGCGGTGCGCAACGGCCTGTGGGCCACCTTCTCCCCCAAGCCCCTGCCGGAGGAGGCGGGTAACGGGTTCCGCATCGCCATGCGCCCCACCCGGGGCGGGGAGCCCTGCGCCGACGCCTTTTTGGCCGGTATTTTAGAGCGTTTTCTGGAGATGCAGGTGTTCTTCGACCCCCGGGAGGAGTCCTACGAGCGGCTGGGCACCTTCGGCGCGCCGGACTGCCTCTCCTGGGCGGACACGGGCCGGGCCAGCCTGCTGCGCCGCAAGGCCGACGGCCGCATCGAGCTCTCCGCCGCGGACGGGGCGGCCAACCCCTACCTGTGCTTCGCTTTGCTGCTCTACGCCGGGGCCGACGGGGTGGAGCGGGGCCTCGGCCTGCGGCCCGCCGGCGGGGAGCTCCTGGCCCGCTCCCTGAGCCAGGCCCAGGCCCGGTGCCGGGAGAGCCGGTTCCTGCGGGAGCTGCTGCCCCGGGAGATCCTCCGTGCGTACGCCGGGGCCTGAGGGCGGCCGGGCCCTGCTGGCCCTGGGCGGGGAGAAATACCGCCCCCAGTGGGAGCGCCTGCTGAAAGAGAGCGGCTTTTCCCAGGTGGAGGCCGCCTCCAGCGGGGGCGAGGCCCGGCGGCTGCTCCTCGCCGGGGACTGGGACCTGCTGCTCATCGCCGCGCCCTTGCCCGACGAGTTCGGCCACGACCTGGCCACAGACGCCGCGGAGCAGGGGCTGCCCGTGCTCCTCTCGGTAAAGGCGGAGCTGTGGGAGGAGGCCAGCGCCCGGGTGGGCCCCGCGGGGGTGGTGGCCCTGGGGCGGCCCTTTTCCAGGGCGGTGTTCGCCCAGGCGGTGGGGATGCTCCGGGCAGCCCAGGCCCAGGTGGGGAAGCTCCGGGAGGAGAACAAGAAGCTCCGGCAGAAGCTGGAGGAGCTGCGGGCCGTCTCCCGGGCCAAGTGCCTGCTGGTGGAGTACCTGCGCCTGGACGAGGAGAGCGCCCACAAATACATCGAACGGGCCGCCATGGAGGAGCGCAAGACCCGCCGGGCCGTGGCGGAGGAGATCATCGCGGAGTACGGATAACACGGGAGACAGCTGTCCCTTTTGGGGCGGCTGTTTTCTGTTTTGGAGCGTCTTTGAAGCCGCTGGCGGCAAACTTGCAAAAAATCTGTGTAAAGCAGGGAAAAGTATGGAAATACCCTTGATTTTTGCAGGGCAAAGCCGTAAAATGAAGGGGAATCGCAAGTGTCAGGGAGGGACGACCGCAGTATGAACAGCCAGTTATCCGAGCGCATCCGCCAGAAGAGCGGGGAGTTCTCCAAAGGGCAGCGGGCCATCGCCCGGTATATCGAGGAACACTCCGACAAGGTGGCCTTTATGACGGCCTCGAAGCTGGGGGCCACCGTAGGGGTCAGCGAGTCCACGGTGGTGCGCTTTGCCACAGAGATCGGCTACTCCGGGTACCCGGCGCTGCAGCAGGCCATGCAGGAGATGATCCGCAGCAAGATGACCAGCGTGCAGCGGCTGGAGATGACCTCCAGCAACGTGCCTCAGGAGAAGCTGCTGGACGTGGTGCTGGACCAGGACATCGACATCCTGAAGCGGACCAAGGAGAGCGTGGACCGGGAGGCCTTTTACCAGGCGGCAGAGGCCCTGGTGAACGCCCGGAAGGTCTACGTGCTGGGGGCGGGGAGCTCGTTGGCCCTGGCCACCTTTCTGGCCCACTACCTGCGGCTCATCTTCGACACGGTGCACCTGGTAGAGGCCACCAGCGAGTACACCATCCTCCAGCAGATGGTGCGGGCCGGGGAGGAGGACGCCATCATCGCCATCAGCTTCCCCCGGTACTCGAAAAAAGCGGTAAAGACCCTGAAATACGCCTCCGACCGGGGCATGGCCACCATCGCCATCACCGACAGCCGGCTGTCCCCCCTGGCGGAGCACGCCAGCCACGTGCTGCTGGCCCGCAGCGACATGGTGTCCTTTGTGGACTCCCTGGTGGGGCCCTTGAGCGTCATCAACGCCCTGATCGTCACCGTGGCTATCCGCAAAAAAGCGGAGGTGGCCCGGACCCTCCAGCAGATCGAGACCATCTGGGACGAGTACGGCGTCTACGAAAAGGTGGATGAGAAGAACAGTTGAGCGTTTTGGCTGAGTACGATGTGATCGTGGTGGGGGGCGGGGCCGCCGGCATGATGGCCGCCGGGACCTGCGCCGCCCGGGGCAGGCGCACCGCCCTGTTGGAAAAAAACCGGCAGCTGGGCCGGAAGGTGCGCATCACCGGGAAGGGCCGCTGCAACGTGACCAACCGCTGCTCGGTGGAGGAGGCGGTGGCCGCCTGCCCCCGGGGCGGGAAGTTTTTGTACGGGGCCTTTTCCGCTTTCCCGCCGGAAGCCGCCATGCGGTTTTTTGAGGAGCTGGGCGTGCCCCTGAAAACCGAGCGGGGGCGGCGGGTGTTCCCCCAGTCGGACAATGCCCACGACATCGCCGATGCCCTGGCCCGGTTCGCTATCGGGAACGGGGCGGCCCTGGTGCAGGAGCCGGCGGTGCGGGTGCTGGTGGAAAACGGCTGCGTCCAGGGGGTGGAGACCCCCCGGGGGCAGTACCGTGCCCCGGCGGTGATCTTGGCCTGCGGCGGGGCCTCGTACCCCGGCACAGGCTCCAACGGGGACGGCTACCGCCTGGCGGCCCAGGCGGGGCATACCATCGTGGAGCCCGGCCCCTCCCTGGTGCCCCTGGTGGCCCGGGGGGAGGACTGCCCGAAGCTCATGGGACTGTCCCTGCGCAACTGCGGGGTAAAGGTCACCCAGGCGGGGAAGAAAAAGCCGGTGTACCAGGACTTCGGGGAGCTGTTGTTCACCCATTTCGGCCTGTCCGGGCCCACGGTTTTGAGCGCTTCGGCCCACATGCACCCCATGGAGCCGGGGAAATACCAGGTGCATATCGACTTAAAGCCCGCCCTGGACGAAGGCAAGCTGGACGCCAGGCTCCTGCGGGAGCTGGAAGCGCATAAAAATAAGATATTCGCCAATTCTTTGGATGAGCTGCTGCCCCAGAAGCTCATCCCGGTGGTGATCGCCCGCAGCGGCATCCCCGGGGAGACCCGGTGCCACTCCGTCACGGCTGCGCAGCGCCGGGGGCTTCTTTCAGTGCTGAAGGATTTTTCCGTGGAGATTGAGGGCTTCCGGCCCATCAACGAGGCCATCGTCACCCGGGGCGGGGTGTCCTTAAAGGAGATTAACCCCCGGACCATGGAGTCCAAGCTGGTGCAGGGCCTGTACTTTGCCGGTGAAATGGTGGACGCCGACGCCTACACTGGAGGCTTTAATTTACAGATCGCCTTTGCCACGGGGAAACTGGCGGGGGAGCACGTTTAGGGCA
>ENA-UONY01003115-UONY01003115.1-human-gut-metagenome-genome-assembly--contig:-CS9-NODE-3115-length-10809-cov-7.183560_pt1 | contig 10809 bp, 8 predicted proteins | sample MGYA00242465_ERZ724012 | MGnify/ENA metagenome assembly ERZ724012 | reverse complement strand
GAAACTTGCTGATTTTGCACAGGAAAAAGAAATCGATCTTACGATCATTGGCATGGATGATCCGCTGGTCGGTGGTGTCGTAGATGTATTTGAGGCCCGCGGTCTGAAAGTATTCGGACCAAGAAAGAACGCTGCGATCCTTGAGGGATCTAAAGCTTTCTCGAAAGATTTAATGAAGAAATATAATATCCCGACAGCAGCATATGAGAATTTTGATGATCCTGAGAAAGCACTGGAATATCTCCGCACAGAAGCCAGATTTCCAATTGTTCTGAAAGCAGATGGTCTTGCACTCGGCAAGGGAGTGCTGATCTGCAAGGATTTGAAAGAGGCAGAAGACGGCGTAAAAGAGATCATGGAAGATAAGAAATTCGGAAATGCCGGAAATACCATGGTCATCGAAGAATTTATGACAGGACGTGAAGTCTCTGTGTTATCATTTGTAGATGGAAAAACTATCCGTACAATGACATCCGCACAGGATCACAAACGTGCTCAGGACGGTGATCAGGGATTGAATACGGGCGGAATGGGAACTTTCTCCCCGAGTCCGTTCTACACAGAAGAGGTAGATGAATTCTGCAGGAAATATGTATATCAGCCGACAGTGGACGCAATGGCTGCAGAAGGACGCCCGTTTAAGGGAATCATTTTCTTTGGTCTTATGCTTACCGCAGATGGCCCGAAGGTATTGGAATATAATGCACGCTTCGGAGATCCGGAAGCACAGGTAGTCCTGCCACGTATGAAGAATGATATCATTGAAGTAATGGAAGCTTGCGTAAATGGAACACTGGACCAGGTAGACCTTCAGTTCGAGGATAATGCAGCAGTATGTGTAGTCCTTGCAAGTGACGGATATCCTGTGAAATATGAAAAAGGTATTCCGATGTACGGATTTGAGAACTTCAAAGGTAAGGATGGTTATTATTGTTTCCATGCAGGAACCAAATTAAAAGATGGTCAGATCGTAACCAACGGAGGTCGTGTCCTGGGAATCACAGCTACAGGAAAAGACCTGAAGGAAGCAAGAAAGAATGCCTATGAAGCCACAGAGTGGATCACATTTGCAAATAAATATATGCGCCATGATATTGGTAAGGCAATTGATGAAGCATAAATAATTTTGAGGTGCTGCAGTTTCAGAAAAAATGTATTTTGGATGATTACTGTAAAACAGATCAGAAAACAGAAAGGTTTAAAACCAGACCGGACTGTTTTCTGATTTTTTTGTAAATGTTTTTGCATAAATAATATAGGCTATTTTCTTTACTTTTCATGCAATCTGTTATAAAATAAAACAGTGCTGTAAAACAGAAACGTAATCGAACTCCGGACAGCAGGGGAAAATTTATGAACAGAAATTATGTAGATAAGAAAATACAGAAGATCATAAAAGAAATGAGACAGAGAGGATAAGAGCATGGGAATCAGCAAAGAAGAAGCAATCAAAGAATTACAGACCAGAGAGGAGATTTTTGTGGCATATTCACAGGCTACAAAGCTTCCGTATGTGAAATGTGATGAAGAGACATTTAATGATCAGGCATGGATTTTTTCAACAGAAGAAGGAATCAAAGAATTCGGCAAAAAAATGCTGGAAGAAAAGGTTCTTCTTATGGGTATGAAATTTACCAAGAAGGATTATCCCAGATTATATGGAACTTTCTATGCAATTGGCGTAAATACAGTTGTATGGGTAGATGGTGAAGATAAAATTGAGATTGATCTTCCTGATATTGCAAAACAGGTAGATATGAGCAAGATTGAGCCGGCTAAGAGACCGCTTCTGAATCCTACACTGGAGCTTTCCGGTATTTACTTTATGCAGGAACTCCGCCGTCCGGTAGAGAAGGATCAGCATGGAAATCTTCGTGAGCTTGAGGAAGAACTGATCGTAAACCTGAAGAAATCCGAATATCTGGTTGCTATGAATGTAGATCCTGAAGATCCTAAGAAGATCAATATTCCGTATCTCAAAAATAAAAAAGAAGAAATTCTCCAGCCTGTATTTACAGACGTTATGGAACTTGAGAAGTTTACAAAAGGTCAGAAGCTGCGTATTGCGAAAGTACCGTTTGCAAAACTTCCGGAGCTGTTAATCGATAAGGCAATGGCTTATGCAGTTAATCCATTAGGCTTTAACCTTGTTCTGAACAGAGAACAGCTCAATAAGATCATTGGCTTAAAATAATCAAGTCATGTAGATGAAATTCAGTTGACAGAAAGAAGATAAAGGGTGTGCATGCTGTGTGAGAACATGGCAGTACACCCCTTTTTGTTTTGAAAAATAATACAGCAATACGTCTTTCTGTTGCAAAAAATGTTGGTTTGTGCTAGGATATGTGTAACACAAAAAGGAGAAGAAAACGTATGATGATAGAAATAGATTTCAGCAGTGATGAAGCCATTTACATCCAGCTGACCAATCAGATCATCATGGGGATTGCTACGTCAAGACTGCAGGAGGGAGATACACTGCCATCAGTGAGACAGCTTGCAGATACAGTTGGGATAAATATGCATACAGTAAATAAAGCATATTCACTGTTGCGACAGGAGGGATTTGTCACTATCGATCGCAGACGTGGTGCAGTGATTTCTATTGATGTAAATAAACGGAAAGCATTGGAAGAACTGAAACAGAATCTCATGGTGGCGCTTGCGAAAGGATGTTGCAAGAGCGTAAGCAGAGAGGAAGTACATCAGCTTATTGATGAGATTTTTGACGAATATGATGAAAACAGATAGGAGAGGACATGGAGAGACAATTTACCAGACAGGCAGAGAATGCCCTCAAATTGGCAAAGACAACTGCGAAAACCTGTGGACATGGATATATCGGAACAGAGCATCTTCTTGCCGGTCTTTTGAAAGAACCTGAAGGTACTGCGGGAAAAGTGCTGCAGGAATTTAACGTAGAAGAAGAAAAACTCAGGGAACTTATCAGCAGCCTGGTTACACCGGTTCAGGGCAATACTGCGGCAGCAGAAACAAAAGATCCCCAGTACAGCCCGAGAGCAAGAAGGATCATTGAACAGGCGAAGGAAGATGCTGAGAGTATGGAATGTCTTTGCGGAACAGAGCACCTGTTGCTTTCGCTTCTGAAAGAGACAGACTGCGTAGCGACCAGACTGCTTTTTACAATGGGAGTAAATATCCAGAAGCTGTTTGCGGCTATTCTGACAGCTATGGGATTTGACAACGATACCATTGCAGAGGAATTTCAGTACGCAAGGAATGCGGGAAACAAAAAAGTGACCAGTACCCCTACGCTGGATCAGTACAGTCGTGACCTGACACAGCTTGCAGCAGAGGGAAAACTGGATCCTGTGATAGGGCGTGATAAAGAAGTTACCAGACTGATTCAGATTCTGAGCAGACGTACGAAGAATAATCCGTGTCTGACAGGGGAACCCGGAGTAGGTAAGACTGCCATTGTAGAGGGACTTGCACAGCGCATCGTTATGGGAATGGTTCCGGATACAGTGAAGGATAAGCGTCTTGTTGTGTTAGATCTTTCCGGCATGGTTGCGGGAAGCAAATACAGAGGTGAATTTGAGGAACGCATTAAGAATGTGATCCAGGAAGTAAAAGAACATCAGGGAATTCTGCTGTTCATTGATGAAATCCATACCATCATCGGAGCAGGTGGAGCGGAGGGAGCACTGGATGCTTCTAATATCCTGAAACCTTCTCTTTCCAGAGGTGAGATTCAGCTTATCGGCGCGACTACTCTGGAGGAATACCGTAAATATATTGAAAAAGACGCAGCACTGGAACGAAGATTCCAGCCTGTGACAGTGGAAGAACCATCTTCAGAGGAGACTGTTGAGATCCTTAAAGGTCTGCGTCCATATTATGAGAAACATCATGGGGTAAAGATTGAAGATGAGGCACTTGAGGCAGCAGTAAAAATGTCACAAAGATATATCAATGACCGTTTCCTTCCGGATAAGGCAATTGATATTATTGATGAAGCAGCATCAAAGGTTCAGCTTGCGGGTTATCAGTCAGCACCTGAAATGGAACAATATGAACTGGAACTGAATGAACTTCGTGAGGAGAAAGAACAGGCAGTTAAGACTGCAGATATTGAACGCGCAAAAAAAGCACAGGTACGCCAAAATGAAGTGGAAGCCGAAATGGAGAAAATCCGCATTAAGACTGAACGTAGAAATAAGAGGAAGAAACTTGTTGTAGATGAAGCTGCTGTTGCAGAGACGATTTCTGACTGGACAAAGATTCCTCTTCAGAAACTGACAGAGGGAGAAACCAAACGTCTTGCTCGTCTGGAGAAAGAACTTCATAAACGTGTGATCGGACAGAATGAGGCAGTGAAAGCTGTTGCGCAGGCAGTGAAACGGGGAAGAGTAGGACTTAAAGATCCGAACCGTCCCATTGGTTCTTTCCTTTTCCTTGGACCTACAGGTGTTGGTAAGACAGAACTTTCCAAGGCTCTGGCAGAAGCTGTCTTTGGAAGTGAACAGGCGATGATTCGTGTAGATATGTCCGAATATATGGAGAAACACAGTGTCTCCAAGCTGATCGGTTCTCCTCCGGGATATGTAGGATATGAAGAAGGCGGCCAGCTCAGTGAGAAGGTCCGCAGAAATCCGTACAGTGTATTGCTTTTTGATGAGATTGAGAAGGCACATCCGGATGTGTTTAATATACTTTTACAGGTGCTGGATGACGGTCATATTACAGTTGCACAAGGAAGAAAAGTCGACTTCAAACAGACGATTATTATTATGACTTCCAACGCAGGGGCACAGGCGATCATGGAACCGAAACGTCTGGGATTCATGTCTGATAATGATGAGAAGAAAGACTATGAACGAATGAAAGGCGGTGTGATGGAAGAAGTGCGCCGGATTTTCAAACCGGAGTTCCTGAACCGAATTGACGATATCATGGTGTTCCATGTGCTGAATAAAGAAGATATCCGGAAAATTGTGACATTGCTTCTTAAAACACTGGAGAAACGATGTGCAGAACAGATGGAAATTCATCTTACAGTGACAAATGCTGTGAAAGATTTTATTGCAGAAAAAGGTTCTGATAATAAATATGGTGCCAGACCGCTGCGTCGTGCAATTCAGAGTAAGATAGAAGATGCGCTTGCAAACGAGATTCTGGAAGGCAGAGTAAAACGTGGAGATAGTGTACAGGTGAAACTTCATAAAAACGAGATTGCATTTGAAGTGAAAAAACAGTAGAAATCTCTGAGCAGACAGATATTTACAATTAAAGCAGAGGACTCACATGATTCACAGAAATTGTGAAATTAGTATAAAAAAATCAGTGAGATACTGGTCAAAAAAGTGAATGTATTATATAATAAGCACATAAAATGTCGGAAAAGTACAGAGATAGTGAAAAACTGTACGGCATCGGCAGATGAACCGGTGGAGCGGCAAACAAAAGAGTCTTAGGAGGACATAGGAAATGGCAGTAGTAAAAGAATTAATCCGTACAGAAGAGAATGGAGCAATCAGCTTTGGTGACTATGAGCTTGCACAGAAGTCTAAATTATCAGACTATCAGCATCAGGGCGATATGTATAAAGTAAAAACTTTTAAGGAGATTACCAAGCTCGAGAGAAACGGAATGTTCGTTTACGAATCAGTTCCGGGAACAGCAGTATTTAATCTTACACAGAGTGAAGCTCAAATGGATTTCCATGTAGAGGGACCGGAAGATGCACAGATCACAGTGGAGATGGAGCCGGATACAGAATATGAAGTATTTATTGAGCAGGCAAGCACAGGTAAGATGAAAACAAACCTGGGCGGTAAACTTTCCTTTAGCGTGGAACTTGGCAATGCTGCAAGAGTAGAAGTAAAGATTGTAAAATGCTGAAAAATAAAAAGACGGTATATTTTTGTCAGGAGTGCGGATATGAATCCGCAAAATGGATGGGGCAGTGCCCGGGATGCAAGTCCTGGAACACCTTTGTGGAAGAGACAGTTTCCACAAAGAAGCCATCCTCTTCTGGAGCAATGAAATCATCAGAAAAAAGGCAGGAACCGGTGATCCTTAAAGACATCAGCCTGTCAGAAGATGAACGGCAGACAACTCAGATTGGTGAACTTGACAGGGTGCTGGGCGGCGGTATCGTCCCCGGCTCCCTTGTTTTAGTGGGAGGAGATCCGGGAATCGGAAAATCAACGCTGCTTTTACAGGTGTGCAGGAATCTGGCAGAGAAGCAGGTTTCGGTTCTTTATATTTCAGGCGAGGAATCTCTGAGACAAATTAAGCTGAGAGCTAATCGTATCGGGCAGTTTACGGATAAGATGCAGCTTTTATGTGAGACGAACCTGGAAGTGATACGTGAGGTGATCGAGCGCAGAAAACCGGATGTGGTTGTGATCGACTCCATTCAGACTATGTTTCACGAAGATGTAAGTTCGGCACCGGGAAGTGTCTCTCAGGTGAGAGAATCTACCAATATCCTTATGCAGATCGCAAAGGGGATGGGGGTGTCCATTTTTATTGTAGGTCATGTGACGAAAGAAGGAAATGTGGCAGGTCCGAGGGTTCTGGAACATATGGTGGATACGGTGCTTTATTTTGAAGGCGACCGGCATGCTTCTTATCGTATCCTGCGTGCGGTGAAGAATCGTTTTGGATCTACGAATGAGATTGGTGTTTTTGAAATGTGTAATACAGGTCTTGAGGAGGTGAAGAATCCGTCGGAATATATGCTGAATGGCAGACCGGAGGATGCGTCGGGTTCTGTTGTGGCGTGTTCTATGGAAGGAACCCGGCCGATTCTGGTTGAAATTCAGGCACTTGTGTGCCAGAGTAATTTCGGGATTCCGAGGCGGACAGCGGTGGGAACTGATTTTAACAGAGTGAATCTCCTTATGGCTGTGCTTGAGAAGAAAGTCGGACTCCGTCTGGCTGCATCGGATGCTTATGTCAATATTGCAGGGGGAATGAAGATGACAGAGCCGGCAATTGACCTTGGGATCTGTCTGGCGATTGTTTCCAGTGCGAAGGATATTGTGATTCCTGATAATGTGATGGTATTTGGCGAGGTTGGTCTGAGTGGTGAAATCCGCGCAGTGAATATGGCAGGCCAGCGTGTGCAGGAGGCGAAAAAACTGGGATTTGGAACAGTTGTGCTGCCAGAAGTGTGTAGGTCTTCTGTTGGAAAAGTGGAAGGAATCAACTTGGTTTATGTGTCGCAGATTCGTGATGCGATTGGTTATATTATGAAAAAATAGATTGTCAGACTACTGGCTTATATATGGTTTGAATAAGTCGATCAGACTGTCGTCAAAGATATTTTTGCCTGAGAAAGTCTGCTGATAGAGAGAAAGAGGAAAGGATCAAAAGTTATGGCGAGTGGGATTGATACAGTGATATTTGATATGGATGGAGTGATTTTTGATTCGGAGATTCTTGTGCTTCAAGCGTGGAAAGAAGTGGCAGAACGTCATGGAATCGCAGGAGTTGAGGCGGCATGTCATGAGTGTCTGGGAACAAACAGTGTTGTAAGTAAAGGGGTTTTTCTGAAGCATTATGGTGAAGATTTTCCGTATGAGGAATATAAAGCGGAGATGGCAGAGGTGTTTTTCAGTCATGCTTCCGGAGGTAAACTGGCAAAGAAGCCGGGGGTTGAGGATCTTTTGAAATATCTGAAGATGAGGGGATTTAAGATTGGGCTTGCCAGTTCTACCCGGGAGGTACTGGTGCGTTCGGAGATTTCAGATGGCGGGCTGCTGGGATATTTTGATCAGATTATCGGGGGAGATATGGTGGAACGGAGTAAGCCGGAACCGGATATTTTTCTGGAGGCTTGCAGACGACTGGGGACCAGACCGGAGAATTGTTATGTGATTGAGGATTCTCATAATGGAATCAGGGCGGCTTATGCAGCAGGGATGCATCCGATCATGGTGCCGGATCTGATGGAGGTGACGGAGGAGATGAAGTCCCTCGCAGAAGAGATTCTGGGATCGCTTTGCGCAGTGCAGGAATTTTTGCAGGGGTCAGGCATATAAATTCATTTGTTTTTATGAGTGTCAGTGATTGAATAAAAAAGAAATCTGTTTTTACTGGTGTTTATTTCAAAACTTTTCCAGGAAAACAGATTCCTTTTTTGTTATATTAAGTTTTTGCTTATGAGAGAACTCCTGTTGACTGTAAAAACAGGATAAACATCATAACCGGCGCAACATAGCGGATCATGATTCGATAAAGTTTTTTTCTGCGGAATCTGCTGCCGTTTCGTTCCATTTCATCAATGACATAATCAGGTGTCATAACCCATCCGATCAGGATGGTGGAAAGTAATGCGATAAATGGCATCATAACACTGTTGCTGATGTAATCCATAATATCAAGCAGCTGTCCTGTAGAGCCATTGGGCAGTTCCACTTCTACATAGAAAATGCTGTATCCCAAAGCAATGATCGCAGAAGCAGCAAGATAAACTGCAGATAAAACAGAAACAGTTTTTTTTCTGCCTGTGTGGAAGATTTCCATACAGTTTGCAACGATGGATTCCAACACAGAGATGCAGGATGACAGTGTTGCAAAAATAGCAGTTACGAAAAAGAGGATTCCTACAAATATGCCTGCTTTTCCCATGGCTGCAAAGACCTTTGGGAGAGAAACAAACATAAGGCTTGGACCGGCTCCCATTCCTTCTGTTCCGGAAAATACGAATACAGCAGGGATGATCATGGCACCTGCAAGAAATGCCACTCCTGTGTCAAAAATTTCAATCTGATTAACAGCCTTGTTTAAGTCAACATCAGGTTTTACATAAGAACCGTAGGTGATCATGATTCCCATGGACACGCTGAGAGAGAAGAACAGCTGACTCATTGCATCCAGTAAAATCTGTAAAAATCGCTGTACAGTAAGCCCCTCAAGATTTGGGGTCAGGTAATAAAGAAATCCCTGGATCCCGGTATGTACCTGGCCGGAAGAATCTGTATGTTTCAGAGTCAGGGAATAAATGGAGATGATGACAACGAGTACCAGAAGAACTGGCATCATCCATTTGGATACTTTTTCAATACCATCCTGCACACCATTGTATACAATAAATGCAGTTACACCCATGAAAATAAGTGCAAAAATAACAGGTGAGGTGGAGGATGTGATAAAAGAAGTAAAATAATCATCTGCTGCAGCAGCCTTTGCCTGTCCTGTCAGGTAGACTACAGCATATTTGGTGATCCATCCACCGATCACTGCGTAATAAGTCATAATAAGAACAGGTACAAGAAAAGTCAGAATGCCTAAGAATTTCCACTTGGGCTTCATTTCAGCATAAGCACCGATCGCACTTTTCTGAGTGCGGCGGCCGATTGCGATATCAGATGTAAGCAGGGTAAATCCAAATGTAAGTACAAGCATAAAATAAATGATTAAAAACAGACCGCCTCCATCTTTAGCTGCAAGATATGGGAATCTCCATAAATTGCCTACTCCTACAGCACTGCCGGCTGCGGCAAGGACAAACCCGAGCTGTCCTGAAAAATGATTTGATTTCCTTTCCATAATAGATAATCTCCTGTATGATTTATGTTTGCATAAGTACGATAACATATGTTAATATATAAGTAAAATGAATGTTTTTGCTAGTATACATTAAAAAAAGTAATGGATAAAAACAGACAAGAAGTAGGGATCGTAAATGAAGGAAATCAGAGACAGATATGAAATTTTTTTGAAGGTATGTGAGACTGGAAGTTTTTCGAAAGCAGCAGAGGCGCTAAACTATACACAATCGGGAATCAGTCAAATGATGGCCGGATTTGAGGAGGAACTGGGAGTACAGTTATTTGCAAGAGCTAAAAGGGGTGTAACTCTGACGGACAATGGAAGAATGCTGATGCCTTATATACAGGAGATGACAAATCAGAAAGATAAACTTAGACAGGCTGCTTTTAATATTAATCATAAAATAGAAGGAAAACTCAGAATAGGAAGCTTTTCCAGTGTAACTGCAATGTGGATGCCGGAAGTGATCCATTATTTTAACAGAAATTATCCACAGGTTGAGGTGCAGATCTTTGATGGAAATTATGATGAGATCAGAGACTGGATCATACATGGGCAGGTGGACTGCGGATTTCTGTCTTCGATCGTTGCAGATAATCTGAAGTTTTATCCATTATGTGAGGATCCTCTCTGTGCTGTGATGCAGAAAAATCATCCTCTTGCAGAAAAGAAAAGTGTGAGACTGGAAGAACTGTTGGAGTATCCTTTCATTATAGAGACTCCGGGATGTGATAATGATATTTTGCATTTATTGGAAAGATGTGGGAAGGAGCCAAAGACTTCTTACAGTTTTCGTGATGATACGCTTATTATGGCATTTGTGAAAAATGGGCTGGGAGTGACGATCTCACAGAAGCTGGTTATGAAGGCGTTTGCCAATGATGTAGAGAGCAGACCTCTTGAACCGGGGAGATCCAGAATTATTGGGTTGGCATTTGTAAAAACAATGAACTCGGTTGTGACGAAGATATTGTTGGAATATCTAAAGGGGATGATGTAGTATTTTGCAGTGAAGAGAGTCCTGTTTTATGGCATATATGGCATGAAAATAAAAAGATTGTCAAATTATGGAATTAACTGTTGACATTGTGGCTTTTCGGTGTTATATTAGATGAGCTGTCGGAAATAATTGTTTGTAAGATAAAAACAATTCAAAAAGATTTCTGAAAGAAAAAAAGAAATTCCAAAAAGTGCTTGACAACTTAAAACAAACATGTTAAAGTAACCAAGTCGCTTGAACAGAGCCGACAATCACAGATCAGAAGAACAGTTCCGAAATTC
>ENA-UONY01003114-UONY01003114.1-human-gut-metagenome-genome-assembly--contig:-CS9-NODE-3114-length-10810-cov-4.574059_pt1 | contig 10810 bp, 13 predicted proteins | sample MGYA00242465_ERZ724012 | MGnify/ENA metagenome assembly ERZ724012 | reverse complement strand
TTCCCCTTTGTCAACCCCCTTTTCCTAAATTTTTCAAAAAAATTGTATGTTCTCCAAAGAGGACCCTATTTGCATATCTTCCTGGCAATGGTGGAATACCATGTTATATTGTCACGCAAATTCATTTTGGGAGGGAAATGCATTTGTTAGGGAAACCCATGGAATCGATTGGCTTTGTCGCCGATTTTGATTCTGAACTGGCCGAAATGATGCAGCATGAGCTGCTCCGCCAGCAAGATAGCCTGGAGCTGATTGCCTCAGAGAATTTTACCTCACCTGCAGTTATGGCAGCTATGGGGTCCATCTTAACCAACAAATACGCTGAGGGTCTACCTGGGAAGCGTTATTATGGTGGTTGCCAGTATGTGGATCAGGTAGAAGAGCTTTGTATCCGTCGTGCCAGAGACCTGTTCGGCGCAGAATTTGCGAATGTACAGCCCCACTCTGGGGCACAGGCCAATATGGCTGTTTTGACGGCTCTTCTTCAGCCGGGGGACACGTTTTTGGGTATGGAACTGGCCAGCGGCGGACATCTCACCCACGGCTGTCGAGCCAATATTTCCGGCAAATACTTCCATGCCATTACCTACGGCGTCCAGCCAGACACAGGGCGGATCGACTATGATCAGATACGGGATCTGGCTAAAAGGCACCACCCCAAGCTAATTCTTGCCGGCGCATCGTCCTATCCCAGGGCCATTGATTTTTCCCAATTTGCAGAAATTGCACATGAGGTTGGGGCAATTCTCATGGTGGATATGGCGCACATTGCCGGTCTGGTAGCAGGCGGCGTCCATGAAAGTCCAGTGCCTTATGCAGATATCGTCACCACAACTACTCACAAGACCCTTCGCGGCCCTCGCGGTGGTTTGATTCTGGGGAAGGCGGAGTTTGCCAAAATCCTTAATTCTGCTGTATTCCCTGGCACCCAGGGTGGCCCTCTCATGCATGTCATAGCGGCAAAAGCAGTATGCCTGAAGGAAGCCATGTCCCCGGCTTTTCGGGACTACGCCAGGCAGGTGGTAAAAAATGCCCAGGCCATGGCGGACTCTCTACTGGCAGAAGGATTTGATCTAGTGAGCGGTGGCACAGATAATCACATGCTCCTGGCAGATTTGCGGCCTTTGTGCATTTCCGGCAAAGAATTGCAGGAGCGCTGTGACCAAAATCACATCACGCTGAATAAAAATGCCATCCCCATGGACCCTGCCAGTCCATCCATCACCAGCGGCGTCCGCATCGGTACCCCGGCAGTGACCACTCGCGGCCTCCAGGAGGAGGACATCCGATCTGTGGCTCATTGCATTGCCCTAACGGCCCGAAACTTTGACGGCTCCCGGCAGGAGGTCCAGGACACAGTCACCACCCTGTGCAAAAAATATCCCATGTACCAAGACGCATAAATGCCTGGGGCTTGGGCAAAGGTCGTGCTGCTCTCCCGTCATTGGGCAGGCCCCACCTTTGCAGCAGGCCCCGGCTTTTGTTGCAGTTTATTCATAGAATTGTCAGAAAACACATCTTGGCACAGGCGGAAAAATGTGATATAATATAGGAAATTACCGTGTTTTCGGTATTTTTAAAGGAGAATGACATGGCAAAACGCCAAGAGAATGAGCCAAACCCAAAAGCCTTGGTTGTGGGGCTTTTGGGACTAATCGGAGCTGGCACTCTGATTACGTTGCTGCTGTTTTGGAATCTGGGGCACACTGCTCCACCAGAGCCTCCCACCGAAGAAACTTTGCCCGCTCCTCCGGCAAATCCATATGTACAGACAGACTTCTACATAAATGATGGTTTCGTCCAGTGCTCTGCCACAGAGGCAAAGACAGGGATTGATGTCTCCTCCCATCAGGAGGAAATTGATTGGCAGGCTGTGGCCTCATGTGGCGTGGAATATGCCATGATCCGGGTCGGGTACCGGGGCTATGACCAGGGCGGCCTGCACATCGATCCCTATGCCGAAGCAAATTTGCAAGGAGCCTTGGACGCCGGGCTTTCCGTTGGCGTATATTTCTATTCCCAAGCCATTTCCGTGGAAGAGGCCCGGGAGGAAGCGGAAATGCTTCTGAACTTTATCCGGGGCTGGGACATCACATATCCCGTCGTATTTGACTGGGAATGGGTCGGCGCAGACGCCCGAACGGCAGAGGTCTCCAGTCGTACCGTAACAGACTGTACCCTGGAGTTCTGCAGGATGGTGGAGGAGGCCGGCTACACACCCGCTTTTTATTTTAATCAGGATCTGGCCCAAAACACCTTTCACCTACGAGAGCTACAGAAATATGACTTTTGGTTGGCACAATACCAAGAGGCCATGACCTTTGCTTATGACGTGGACATGTGGCAGTATTCCTGCACAGGGCAGATTCCCGGTATTACAGGAGATGTGGATTTGAATTTGTGCTTCAAATCCTATGGGTGAGCTTATGAAACTGAAAAAACAAATCCGCATGGCCATGCTGTCAGCCATTGCCCTTGCCATTTTTTGGGTAGAAGCACAGATCCCCGTTCCGGTTCCCGTTCCCGGCGTGAAGCTGGGATTGGCCAACGTGATAACCGTTTATGCTGTCTTTGCTCTGGGTACCTGGGAGGCTGCCGGAATTCTTCTGGTCCGGGTCCTGTTGGGTTCTCTGTTTTCCGGACAAATTGTGAGCCTTCTGTACTCTGCTGCCGGTGGGGCTTTGGCGTTTCTGACTGTCCTGGGTCTGCGGCAGATTCTGACGGAAAAGCAAATTTGGGTAGCCAGCTGTCTCAGTGCGGTTGCACACAATCTGGGACAAATTGCTGTGGCAATTGCCATCACCCAAACACCGGCACTGCTCTATTACTTGCCGGTGCTTCTGGTTTCCGGATTGATCACCGGTCTTTTTACCGGTGTGGCTGCTCAGGCACTGGTGCTACATTTTAAAAAAATCGAAAAACACCCCACAAGGACGTAACATTCCCTGGAAAATGTGTCAGAATTGTAAGAAAAATGTAAGCTCCTGTTATGGAGTTCCCCGTCCGAATATGATAAAATAAAGGTACTCTCACAAAGGAGGATTTCATATGCCAGTACACATCAATTGGGACGGGATTCGGTCCAGCCTGACTTCCCTTTGGCTTCCTGCATTGGGCGTTTTGGCGGCAATTGCCGCAGTTGCCCTGATGTTCCGCCAGAAAAAGAACAAGTAATAGATCGTTTTCCTACTGCAAAAGGGTGCGCCGCAAGCCTGCCGCGCACCCTGATTTTGTCTTTACTGTTCTTTTACCATGCGCTCCTGCAAACGTTGGATTTCCCGGCGGTGCAGGTCCGTGACTTCTCCTTCAGTGATGCCCCAATCCTCCCGGCAGATTTCCACGCAGCGTTTCCGCATGGAAACAGCCTTGGCAAAATCGCCCTGAATTTCAGAAATCTGAGCAACGGCCTCCGGCATATCGCAGTAGCGGGGCTTGGGCTGCAGCTCCATGGACTTCTCGTAATACAGAACTGCTTCATCATAATGTGCGCTCTTTGCCAAGGAATCGGCCCGGCAAAACCAAGCCATCCAGGATTCCGGCTCCCGATCGGTAAGCCGCCTCCAGCACGCCATGGCCTTTGGCATATCCCCTTCTTCTTTGGCAATCAATCCGTCGTAAAGATCATAATGATACGTCCGCTCCAGGCGACCCATAGCCTCCAAAGTATCCCGGGCCTCAGCCACTCGACCATCTGCCAGAAGCAAATCCATGAGCCACAGATAATTGAACAGGGAATCCGGATGCTGGCGTACAAATTCCTGATAAAATGCAATCAGCTGCCAGCGGTTTCCCACATTCCAATCCGGCATCCGGCACTCTGCCGCCTCCAGATTGGCCTTATGGGCCTCCTTCTCCTCCGGGTTGAGAAGAAGAGCCTCTTTGGCCAGGGGGACAGCCAGCTCCCGGTACTCTCTAGCCCGCTTATTATACAGCCGGGCCAAAAGCAATGTTGCTTCCGCTTTGTCATCAGAACCAGCGGCTTTATCCTTCAAATAGTGCTCGGTGTCCTCAAACTCATAGGTTGAGAGGAATCGGACATCCTCCAGCATATTTTCAATGCGGTCCATGCGGGTGCGGTCTGTGATGGAAAACAGCTCATCAATGGTCACCCCCAGTAGCGCCGAAAGCTCCGGTAAAAGCTGGATATCCGGCATGGTGGTGCCGCTCTCCCATTTGGAGACCGCCTGACTGGACAGGCCCAAAGGCTTCCCCAGCTGCTCTTGTGTCAGACTCCGACGCAGGCGCAGCTGCTTAATTTTACTTCCAATTTCAAGGTTCATCGTTGGAACCTCCTTTCCTGTATTGGCTCCATTGTATCAGGCGACAGGAATGATTACTATAACCGGTCTGTTACATGAAATCGCCTGATTGTTAAACGCTTCCCCGGTAAACTGCGGCAGCGCCCACTGCAGAGAATTCTGCGGAAGGCGCTGCCTGAATACAAACCATATACAGCCGGTATTTCCCAGAACAACTGGTTCCTATGCCACGGGCTGGGTTTTCTTTTTCAAACGGGCCCGGTCCTTGCCCGGGAGCCCAAAGAGGGGAATGTACCGGTCTAACCCAGTAAAGGAGAGAATGATAATAGAACCAATCACAATAAAGCTCATGTAGTTTTTAGATATGATGTCCATAGCCGTAAATTCCCGCAATGGATATACCGATGTAGCAATTTTCGCGAAGAATACCGGGAAGCAATGCCAGGGAATCAATTCCGAACCGTAAATGCCCATGGAGGAAGTCAGCGTAGCCAAGCGTACCCGCAGCGCATACGCCGTTTTCTCGTCCTTACACTCCACATTCTTCTCTACCACATCCCGGATAATGGGCGAGATGGTAACCACCTGAGCCGCCTCATCCGCCAGGGCTGCGTTGCCCACCAGGCACAAAATGCCGCACCAGCCCATGAGCTGATGAATATTCCGGGAAATTTTCACAAAGAACTTGGCCAGGGGGTCAAAGGTATTCATGCTGTTCATAATTCCGCCGAAAACGGACACCCACAGCATCATAATCACCACAGAACCGCCTGCGTCCTGGAAGCCTGCCAAAACCTGATTGTTCAGCCACTCCGGGAAGGTGGTGGTCCCCGCCATCATGCCCAACAGCAGCGCAGAAACCATGCCAGAGCCCAGACAAATCAGGGTGTTGAGCCCCATAAAGGACAGCACAATAACCAAAATCATAGGGATCATCATGTAATAGGGAACACCGTGCTCAATTTGATCCAACAGCTCCAGGGCAACCGGCCGTTCCGCCTCCAGAGCCGCGTAAGCCTCCGCAGGGATCTTGGAGATCGCCTGGGCTACATCTCCCTGCACATTGGGCAGATGGAGACTGCACAGGAAAATGACCACCCCTGCAATGGCCAGGCAACCGCAAGACCAGATGCTTTGGTGCTTTACCCGGTCAATGATCCGAATGTCCTGCATACCGCAGCTGAGCACCGTAACATCGGAGATCATGCCGATGTTATCCCCAAAGCAGGAGCCGCCGGCAATGGCGCAGACCGTTAAAGTAGGATCTCCACCTACCAGCTCACTGAGCCACAGAAAAATCGGCGCACAAGCGGCAAAGGTTCCCCAGGAGGTGCCAGTGGCCACAGAGAGCAGACATGTGACAATCAGAGAAATGACTGCCACCGTTCTGCCTGTCACGCCCAGCTTCAATGCCAGGTTGATTAGAGATGCGCCCACGCCGGTAGCTATGAAGCTCTCTGCCACCGCATAGGCAAACATTAGGATGAAAAATACGCCAATGATGCTTCGCGCTGATTTCAGGCCCTTTTCAAAGGCACCGTCAAAATTCGCGCGATAAATGAAGATGTATACCAAAATCGCCACAAAGGTTGCAATTGGCGCTGCCAGCAGCAGCTCCAGCTTAAACACAATCACCAGCACTGCAAACACCACAAGTGGTAAGAATTTCAGCACCGATATCCACCCACCGGTTCGTGGGGCTTCTTTGTCCCCCTGTTTTTTCTCCATACAGTCTCCCTCGCCCCATGTCTGGAGCACATCATAGATTTTTAAAAGTAAAAGACACGCGACCAGGAAATGGGCAATCTACCCATCTCCTGGCTGCGTGGTTTGGTTTTCCTGTTACAGGCCCAGACCCTTGCTCAGATTCACCACAAAGTCCTGCACATTGGTGACGATACCTCTGGCAGACAGGCTACCCCGGTCAGCCAGCTTGTTGACCACGAATTCAGCAATGTCCACGCAGTAGAAGTAAATTTGCCGCACTGTGCCGTCAGGCATAACCCGGAAGGAGGGAGTCATATTGCCGGTGGCAATGGTATGGAGCATGGTAGCCATGCAAATGACGGTGGTAGCATCCCGGACCTGGTCGCGCATAGCATCCTGGGCTTTGTACACATCGGCAAAAACGGGAGGCAGAGGGCCGTCGTCCCGGATGGAGCCGCCCAAAACATAGGGAATGTGATTCTTCTCCAGGCTATAGATGATGCCGTTGTCGATTTTCTCTTCCTCAATGAACTTCGCCACAGAGCCGTGATACCGGACCCGGTTCAGCAGATCCAGATGGTTATAGTGGCCGTTGGGCTGATTCTGGGTGGTATAGATATTCTGACCCAGAGCTGTGTTCAGGTAAGCGCCCTCCAGATCATGGGTAGCCAGTGCGTTACCGGCCAGCATGGCATGGACATAGCCGTTGTTCACCAGCTTGGCAAAGGCATTCCGTGCGTCGTAGTCAAAGGCAAACGCAGGGCCCATAACCCAGACAATCTTACCATGGTCCCGGTCATGACGCAGAAGATCATAAATCTCATCATAATCCTTGGAGAATGCAGTCTCTCGAGACCGGTTCTGCCGGAAGGCAAACACATCCCGCTGGGCTGCGCTCTCCTGGAAGCCGTCAGGATAGACATAAATGCCATCCTCACAGTTTTCTGTCCGGCCTGTGAATACCAGGTCGCCGGATTTCAAAAGCCGGAATTCCCGGACGTAAATTACGCCGTTTTCATACACCGGCACACAGTCCATCCGGCTCTCCTTGGCCATAATCCACTGACCATCCACCTTAAAGTACTCTGGAAAGATGCTCATGGCATGGTAATGCTCCGGGGCTACGCCGTCTTTTGGACAGGGGACCAAAACCGCATCGGGGGCATTTTGGAATTTCTCCTGGGTAAAATCCGGGGGAGTGAAGGGACGCAGAGAAAAGCTCATAACAACCGCTCCTTTTCTTCATTGATGTTTGGGAATGCATATTTTTTCTGTATTTTATCATAGAAACAGGCCCTTGTAAACACCGAACTGTCTATTTTCCCAAAAAATCACCATAACTTGCCCCATAATTTTGGTTGACAGGTTTCGTAGCTTTCCGATATAATAGCATTTACTTTACATTCGGGAGGCAGTGGCATGTCTATCCGTTCCGCAATCACGGCAGACTTACCCAGTATGCTGGAAATTTATCGCCCTTTTGTAGAAAATACTGCTGTGAGCTTTGAATATCAACTCCCCACCTTAGAGGAATTTACCCTCCGGTTTACCCAGCATACCGCCCAGTTTCCTTGGCTGGTCTGGGAGGAGAGAGGCCGGGTCCTGGGATATGCCTATGCCGGCGCACCGTGGGAACGAACCGCTTACCGCTGGTGTGCAGAGAGTTCCGTCTATTTGGCCCCGGAGGCCCGGGGCAGGGGAGTGGGAAGCGCTCTGTATGCAGCACTGGAGGACATACTCCGCCGGCAGGGATACCAAATCCTGTATGCGCTGGTCACCACAGACAATGAGGCTTCCGTTGGATTTCACCAAGCGGCCGGCTTTTCTCGCCGGGCCTTCTTTCCCAACTGCGGATACAAATTGGGAGCATGGCATGGGGTCATCTGGTTTGAAAAGCGCCTTCTGCCCTTGGAGGAGCCCCATTCATTTCCGGAACCCTGGCATAAAAGGGAGGAACCATAAAATGAATATTTGCGTTTACGGCGCTGCCAGCCAGCAGATTCACACAGACTTTCTTCAGAAAGCGCATGCCTTGGGCCATTGCCTGGCACAGGCTGGCTTCGGGCTGGTTTTTGGAGGAGGAAATACAGGAGTCATGGGGGCCTGCGCCCGGGGCGCCGCCCAGGCCGGTGGCCAAATTTTTGGGGTCGCACCCAGTTTCTTCCACCACGAAGGCGTCTTATACCCAAATTGTACCACCCTGCACCTCACCGACACCATGCGCCAGCGCAAGGAAATGATGGAGCATCTCTCCCACGGCTTTATCATGGCGCCAGGCGGCATTGGCACCCTGGAGGAATTCTTTGAAATCCTCACTTTGAAGCAGCTGGGCCGTCACAAAAAGCCCATTGCCGTCCTCAACATCCGGGGATATTTCGATGCCCTGGAGGAGCTTTTGGAAGGCGCCGTTGGAGAAGGGTTTTTGGAAAAAGAAGTCCTTTCCATGTACCGCATGTTCCGGGAGCCGGAGGAAGCCGTCCGGTTTTTGACTGCTGAACTGGGGGCTACGCCATGAAAATTTTGGTCAGCGCATGTCTTCTGGGTTCGCCGTGCAAATATAGCGGTGGGAATAATCTGTGTCCCAGGCTTTTAGAGTTGTCTCGGAATCATACTCTGATCCCCCTTTGCCCCGAGCAACTGGGAGGATTACCCACACCGCGTCCTCCGGCTGAGCGCAGAAATGGCCGCGTTATAACCCAATCCGGCATAGATGTCACAGACGCTTACGAAAAGGGCGCCGCAGAAATTGCCCGTTTGGCCCGCCTTTTGGATTTGGAGGCAGCCATTTTAAAATCCCGCAGTCCAGCCTGCGGACGTGGCGCCATCTATGACGGCAGTTTTTCCCACACCTTAATTGCCGGAAACGGCCTTGCCGCAGAGGCTTTGCTGGCCCTCGGCATCCCGGTTTACACGGAGGAGAATTTCCCGGAATTTCCCCCAGCAGAGGACCCCCTTATGTGCAAAATGCAGCATGCCATGTCTGTCATGACCGGTGAAATTCTTCGCACTTTGGATGCTTGCCACCCATCGATTTATCTGTACGGTTCGCTAACCCTGGATGACTTCCAGCCGGGGTGGAGCGACATTGACATTCTTTGCCTGACCCGGGAGCCTCTGTCGGTCCGGCAAGCAGAGGATTTGGTAAATTTGCGGCAGCGTCTTCAGAAAAGGGAGCCGGAAAATCCCTTTTACCGCTCCTTTGAAGGAGGAATGTTAACACTGGATGCTTTTTTATCCCAAAGGCCGGACCGAGTCGTCTATTGGGGCACCAGCGGGCAGCGGATCACACAGCACCATACTTTTGACTGCTTTTCCATGGTAGAGCTGCTGGAACACGGAATTTTACTCTGTGGGGAAGATATTCGCCATCAGCTGACAAAACCGCCCTATGAAGCCCTCCGGCAGGGCGTACAGAGTCACTACGCATGCATCCGAAAATACGCAGCAGGTACACGCAGCTTTTACACCTTTGGCTGGTTTCTGGATATCGCCCGCTGCATATACACCTTGCGCACCGGGCAAATCATCTCCAAAACCGCTGCCGGCAAATGGGCTCTGGAGCAGCAGCTCTGCCCCACCCCTGAAGCTTTGACAAAAGCCCTGACCGTGCGGAGGAATCCTCTCTGTTACCAAAATGACTCCGCAATATGGGATTACGCCGAAACTCTGGGGGATGACATACAAAAATTTGCAGATGTGTTGGAAGAGGAGCTGGTTAAAGGAACCCATGCCCACAAGATATAGCGTCCGGAACGTTCTCCCTCCACAACTGTGCAGTTTTCAAACAAAATGGAAACAAATTTAGAAAAAAGTGTTGACCAGTGGGCAGAAATCGGCTATAATGTGGTGTGCATGGCCTGAAATATTGGCTTGTTTTCTTTTGACTCGCTACGGTCGGAAACGGCTGTTGAGCATCAATCTTGACAGGAGGTGTTATCCCAATGCTGCGTACCTATCAACCCAAGAAGCGCCACAGAGCCAAAGTGCATGGCTTCCGCCAGAGAATGGCCACCACCAATGGCCGCAAGGTCCTCTCTCGCCGCCGTGCCAAAGGCCGCAAGGTCCTGTCTGCCTGATCCTGTGCGCCCGAGAATGCGGAATAACGCTGTCCAAGATGCTTATGCGGGGTGAATGGAAGGATCTTCTGTTCGCCCCCTTGTTTCATTCAGCCTTTGATGGACGCCTCATCTGCTCCGAAACCCGGTCTTTCTCTTGGTAAAGCCCGGGATTTTTCGGTAGGAAACTCCTGCCTGCCACTTTGGAAGGACACCAACATGGAATTCTCAAAACCCTTGAAGCTCAATCACATCTTTCGCCGTCTGTACCGCAATGGAAATCAGGCAGCAAACCGATACCTGGTTCTCTACTGCAGGCCCAACCACCTAAAAGAAAACCGGGTGGGCATCACCGTTGGGAAAAAGCTGGGGAAGGCTGTGACACGAAACCGGGTGCGCCGCCGTCTGCGGGAGATTTACCGGCTTCATGAAATGCAGTTTCTTCCGGGCTATGACCTTGTGGTGGTGGCCAGGAGCCAAGCGGTGCATGCATCCTTCTCTCAGCTCACCAAGGCCTACATCACCTTGGCGGACAAGCTGGGAATCTGGATTGAGGCAACCTTATGAAGCAGCTTCTTTTGGCGCTGATCCGCATTTACCAAAAGCATGTTTCCCCTGCATTTCCCCCTCGCTGCCGGTTCATTCCCACCTGCTCCCAGTACGCAGCAGAAGCCATTTCCAAGTATGGCGTTTTGCGCGGCGGACTGCTGGCCTTGTGGCGTTTGCTCCGGTGCAACCCCTTCTACAAAGGGGATATCTACGACCCCGTTCCCTAAATTTGGAGGAATG